>TARA_B110000495_G_scaffold108197_1_pt1 | contig 13529 bp, 9 predicted proteins | sample TARA_B110000495 | Tara Oceans TARA_B110000495 (sample SAMEA4398219) | marine metagenome | biome: Polar Biome; feature: [MES] marine water layer (ENVO:01000295) within the mesopelagic zone...; material: water (ENVO:00002006), including particulate matter (ENVO:01000060) such as...... | reverse complement strand
ATTGAAGAAATGTACGAAACCTATTTACGTGATCCCAATGCTGTTCCTGAGCAGTGGCGGCAAGAATTCGATCAACTACCTCGGGTGCCAGACTCGATCAGTGGGGACGTACCTCATTCGATAGTAAAAGAGCACTTTGTTCTTTTAGGTAAAAACCAAAGCAAATCACATCCTGTCCAAACGGCTAGCCTTAGCAGCGATCATGAGCGCAAACAGGTGAGAGTCGTAAGACTCATCAATGCATACCGCTTACACGGCCACCAAATTGCGAGCCTAGACCCGCTAAATCTCAAGCCCAAAGAGATAGTTCCTACTCTCGATTTACATTTTCACGAACTATCAGCAGCTGATTTAGACACAGTTTTCCAAGTTGGTGCATCCTACTTAGGCAAAGAAGAAATGCCTTTGTCAGAAATTATTGATGGGCTTGAGCAAACCTACTGCTCAACCGTCGGCTGCGAATATAGCCATATTGTTAATACCGATGAAAAGCTCTGGATTCGCCAGCGAGTAGAGTCAGTGCGCAGTCATCCAACCCATACGGCAGAAAAGCGCAAACATATATTTGAACGCTTGATTGCTGCAGAAGGCTTAGAAAAATACCTAGGTGCTCGTTTTTCTGGTGCTAAACGCTTTGGTCTTGAAGGGGGTGAAAGCCTCATTCCTATGTTAGACAATATTATTCAGCGCTCAGGTAGCAGCAAAGCTAAAGAAATTGTTATTGGTATGGCTCATCGAGGTCGACTCAATGTATTAATCAATATCTTTGGTAAAAATCCAGTCGACTTATTTGAAGAATTTGAAGGTAAACGACCTTTGAATACCTCTGGTGATGTGAAGTACCATCAAGGTTTTTCGACTAATGTTAATACACCAGGTGGCGAAGTTCACATGGCCTTAGCATTTAACCCATCACACCTCGAAATTGCTAATCCAGTCGTAGAGGGATCTGTAAGAGCCCGCCAAGATCGCCGCAAAGATACACAAGGGGACACGGTATTGCCCATTTGTTTGCATGGAGACGCCGCCTTTGCAGGCCAAGGTGTGGTTATGGAAACCTTACAAATGTCCCAAACTCGGGCCTTTAAAACCGGTGGAACGGTACATATTGTCATTAATAATCAGGTTGGCTTTACGACCAGCAAAAAAGAAGATGCCCGCACTACGCCTTACTGTACAGACGTTGCTAAATTTATTGATGCGCCCATTTTTCATGTTAACGGAGATGACCCTGACGCAGTCGCCTTCGTGTCAGAACTAGCCTTAGATTATCGTAACGAGTTCAAACGAGACGTCGTCATTGACCTTGTGTGTTATCGCCGTCGTGGTCACAACGAAGCTGATGAACCGTCAGGCACGCAGCCTTTGATGTATAACGCCATTAAAGCGAAAAAAACTGTAGCCACACTATATGGACAGCAGCTCGTTACTGAAGGTGTGATTTCAGCTGAAGATATTGCAGCGTATCAAAATGAATACCGCAATGCGCTTGATAATGGCAAACACGTTGCCAAAGCATTGGTTTCAACACCTGACTCAAGTTCGTTTGTGGACTGGAAACCTTACCTTAACCATGAATGGACGGCGCTAGGAGATACACGGGTATCTGCAGACTTACTTAAAGATCTAGGTCAGCGTTTAGACCAAGTTCCGCAAGGTTTTGTGGTTCAGCGTCAGGTGAAAAAAATTCTTGATGACCGCTTAAAAATGGCAGCAGGCGCTGCAGAAATCAATTGGGGCTTTGCTGAAGTTATGGCCTATGCCTCATTGTTAGAGGAAGGGTATCCCATTCGCCTAACTGGGCAAGATGTGGGTCGTGGTACTTTCTCCCATCGGCATGCTGTTTTGCATGATCAAAAAGGCAGTGGTGCTTATGTTCCTCTGCGGAACTTGTCAGATGAACAACCCGATTTCACGATCTTTGATTCTCTATTATCAGAGGAGGCTGTATTGGCGTTTGAGTATGGCTATGCTTCAACGGCGCCAGAAGGCTTAGTCATATGGGAAGCGCAATTTGGAGACTTTGCTAACGGGGCCCAAGTCGTGATTGACCAATTCATCACCAGTGGTGAGCACAAGTGGGGTCGTATGTGTGGTTTAACGATGCTGCTTCCCCATGGGTACGAAGGTCAAGGCCCAGAGCATTCGTCTGCCCGTTTAGAACGTTTTTTACAGTTATGCGCAGAACACAATATTCAAGTTTGTGTGCCTACCACGCCGGCTCAAATATTCCATTTGATTCGCAGGCAGGTAGTGCGTCCAATGCGTAAGCCTCTGGTCGTGATGTCACCTAAGAGTTTATTGCGCCATAAAATGGCCATTTCTAGTCTTGATGAGCTCGCTAATGGCGAGTTTCAGAATGTCATTGATGAGGTCGATGACCTTGATAAAAGTGCAGTTAAGCGGGTAGTGTTGACCAGTGGCAAGGTCTACTACGATTTACTTGAACAACGTCGTTTAGGAAAATTAGATCATGTGGCTATTATTCGTATTGAGCAACTATACCCTTTCCCTGAACAGAACCTAGCGGATGTATTAGCCCAGTACCCGCATCTAGAACTCGTAGTGTGGTGTCAAGAAGAACCACAAAACCAAGGTGCTTGGTATTGTAGTCAGCACCACATGCGAAAAGTCATTCAGTTAGGTCGCACTGATTTAAATCTGATTGTTTCTTCACGTCCTGCCTCTGCAGCCCCGGCATGCGGTTATATGTCGGTACATTTAGAAGAGCAACAGCATTTAGTAGCCCAAGCCTTGGGATTAGAATCATGAACGGGTCTGTTGAGCAGACCCTAACCATTATTAAAGTGAAGAGATAAACCATGTCTATTGAAATTAAAGCCCCATCTTTTCCTGAGTCTGTGGCAGACGGTACCATTGCCACTTGGCACAAACAGCCAGGAGAGGCATGTAAGCGCGATGATTTAATCGTTGATATTGAAACGGATAAGGTCGTGATGGAAGTGGTTGCACCCGCTGATGGAAGCCTATCAGACATTATTGTAGCCGAAGGCGGTACAGTGCTGAGTAATGAAGTCATTGCTCATTTTACTGCGGGTGCGGCAGCCCCTGCTCAGGCAGATGAAGGGCCAAGTGCGGCCACTGCGACTGATCAGCCAGATTCGAGTGGCCCCGCTGTGCGTAAGTTACTGCACGAAAATAACCTGCACGCCACGCAGGTCACTGGCACGGGCAAAGGCGGTCGTTTACTCAAAGAAGATGTCCTTAACTACTTGAAGCATCCAACCCCAGTGGCTGTGGTGACCCCAGTAGCGCCAGCACCAGCACCTATGGCTAAAGAAATGCCCAAAGAAAGTACAAACCAAATGGTGTCGCCTTCTTCTGGTCCGCAGCATCGTACGTCCCGTCGTGTGCCTATGACGCGTTTACGCGCCACCATTGCTAAACGCTTAGTGTCTGCACAAAACGAAGCCGCCATGTTAACCACGTATAACGAAGTGGATATGTCACCTATTATGGCATTGCGTAAACAATATAAGGCGCAGTTTGAAAAAGCTCACAACGGCACTCGATTGGGCTTTATGTCATTTTTTGTGAAGGCTGCAGCAGAAGCCTTGAAACGCTATCCAGCGGTGAATGCATCCTTAGATGGTAATGACATGGTCTATCACGCTTATCAGGATGTGAGTGTGGCGGTGTCCACTGATCGTGGTTTAGTGGTGCCAGTATTGCGTGATGTAGAAGCAATGACTTTGGCTGATATTGAGAAAGGTATTGTAGATTTAGCCAACCAAGCTAAAGCTGGTAAGTTAACTTTGGAAGAAATGCAGGGTGGCACTTTTACCATCACTAATGGTGGTATTTTTGGTTCTTTGTTATCGACTCCAATTTTAAATGCCCCTCAAACTGCAATCTTGGGTATGCATAAAATTCAAGATCGTCCAGTGGCAGAAAATGGTCAAGTGGTCATCCGACCAATGATGTATTTAGCTTTATCATACGATCATCGAATGATTGATGGTAAAGAAGCAGTTCAGTTCTTAGTTACCGTTAAGGAATTACTGCAAGACCCAGCGCGGATATTGCTTGAGATCTAAGCCCGTGTGTTTATTTAAGTTTACGTTGTGATCCAGCGTGGGCACAAAATCTGAGGAAATATTATGTCCCAAGAATTTGACTTGGTGGTTATTGGTGGTGGCCCTGGTGGTTATGTAGCCGCAATTCGAGCGGCGCAGTTAGGTTTAAAGACCGCCTGCGTGGAAAAATGGACCAATGACAAAGGTGCTCCCGTTTTAGGTGGAACTTGCTTAAATGTTGGTTGTATTCCTTCAAAAGCGTTATTAGATTCAACACATAAATTCCACGACGCTAAACATGAATTTGAATCTCATGGCATCAACACGGGTGAAGTCTCAATAGACGTTGCCGCTATGCTAGCTCGTAAAAATACCATTGTAGACAATCTCACTATGGGCGTGGCGGGTTTATTTAAAGCCAATGGTGTGACCTTAATTCATGGTACGGGTCAATTACAAAAAGATCGTGGGGTTAAAGTGACCGCTGCTGATGGCAGCGAAAGCCATTTAAAAGCGGGTAACGTTATTTTGGCCGCAGGATCTGTACCTGTAACTATCCCCTCAGCGCCCTTAACTGAAGATATTATTATTGATAACGTGGGCGCATTAAATATCAAGCAAGTGCCTAAACGCTTGGGTATCATCGGTGCTGGCGTAATTGGTTTGGAAATGGGTACCATATGGCAACGCTTAGGGAGTGAGGTTGTTGTCCTAGAGGCAATGGATAACTTTTTGAGCACCATTGATAAGGATTTATCAAAAGAAGCAGCTAAGTGTTTAAAGAAACAAGGCATGAATATTCGCCTTGGTGCCCTGGTAACCTCTACTGAAGTTGCTAATAACGAAGTTAAAGTCGCCGTTAAAAAGGCCGATGGCGACTCTGAGACCCTAACTTTCGATAAGTTGATTGTTGCTGTTGGTCGTAAACCGTACACTGAGGGCCTGTTGTCAGCTGACTCAGGAGTCGCTGTAGATGGGCGTGGATTTGTGCACGTGAGTACGCGTTGTAAAACTGATGCACCTGGGGTTTATGCCATTGGTGATATCGTTCGAGGCCCCATGCTAGCTCATAAGGCTTCGGAAGAGGGCATGATGGTTGCAGACATTATTGCGGGTCATAAAACCTTGATGAATTATGACTGTATTCCATGGGTTATCTATACTCATCCAGAATTAGCATGGGTGGGTAAAACAGAGCAAGAATTAAAGGCAGAAGGGGTGGCCATTAAAGTGGGGAAATTCCCATTTACAGCTTCAGGCCGAGCAATGGCAGCCAATGACACGCAGGGCTTTGTAAAGTTGATTGCTGATGCTGAAACAGATCGCATATTAGGTTGCCACATTATCGGTGGTAACGCGTCTGAATTAATTGCTCAGGCGGTTATTGCGATGGAGTTTGGATCAAGTGCTGAAGATCTAGCGCTTACAGTGTTTGCCCACCCCTCAATGGGTGAGGCCATTCATGAGGCAGCGTTAGCTGTAGATGGCCATGCCATCCATATGGCTAACAGGAAAAAAAGAAAATAAGTATTCAGGTTAATTTTAAATTTAAGTAAACAGGCATCACAATGAATCTTCATGAATATCAAGGCAAACAACTGTTTGCCCAATACGGTTTGCCCGTCTCTACTGGCATTGCCGTAGATACGGCAGCGGAAGCTATGGCGGCACTGGATCAAATTCCAGGGGATCGTTGGGTAATTAAGGCTCAAGTTCACGCAGGCGGTCGCGGTAAGGCAGGCGGTGTGCAATTGATTTCTTCTAAGCAAGAAGCTGCTGATTTTGCCAATAAGTGGTTAGGTCAACGCATGGTAACTTATCAGACGGATGCAGATGGTCAGCCTGTTTCGAAGGTTTATATTGAACCCTGTACCGATATTGCCCAAGAGCTTTACTTGGGTGCTGTGGTGGATCGAAGTACTCAGCGCATTGTGTTTATGGCATCTACTGAGGGTGGTGTAGAAATTGAACAAGTAGCCGAAGAAACGCCAGAGAAGATTTTAAAGGCAGAGATTAACCCCCTAACTGGAGCTCAGCCATACCAAGGACGTGAGTTGGCATTTAAGTTAGGCCTTAAGGGCAAGCAGGTCAGTCAGTTCACTAAGATTTTTATTGGTTTGGCTCAATTGTTCCAAGACAAAGACTTAGCGTTGTTGGAAATCAATCCTCTAGTAGTGACTGAGCAAGGTGATTTACATTGCCTAGATGCCAAGGTTGTTATTGATAGTAATGCGGTCTATCGTCACAAAGATATTCAAGCCATGCACGACCCAAGTCAAGATGATGAGCGTGAAGCCCATGCTGCTTCGTGGGATTTAAACTATGTGGCCTTAGATGGCACCATTGGTTGTTTGGTTAATGGTGCTGGTTTGGCTATGGGCACCATGGATATTGTGGCCTTGCATGGGGGTTTCCCCGCTAACTTCCTTGATGTTGGGGGTGGTGCAACCAAAGAACGTGTCACCGAAGCCTTTAAAATTATTTTGTCTGACGACAGTGTAAAGGCTGTGTTAGTCAATATCTTTGGCGGTATTGTGCGTTGTGACTTGATTGCAGAAGGCATTATTGGCGCCGTTAAAGAGGTAGGCGTAAGTGTGCCAGTAGTCGTGCGTTTGGAAGGTAATAACGCCGAATTGGGTAGTCAAAAGCTGGCTGAAAGTGGCCTTGATATTATTGCCGCTACCAGTCTGAGCGGTGCAGCTCAACAAGTGGTTGCTGCAGCTGGAGGTCAAGCATGAGCATTTTAATTGACAAGCACACTAAGGTAATTTGCCAAGGTTTTACGGGTAGTCAGGGCACCTTTCATTCTGAACAAGCCATTGAATACGGTACAAAAATGGTGGGCGGTGTGACACCAGGAAAAGGTGGCACAACGCACTTGGGTCTGCCGGTTTTTAATACGGTGAGTGAAGCCATTGCCGCTACTGGTGCTGAGGCTTCTGTTATCTACGTGCCAGCAGCTTTTTGTAAGGATTCGATCCTTGAAGCTGCAAACGCAGGTATTAAGTTTATTGTTGCCATCACTGAAGGTATTCCAACTCTAGATATGTTGGAGTGTAAGGTCGTTTGTGATCAATTAGGTGTTCGTTTAGTGGGCCCTAACTGTCCTGGAGTTATTACCCCAGGCGAATGTAAAATCGGCATTATGCCAGGCCATATCCATTTGCCAGGTAAGGTGGGCATTGTGTCTCGTTCTGGCACTTTAACCTACGAAGCCGTTAAACAAACGACAGATGCAGGTTATGGCCAGTCTACTTGCGTAGGCATAGGTGGAGATCCTATCCCAGGCACTAACTTCATTGATGTATTGGCATTGTTTGAAAAAGATCCAGCTACAGAAGCGATTGTGATGATCGGTGAAATTGGTGGTACTGCAGAAGAAGAGGCGGCAGCTTATATTAAAGCTAACGTCACCAAGCCTGTGGTCTCATACATTGCTGGCGTCACTGCTCCAGCAGGTAAACGGATGGGCCATGCTGGTGCCATTATTTCTGGTGGTAAAGGCACAGCTGATGAAAAGTTTGCGGCCCTCAATGATGCGGGTGTTAAAACTGTGCGCTCTCTCGCTGAAATTGGTAAGGCATTAAAAGAAGTGACAGGTTGGTCTTAATTGCGACTGACTGATAGTCATTAAAAAGGCCACCCAAGGGTGGCCTTTTTGTTGGTCTATATTAAATGCATTTAAATAGATCAGTTTTTTAACGTGGTTGACGTTTCTTTTCTCACTTTGCTCGCTACCCTTGCCTCGTCTATTCGTCTGGTTGCCTTATTTTGCTTTGAGGGCAAGTTCTTTTGCCACTTCAACCTTAGAGTCCTCAAGCATAGCCTCGATTTGACTGGCATCAATGCGAGTCATTAAAGGCTTGAATTTCTCAATACCATGGTCAATGAGGGGCGTATCTAGGCTAGCCCAAGCTAGGTCATCATTGAGGAATTTAGTCACATCGGCGGACATTATGGGTAACACAGGTGTTAAATAAATCATTAACGTGCGGAACATGTTTAAGCCTGTTGAGCAAATGTCTTGTACTTGTTGTTCCATGCCTTCTTGCTTAGCCAAAACCCACGGTTCTTTATCTGCGATGTATTGATTAGCTTGATCAGCCAGGGCCATAATGGCTTTAATGGCTTTACCAAACTCACGTTTTTCATAATATTCGGCAATGGTATGCTGTTCATCAGCAAAGGCTTTGAGTAATTCAGGTTCACTCACTAAAGGGCTAAGCTGACCATTAAATTTCTTACTAATAAAGCCCGCACTGCGACTGGCAATATTGACTACTTTGCCCACTAGGTCAGAGTTTACGCGCTGCACAAAATCGTCTAAGTTTAAGTCTAAGTCATCTACTTTGTTGTTCAATTTAGCAGCAAAATAATAACGCAAGTACTCGGGTTGAAGATGGCGAAGATAGGTGCCTGCTTTGATAAAGGTACCACGTGATTTAGACATCTTCTGCCCATTTACCGTTAAAAAGCCATGGGCATAGACAGCCGTTGGGGTGCGGAATTCAGCCGCATACAGCATGGCAGGCCAAAATAAACCATGGAAGTTTATGATGTCTTTACCAATAAAGTGATAAAGCTCTGTGGTCGAATTCTTGTTCCAATAGTGGTCAAAGTCAAGGTCTGCACTGCGATCACATAAATTCTTAAAACTTGCCATATAACCAATTGGAGCATCCAACCAGACATAAAAAAACTTGTCTTTTTGACCTGGAATTTCAAACCCAAAGTAGGGTGCGTCACGGCTAATATCCCACTCTTGTAGGCCAGAATCTAACCATTCTGCAAGCTTATTAGCAATTTCACTTTGTAAGCTGCCACTGCGAGTCCAGTCTTTTAACAAGTTTTCAAAGTCAGGTAGCTTAAAAAATAGGTGAGTGGATTCTTTTTGAACTGGCGTAGCTCCAGAAATAGCAGATTTAGGTTCAATTAACTCAGCTGGAGAGTAGGTGGCTCCACAAGCTTCACAATTATCACCATATTGATCTGGGGTTTTGCACTTAGGGCAGGTTCCCTTAATGAATCGATCTGCTAAAAACAGTTGTTTTTCTGGGTCAAAAGCTTGGGTAATCGTGCGCGAGGCAATGTGGCCTTTGGCTTCACAGGCTTTATAAATGTACTCTGAGAAGTCTTTATTTTCAGGTGAATGAGTGGAGTAAAAGTTATCAAAAGACACCTGAAAATCTTTGAAATCTTGCTCGTGTTCGGCCTGCACATTAGCGATTAACTGCTCTGGGGTAATACCTTCTTGTTCTGCACGCAACATAATGGCAGTACCATGGGCATCATCAGCACAGACATAATGGCAGGTGTTGCCAATATGGCGTTGAAATCTAACCCATATATCTGTTTGCACATACTCCAGCATGTGACCAATATGAATGGAACCGTTGGCATAGGGTAAGGCGCTGGTAACAAGTATTTCGCGATCAGTTGTCTTGGTCATGGGTTAATTCGAGTTTCTTAAGGCGCTAAATGAAGCGCATAATAATGGATTTGATGTTTCAGCCTCTATTGTACAAAACATTGGCGGTAACGCCTATAGTTTCTCTTCTTAGAAGCATAGGATTATGTATTTATGCCCAATTGGCCTGTTATAATCCAGCCTGATTTCAGTACCGCGTTCAAGGAGTAGGTCTTTGGCCATTGAGCCCATACAACCGCAGCAATACCAAATCTTGCTAGATGCGAAAAGTTTACATATCCGGTCTCATTTTGACCAGTTGGGTGACTTTTCTGCAGCTGTTGCTTTGGAAGTATTTCCATCAAGGCCAGATCATTATCGCATGCGTGCTGAATTTCGCATGTGGCATGAGGGAGATGATCTATTTTATGCCATGTTTCCACCCGGGAATAAGTATCAACCCATTCGGATTGACTCCTTTATTCAAGCTAGCGAGCGCATTAATGCGCTAATGCTGCCGTTATTAGAAGGTATCAAAGCATCATCTGTATTGAGCAAAAAGCTATTTCAAATAGATTTTTTGAGCAGTCAGCGAGGCGAAATATTAGTCAGCCTGCTGTACCATAAGCAGTTAGGGGATGATTGGTTGTTGTTGGCTGATACCTTGCGTATTGAGTTGGGTATCAATATTATTGGTCGTGCACGCAAACAAAAGCATGTGTTGGGCATGGGTCATATTATGGAGACCTTGCAGATCAGAGGCCGCAAGTATCACTATCAGCAGGTCGAGAATGCATTTACCCAACCCAATGCGAGTGTCAATGAGCAAATGATCACTTGGGCCTGCGACAGCATCGAACGATTTGGTGTGGGAACTAAGCCTGACTTGTTGGAGTTGTATTGCGGTAATGGCAACTTCACACTGCCTTTAGCGGCTCAGTTTGGTAAAGTAATGGCTACAGAGATTGCCAAATCGTCGGTCAACTCTGCACACTTTAATTTGACTGAAAATGGCATTGATAATGTCACTATAGTGCGCTTGTCGAGTGAAGAAATGTCTCAAGCATTGGCGGGTGTGCGCCCCTTTCGACGCTTGGCTCAAGTAGACTTATCAAGTTTTGATTTTGGAACCATCTTAGTCGATCCTCCAAGGGCGGGTTTAGATGCTGAAACATTAGCTTTAGTGCAACAGTTTGATCAGGTGATTTATATTTCCTGCAATCCAGAAACTTTGCTGGATAACTTACAAGAACTCAAACAAACCCATGACTTAAAGCGCTTGGCTTTATTTGACCAATTTCCATACACTCACCATGCTGAATGCGGTGTGGTGTTGCATAAACGCAATTAATAGGACATAAAATGAGCGATACAAGACCAGAAGGCTTACAAGATATTAAACACATCGTTGCCGTAGCTTCAGGTAAAGGTGGGGTAGGCAAATCTACTACCACAGTTAATCTGGCGCTAGCCATGGCGCAAGCAGGTTTTAAAGTTGGTGTGTTAGACGCGGATATTTATGGTCCAAGCCTAGGCCTGATGTTAGGCATTGCTGAAGGTAACCACCCAGAAACGATGCAAGAAAAATGGTTCCTTCCTATCCAAGCCCATGGTGTGAGCGTCATGTCCATGGCCTTCTTAGTGGATGCCAACTCGCCCATGGTGTGGCGTGGTCCAATGGCGGCTGGGGCATTACAGCAAATGCTGCTGCAGACTAACTGGGGAGAATTGGATTACCTGTTTGTTGATATGCCACCAGGTACAGGTGACATTCAGTTAACTTTGTGCCAGAAGGCCCAAGTGTCGGGTGCGGTGATCGTCACTACACCTCAAGACTTAGCCTTGCTTGATGCCCGTAAGGGTATTGAAATGTTTAAAAAGGTGAATGTACCTGTGCTTGGTGTGGTGGAAAACATGAGCACTCACGTGTGTAGTCAATGTAGTCACGAGGAAGCTATTTTTGGTGCTGGCGGTGGCGTTGCATTAGCGCAAGAGTATGGCACTGAACTTTTGGCTAGCCTACCATTGAGTATGGAAATTCGCATCCTTGTAGATGGTGGTACACCATCAGTAGTGGCTGAACCCACTTCTGCTGCTGCACAAACCTATGTGCAGCTTGCACATACCCTCGTAGCCAAGCTTGATGGGGCTCATCAAGCCATGCCTAGCATCAGTGTAGATGAAGACTAAATAAGATGCGATTAAGTGATAAAGACATTATAGCAGCCCTCAACGCTGGAAAAATTGGCATTGAGCCACGGCCAGACGATAGCGTAATTACGGGGGTCAGTGTCGACCTACGTTTAGGTAATAGTTTTCGTGTGTTTAAGGATCACGCCCGTCCATTTGTTGACGTTAGCGCCAGTCGGGAAGAAATTAATAGTACCCTTGAAGCCATCATGAGCGAAGAAATTGTGATTACAGAAGGAGAAAGTTTTTTTCTTCATCCCGGTGAACTTGCGCTGGCTGTAACCTTAGAGTCGATTACTATTCCTGATGATCACGTGGGATGGCTAGATGGGCGCTCTTCTTTGGCACGTTTAGGGTTGATGGTCCACGTCACGGCGCATCGCATTGATCCAGGCTGGAGTGGGGCGATTGTGTTAGAGTGTTTTAACAGCGGTAAGTTACCCTTAGCATTAAAACCCAACATGACTATTGGGGCTATAAATTTTGAAACCCTCTCCAGTCCAGCGCTTAGGCCTTATAACAAGCGAGTAGATGCTAAATATAAGCATCAACAAAGTGCTGTAGCCAGTCGTATAGATCAAGATGGTTAAATGGAACGTTAAATCATGAGCCAACTTTCTGCCGTGCAATGTGACCAAGTTTTAAAGTCTTTGCGGGCAGGCGTGGTGCCTGCAGATCGTTTAGACTTAATTAAGGTTGGCAGGGAAGGTGAGCTAGAAACCTTGGACAAAGACATACTGCACATTGCCAAAGGTGGCTCTTGTGTGCGCTTTGTGACAGGCAATTATGGCAGTGGTAAAACCTTTATTGGCGAACTCACTAGGCAACACGGGATTAAACAGGGTTTGGTCGTAGGGACTGCTACGCTTTCTCCAGACAAAAGGCTGCAAGCAAAAACCGGGGAGACGCGCAATCTTTACTCAGCAATAGTGCGCTCCTTTAGCACCAAGGCAAGGCCTAACGGTAGCGCTTTAATCAACATCGTAGAGCGTTTTATCTTAACCAACTTGCGTGAAGCCCATATCGATAATGTGCCCCCAGAAACTCATATAGCTCAGCGCTTAAAAGATTTTGAAGAACTGGCTGGAGGCTTTGACTTTATCACAGTCATTCAGCGTTACTGCCATGCTTTGGAACAGCAAGACGATATATTAAAAAGCACAGCATTAAGGTGGCTAAGAGGTGAGTTTACTAATTTGACTGACGCTAAAGCTGCTTTGGGCGTGCGCAGTATTATAGACTATCGTAATTTTTTCAGTGGTTTAAAAATGCTCTGCCAATTCGTGCGTATGGCAGGTTATCCCGGCTTACTCATCTGTTTAGACGAGATGGTGGCATTGCATGAATTAAGCCACAAGCAGACTCGTATCAATAACTTTAATGAAATTCTTAATATTGTTAATGACTGCTTGCAAGGTCAAGTCCATGGTATGGGCTTCGTATTTTTAGGTACCCCTGAATTTGTTTATGATGAGAAGAAAGGCCTTTATAGCATGCCAGCTCTGAAGAGTAGGCTTGCATTCAATCGTCTGGCGCAAGCAGGTTTGATCGATGTATCTGGACCTGTGATTGAGTTACAACCGCTGCAAGAAACAGAAATGGATGAGTTGTTGCAAAAGTTACGCCATCTGCAGGCCTACGGTGAAGCTAACAACTATCTGATTGACGATATGGGCTTATGGCAATTTATGCTTCAATGTCGCACGATATATGGCGCGCAATATTACCTTAATCCACGCTTGGCTATTAAAACCTTGTTAGACCTTTTGGCGATTTTACAACAAAATCCTAACGCCAAAGTGGCTGAACTGATCTCTGAAATTAGTTAAACCACTGGTCCAGTTGAGCTAAGTCGCTACCATTTAACAAACCACTGGCTCGTTTTAAGCGTAATT
>TARA_B110000495_G_scaffold24694_1_pt1 | contig 13695 bp, 8 predicted proteins | sample TARA_B110000495 | Tara Oceans TARA_B110000495 (sample SAMEA4398219) | marine metagenome | biome: Polar Biome; feature: [MES] marine water layer (ENVO:01000295) within the mesopelagic zone...; material: water (ENVO:00002006), including particulate matter (ENVO:01000060) such as...... | reverse complement strand
GTAATGCATCCTTTGTAGTATCACTTTTCAATTCTGTCCCCATTCCCATGGCAGTTTTTCAAATACATAATTCACCTGAACTTCTAACCCCAAGTGATGAACCTTTTGATGATATAAATGGGAATGAATCTTACGACACAGATGAACCGTTCACAGACTGGAATCAAAATGGGGAATGGACAGCTATGATAGAGCCACTCGATTTAGATTCAACATGGTCTTATGATTTAACAATGACAGGAAATGATTTAATTGTTGGATTATCGAATTGGCCTTCCCATCTTGTAACGGGTGCACATCAATTATTTAGAGTTAATTGTTATGTGAACCCCGATGCTGAATTAAATCAGGAAATCTCAGTCACAACAGATGTGATGGTCCTAATAGATGCCTGGGGACACCAAGGAGTTCCCTTTATCAATGGCAGTGGAATCGTTACAATCGATAATAGCCTGGGTACAGAAATCCAACCGTTAATTCCAATTGAATTTTCAATAAACCAAATCTATCCGAATCCGTTTAATCCCGTAACAACCATTTATTATTCTGTCGAAACTTTGAATAAAACATCACTACAAGTTTTTGATTTAACAGGACGATTGATTGAAACATTAATTCACAAAAATCTCGAACCGGGAAACCATCAAATTGATTGGCATCCCAGAAACATTCCTTCCGGACTCTATTTTGTTGAATTAAAATCAGGAAATAAAAGAGAGATCCAAAAAATCACTTTATTGAAATAAGCATGAACTTTTCAAAGGTGTTATGCATCCCGTGGTTTTTGCGAGGTTCTATTATTCTTTGAAAGATTATGATTTAGGCTGGTGAGATTTAAGCAGATTTACGTTTTTGGCTTTGTTTATATAAGGGCTCTTTTCCTTTCGTAATAGTTTCTTTTGTAATAATCACCCGTTCTACGCCTTCCATTTCCGGAAGATAATACATAATATCTAATAAGTGTTCTTCCATGACAGATCGAAGAGCTCGAGCGCCAGCTTTCCGATCCAATGCCAATCGAACAATTTCCTGGAGTGCAGTATCTCTGAATTCCAATTCAACCCCTTCTAGCATAAATAATTTTTTATATTGTTTCACTAATGAATTTTTCGGTTCTTTCAAAACTCGCATCATATCATTTTCATTTAAAGTTTCTAATGTACTAACAACTGGCAAGCGGCCCACCAATTCCGGAATCATTCCATATGCAATTAAATCTTCTTGTCGAACATCTGAATAAATTGCATTTACGTCTTGCTGTTTAGATTCCTTTAATTTTCCAAAACCCATTTCGCTTTTCCCGGTCCGACTGGAAATAATATCCTCAAGACCCGAAAAGGATCCGCCACATATAAATAAAATATTTGTTGTATCAATAGAAATCAAGCTTTGTTCTGGATGTTTACGGCCACCTTTAGGTGGAACATTTGAAATAGTGCCTTCCAAAATTTTAAGTAGAGCTTGCTGAACCCCTTCACCACTTACATCCCGTGTGATGGATGCGCTAGCACTTTTACGTCCAATTTTGTCAATTTCATCGATATAAATAATCCCTTTTTCTGCCGCTGAAATATTATAGTTTGAAATTTGTAGTAATCGAACTAAAATATTTTCCACATCTTCACCAACATAACCAGCTTCAGTAAGCGTTGTTGCATCCGCAATAGCGAAAGGAACGGATAGAAATCGAGCCAATGTTTGAGCAATGAGTGTTTTTCCAGTTCCCGTTGAACCAATCAATAAAATATTACTTTTATCCAATTCTACATCTGAATGATACGCTTGATGAATTATTCGTTTATAATGGTTATAGACTGCCACAGCAATGGCTTTTTTTGCATTGTCCTGTCCAATAACATGAATATCCAAATTAGATTTAATTTTTGATGGTTTTTGTAAGGTAACCTTAAATCCATTTTGGGGTTGTTCTATCTCGGGCTCCAGATTGAGTTTTGGATTTTTCCCTTTTTGAATCTTATTCATTTCCGTTTATTTAATATAATATCAATAAGACCATATTTTTTGGCTTCTTTTGATGTTAAAAAATTATCCCGATCTGTATCCTTTTCGATTTTATCAGCAGTTTGGCCCGTATTTTGTGCCAAAATAGTATTCATCATTTTCTTAACCCGCAAAATTTCATCTGCTTGAATTTTTATATCGACGGCTTGTCCTTCTGCGCCACCCATGGGTTGATGTATCATAATTCGAGAATTTGGTAACGCGGACCGTTTCCCTTTTGCGCCGCCTGCTAATAAAAATGCACCCATACTTGCAGCTTGCCCCATACAAATTGTGGCCACATCAGGTTTAATATATTGCATGGTGTCATAAATCCCCATACCAGAGGTGATAATCCCTCCAGGAGAGTTAATGTAAAGATGAATATCTTTGTCAGAATCTTCCGCTTCAAGAAATAATAATTGAGCAATAATTAACGAAGCGATTGAATCGTCGATAGGTGTGCTTAAAAAAATAATTCGTTCTTTAAGAAGACGAGAATAAATATCAAAAGCTCGTTCAGATCTTCCTGTCTGTTCTACGACAATAGGTACTAATTGGTTTTGCGATTGTTGATCAATGTTCATGGTCTTGTTTCCTCAAGTCTTTTGTGTGTATTTCAACCTCTTTAACTTTAGCAAATTGTTCTAAATAATCCAAGATTTTCTTTTCCACAAAATCATCTTCCACTCGTTGGCGATTGCTTGGCTTCTTATAAAATTTTCGAATTTCTTTCTCAGATTGGGGTGACCTTTCAACTAATTTATTTATTTCAACTTCCACATCATCTTTGCTGGCACTGAGTTCTTCCGATTCAATTAATAATTTTCGCAGTGAATACCATTTCAGATTTCGTTCAGCAACAGGTTTATAATGTTCTCGGACTTTACTTTCATCCAAAGGTTCACCCTCATTTTGCTTCTTAACATCTTCCACCATATTTGTTAAATAATTTTCTACCATGGAGGGTGCAAAAGATGGGTTTGCCAAATCAATTAAGGCATCTGAAAGATCACGTTCAAATGCGGTTTTGGACCGATCCAAAAAATTGGATTGTATTTTTTTCTCAACATCAGCAGTTAAATCATCTACGGTGTTTAAGGATGGATTGACCAATTTCAAGAAATCCTCATCCACTTCAGGGAGAATTTCTCGTTCAATATTTGTTACCGTTAATTCATAATCCGCTTTATCACCATCTTGCTTAACAGGAAGGGTCAATCGCGTAACATCATCAGGTTTGAGTCCAATCAATTTATCTTTTTGATCATCAGTAAATGATCCATTCCCAACACGAAGATATTGTTTCTCATATTTTTTCCCAATGATGGGCACACCTGACTCGTCTAACTTTTGGAGTGTGCAAATAAGGTAATCCCCTTCAACAGCACCATCATCAACCGTGGCAATTGTGGCATGAGCCTTTCTAAGCTGAGTGATTGCATCTTCAATATCATTTTCATCATGAATATAAATTGAGCGTTGCACTTTCAAACTTTTTTTCTTCAGTTTAGGTAAGGTCGCTTTAGGTTCAACTTCAAATTTTGCTTTGAAAGAAAAATGCTCATTCATATGAAAATGAACATCACTGATTTCAGCTTGATTTACTGGAACCATTTTTTCTTGTTGAATCGCCATGAGATAAAATTTTTGGAAATTATTTTCCATGAATTCAGTTTCAATATTAGACTGGAATTGCTTCAAAAGCCGATCTTTTGGAATTCTACCCGAACGAAAACCCGGCATTTTTATTTTTTTACTAAATTTTTTGATGGCGGAATCAAATTCCGATTCCAATTCGTCCCATGAAATATCTATCGAGAGTTCCCGCGTATATTCATTGACTTTATTTTGTTCAATTTTCACTTTTTCTCCTAAAAAATAGCGGGCGAATTTATGAGGAGATTTGAATAAGGATAAGAAATAAAATTAAGAAATCAAATTAGGACTTGTCCGCGGTTAGTGAAATAGGATTAAAATTCGGAAATAAGATTAGGATTTGGATGCGATTGGTGGGATAGGGGATGATTGGTTTATTTTTTGCGAAAACTTTTAAATCTTGACGGAAAATATTATTATTAGAACGGTGGCATATCCATTCCGCCCCGATACATTAAAAACATTCCAAACATTTGAATCACATGGAATAAATCATTGTGGTTAAACTTTTCATGAATAGATATTTTCATCACCTGAACACCAGATCCCGCTAAACACACAAGCAATCCAATTGAGACTGACAATGCGCCAGTAAGGCCATAATGAAAAAATGCAACGAGAAATCCAAATAAAGAAATCCCCATTAATGGTAAATAGAATGTAACAGCAGATCTAAAACTATCCTGATCTCGCATTCGGATATAATACATTATAAGAAGAACAGCAGCAGTTAAATAAAGTGCATTCTCACCTTTACCTGTCACAAATATAATTGCAACTGACATGGCCAAAAGCAATCCAGTTGTTGCGATAAAAATAAGGGTGGAACGCCAAATAATGGTTTGCTGGACTTCCGTTAATCTAGGACCAAACCCGTGGATTGTTCCTCCCAATAAACCTCCCATGGCCACGAAGAAAAAAGCAGTACCCCAAAGTTGGTGAAATTGAGAATCCGGAATTTGAATGGTGAACCACCCAAAAATCATTCCTAAAATAAAAATGATATAATCGGTAATTGCCGTCGTCGGCTCGTATAATATTGGATGTTTTTCTGACATAATTTTCTCTCCGTAAAAGAGAATAACTTAGCCAGAAGTTAATTAATAATTTCAGATATGCAAGTGATGTGGAACATCATGGATATATTACATAATTGACCAAATAAATTACATCTATCACATTCAAATTTTCATCACCATTTATATCAGCTATGGTTTGTGGACAAGCGCCTGGGAATTCTCCTGAGATGATGAAATCAGCCAACAAAAGAATATCTGTAATATCTATAGTACCCGAATTATTCATATCGCCTAGATTCCATTCTAAACAAGTATTCGGTGGCAACGCATAAAATTCATGCCACCCTGCTAAAGGGCTATTTTCAATTCTTCCTGATGAATCAGCAGATTGAATATAATATTGAATGGTCCCATCGTCTTGGGTTGAAATCCATCCCGACCACGTGTTAGCCTCTTCTGGAACATCCGAACCATATAGATGTTCTGAATTCCAATTCGTCATTTCCGGAGTTTTCCAAAAAACCTTAATTGAATCTTCAATCAATCCTGCTTCACTTAAATCATCAAGTATGATTTCTACAGGATATCCATTATCAGCGGCTTCTGTACTATCATTTATCGGATTATGAAATAATTGTAACATCTGTAAATCCGGAACGCCTTTAGTTCTGCAATGGAGAGCATCTGTGGATTCCCAAGAACCGGTAAAGGGTAAAACTTCATAACCTGGCATGGCCTCTTCATATACTGAAATGGCTTCATCATCCCAGCTACTTCCGGTAATGGGAACCAATACCTTATTATTCAAAATAAGTGAATTAGTATAAGGTTGATTATTTGGCGTCCAAACTCTGTAAACGTCCCATGGCTCTCCCCACTCATTTGTGGAATTTCCAAAATAAGTAGCCGTTGCTTCAATTTGGTCATATTGGGCATGACTAGACGAAACTTCGCGAACCAATACTTTTGTGGGACTCAAATATTTCCCCCAACAATCGATATGATCTATATAGGTATTATTGGGATCATCCACCACATGATACATTTCAATACCGTAATAATTTTCCATGAGGAGATGTACTTCATCTTCCGGCATGTTATTTTCCAAATAAACAAGATCCGATGAAGCAGAAATGCCCATTCCATCCGTCATATAATTTCCACCGGCATGTACAATATCCGAAGCAAAAAATGGGACACTCAAATGGTCAGACATTTTCGAGGGTGCTTGATTATCATTCGGACGCGGTCGATTGTAAGTAAAATCAACAATGGAAACATCACGATAACCATCTACAACCCACCACGGTGCATAATCTCGCGTCCAATAACTATCTGTTGATCCGGTTATATATTCAACATTTTCCATGTTCACACCGCCATTCGACATAGTAGAATTAGCTGAATTTTGTTGTCCTGATGAAACAAGGCAATATATAATAACATCTTCAGACATTTCAGCGATTAAACTTGTAGTGATTCCAAAAGGATATCGAATAATCACACCCTCCATTCGTTCAAATTCAGAAATATTTCGAACCGGTCCCGGGGGTGGATCAGTTTGTCGTCCCATAGAATAAATTTCGTGAATTCGCGTTTGTTCTTCGGCAGTTAATCCAATAGGAAGTTCACCTTGGAATCGATCTGTTGCAAAAAGAGTGGTAATACTTATTAAAATTTGAAATATTTTTTTCATCGATTAATTAACGGTGCTTAGAGAAAATTTACTTACTTTTTAACTCTCACAACATATCAAATGTTATCTCATATTATAGTTTTTTTAAAAGAATAGATTCAACCTAATGCGTTAAACAATCATCAATCATACCACACAATCAAAATAATCTCATTTATAATAGGGAGTTTGAAGCGCTCAATAAAATAGAGTGCTTTTTGTAAACTGAAGAGTGAGTTATATAAAAAAAGCCCTATTCAAAATTGAATAGGGCTTTAGTGACAATTTGTGTAAAAAAATTACTGCTTCAATCTGTAGGTACAACCTTCCATCGTTTTCAAGAATTTTTCAACTTGGTTTTCCGTATGAAATAATTCATCCATGGGTACAAAAACATCACTGGGATATTCATGAATATCATAATCTCTGAGAAAATTGGATTCTAGTTTTAAAACAATATCACGCATAACCATAGGCGGAATTTCTTTGTTCCGCATGAAATTGATTTGCAGATTCAACTGTCCTGTAGACGTCATGTGAAACAACGGTAAAGGACCAACATCAGATTGACATCTGAAAGTCAGTGTTCCATGGTCTGTTCCACGACCCCAAGAGATTTCAATAGCATGCTGCTCTGTAAAATCGATTATGGAGACACCAACCTTTGCAACTTCACGACTACAACTATCCCGAAGATGTTCGATGAATTGATTTTTATTCCAATTTGACATGTACGTTTCCCCCGTAAATATGTCGTTTTATAGTAATAAGGTGAGGGCGAATTTACACCAATCAACACCCTGTATAAAAGTATCGTATTTACTTATTACTGCCCTAACCAAATGGAATAATATTCGGATTGTTTTAAGGTTGGATCTTTCAAAATTCGAAGCCTGTGCCTGTATTTCCGTTCTTTATATTTCATTGAATAGGGGAGTTCAACCATTTCATTATTTCGTTTTACAAATAAAGTTACTTCAGTTCCTTCTGCCACAGGAAACCCATTTTCATCATAAAATTCTTCTCTCAATTTTTCAGTGTCAATTTGATCTCCCACCATGAATCCTACTGGATCCTTCTTCCCAACTTTTTTAATTTTTTTAAATTTTCCAAATGATATCCGATGTTCTTTAGAACCGTAATCACTCAAGATTTGTTTTGGAACATCGTGCTTCCCCTTCATAGAATATTCAACACCAATTTGGGCGAGTCCACCTTTTACATCTAAAGGAACCGTTCCTTCAACATAATTAGCAAACCATTGACGTAATTCTGGATGAACTAACATCGTGAATTCATCAAAAAATGTTTCTTCATTAAATGATTTATTTGGTCCATAACGGGATGATAATTCTAATACAATATCCTTTAAGGTCTTTTCACCATTCGTAAGTCGAATAATCTCAATATCCAGTAGTAATCCCATGAGTGCGCCACGTTGATAAACTTGTCGATAATGCCGACCATATTTTTTCTCAAAAACCCGTTCACTCATTTCCGTAAAGGGAATTTTCTTTTCGGGATATTTTGCAGCACGTCGAATCTTTCCTCCCATTTTACCAACAAAGAAATCCAAGGGCGTTATAATTCCAGATTTAACTAAAATCAGATTTGCAAAATATTCTGTGATACCTTCATAGAGCCAAAGATGTTTTGACATTTTCGGATTCACATAATCGAATTCACCAATGAATTCACTATGAAGATTGAGCGGTGTAAAAATGTGCATGAATTCATGGAGCGCCACTCGTTTAATCATGGATGTGTAGGACGAATCACCAAATTCTGTCAAAGTGTAAAAAGATGAATTCCCGTGTTCCAATGCGCCCATGCCGAATAGGGATACATTTTGAAAAGCCGTTTTTGCTTTTGAAAAAATGTTCACTTCTTTGGATTGCATGGTTTTCATAAAATCCCGTCCATCTCGAATATACATGATAAAATGATACTCATCCACGGGAAGAGAATCGGTAAAAGTTGCCACCGCTTCCATGGAGGGTTGAATCTCTTTTTTTATTATTTCAGCAATTCCTTTTTCTTCCCCATTAAAATGGGCTTCCACAAATACTTTAGTGTTTGCCACCATGAATGTTGCTGTATCCGGTTCAGATACCATGATGGGACAATCAATCAAATGATGATAATCACGAGCATAAAAAACAATTGTATTGTCAATTTCATTTACCACAGGTAAGGCAGAAAAAGATTTCATCCCTTCCGGTTGGTCTAAAGAAACCTGAACGGGAACCAACTCCAATCCATCAAAAAAGCCGAACCAGCCTGACGCATTAATGACAAAATTTTCATTCTCTTCAATATTGGTGCCGCCCATTGCCCAGATTCGTCTCATAGTTTTAGGATGATCCCAAGTATCATCAATCCAGTAGTGAATTGAAGTCAGATTTTTTGCTTTTGTAATTTTGAATATATTTTTCCCAATTTTTTCTACTGGCAGAAGATTACCATTGCCATCTTTTGGTTCAATAGTTTCAATCATTTCGCCATAATCTAATTCTTTGTAAGTCCCGGGAATTGTTTTCGGGAAATGAAATATAACAGTTTCCTGATTGAGCCCAGGACAATGAAGGTGTACAAGAACACGGTCATTTTCCACTATATTGAGATCGACGGAATAAATGTATTTCTCTAAATTATAATCACCTTTTGGATTGTATTCCAAAGTTGGGATTGTCGGCGAACAAGCTGAAATAACTAATATGATTAGTGTTGCTAGAAATAAACGTTTCCCACCTCTTTTTTCACCGGTTGTTGAGCGGAGTCGAAACATAATGGGAAAAAGAAAGGGGGTCAAATAATTAAAATTCATTTATTATCCATTTTTAATTTTCTTTTGAAATATTTTCAATTATTGTTTCATTGGAATCCGAAATATGCGTAATAACAACCCTAACAAGATTATCTTCCGAATCACGATCTACGAATTTGTGCATAGGATCAATCCCTGCTTTAATTGGTTTTTGATTCACTTGAATTATAAAAGTTGTTAAAGAATCAGTAATCAAAACCTTTTCTAAATATATCGGAATTTCTTCCATGTCATTATTAACCAGAGTTTCACCTAAGATACCAATTTCCAACCAATCATTCAATTCAGCATCCATTTGATTTCCAAGACTATCTGAGTACACTTTCTTTGCTTCCACTTCCATGGTAACTGTAAAAGTGCCATCTTCATTTTCAACTGCTGAAGCTTTTTTCGCTTTATTCTCGTAAAGAGTAATCTTTTCAAACGTATCAGTAATGAGGTACTGCAAATCATCAGGTGTATCTTCCCTGATCGTTTTAACAAATTCACCAATATTGGTGTATGGATCAGATTGATATCTGAATTTTTCAATGAATTTCCCCAAGGCATTATTAAAGATATCTTTTCCAATAAAGTCGGACAAAGTGTACATCATGAGTCCCGCCTTATTGTAATGGATGTAGGACTGACCTTCAGTCTCAACGATAGGTGGCTCATATTTTTGTTCCATGGAACGTCCGCCTAAATATTTATCCAATTCATATTTCAGGAATTTCCGAAGTTGCTTCTCGCCCTTCTCTTTTGCCAACAAGGAAACTGCAGAGTATTCTGCCAATCCTTCACTCAAAAAAGCCGAGCCTTGGACATTACCACCAGAAACTTGATGCGGCCACCATTGATGTCCCATTTCGTGGGCTGTAACCCAAAATGGCATATCCAAATCTTCCGGATCATCCGGATCTACATCCATGATAAATCCAATGGATTCTGAAAATGGAATCGTATTGGGGAAGGATGCAGCATAACTGGAATAGCGAGGAAATTCCAAAATCCGGCATTGCCGGTAAGGATAGGGGCCGTACAACTCCGTGTAATATTCAATGGATTTTTTCATACCGTTCATCAATATATCCACATTATAATTATGGGTTGGATGATGATAAATCTCCAAATTGATGCCATTCCATTCTTCTCGAAGAACTTCATATTTTGCAGATACAAATGCAAAAAGGTTATGAATCTTCTGATCCATTTTATAATGAAAAAAGCGACGGCCGTCTGCTTCCCATTCTTTTTGGATATAGCCTGGTGCCATGGCAATTTGATCAAGATCAGTACTCATAATTACTTCAAAATCCACCCAATCAGCATCATCTCCAAGAATGCCATGTTTATTTCCTTCCTCATCATCATATTTTGCCATGCGGTCTTGAATTTCGGATAAATCGTATTTTTTCCGTGCTCGTTTGTCTCGCAACTCTCGATCAGGATTATACCCAAAAGAGGGGAAAAGCTCGCCACTCCAGATCATGGTACCATTCTCAACTACTGTCATATTTACACCAACATTGGAAAAACCTGTGCGGTTTCTTCCCCCAGCAAATTCCAATGAAAATTCATCACCCGGATGGATGGGTGGATCGAAAACAAACATATCCCAGCCATAAGCACTGTCGGTGAAAACTATTTCATTTTTCCGAGACCACTGATATTGGGTGAAAGGAGTTTTTCTAGGAAAATTTGCATGGATTGTATCAATCACTGCATCCGTTTTATTTTTTAATTTATAGGATCCAGAAAATTCTAACCTTGATTCTTGGGGAAATAAATGGACTACACCGCTTACACTCGTGATTTTTGGTTGCGTAACACCTTTGAATCTTTTATAGGTCTTTTCATAATCAGCAGATCGCTTTTCATAATAATCTGAACGACGATATTCATTAAGAATATTCGTATTATAAAAAATGAAACTGCCCACGCCCAAAAAGAGAAATCCAAAACCAAGCATTCCGCTTTTGAGTCTGGGTGTCATTCTGGATTTTGCCATTTTTACACGATATTTAAAATCACCTGTCAGCCCGCGATTCCAGAATAGGTTACTGATAAAAGCCAATAAAATGGCGCAAGAACCCCAGTATAATTTGTACCATGACAATCGCCAGATGTATGGAGCAAATCCATTCATATCGGAATACTGTGCATTTGAACCCGAGCCATAATGGTACAGAGTATGATCGAATCCAAACTGTCCTGAAAACATCCCAAATAAGAAATATAGAATTAGTATAAAATGACCCAAATATTTGTGATTCACAATGGTTTGTATGGAAAATGCCAAAACGCAAAGAAGCGCATAATCGGTCCAATCCAGTAAAAATAATTGTTTTAAATAAAGATGAATTTCGAAATCATAAAACCCACGCCCCGTTTGGATACCGAGCCCAATCACCATAAGTATAGCCAACATAATTCCCGGTATTAAAATCAATGCTATCAATTTTGAAACCATGGGAATCCAGTTTGGAATCGGCAGCGAATCCATTATTTGGTCCGCTTTTAATTCCCGCTCACGCCAAACAATTTGTCCTGCATAAAAAGTAATTAGAATCAACATGAATAAAGCAAATGAACCACTCAAGACTCCTAATACTTGATAGGTAACAGGCAATGTATTCACACCCATCATTTTCCCAATAGCTTGCTGATTTAAGAGCAGAAACCCTGCTGCGGTTCCGGCAATCGCAATAAAATAAGGATCTCGAAATGCACGTTTTATTTCAATAAAAGTTTGCGTTTTAAATTGCTGCCATAGCGTTAAAGAATTAAAAACCGGTTTGGCATGGATAAACCCGCCGGCAATGGATGGCTCTTCTACTATTTCGCCTTTGTCTTTTTTTCTCTTTTTGGATTTTCCAGGTTCAGCATGTTTAAAATCAAATTTCCATAACCCGATTCCCATAAATAAACCACCCACACCAAGCCAAATCAGCCGGTTGAGTAATAGCCACTTTGTCATGGGTATAAAGTTAGAATTCTGTTCCACCGGTGTCCAATATCTTACAGCATTGCTAATGGCTTCGATGCCAAATGGGTCAATCAATGAGGCAATCCAACGTGTTTCAATATCACTGGTAAGATTCCCCGATGTAAGATACCCAAAAAGTAAAATCACCGATGCCATGTAAGTCGGAAGCATTCTTCGTGTTAAAATAGCCAAGCAAAAAAGTAAGGCGCCTACCATAAAAATATTGGGAATAATCAGCACCATAAATGGATGGAGATAGGCAATCAGACTGAAGGGTCCAATGGCATCCTGATCTAGGTAGGGCATCAGAAAACCAAAGAGCATCCCCAGAGAAAATCCGGCTTGTATAAAAATACTTACAACAAATGCCCCCGTAAATCTGCCAATATAGTAATCGAACGGTTTAATGGGTTTTGTGAAAAATAATGGATGTGTATTGAATTCAAAATCACGGTATCCTGCATTACCAAAAATTGCAGCACAAACCAAAACGCCAATGATGCAAAAAATATTCTGAAGCATGGCAATGACCAAAGGTGCATTCAAATTATTATTGGCATTGCCTACGACAATTCGAGCGCCCGTAAAAGCACCGCCCAATATATTCACAATTAGAAATGCCAATCCAAAAAAGACTAAAAAATAAACCAAGACCGATGTTTTTTTCAATCCAAGTCGCAGTTCAAAATTAAAAATATGTTTCCACATATTAGTCAGCTCCATTGATATTCAAACCATGAATCGTGGCAAAATATAAATCTTCAATTTCAGGGTTTGTTAACTCAAACCCATTTTCTAATGGGGATTCGCTGAAAAGTCGAACCTGGACTTTTCCTAAATAAAGTCGGGAAGAAATCACTTCATTTTCATTCTCAATATTAGATAATTCAGACTTTTCCACAATCCCTTTCCAGACTTTCCCATTTAGACTTTTGATTAATTGAATCGGTTCACCCACCATCCGGACTTCCCCATTCAGAATAATAGCCATATCATTACAAAGGTCGCTCACATCATCCACAATATGAGTCGACAAAATCACAATCACATTTTCACCAATTTCACTCAAAAGATTATGAAAACGATTTCGTTCCATTGGGTCCAGACCAGCTGTAGGTTCATCTACAATAATCAATTTTGGATCACCAATTAGTGCCTGGGCGATACCGAAACGCTGTTTCATTCCACCAGAGTATGTTCCCAGTTTCTGGTCTTTTGCTTCCCACAGGTTTGTTTGATGCAAAAGTGATTCTACTACATCTTTTCTTTGTTTTGAATCGGTGATCCCTTTCATCACTGCCATGTGATCTAATAAATCATAACAAGAAATTTTTGGGTAAACGCCAAATTCCTGAGGCAGATAACCGAGTATTTCCCGCAGTGCTTGTTTATCTCGAGAGACATCTATATCACCAACTTTAATAGAGCCTTCATCGCTATCTTGCAACGCAGCAATGGTTCTCATAAGTGTTGATTTCCCAGCACCATTTGGCCCAAGGAGCCCGAACATTCCGTTACCGATTTTTAAACTGACATTTTTTAACGC
>TARA_B110000495_G_scaffold132706_1_pt1 | contig 13721 bp, 11 predicted proteins | sample TARA_B110000495 | Tara Oceans TARA_B110000495 (sample SAMEA4398219) | marine metagenome | biome: Polar Biome; feature: [MES] marine water layer (ENVO:01000295) within the mesopelagic zone...; material: water (ENVO:00002006), including particulate matter (ENVO:01000060) such... | reverse complement strand
ACCTCTTCCTAGAAATCAAGGCAACTGACTTCTTTCGAGTCAGTCATGTTCACGCAATGATCTCGTCTATTGAATGGCCGTAGTCGCTGTCGAGTCGTTTATACCCGGGCACTTCCAACCGCCGAGGATCAATGCCCATCAATTGATTGATTGTGGCGTGAACGTCGGTGACATAGTGCGGGTTTTCGACAGCGTGAAAGCCCAATTCGTCAGTGGATCCGTGAACCACGCCGCCTTTTAGACCCCCGCCCGCCATCCAGACGCTGAAGCCGAACGGATGGTGATCTCTGCCATCAGCACCTTGCGATCCCGGAGTGCGCCCAAACTCGGTTGCGAATACGACGATCGTGTCGTCCAGTAAGCCTCTTTGCTTGAGATCCTTCAGCAAACCTGCGGTGGGTAGATCGACTTGCTTGGAAAGCTTGGCATGTCCCTTGCGTAGTCCGGAGTGATTGTCCCAGGCGCCGGCGGCACCGTCGCCGTGCATAATCTGAATGAAGCGGACGCCGCGCTCAGAGAAGCGACGGGCAGCCAAGAGTTGTTGACCGAAGGTTCTGGTTTCGGGTTGATCCAATCCGTAAAGGTCACGGGTTTCTGTTGATTCTTTTTTGAAGTCTAACACTTCAGGCACGGCAGTCTGCATGCGAAATGCCAGTTCGTACGATTTGATCCGAGCTTGAAGCGCAGCGTCGCCAGGATACTGTTCGCCTGCTAGGCGGTTGAGTTGGTTGGTGAATTCCAAGTTAGTGCTTTGCTGGATGGTATTCATGCCGCCATGGGGCGCCGCATAATCGAGTGGATTGTTCGGATCAACTTTCAGGTTCACCGCGTCATAAGCCGGCCCTAAATAGTGTCCATCCCGTTTGTCAAAAAAACGCGGGCCAATGTTGATAAATTGCGGCAGGTTATCGCTGAGTGAACCTAATCCGTAGTTGATCCAGGCACCAATGGTTGGGACTCGGGGATCCAGCATATGACGGCCAGAGTGAAATTGCACCTGAGCCCCATGGTTATTATCGGTGGTCCACATCGAACGGATAAAGGCAATGTCATCTGCACAGGAACCGATATGCGGAAACCAGTCGCTAATTTCAACGCCAGACTGTCCGTACTTTTTGTATCCGGTTTGCAATGGGTAAATCGTTTTGCGATCTTTGCCATTGGCATCGTCGAGTACGACAACCCGAAGGTCTTTGAAATTTTTGGGATCAAGCACGTTGGCATGGGGCGTGTCGCTGATGGACTTACCGGCAAACTTGTTGAGGGCGGGCTTTGGATCAAAGCTCTCCATGTGACTCACGCCGCCTCGCATGAACAGCCAAATGACGCGTTTGGCCTTGGGCTGGAAATGCGGTTGGCCATCTGGCTGTTTTCGTTCTTCCGCTGCCACGATGCCGCCGAGTGCCAACGAGCCAAAGCCTAAAGCCGATTGAAGCAAGCATTGGCGGCGTGAAATGGATGGATGGGTTGTCATCGGATGACCTGAAAATCGTTGTGGTTAAGGAGGGCATGGATGAATTGAACCCGATCAGAATTCGCTTTTAAAAACGCAAGGCAGGCTTGTGTTTCGGTTTCCGAAGGCGGTCTAGCAAGTAGTTGCTGGAAGGCGGAACGAGCGAATTCAACATCCGTCAAATCTACGTTGAAGCGGGAGGTAATGAGGCCCGCTGACTCAATGGCTTCGCGACTGTTCATCATCGCGAGTGCTTGTTGCGGCACAATGCTCTCGCTGCGGCGGTAGCAGTTAAAGACATCGGCATCATCAAATGTCGATAAGAATTTGTCGCGGCTGTCGCGGGAATGAAACAGGTATAAGCTACGGCGGCGCACGTTCGGCCCCGGTTGGACGGAGGGACCTCCCGGTGTCAGATCGAGTCGGCCGGACAAAGAGAACAGGCTGTCTCTCAATACCTGAGACTCCATCCGGCGGTTATTCATTCGCCAGTAGTAGTGGTTTTCTGGATCTCCAGTGAGCGTGACTGGGTCGGCTCCAAGATTGGAAGAACTGCGTTGCCATGTTTTCGATTTGAGAATTAGTCGGTGTAAATGCTTCATGCTCCAGCCTGATTCGATCAATTCGATCGCAAGGTAATCAAGCAATTCTTGATGCAATGGCTGGGGAGACCGCCGACCAAAATCAAAAACCGATTCGACAAGCGGAGTCCCAAAATGGCGAGTCCAGATGTGATTGACCGCGACCCGGGCCGACAGTGGATTGTCTCGATGAGTGATCCAGCGAGCCAGAGCGGTCCGTCGTCCGGTGCTGGTTTGAGGGTAGACAGGCGCGTACTGAGATGCCTTGTGTGAACTCTGATCCAACGCCCGTTGGCTACCTCTCAACGGCGTGAGGGCCGGAAGATTTTCGGATTTTAACGCAGCCTGTGCCTGGTTTTTTTTCTTTGCGGCGTCTGCTTTTTTATTCGCGTCCGCTTTCAGGAGATCGACTTCTGCCTGCGCCAGCGCAACTTGAAGATGCTGGCGAGCGGCGAGTTCTGGTGATCCGTTACCGCTCTTTTTCAAGGTCGCATTGTCGGCTGCGATCCTGGAATTCAATGCGGTGTGTTTTGCCTGGGCCAGTTTTAGTTGCGCTTTTGCGAGCTCGATAATCTGGGCGGAATCAACCACGGCCGCCCGCTTGTCTGTTTTTTTCAAGACCACATCGGTGGCAAGCGGTTTGACCTCGATCGAGTAGAAATCGGCCATTGAGTCGAAAGCAAATAACTCGATCGAGCCAGGTTGTCTTGGTGGTAGTCGATAGGCGAATAAGAACTGGCCATCTAAAGCGACATTGATTAAGTCATTTCGGACTTTGATGTTCAGTACGTATTCCTGATTTAACCGAATCGGCAGATCAGCCTTGGTGTTGGCCGGATAGATGTTCCGACCCGCAACGGTGTGAGCGAGTTGTACTTTTGGACCGCCCGCGAATGCGCTGACGTAAACGATGTGAGCGTTTTCGCCATTTTCATCCACATCGAAACGGATCCCTGTGGATTTGTATTGCTTGCCGCCGGTGGTTTGGAAATTCAAGCTCAACTCAAAATCTCGTGGATGATGAGTGTTGGTTCGCAGGCAGCTTCGGTCCATCGTGGGCTCGGTTTGAGTAAGCAGCCCTCCCTGATATCGCCAGCCTCGACCGATGGTCTCCCAGAGGTCTGGGCGCGACTTCTTGAAATTATCCAGAAAAGCAGTGCCCGGCGTATCTGCCTTGGCCGCGGCAACTGCTTGCTCTTCCTTTTTTTGGAGCTGTGCGAGGTTGGCTTGAGCTGAATCAATCTGGTTTTTTGAAAGGGTAAGCAAATTCGTTTGAACATATTCTCGTACGCCGGGAGCCCAGGCTTCCACTGGCAGATCAATAGGTGTCTCCGCCTGCGCGAAACTGGCTAAAAATTTCGGAGGACCCGCGAGGATTGGATTGTCCTTGGCGGGCTGGGAGGGATCCCCTCGCCGATGGAGGTAGGTCGGTGCGTCGAGTTTGTCATCGTAAACGCGTGGAAGTCCATTTTTGTTGTAGTCGGGATTTCCCGGCAGCGCGTCGAGGCGAACATGATGAGGTTCGAAGATCGCTCGGAAACGATAGTAGTCCTGGTGGTTAATCGGATCATATTTGTGATCGTGACACTTGGCGCAGTTCAGCGTCAATCCAAGAAACGACTTACCCGTGTGCTCGATTGTGTCATCAAGCCATGTCGTTCGATTGAAGAGGTAGTAGTTTCTGGCCAGGAACCCCGTTGCGGCGACGGTCTCGAGGTCAGAGGGAGCGATCTCATCACCGGCAATCATTTCCATGACCATCCGGTCGTAGCCTTTGTCTGCGTTGAGAGAATTGACGATCCAATCACGCCAATGCCAGAGATGTTTCTGGCTGTTTCGCAGCTGACTGTCCAAGCCGTACCAATCGCTGTATCGCCAGACGTCCATCCAATGTCGGCCCCACCGCTCGCCGTATTGCGGGCTATCAATGAGCGAATCAATGGTTTCTTCCATCGGCAAATCTGAAAGCAGTTGTTCGGCAGTTGGCGGCAGCCCAATTACGTCGAAGTAAATCCGCCGGAGCAGCAGGCTGCGCCGCGCGCTTGCCTGCGGCTTGAACCCGTTGGCTTGTTGTGCTTTTGCGAGAAAGGCATCAATCGGGTTGGGTTCGCCCAGATTCGGTATTGCGGGTCGTTCGATTTTTTGAAAAGCCCAATGCTGCATCGGATCCGCTTCCGCTTGCTCAGCTACCGGGGCCGGAGCGCCGGCGGCAAGCCACTTTTTAATGACCGCCAACTCTTCCTTTGACAGCGGCTCTCCTTCGGGCGGCATTCGCTCTGCGTCGTTTTCGGAAGTCAGACGATCTAGGAGGATGTCATCTTCTAAGATGCCGTAATCCTTCATCGAATCGACGGTGTCGACGCGGAGTTCGGATTCTTGTTTCAATGCGCCATGGCAGGCAAAGCATCGTTCTTTTAAAAGCGGCTTAAGCTTTTGCTCATACAGGTCGACCGTCTGTTCCTGTCCGACCGCGCTGGCTGCAAGTAGCAATAGGCAAGCGAGTGAAGTGGGAATAGATTTCAATAAAGGTTTCATACAGTCGTTCCGATCCTGTCCAGCACTGGGTGATTGAACCGGATGTGATGCGTCAGTGCCGCTGCCGCGTTCTTTCGATTGCGGTTTATTAGTGCGGTTAGTATCTCGTGATGTTGGTCGACGGCATCAGCGGCAGCTTCGCGATTTTCACCTTCCCATTCAAACAAAATTTCAAAGAACGGAGCGTGGCGTTTGAAAAAATCTGAAATGTAAAAGTTGTCTGCCTTCTCAATGATGTAGCCATGAATTCGATTATCAATCACGGGAAAGCCATTCAGATCTCGCGCCGGGATATTTCCGTCGTGCATTGCTTGAAGATCGGTATCAACCATGCGTCCCCAAGCGAGATCGAGGGCCTTGAGTTCGAGGACTTCACGGGTGTCTTGGTAAGCTCGTAGATCTTCGTGAGTGAAGTGGCGAATCTTCCACCCACGCCGTGGAATGTGTTCAAGCAGGCCCTGGCCTTCGATTAGGTGGCAAATTTCTCGCACGGCAGAACGGCTGAGATGATGGTGCGCCGCTGTTCTCTCTTCTCGCAAAAACGTCTCTTCGGCCAACAGGCTTTTTTGCACAATCTCGCGCAGGATCGCTGGGTAGGGATCGGTGCTGACCGGAAGCCCCGAAGGTGCCGTTGGGCCCTTAGGCGCATCGACGTCAGTTGGAGTTTGCAGGCGGCCGTTGGTCAGTTTGATGAGCTTGCCGTCATCAATCAGCTTCGAGATGACGGTCCGCACGGGAGTCTGGCTGACTCCGTAATGTAAAGCCAGCGCGGCAACCGTCAATTTGCAAGGCGTATTGCCCACAGATAAATGCGACGTGATGTCGTATTCAATTTTCTCGGTCAGCTCCATGAACCTATTCCCCCAAACCAGTCGGCTAAAACATGTTTTTGCCAACAATTCAACTTGGTTTTATAGTATCGGCCGCGGGCTATGTCAAGTGAATGTCCGGTTCAGGTAGGCGGCCTAAGGGCATTTTGTCGCCGGGCACGCTACCTGTTTGAGATTCCGTTCTGCTGGTGTGCTGTTGGTCATTTCGAGTCTCTCGCTCGGCGTTGGCAAGTTTTCGGTAGGCCGACGAATCGAATCCCTTCAATCGGCCAACGGCATACTTACTCGATCTTAGCGGAATCAATTGGTATCAGAATTTCGAATGAGTAATTAAGACCTGTCGTTTAACGCATTCTTTGACTCAGGGAATCCCAAACGCACGAGTAGAGATCTGAGGGGAAACCTCGTGCTAATGGGACCCGTGCAGTTCACAACTTGCGCGATCGAAAATGTTGCTTAATCCAGTGTGTAAACCGAACCTTGCTTTAATCTAAGGTTCGAATCACCGTTTCTAAATTGGTAAGGCAACCGTCAATGCTGACGAAGAATCACTTCAAATTAATTTGCCCATCGTATGGCTGGGGCACATTAAGCAAATTTGCAACTCGCTTTTTTATCAATGAGTTTACAAATCTTGAAAAGAAGAACGTTGGAATACTCATTTTCCGGAATTGATTCGCCCGCTTTCAAACGCTCTGCCGTTTTATATGAATCGATGATGCTCAGTATGCCAATTACGATACCTGGTAAAACACAAAGTATGGTGCCAAGAAGTTGCACTATCAGCGTCATCACCCACTTGTTTGACTGGCCATTGATTACGATATGACCAATTCCCACAACAAACCAAGTCAAGAGAGCTGCGGCAATTGGATTTGCATCCGGTTTAGAGATCATCGCCATGAGAAATTCCTGTCTTAAATGTGATACTGATTGCTCAATAGATTCGCTCCAAAAGCATGGCGCATTCTCTGGAGTAATTCAACTGGCTTATTGGCGAATTAATTGCTTTTTCTCTATGCCATTTCATGGTTGTCCAAAGATGGCGCTGTAAAGACGCATCGGTTTCCAGCGTTTCGTGGTGGGGTGAGGTAGGAACTAGCCATTACTTATGGGGTGGTTATATATATATATATTTCGAGTTTTAGTTTGACTTGTCTTCCCGTAATCGCCAGATTATGGCTCTACTGTCGGTATGTCTTTTAAAGACGAGGGGGTCCAGATGGAATTCGGGAAGAACGAAGAGATTGTCGAAAAGGCGTCTTTCGATAAGGACGCAATCATTAAGTACCATTGGACTGGGCTCATTTTTTTGTGCATTCCGATCGTTACCATTCCACTCGCCCTGATCGTAGCAGTCGTCTACAAGATCGTACTCGACCGTATTATCGACAGTTGGGAGTGCACTCTGACTACACGCGCGTTGCACGTCAAAAAGGGGATGTTTAACAAAATTGAGAAAACGGTGCCCTTGGAGAAGATCACAGACCTTCAGATGACTCAGGGGTTTGTGATGCGTTATTTTGACTTGCGTAATATTTCGGTGGAAACCGCAGGTCAGTCCGGCCCTGGAAGTCTGATCAGTCTACTGGGTGTGAAGGATACCGAGAGTTTCCGTCGAGAGGTTCTTGATCAGCGAGATCGAATGGGTGGCACTGCCACTCCGGCGGCCGATTCGACGAGCGAAGGCGATTCGGATTCAGTACTGTTGGAGATTAGGGACGAGCTGAAACGTACCACGCAGCTCCTTGAGGAGCTGGTTGAGCAGGGGTCGAGTAATTGACGGAGGCGACTGCTTTGCCACTTCAAAGGCCAAAGAGTGGGTAAGTTGCAAATGCTCCCTCTCCGCTCTTTGGAGATTTTGTCCGTGGGCATTAATTGTCAGGTTGGATAAGTGCCAGCCAGCCTAGCCTACTAAACTATTTCAAACATAACGCCCGAATCAGTAGCGTTTATTTGAAGGGGGATTTAATGACATTCCCGTCACTCTTTTGAATCCAGTTTTTAAGCGATTCTTGTTCAATTGAGCTTGGGAAAAACATCACGGATCCGTCCAAAAGTGCTACATTAAAACCGCCAGGTCGGAGACTTCCAACCGCGGTGACGTTAGCATTCGGGTCGAACGGGATGTCTTGGGGTTCTGACCAATTGACAGCCTCGTCCTCGTTGGCTTCGACGGCCAGAATAGTATTGGATGAGCCGTCGGTAATTTGCTTAAAGCCAATTTGCTGGTCCCCAAAAATCGCGTCATTTCCCTGAAATCCAAGATAGACCGTTTGTTTGTCGAGATTTAAATTGGGGCACGCGTAGACGGGCGGCATTTTCGCTAGAAGCTGGATGTTGTGCTCACTATCCCATGGCTCGTCAAGATGGAACTCGTCGTAGAGCCTCGATTCTTCGATGTAGGGAAGGATCGCGACTCGCCAGCTAAGCAAAGGCCGTCCGTCTTTGTCGCGAATATTCGACGGGAATTTTCGGTGAACTTCAAAGTAATTGTGAAAGGCAAGCCCAATTTGTTTGAGGTTATTCGCCGAAGAGGTTCTTCGTGCTGCTTCTCTAGCTTGCTGGACCGCTGGTAGTAACATCGCCGTGAGCGTTCCAATCACTGCCACGTTTGAGATTTGACCGCCTTGATTTTTTGCTTCAAAGAGAATGGTCTTTTGATTTCTTGTTGGTCGGATTTGATTCTCCATGAACTGCCCTGCTCGTTCAAAGTAGGCTTGGAATGCGAGTTGCATCGAAGGATCGAGATTGTCAATTTGCCGAGTCATCTCTCCGACTAAGACCTGGCGACCCAGTTGGATTCCCATATCGACCATGCCTTCAATTTGGTTTCCTGCAGCATCGCTGATGGCCGTTATTTTTAAAGCTCCCTTTTGTTGGCCAGCAAAACTGGCTTCTAAGACGACTGATTCAACCAATTCTGGCAAATCCAGAAACTGATTAAACGGGGGCGGGATCTGATTTTTTGGCGGTAGATTTTGTTGAATGATTCCGCGGACGGGCTCCATGATCATGAATGCTGAGAACTGGGAGTCAGGACTGGCGTCGGCCATCAAATTGGCGAGCGCTCCAGAGACGTTTTTAGACGCAAGCATTTTTTTAACAAAAGATTCAAGGCCGACGATCAGCGTCGTCTCATTGTATTGGAGGACCACCGGAGTGAGGGCATCACGACTTCGGTAAATCGTCATGCCCTCGAGGTTGTCCTTCATGAGTGAATCGACGATTTTTCCGCCTAAACCTTGTGGCTCGGCAAATGTAATCACTAAGCCAAACCCAGGCGGATTTCGAAGGTCTGCCAATGAATCGACCATCAGCAGAGCATTTTGAATTTTGCATGGATCGATACCGAATTCCGTTTGTCCGGCGACGGTGAGTACCTCCCGCGGTACCAAATCCATTCCAGGCGCCTGTAATATTTCAGCGGGTTTTACCACGATCGCGGCGGTCGTAGATGCAGGCATCAGTCCAGAGGGTAATTCTGACTCTTGGGCTTGTGTGGCCGCGAGGCAAGCCAATGGAGGACATATAAGAGAGCAGTAAATCACAGTAGAAATTACGTGTTTAATCATTTTTATAGTCCTTCAAAGGAGGAGGCAAATTAGAGTATCCCAAGTGATGGTGATTGTCAGATTTTACCGTTTGATTGTAACGGCTTGACAACAGCCTTGGGCGATCTAGTCTCAGTTAAAATAGCGGCTTAATTCAGCCATTTTTGTCTGACTATTCGCTGCCGAGCGCGTTTCATCTCAATAAATAATTGCTTTTCAAGAATTATTCGCGATTTAGCATCTTGGTCCCAACGACGACTCCAACGATGCCTATGCCCAGTAGGATTCCGCATGGCAGCATCATTTCAGCAAGACTGAATTCGCGCCAAATCGCTCCTTCCATTGCGAGGATTCCCCATTTGACCGGGCTGAGAAGACTTAGGCTTTTCATGAACTGGGGCATGAACATCACAGGGATCATTGCTCCTCCAAACATGGCCATGACCATGTTAATTGCCCAGCCAGCACCGTTAACCGACTCCTCTGTTTTTCCCAGATTGGACATCACCATCATGATGCCCACAAAGCAGGAGGCAACACAAAAGGCGGCCAAAGCCAGCATGGGGTAGCTTCCCGGTCTCATCCCAAGTAACAGCCCAAGGCCAACCATCAATGAAATCACTAGTACGACGGAAAGAAAGCAAGCCAAGGCTTTGCCAATGAGCACTTCGGATCGGCTGATGGGAGCGATCTGAAGACGCATCATCGTTCCTTGTGTTCGTTCGCGCGCAATAGAAATTGCAAATCCAGCGGCGCAAGCCAAGACGCCCCACATTGTGGATTGCGGGAAGCTGATATCCCATTTGGATTTAATTTTTTTCAATTGCCCGGACTGGCTCGCCGGATCAACTTTCTGGGAAACATCAATAGGCTCAAGCTTAGCAAATTCAAATCCACCCTTTCCGACGGGGCTGGGAGAGGAGTCGTCCGAATCCGTTTGCAACGCTTCCATGCTCTTGTTCATGCTTTCCAGCGAACCCAAAAAAGAGCTTACGAGTAAGCGGTTGCCCACACTAATTGATTTGTCAGACGCTAGTTGTTTACGAGACTGTGTAACCATTTCTTGCATGGAGGATAAGTCTCCCATTCGCTGGCTTGCTAACTGCCCAATGCCTTCCATGAGCATGCCCTGCAACATAGCGGATTCGGCGGATCGCGACGGATCGACGCCAATTTGAATTGTTGGTGGTGCTTCCCAAAAGATACCGGCTGTTTCTCCGAAGCCCTCGTCCAGAACCAGCATTGCCAGTCGTTTTCCTTTGCGAACGCTGTCTCTCGCCGGTTCGAAATCGGTTTCAATTAGCTCGATAGATTTGTTGTTCGCCAGCAGATTGACGAACTTGGCTGATAGGGGAGATTGGTCGAGATCGACGATCGCTATTTTCATTTTGGACTGGCTACTGCCCGGGGAGGGGCCCCCCATCACCATGCCAAAAAAGATGCCCATCAGAATTGGAAAACCAATAATGAAAAACGCACCGAGTTTGTCGCGGAATAATAACCGAAGGTCTTTGGTCGCCATGACAAGCACTTGATTCATCCGTCTCGAAGGCTCCTGCCGGTTAAGGTCAAAAATACATTTTCTAAATTGGGTTGGGCAATGTTGAGTGTTTGAAATGCGACGCCCTTGCCCGATAATGCTGCAACGTCTTGTAACGGAGTATCGGAAGCAAACCGAATTGATTTGCCCGTCAGTTCGCCAGGAAGGTCGATTTCTTGGGAGATCTCCGCGAGGTCTCCGGTCACCATCGATGCTCCACCGTATTGGTCTATTAAGTCGGCGACTGAACTAAGAGCCAATAGTTTTCCATGGTCGACAATCGCCACGCGATCGCACAGTCGTTCGGCTTCTTCGATGTAATGAGTCGTGTATAAAATTGTCATTCCACGCTCTCGAAGAGACTCGATGCACTCGAAGATATGATTTCTCGATTGTGGATCGACACCGACTGTTGGTTCGTCGAGCAAAAGAATGGCCGGTTCGTGAATGAGAGCTACGGCAATATTCAGTCGGCGTTTCATGCCGCCTGAAAACGTCGCCGCACGGCTTTTGGCTCGATCCTTCAGCTGAGCAAAATCAAGACACCAGTTCACTCGATCCCGCAGCTTTTTCCCTGAAAGTCCGTACAGTTGGCCAAAGAACTCTAAGTTCTCTTGAGCTGACATCGTTTCGTAAATTGAAAGTGCCTGGGGTGCGACTCCTAGCATTCGTCGAGTCGAGGCCAGTGTTGGATCGCCCATTTCAGCGCAACTCGAATTGCCAATTGATACCGAGCCAGAGTCGGGTTTTAGTAATCCCACAAGCAAGCTGATGACGGTTGTTTTTCCAGCACCATTGGGGCCCAGTAATCCCAACGTTTCGCCTTGTTGAATCGCGAAACTTAAACCGTTAATGGCATGGATGTCGCCAAACGATTTCTTAATCGCCGAGACTTCAGCGATAGGGTTACTCATTGGTTGGCCGCTGCCTTTGATTTAATTAATTTAATTCGCTTGGTGCTACTTCCGCGCAGAGCATGCTAGGGGATAGGCGAGAAAGTTCAACCGCCCTCCGAGTTCACTAGCTCTTTTTCGCGCCGCAGAATGACTCTCGCCACGACGGAAACGATTGGATGCGTTGGGTTGGTAAATGGAGATTAATCATGCAATATGATTTTCGAAAACTGAGTTTCTTTCGATTTGCAAATTTAGTAGCGAGGCGGATGAAACTGGGACTCGAATTCGCATGAAAAACTGATAGATTAAGAAGTCCGAGCGATGATAAACATGACCGTCGCTCCGCTCTTCAAAGCAGGGATGTTCATGCTTTTGCCCTCGGTGGACTGAGTGACGTTGAGAACCATACCCTCGCGTGGTTGACTGAACACAGCGACGTAGGTCGTGATAGCCGGTAACTTCATGACAACTGCGATTCCAACTGCGATTCAGAAAAATAAAGAAACAGGCCTGTGGAAAACTTGCGAATCTTAAACCTCGACTTGCATAACTGGACTTTCCAAGAGTTTTTGGAGCAGTTAGAAGCGGGCGTGGTTGTCACTCCCAACATTGACCATTTCGTGAAGTTGCAAAAAGACAAAGAATTTTACGAATGCTATGTGAATTCTGAGCACATCGTTTGCGATAGCCGAGTCATTCAGTTGTTGTCAAGATTTTTATATCCGGGCAAAGGGGTCGCGGAGCAAATTGCGGGCTCGGATTTATTTCCTGCCTATTGCGAGCATCACAAAGATAACACGGACAACGTGAAAGTGTTTTTGCTGGGCGGTACTGAAGCATCGGTGGAAATCGCCATGCAAAATATAAACCACAACACAAACAGCAATGTTGTCGTCGCCGGTTATTCTCCTCCGTTTGGTTTTGAAAAAAGCGAGGAGGAGTCAAAGAAAATCGTGAGTATGGTAAACGACTCTGGTGCGACTGCGCTCGCCGTTGGGGTGGGTGCTCCCAAGCAAGAAAAATGGATCTTTGCTCATAAAGATAACATGCCTGACGTTAAATTATTTTTTGCGATCGGCGCTACCATTGATTTTCAGGCTGGTGCTGTCAAACGTGCCCCGCGGTGGATGGTTAACGCAGGGTTGGAATGGTTTTATCGAATGATAAAAGAACCGGGACGGTTGGTTAAGCGTTACCTGATCGACGATCTTCCCTTCCTCTGGCTAATCGTAAAACAAAAACTGGGGCTGTACCGCAATCCTTGGGAATCTTGAAAATCCGCTGGGGTCATCGGTTGGGAGTCGTGAAAAAGCACTGAATTCAAAAGTGTGAACTCCATCTTCTCAATCTAACACGGTGCCAAGTTAGCCTCGATTCTCCCGCGTGTCAGAATTCGGGAAGAGTTGGCGGATTCCATTTTTGGAAAATATCACGTGGCTCAAGATAAACGACTCAAACTAAATGTCTTTCTAAAACACGCAAAGCGACGGGAAAATGGTTGAGAGCATCCATTAATTCTTGGGGTAAATAGATAAATTATATCCGCCACCCGGGGGCCTCAAAAAAGCGACTTGACTTGTTAGTGCGTGACGCATACTATGTATGGCATACCAACAGGTTTTAAGGAGTTTGTCATGAAGCTTGAACGAGAGATGATGCGGGGGGCTGGGCCCACGGCGGTCATGCATTTGCTCAGTGGAGATGAAATGTACGGTTATGAAATCGTAGAGCGGCTCGGCAAAGAATCGGCCGGTGTCTTCGAGATGGGGCAATCCACGCTTTACCCAATGCTGTACAACCTTGAGGGCAAGGGGTTGGTAAAGTCTCGAGAAAAAAAGGGGGAGAATGGGCGGAAACGCCGTTATTACCGTCTGACGGTGAAGGGTAGTCGGAAATTAGAATCTGATCGGAAGCAATGGGCATCCCTCATCGACGGTCTGTCCGCGCTGGGGGTTACACGCGTTTTGAGTCCGGTGCCCTGTCTTTCCTAGGAGGAGGTTTCGATGAGTCAAGTGCCCACACCCCAAGGCCGTTCAAAACCTTCAAACAAACTATTTGCAAAACCAATAATCGGGAGACTTTCCTGGAAAAAGCAGCTAAAGCTGAGTGGCCTTCCAGGCGAGGTGCATTCGATTTTGACGGAGGTTATGTCTCGATGCTGGCTTACCAGAGGCGAAAAAGCGTTTGTCGTCGAGGAACTGATTGCTCATTTCGTTGATGGGATGGAACGCGATATTACAGCACAACAGTTAGTCCAAGACTTTGGTGACCCTGCAGTGGTTGCAAAATTAATTCAATCTTCCAAACGGAAAAATCGTCCTTTCTGGAAGAA
>TARA_B110000495_G_scaffold158879_1_pt1 | contig 13819 bp, 10 predicted proteins | sample TARA_B110000495 | Tara Oceans TARA_B110000495 (sample SAMEA4398219) | marine metagenome | biome: Polar Biome; feature: [MES] marine water layer (ENVO:01000295) within the mesopelagic zone...; material: water (ENVO:00002006), including particulate matter (ENVO:01000060) such... | reverse complement strand
GTTAACCGCATCCGGAATATTTCTTGAAACCTGATTCCAAGTGTAGTAGGAATTTTTTCCATCCATCGCGACCGCTTCGCGAGCCAATTCGAAATCAGGATTTTCAGGATTACTTTTATAGACCTTGTAGACTCGGCTCTGAGGTGAAACCGAGGTGCCGTGGCCGTAAACCGAAATAGCCCCCAGGACGATTACGCCTAACGCGACGCCGGCGGATACATATAGATATTGTTTCTTGGCCATTCTTACCCCGTCCTTGAAAGATACAGTTCGGTGTTGCGGAACATCTCATCAATGCCGCACCATCAGACTCTGCAACCGAATTCAGCCCAAAAATTACAAGGTTGAAAATTGTCGCATCGAAATCGGGTCACGACCTTAAATGTAAAGGCCGACTCAACGAGTCAAGCCTCGCCCAACATTAATGACAAATCGCATTGGCAATTAGTTCCAATGCTTGCATTGATTCAGCTCAAATTCACAAGCTTTTTTAAACCTCGGGCAGGCGTCTTACGATGACCATCAATCACGACCCCTCCTATTCTACTAAGAAAGGAACGTAGATTTTGTATCTTGATTTTTCAATCGCGAAGTGACAGTCTGGTTCGCGATGAGTCGCGGAGACAAGATTCAGCGTCAAATTGCGCGGGCGAAAAACTGCGCGGGCGAAAATCGGGCAAGGCACAGGATTAATCGTCGCTTCGATTATCTAATTCAACCCAATACTGATGCATTCGGTTTAATACCCTCTCAGCTCGACTTGTGAACCATTCGTTGAGGATCCGATTCTTTTGATCTTGCCACGCGCCCATCGGAGTGTAGGGAGAGGACGCTTGAACGTCGCCCCAACGGGCTGACTCTGCAATCAACGCCGGCTCCACAGAATCGAGAAGTGATTTGTATCGATCGCGACTCCTGTTGTCATCGAGTGAACGCCCCTCGGATGACCAGTATTTTAGTCGAGCTTCGAACAATCGACGAAATTCCTTGTTGCGGCTTAGTGAATTAAATAGAGATTCAAAGGACTGTGGATTGTTGCGACTGTTGATATCTAATACATAATCACTGGAATTGTTACTCCAACCCGACGCAAATGCTGAATCGGCATCCCAGACTAAAAATTGCATCGGGGATAACTCTCCCCGTCGGCAGAACGATTTCATATTGTTGTGTCGATTCAGCGGCCAATCTTCGCCTCCGGCGTACAATAACACGAGGCAGTAATCAATAAAGCTTTCAACATCAAGATATTCACAAATCGCGTCAAAATGAGTTTGATACTCCAGGTCCTTTTGAGCCAGATCACACACAGTGCTCCATCTCTCCTCACCGTCAGCATCGGTATCAAGTTTACGGATCCGTGATCGAATCACGACGTAATCAGCCGCATCCCCTCCCAGTTGATGAGCTAAAAACTCCTCGTCTGGTCTCTCAATTAGATTATAGATACCCCAATAGAGACCATTGATGCAGACATGAACAAACCGACCACGGGCGGAGAGTCGCCCCATCGAGCGATGCGTATCACGGGCCCATTGGTCTCTAACAAATTGCGCGTTGTCGCGAACTTGCCGATCATGGGTCACCCAGGAGTCATCGGTGCTTCTTAACATCAATGTAGAGAATCGATTTTTACCAGGCTGATCGAATACTGGAGCTTGCAATTCTGATTGACCATAACGCGCCCGAAAATTAATTCTCAAGGAGTGTTTTTTCCAAGCTCTTTTGCGACTTTCATTGCCGGCTACTCGGATCCCAACGGTCGATTGAAACCCGGGCTGACCAGCAAACCCTAACATTTCAATCGATGCAGGTATCTCCCAGTCAAATCCTCTTTCCCATGTATTGGAATAAATGCCGTCCTCACCCAATAACGGCTCGGGGTCGGCAACCACCGACACCATCGGCAGCGATGCGAAAGCAGACCGCACACCAGATTCGTATTGGCTGGTAATACGCGGATCCATCTCGTAATCAGATTTTGTCTCGTTCCAAAATTTAGGAAAACCGTTAGGCCGCTTCGGTTGCGCAATTAAATCGTCGATGCTCAAGTAACTCCGTGTGACTGCTTCTGAGACAATCATTTGGGGAGCCGATGCGATCGCACGAATAATGGTCGTTCGATTAATTTTCAACGGTTGCGTGTAGATCGTTCCGGAATCCAGACGGGGCAGTGTACCGTCAGTCGTGAAACGGATCGTTGACCCCGTCGTCCCAGAGTCCAATTCCAACAACAAGGGCGACTCGAACAATCGAGAACTAATTGAAAATCTAACCTGTTCCACAATCCCGGTTCCAGGCTCCGCATTTTTTTCTCCTGGGGTGGGAAACAGCATCGGAAGCGAAACCTGATCCGAAAGGCCGTAGCTGACACCATGTTTTGCAAGCGTTTTTTCAAACGTCAAGATCTGAGCGATGGTTTGCGCATCCGGTTCGACGAGCGCGACATATTGATCCTTTTGACCCAATCGAAAATTTGTCTCCAACTGAGAGGCATCCCGCACGTCTCGCCCCGACGCATAAACAACAAACCGATGCCCCGCCGGCACGATCATTTTCGGAAATCTCCATTTCCGCGGCTTATCCAAATCGTCCGTAAGAAACCAGCCAGTTAAATCAAAACTGGAGGCGGAGGGATTCCATAACTCAATCCAGTCGGGACAATGACCATCTTCGTCAACTACCTCACCGGCATTCGATGGCTGAACTTCTGAAATCCTAATCGACCTTGAATGAGACCCATTGGCCGGCAACTTGAAAAACAATTTATCTGAGACACTCAATTCATCGGTGCCTTTGGCGATGGAATCTGAGGTGCGTTCATCATCAAGTTTCTGAAAAACCTGAGAGAGCGAACCGTTGTCCAACGATTCCGTCGAGATTGATTTTCTTTGGGAGACTTTTTCAACACCAAGTCGCTGCCCACAATACAGAGCAGCAATACAGCCCCCAATTAAGAGTAAGGTTAGCGATGTGAACTTCATAGCTGTTCCAATTCGGCGGTATGCAAAAAGATTGACCGTCGTTACTTTCAAATCTGAGTAAAAAACTATCCGGCGAAATACCGTTGTCCAGAAAATCTCTCGCTAATAAGACGGCGCCGGCATAAAGGATGTACAAACTCGATTTGGGCCGAACTCAGTAGTCCCCGAAACAAAGCGCTTTTCGAAAACTGATTTCAGATCTGATACAGGGCTTAGTATCACACATCGCCCTTCCACTATTTATTGCCTGATCCGAAGAACCGTCTATTTAAACTGCAGAAATTTACAACTCAGGCAGCGGGCAGGCGGCGGCATGTTGCAAAAAGTCAACATATACTGGATTTCAATTGAGGTTCATCGTTAGAAGTGTCACAACCTGCGCGCATTCGCTCTTAATCTCAGGCCCCTATCCTGTGGACTTCTGATTTTGGCAACCCCAAGCCAGAGCTAAGGAAGCTCGATGAATTGGCGGTTTAGCACCATTTATCGTCCGCTGTCCAGCCTCATCAAAGTGTCTATTCAGCAGCAATTTGCAGCCTGTCAGTAAGCTACTTGACTGTCCTGCTTCAATGGACAATCCGACTCAATACATGAAACTCGGCCAGTACTGAACGCTCCGTAAAGCCACGACTTACCGTTACCGTGTTGACGTTAATTAGGTGAACCCAACCAACAGACGGTAATTGTGCATTCGGGCGGATGAATAAATCGCGGTCTCGTGATTCAATCTCTTACAATTTCACAATTGGGTAACGATTGTTCCAACTCAGCGATGCCACCCGATGTAAGGCCAGGGCAATTGGAAAGCACAATGTATTGAAGAGACTTGAGCTTGCCAATGCTCGCGAGACCCTTGTCCGTAATTCCGAGGCAACCACGGAGAGTTAACTCTCGCAAATCCGAGAGTCGAGCGAGTCTGCCAATCCCGTCGTCGGAGATTTTTGTACAGTTGTCGAGATAGAGATTCTTTATCTTCGACCAGCGACCTACGTTTCGGAGCGCTTCGTCGGTCAGATTGGAGCAATCAGCCAAATTCAACGTTTGAAGATTTGGCAATGACTGTAAGACTTCCAGACCTTCGCCTTTCAAATTGGGTATGCTCCATAGATTCAATTCTTTGAGTGCAACCATTCGCTTAAGACTGACAAGCCCAGCGTCGGAAAAATTATCGTTGTCGCCTAGGTTCAAATAGGTCAGCCCCGTATTGGCTTCGAGGTTCTTCAGCCCCTCATTCGTCATCGCTCCGATACACCCCAGATTCATGTATTCCAATTGGGGAAGATCCCTCAAGGACTCTAGGCTCTTGTCAGTTAGCTCTAAACAATAAAAGAGGTTCAGGGTGCGTAATGCTGATTTGTTCTTGAGGTTGATGATGGCGTCATCACGGAGTTGAAACGATTCTTTCAGATCGAGATGCACGACCGATATCGGGATCTCGATTTCTTCGCCCTTAAGCGGCCAATTAAAACCCAGATCCAGTTTCTTGAGTCGTTTCAATTTGGCAAACAACGGGTTGTAGCCTTTCGCGTCAACTTTGAAATGACCAAACAGGCCAAGGAACTCAAGTGAGGTCATTCCCTCTAGATGTTTTAGCCCGGCATTAGATAGCCCAACATTGGCGTGGTAATTTCGACTGCCATTGGCGTTAAGATACTTGAGAGTCGTCAACGTTGCTAAAGGCGCGAGATCCGCATCTGTGATTCGGCCTCGCTCGCAAGAAATATCCAAATGTGTCAGGCCAGTCAATTCGCCCAAGCCTTTGGTTTTGGGGTTGGTCGCCTCTCTTAAATACAGCTCCTTCAGGTTCGGCATCATTTTCAACCAGGCGGCCACTTCTGGAACATTAAATTTCGTTGAACTTATGTCTAGACAATTCAGATTCTTCAGTTTGGCAACGTCCTCAAACACCGCATCAGTGAGGCGATGGCAACGCGACAAATTTAATGACTCCAGCTCCTTGAGTCTGAAGATTGATGAAAACCCCGCATTGGTTAAACGGCTACAACCCGCAAGATTCAATTCCCGAAGATCGGTAGCGGTGCAAATGAGTTGCAACTCCTGATCGGAAAGCTCCGTTCCGCGGGTCAGCAACAGACCCGTGGCATCGACCACGCGGAAGGTCTTTTGTTCTACTGGTGATTGCGATTGAGCTGCAGCCGTGAACACAATCGCGGCAACGACAAAGATTACGCTGGGAATTGACATAGACATGCCAAACATCGCAAAGATCCGACCGTGGAAGGAGGTTGTTATCACGCTATCAACTCGTTCAATGGACCATGCTGGTTTTCCGCTTTCCCAAGTGCCATGTCCGCTTGGCCAAACAAGTCCTGAGGGACACCGGCGACATGGCAGAGAGTCGTGAACCAATTGCAGATAGTGTGGTTGTGATTACTGGTACCGTAGCGAGGATACGCCAGATAACGCCCCTTGGACTTCAGCGCTCCGCCGGCATTACCCAAAACCAACATTGGCCAATCGAGACCGAAAGAATGATGATTGGCCGCATTGTCACTGGTGTAGACAATAATTGTGTTGTCGAGCATCGTGCCGTCGCCCTCGGGAATCTTATTGAGCTTGGCCGCCATCGACGCGATTAGGTCAATATGAAAGGTTCGAATCGCGTTACGGCAGTCTTGTGAAGAGAGCGTTGCGTAGCCGGCCCCGTGGCCAATTGCGTGAACATTGTTGCCCACACCGATTCCAGAATAAACGCAACTTAAGTCGTCCGCGTGGACGGTGACAACATTCGTTAAACCGGAAATCAAGGCAGCCGACGCCATGTCGAAGTGGGCTTCTAGATGATGGGTTTTGACAGACGATGTGTATTTGTCATTCAGCTCAGGTGCATTTTCTTTGAGCATTTTTTGCATTGAGACCAACTTGATTCGACGGTCTCTGAGTGCGTCGAAGCCATCAAGATAATGTCCCAGTTTTTCACGTTCCTGTGCTGGCAGGTTTTTTTGGAGCTTCTTGATATCCTCCGACATCGCGTCGAGCACGTTTCCCGTTCGGGTGTACTTTTTCTTAAGATCGCCACCCTCCAAAATGCTTCCAAAGACATTCTCAAACGCACTGAGGGGGTTCTGCTGAAAAGGTAGCTGCTTTCCCTTTGCCTTCGCCGAAATCGCAGGGAAAGTCGTTCCTTGGCTCCCTTCGCCCATTTTGAAACCAAGATGATTGAACACCGACGGAAATTTTTCTGAAAGGTGCCCGTCGATTGTGGCGAACAAAGGAGGTGCATGAGCGGAGGCTTTGTAGCCCCCCAATGCGCCATAAAATGAACTATGGCCTGAGTTCGTCATTTTCCCACTCAGGCCCTGAATGATTGTTAACTTGTCTTTGAAGGGTTCCAGTGATTTCATGCATTCTGAAAGCTTGCGGCCTTGGAGCGGAGCATCAACCAAAGTCTCTCCCCGGTGACTTAGCCCGGCGGGATTCAGATAGTCTCCTTGAAGGCCGCTACTTTTGACAACAAAGACGAATCGTTTCGGGATTTGCTGTGTTTCGGCAGCAGAAATACTTCTGATGAACGGCGAAAGCGCAACGGCACCCGATCCGAGCGTAACACCTTTGAGCAATGCTCTACGGTTGAACAATTTCATGTATTGTTACTTCCTATATAAGAATGAGTCTGAAGTGAGTAAACAGACCAATAGTTCTTGAAAACTTCCCTGGCTTTCGACGTAAGCTAGGTCCATAGCGATTAGCGTTTTAGAATCGCTTAGCATTTCGTTACGTCCCATCCAGAAGCGAAAGACGTGACGAATAAAACTTTGTCTGACGAGATCCGAAGTCGCCAGTTTCTCCATCAGTTCACGCACCCCGTGGACCTCCCCCTCGATCGAGCTGTCTCCTGTAAATGAAATTCCGCCCGAAACATCAACGGGTTTATCTTTCTCAGCCGCGCGCCAACGCCCAACGTGATTGAACGCTTCAAAGGGCATTCCGAGGGGATTCATTTTCTTGTGGCAACGCCAACATTCGGCCTCGTGCACAACGCTAAATCGTTCTCGCAACGTTTTGTGTTCATCGTCCGGAATTTGTGCGTCGACCGTAACTGGAACATCTAAAACAGTGCCCGCAAGTAGTTTTTCGCGAATCCATTTGCCGCGTCTGACCGGATCGTTGTCAAAATTACCGCTATGGGCGACCAGCCAACTTGGCTGGGTCAGGATTCCGCAGCGTTGCTCTTTGGAAGCTCGCAAGGCTTGTCCGCTTTTTTTGTTGTCGTAGGCCATCTCGAACGGATCGAGGTTATAGCTTTGCAAGTGATGAGCTTCGGCATAAGTCTCTTGTCCCCGGGATCGTTTGATCTGATCTTCCGGGTTGGCTCCGTTCCAATAGCTCGCCATGACTTTGTCGGTCGTCAGCAATTCGTAAAGCACGTTTTTGTCGTCGGCCAGTATGTGCTGGATCAGGCTGTCGGTGTCGTACTCGAGTTTCGAAGCGGTGCCGGAGTTGAATTGTTTGAATCCGGCTATTTTTTCAAACTTGTCGACGTCTTTGAAGACTTCATGTGCCTTGTAATAACCAAAGAATTCTCGGAAGAATTGAAGAATCCGGGGATTGGCAGTCGTTAGGTAAGTTCGATTGTGGTTCAGAGCACCCTGTTTCCTATTGCCCTTGAGCATTTGACGGACGACTCTCTCTACATCAGCCTGGGTCTGTAACGTGCCGTCTCTCATCTCGTTGACCAGCCGATTGTGTTTTGCTGCCCAAGACGGGTTTGGCGTGGACATTGTTTTTTGGATCGGCGCTTCACTCTGTTTGGTATAGACGTCAATCGTCTCAATTTCATCAATGCCAAAAGCTGGTTTATTTTGAAAGGCGTAGTTGATTGCGTGGACCAGTTCTTGCGGGGACAGGAAACGTCGCCCGTGTTTATCTTCTTCGCCTAGTCCCAACTCCATTCGATAAACAAATTCAGGCGAAAGGCTCACAAACATCAGTACAGCTTGTAACGCCATCGTATTGCCCAACGGGGCGTTCTTTTGAAATACGTTGTCCCAATAGTGCTCGTATTCTTCTGGACGGGGAAGGCGTCGCAGAAACAGATTAAACGCAACGTTCAGTGCCTCGTCAAAATCAATTCTGGCAACGGCGTTGTCCGAATTCATGATCTTTCGAAAGATCACCGGAACCCGCCCGCGGTATTCATTGGCGGATGTCGTGACACCGCCAACGAACATTGCCTCGTTGTTTCCGGTGCGACTTCCTTTGTTTTTGACTTGAGTGACAACGCGAACCTTTTGACCGAGCGTCAAAATCTCAGCCATCGTTTCGGCGTTAACCATCAAGGCCTCCAATGACGATTGATCTGCCACAATTGTTGCGTAGTCAGTGAAGCCCGAGGCGTGATGGACGAATTCAAAAAATGGATTGGCATATTTGGCATCCGCAAAATAACGGTGAGCCAGAAACTTGCCTTGATGGGGACCCCGTTGGATTAAGTGGTTGCCCGTGCCGCCAATTTTGACGCTATACCAAGGCGCTCGACCGTAGGCATTCTTCCAAACTGCATCGTAGATAAACGGTCGCTGACGCCACAGGCGAGACGGAGTAAATGGCATTTCCGTAATGCTGCCGTCAAACAATGAAGCATGGTCGACGTAGTTGCCGTACTGCGGAAGCAGCATTTTTTCTTCCAGTCCAAAGCCGATGCCAAACCGCATCAACTCACTTTCGACTTGTTTCAAAAAATGTGACTTCGTTTTCGCGGCGGGCTGATCCGCGTCACTAGGTGGCATTTCAGAAAACTGAACCTGCGCGAAAATGTCGCTCCAAAGTTGAGCCGTTTTGACGTCCGACATGTCATGCCCGATTGTATCAAACCGCAAGTCCGCTTCTTGTGCATCGGCGCTGTGACAGTCGGCGCAATAGGTCGCCAGAAACAAAGAGGTTTGGGCCTTGAATTTATCTGAGACCGGTATCGGTTTGGCCGAATCTTGCACTCCATCGGCACCGAGAACGGTGGGGCAATAATTAAATACGCAGATTCCAACGGCCAATAGACTAACCGACATGATCCATCGAATAGAACGAGATAACAATTCACGTGAATTCAAAATATGCGACATGTTTCTTTGGTGGACAAATGGTTCGTCGATCGCCCGCGGGTCGAAATTGGGATCTCGGGAATTGGGCTTAAAATACAATTTATTCATGTCGATAGAACTCGACCATGACAGAAAGGGGCGAAACAATTTGAAGGAAACATAAGCCAGAGTATACCCTGCCGAAGCTCCATCGACAATTTCGAAAAATGCATTCACGTCTTATTCAGACAATCACAATCACCGACACGCAATTCACCGTAGTTGACCTCTAGCCCAGACTCACTGGTACGGCGGAACTCGAAGCGGACCGACGACTCTTTTTTTCCCCGCACCTGAATCACTGAAAATTTGAGATGCGTTCGTCTTCTATTATACTCCGCAGGTCAACCCTGAGTGCATTATCGGCTTTGAACGGAAACGAACGCCTCTTGATTTGACGTGGACTCGGTTTTTGAGTTTTCTAGAAAGGCAGAGTGACCGATGACGGATTCTACTCCCAGTGAAGAAACGAAGCGACAAGTAGAAGCCTTGGCAAAGGAACGTGGTTATTCCATCGACCTTGAATCACCCGAGCCGAAACCGTTCAATTGGTACCTCTGGGGGCCAGTCATCACCGCTTTGTTTGCCTTCTTAATTTGGCGTTGGACCGTAAAATTATCAAACGGTGCATGGCTGGAAGTTTTCCTCGCGATCCCCCTGGGCTTCTGCTTACTTTATCTTGTCTACCTTGGGTTGTTAAATGATGCGGCCGAAGGGGAGTAGTATTTAAATTTTCATTCTCTGAGATTGATTCAATGAAAAAGACTTCAGACGTATTGCGTTTGTTCGCAGTTGTTTCGATCGGAATTGGAATTTTAGGCGACGCGATTAGCTTTGGCCAGGATGAACGAAGCAAACCAGAATCTCAAATTCAGATTCAGCAAATCGAATCTGGAATTACTGTCTATGGAAAGAAAAATCGTTTTGCTGCAATCGGCAGCGCGACATCTTTTGACAATTCGCCGGATGGACGAACGCTCGCCTTTGCTTCAGGAAACATTAAACTGTTCGACCTCGACGAAAATCGCATTATCGAGACATTAGGTGAAACGAGCGATTTTTTCCGTCACGTGCGTTATTCTCCGGATGGTCTATTGCTGTTCGCGGGAGGAATGAAAACGGACGGACTTGCAGAAGTCCGGGTATACGATGGCATCTCACATCAACCAGTTGGTACTGCGATTTCTTCAAAGCTACCGGGCAGCGACAACCTCGATCATTTTACTCTTCAGTCTATGATCATTTCAGACGACGCGACTTACATCGGTTTGTTTAGCCATTCCAGTCTCCAAGTCAGGGAGAGGGAATCCGGCGTCTTGGTATATCGCGCCGACGGACTGGATTATGTCTCAGGGGCCTGCTTTACTCCAGATGAACAATATATTTTATTTCCTAAAAACGGGCGTGTTACAGTAGTCGACTTGGATTCGGGAGTTGAGCAGGACAAAGATACCTTTGCAGTTGTTGGCAAGGCGGCCTACCAGATATCAGCCAATTTCTCGACAAATACCTTGGCGGTTCCGACAGGAAACACGGTCACGCTACACCAGCTCGATCGGATCAATCCACATCCCATTGAAATTAAGCTGCCCAAGAATCATAGTGCCGATTGGCTCTCTTTTTCCGATGATGGAAAACTGCTGGCGGTGATCACTCGAGATTTCCAACAAACAACCAATATCATCGTTCTTGATGTTGATAGCCAGAAAATTAAAGAGATCGTACCCGTTGCCATCGGGCACAGCATTAATTTGCGATTTACTTCAGACAATAAAACTATGTGGCTCGCTGGGTCAGGTATTTCTGGAATTAAAGAAATTTTGCTAGGTGAAACCGGTGACAGCGGCGATGCGGACCACCCCTCTGGTCCACCAACCCAACTCGAGATCCATCCTAGTGGAAACGCTCTTTTGGCTGCCACAGCGAATGGGGAAGTCACTTCCTTGAAATTGACTAATGGTTAGGCAAATTGGTTGGCAACTCAGTCAAATTTTGAGACGATCCAATTCAACCAACTTGGCGATGAATTTCTGTTCACAACGAAACTGAACCCTGAATCCGCGGTCATCAAGCACAATTTTGAAACCGGTGAAATCTTGAAGAGCTTTGCAGTCGGCAATGCTAAAGGGGGTAAGGATATCTTTTCAATAGTCAAGGAATTGTTGCAAGGAGCAAGTTACGATGAATACGAGCAGCGGTTCTCGGTCTCGGCCTGTTATTCGACCAACTATGCTAAGATATATGCGGTTATTTTGACGTTCGAATATTTGTCTGAGGAGGACGGGACAGGACACTACTCGATGGAACAAGGTGAACCATCGCTCAGACTGACTATCCTCGAATTGAATTGGGACAACTCGGATTCCAAAAAACTTCCTTGCCGACACGGGCAATCCCTGCACCATCAGGAAACCAGTTTACTGTGGCCAACGGCAGTTCGGTTTACGTCGTTGATTCCAAGACAGCAGAAATCTTAATCGTTGAAGAATTCGAGGCATCGGTCGCAAAAATCGGATATTCGCCTGATGGGCGGCACTTAGCCGTTGGTACAGAAAGTGAACTTAGGATTCTGGATTCGACCACTGGTGAAGTTGTCTTTGAAACTGATGCGCCTTATCCCTTATTCGGTTTTTCAAGAGATGCCGAAAGATTGGTTTGGGCTTCAGCTCGTAAACAGTCAGACGTGCAAGTCATAGACACCAGATCGTTTAAGCCAGTTTTTATGCGTTCTAAAACAATTGATGATCGAAGCAGTGTTTGCCTTTCAGATGACGGTAAAAAAGTTTTTATCGGTCTAAAGGATTCGCGTATCGAGTGCTGGGAGCTTGCTAAGTTGTCGAGATCGGTACGATGATCGCAAGTCGCTCAAGACGGTAATGGCCTTCCGCATCCAGCATTCGAAAAATCGCAATCCATTCCGACAGCGGATATAGGTCGCAGCCGCACAAAGCTAATGCGGGACATCACTGTAATTGATGTATCGGCATCAAAATTAAGAATCAAGTCATGGGCACCCACACACCTGAATTAACGTCTGCCCAAGCAAAAATTCTAAATTCAAGTCCTTTGGTAATCCATACATATCAAGGCTCTTTCGGCGGCAAGGGGACGTGTGTGTTGAGCCCTCGCCCCGCATTTTTTGACGTTAGCTGGTGGCTTTCCGGTTGCGGGATCAACTGGCTGACCGAGCTTATTTGTTTCTAACCAATAGCCGTCAGGATATTGCTTTGTTGATGGAATCTTACGGACAGTAGGACCCGCTGGCAACTTAGCTGGCACAGCTAATCGCGGCTTGTTGGTTTGACAAAGTTGGGTGAAGACTTTGGCGGCTTTGGGGAACACCGGTTTTGGAATTTGTGGTTTCTTTTTTGAGCGGCAACCGACGACTATTAGCAAGCCCTTACCCAATCACACTCCAATAATCATACTCCAATTTACTGGCTTTAGTGCCATATGGACCAAGGTAAACGTCTTTGCCAGAAAGACCAACAACAGCCTGTCCCGCAGCCTTATGTTTCGAGTAGTTAGGTAGAGACCTTAAGGAACCACGCATAATACAACTCCCGTGCTAGGAGCAAATTCCGTATGTACGGAATTTGCTAGGCAACCAAGGAGTCGCGTTGCCGACCATCGGCAAGTCATCAAAGCATTGATTCGACCGTGTTTTTACGTGAAAGACACAAAGTGCGGCTGAGAAGATTCGAACTTCCACGGGATTATCTCCCACCAGGCTCCAAAAATCAGAAAACAACATTTAATTCATGCTGATTTCAATTTCAGTTATTTCCTTTGATTTTTGATAATTCAAACGCTTAAATTGCTCCCCAAAAAAACCTTTCCCTAGCTCGCATTTCAAACCAACCTGTATTACTTTAAGAGAAGAGCAGGTTTCGTCTGGTTTCCAGAGATGTCCGCTTTCAAATTTAAGAACATGTTGGCCTAGGTTGCTTACGGCTACGACTACTTAGCATTCATCGTTCTCGCAAGTGATTTCGAAAGGACGTTAACATGAAGTTCTCAACAACTAAAACGTTTTGCCACAAAACCATTTCTCTTAGCTGCCTTTTAATCGCTACCTTTCTATTTGTCCCGTCGGTACCGACATTTGCTGATGTAGTCAGCTTCCTCGTTGATCCGGAAACGATTGACTCAAACAACGATGGATTCATTACTGGTAATGAGTTCCAACCTGTAGGTAGTAGCGGAACAATTTTTGATTTGACGCCAACCAATAATTTGGTCAGTTTCCCCCGTTTCCAGTTGTCCGAACAAAGAGGGCTTCGATACGGCGGGGGAGCGGGCAGTACCCTCGAGTTTACGTTTTCGACGAGCGAAGACATCTTACTTAATTCCTACACACTCGCTTCCAGTGGTTCAATTCTTGGCGACCCAACATTCGCGATCAAAGCTGGTGACACCATTCTTTCGGACTCCAATACATCGGTTGGTAATGGAAACACTTACAGCTTTAATTCAGGTCCGATCACCATAAGTTCTGGCCAGGATTACACCTTTGAGGTCATCAACAGCGGAGCCGCAATCCAATCTTACATGGATTCGTGGAACTACACAGTTGCTGCTGTACCCGAACCAGGGTCACTTCTATTTCTCTCCTCACTTTACCTAATCTCAACCACAGTGCGACGGCGAAAAACAAAGCTCCGATGATGCCAGATTTCAGCATGAACGGAATTTGCTAGGCAATAAACGGGTCGCGTTGCCGACCATCGGCAAGTC
>TARA_B110000495_G_scaffold203808_1_pt1 | contig 14054 bp, 12 predicted proteins | sample TARA_B110000495 | Tara Oceans TARA_B110000495 (sample SAMEA4398219) | marine metagenome | biome: Polar Biome; feature: [MES] marine water layer (ENVO:01000295) within the mesopelagic zone...; material: water (ENVO:00002006), including particulate matter (ENVO:01000060) such... | reverse complement strand
TACTTTTTGATTATTCAGAATTTCTTAATGGTACAGATATCAAAAAAATTGAAATTATTGATAATGGTGTAATAATGACATCACGACAACATGAAATAAAAATTATTTGTATGAAAGATGATATCAGAAGTATGCCATTAGAAACCCTGTCTTTAGATTATTATGAAAAAAATGATACACAAATGATGTATGATTTAATTGAAGATGATTTTACAATGTTTGACATAGGAGCAAATATTGGATGGTATTCAATTGGAATTGCAAAGCAGGAAAAAAATATAAATGTTTATTCATTTGAGCCAATTTTAAAAATATTTAAAAATCTCAAAACTAATTTAAAATTAAATAAATTAGATAATGTCAAAATTTTTAATTATGGATTTTATAATGAAAATAAAAAAATAGATTTCTACTATTATCCTAATGGTTCAGGTTATTCATCAAATATTCCATTTCCTGGAAAAGAAAATTTTGAAAAAGTACAATGTGAGTTATTAGTTCTAGATGAATTTGTTAACAAAAATGAAATTCACAAAATTGACTTTATCAAATGTGATGTAGAAGGAGCAGAATTATTTGTTTTTCAAGGAGGGGTGAAAGTGATAGAACGATTCAAACCCATCATATTAACAGAGATCTCAAGAATTAATCAAAGTAAATTTTCATACCATCCTAACAAGTTAATTAAATTTTTTAAAGAAAATGGATATTTATGTTTTATAGCAACTGAAAAAGGATTGAAAGAAATCAAAGAGGTAAATGAAAAGACACAAGAAACAAATGCTTTCTTTTTACATACAAAAAGGCATTCATTACAAATAGCAAAATATTCTTTATAAAAAAATACCATTATGAAAATCAAAATCCTTTTGAAATAAAGATTTACTGAAGTTTATACAATTTAATAATCTAAATATTGTTTCTTTTTTAAAAAATCAGTTAAAAACTATAAACAATATTAAATTCTTATGTTTGCCATATGGTATCTATTTGATAAAGATGATACCAATTACCTCTTTAGAATAATTAAAGAACTAGCAAAAAAATATTATTCCCCTATTTTTGTTCCACATATAACAGCATATGGATTAATAGATATAGATCTAAAAACGTTGGATAAAAAAGTTATTTCAGTTATTAAAGAAATGAAATCATTTACCATAGAAAAAAAGACAATTAGTTTTTCAAAGGATTTTTGGAAAACGCTCTTTATTGAGATTGAATCAAATGAACATTTTATAAAAATTAATAATAATCTTACAGAACAATTTTTTCAACACACTAAATATGAATTTGTCCCCCATGTCAGTTTGATTTACAAAAATATAAAATCTTACCAAAGTCAATTTTTAGTTGAAAATCTAAACATAAAGAAAAATTTTAGAATAGTTGGGATGGGAATTCAACAGTTTTCTGAAAATGTTGAAGAATGGAAAATAGTACGTAAATATCAATTTGAGGGAAAATAATAATCATTAAAAAATGCAATATTTTTATTTAAAAAACAAGTTACTATCTATCTTATTTTGTTCTAATAACCATTTGATATATGCAACTCTGTGATATTTTTTGTCTTTAAAATCATCAACATTGAAATTTTTGGATTTTAATATTTTATAAATTTCTAATATTCCATTTTCAAGAGTCCATTTAGTTTTATAACCCAAATATTGTCTGATTTTTTCAAAATCTACTTTATAAGATCTGGCATCTTTGTTTGCATCTTTTGCATAAGTAATTTTTGAATTTGGGATTATTTTTTCCACCATATTTGCAATGTCTTTTACAGAATAATTATCATTATTAGAACCTACATTAAACGCCTGAGTGTTAACTTCAGAATTTTTAGCATTTAAAACAGATATGAATGCATTAGACATATCTTCAACATGTACTAGTGGTCTCCATGAAGTTCCATCACTTAGTAATTTTACTTGATTTGTTGTAAATGCAGAGCATGTTAAATTATTTACTACTAGATCCAATCTAACACTATTTGAAAGACCGTAAGCTGTTGCACTCCTAAGATTTGTAGTGCAAAAATTATTACCAGATAACTCCGAAATTTTTATTTCTGAATTTACTTTTGACTTTGCATATGCAGTTAAAGGTGAAAGTTTTGAATCTTCATTAACAATTTCATCATTAACGCCATATGATGAACAAGAAGATGAAAAAATAAATTTTTCAACCCCTGCATTTTTAGCTAATTTAGCAAGTTTTACTGTAGCTGTATGATTAATTTCTTCAGTTAAATTTGGATTAATTTCTCCTAAAGGATCATTAGATAAGGCAGCAAGATGACATACTGCTGAAACATTTTTTAAATCATTTTCTGTTAAGTTCCTAATATCTTTTTTAATTTGTGTAATTTTAGGTTCAGATTGATTTAAAAATCCTTGAGGGTAAAAACCAGTATCACAGCCGATGACTTCAAAATTTTTTTCCAGTAACATTCGTGTTAAAACATTACCAACATAACCTAAATTTCCCGTGACAAATACTTTCATAAAAATAATGAAAAAGATAGATATTAAAATCAATTGAAAAATTTAGAAATAGATAGATGTAAAAATACAGTCTACAATTAGATTTTAATGAAATTACGAAAATGCAGGTTTTGTAATTCTGATTTAAATAAAATTTTTATGGATTTGGAAGAATCTCCATTAGCAAATTCTTATCTTAAAGAAAGTGATTTTGATAATGAAAAAAATCATCCTCTTTGTACTTTTTTGTGTGAAAATTGTTTTCTAGTTCAATTAGAAGAAATAGAAACTCCGGAAAATATATTCTCAAAATATGCCTATTTCTCATCTTTTTCAACGAGTTGGTTAAAACATGCAAAAAATTATGTTGAGATGATCATTCCTAGGTTGGCCCTTAATCAAAAATCTTTGGTAGTAGAAATTGCTAGTAATGATGGGTATCTTTTACAAAATTTTATTGAGAAAAGTATTCCGGTAATTGGAATAGAACCAGCAAAAAATGTTGCCAAAGATGCCATAGAAAAAAAAATCCCCACATTAACAAATTTTTTCAATAATCAATTAGCCAAAAAATTATCAAATGAAGGAAAAAAAGCAGATCTCATAATAGGAAATAATGTTTTTGCACATGTTCCATGTTTGAATGATTTTGTTAGTGGATTAAAGATCTTGTTAAAAATAAATGGAGTAATCACTCTAGAATTTCCTCATTTATTACAATTAATGAAAAATAACCAATTTGATACAATTTATCATGAACATTTTTCTTATTTTTCTCTTCTAACTGCACAAAAAATTTTTGATTATCATAATTTAAGAGTATTTGATGTTGATGAATTATCCACACATGGAGGATCTTTACGATTATACATTACTCATAAAGAAAATAATCAGATTTTACTTTCCAATAATGTTTTAGATGTTTTAGAAAAAGAAAGAAAATTTGGGTTAGATAAAATATCTACTTATGAAGAATTTGGCACTCATATTTCTAAAATCAAAATGGATTTACAAAATTTGATAAATAATATTAAAAATAGTTCTAAAAATATTATATGTTATGGAGCTCCTGCGAAAGGAAATACATTATTAAATTATTGTAACATAACAAATGATCAAATTGATTATACAGTAGACAAAAATCCTCATAAACAAAATTTATTTTTACCTGGAACACATATTCCAATTTATCCACCTGAAAAAATTCAAAAAACTAAACCAGATTATGTTCTTATTTTACCTTGGAATTTAAAAGATGAAATTATTGAAGAGATAAAATATATTCGTGACTGGAAAGGAAAATTTGTTATACCCATACCAGAGGTAAAGATCTTAAATTGAAACTTAAATCTACTAAATTCAAAAATTTATTCATAATAAATCTTGAACCAAAAAAGGATAATCGAGGTTTTTTTGCTAGAATTTGGGATAAAAAAATATTCCAAGAAGAGGGTTTAGACTATAATTTTGTTCAAAGTAGTATTTCTCATAATTTAAAAAAAGGGACTTTAAGAGGAATTCATTATCAAGTTAAGCCACATGAAGAAGCTAAACTCGTAAACTGCATTAAGGGAAAAATATTTGATGTGGTTATTGATTTAAGACGTGATTCTAAAACATACCTTCAAAAATTTGAAATTGAATTAAATTCAAATAATAATAAAGCATTATTTATTCCTGAAGGTTTTGCACATGGATTTCAAACTTTAGAAGACAATTCTGAGATTCTTTATCAGGTATCTCAATTTTATTCGCCAAATTCAGAAAAAGGAATCAGATGGGATGATCCAACCTTCAAAATAAAATGGCCTATTAAAACAACAGATATTTCAGAAAAAGATCAAAATTGGAATTTATTTGAGGAAGATTAAAGAATAGTAAATTATTAGATAGTATTGAAATTGAACGATAAGGAATTTGAAAAACGTAATACTAAATTTATTAATTCTATGTCTAAAGATAGAAAATTTAAAGAAAAAACAAAAGACTGGTCTGAACATTCTTGGAAATATGAATATCTATATCATTTTAGATGGCTGGGTCTACCCATAATACAATTTCCTCAAGACATCATGGCAATTCAAGAATTAATTTGGAAAGTAAAACCAGATTTAATTATTGAAACAGGAATTGCAAGAGGAGGTTCATTAATTTTTTCTGCTTCAATTTTAGAATTACTTGGAAAGGGAGAGGTAATAGGAATTGATATAGATATTAGAAAACATAATAGAAAAGAAATTGAAAAACATCCTCTAATGAAACGGATAACTATGATTGAAGGATCATCAATTGATAAAAAAATTGTAAACCAGATTTACAAAATCTCCAAGAGTAAGAAAAAGATAATGGTGTTTTTAGATTCAAATCACACACACAAACATGTACTAGAAGAAATGAAAGCATATTCCCCATTAGTAAAGAAAGGAAGTTACATGATAGTATTTGATACAGTAATTGATGATTTACCAAAAAAGTTTTTTGATCGTCCATGGGATGTAGATAATAATCCAAAAACAGCAGTGAAAGAATTTTTGAAAAAAAATACTAGATTCAAAATTGATAAAAAAATTGAAAATAAACTGATCATTACTGCTTGTCCTGATGGATTTTTGAAGTGTGTAAAATAATAAAAATTAGTTATTTTTAAAAAAATTTTTAAATTCATGCACCATATCAGGAATATGATCTAGAATATTCATAGGTTTGAAATTAAATTCATTTTTAAGTAATTTAATATCTATTGGAGGAAAGGAATTTTCTGGAGAATTAGGAAGAACTTCTACGTCAATAGGTTCCACTTGATTTATTTTTTCAATGATTTCTTGAGAAGATATATTTTGACCACTTGCAACATTATAAATTTGATTTTTTCCATCTATACAGATTTTTTGTAAAATATTTGTAACATCATTAACGTGAATGTAATCTTTGGTACTGTTTAGTGTAGATTTTAAAATAATCTTTTTTGTTTTAACAGCATCACGTATGATTGATGGTATAAATAAATTTGAATTAAAATTATTTCCAGTAACATTAGATAATCTAACAATTTTAATTTTTGGATTTTTTGAAGCAAAACATAATGATTCTCCCATGATTTTTGAAATGTTGTACAAATGATCTAAATTATTTGGATTAACAGATAAAGAAGTTTTTTCATCAGTGTTGGTACCATTTTGATACACTCGTGTCCCAGAACAATATAACAATGAATCAAAAGTGCTATCTGTGAGAATTTTTTTTAAATAACATACATGTGCATCTACTGCATCAAAAGGCCTAATGAGGAAATCGGTAACACCTATTACAAATATTATATTACCTAAGTTGTCTCCAGAAACATCATCTTTTCTAATATCTGGGCAATAGGTTTCAATTTCTTTTTTTTTAAGAGATTCTAATAGATTTTTTCCGATAAATCCATTGGATCCTAAAATAGTAAACTTCACTTATTAAAAAAATATCAATAACCAATATAACGTTAAAGAATGATTAGTAAGGGTAGGAATGAAAAATAGGCCTCTTATAATATACCTTGGAGATTTAACTTACGATACAATCGCATTATCTACAGAAGTATTTCCTTTGAATATCGGATTTATAGCTAGTTACTGTAAAAAATTATTTGGATCTGATGTAGAGATTACCTTGTTCAAGTATATTGACGAACTTGAAAATGCTATTCAAAAATCGCCTCCAAATATTTTAGGTTTAAGCAATTACGCATGGAATCATAGACTAGGTATTGAAATATTCCGAATTATGAGAAATAAAAACCCAAACACTTTAAGAGTTTATGGCGGTCCAAATTTTCCTGCAGATATTAAAACTCAAGAAAAATTTCTAAATGAATTTCCAGAAATTGACATATATGTTCCCATTGAAGGAGAGACAGGATTTTCAAATATTGTTAAAAGGTTAATGGAGTGTGAATCAGAAGAGCAATTTAGAAAACAAGTAATTCAAAGTCCAATTGACGGTTGTATTTCAAGAACACGAGATGGGAAATTACAATACAGTAATTCAATAATCCGAATAAATGCTCTTGATGATATTCCATCTCCATATGTAGATGGAACTCTAGATAAATTTTTTGATGGAAGATTGACACCCATGATTCAAACAAATCGTGGTTGTCCATTTTCGTGTACTTTTTGTACAGATGGAAAAGAGGAAGTCAGCAGAGTTAATCAGTTCAGTGTTGATCATATAAAAGAAGAAATTTCATACATAGGACAACACGTACCAAATAACATTCACAGTTTAGAAATTAGTGATCTTAATTTTGGAATGTTTCCAAAAGATTTGGAGGTGTGTGATGCCATTTTGGAAATTCAAGAGAAATATGGATATCCAAATCTCATACAAGCAACCACAGGAAAAAATAGACAAGAAAGAGTCATTCAAGCAATCACAAAATTGAAGGGATCTTTACGATTAATGATGTCTGTGCAATCAATGGATGAACAAGTGTTGAAAAATATTCGCAGAGACAACATTAGTGTTGAAAAAATGATAGGTTTAGCTCCTACAATAAAGAAAAATAATTTGAGGACTACATCTGAAGTAATATTGGGTTTACCTGGAGAATCGTATGAAAGTCATCTTGAAACATTAAAAGATTTAGCAAGGGCAGGGATGGATTTTGTAAGACCATATACGTTAATGTTAATTCATGGTTCAGAATTAAGCACACCAATTCAAAGAGAGAAATGGGGATTTAAAACGAAGTTTAGAATTTTACCTAAAGATTTTACTATTTTAAGTAATGGGAAAAAAATTATGGAAATTGAAGAGGTGGTAATCAGTTCAAATACTCTCAAATTTGAAGAATACGTAGAATTAAGAACTTTAGCTTTTATTATGTTTGTTTCAAATATTGGAATTTTATATGACGCCATTTTAAAATTGTTACGAGAATACAATATTGATGTTTTTGAATTGTTTCACAGAACATTAAAACAAGAATCACAAGCTCCAGATACAGTAAAAAAGTGCATAGAAGGATTTCGTAATGCTACAATTAAGGAATTATGGGATTCGCCAGAAGAGGTAGAGAGATATTATCAAAAAGATGAAAATTATCAAAAATTACTTGATGGAATAGATGGCATAAATGTGATTCAGCATTTTCACGGATTGGTAACTGCAAAACACATGGATGATTGGACTTTTTTTACAATGAAACTAGTAGAAGAATTATTTATTGAACAAAATGTTTCTAATCAGGATTTAAAAAATCAAATCAGTGATATTGGGAATTACTGTTTTGGGATAGGACACAATCTAATGAGTAAAAATAGAATGGAAACTAATCCTGAATTTGAATTTGAGTATGACATAAAATCATGGCTTGGTGATGAAACAAATACTTTGGCTAAACATAAATTTAAGAATTCTAAAAAAATGGTATTTGAACTAACTGACAAACAATTCAAACTAGTCGAAGATGAATTAAATATAAGAGGATACACAGATGTAGGATTAAGCCATGCACTAAAACATATTCCAACAAAATTACTTTTAAGACAATCAAAAATTTTACAATAAACAATTAAAATGAAAAAATAAGAATCTGTAATTTTTAAAATCAGTATAACAGGTAGAAACTATTTTTTTATTTTAGGAATTCTTTACTACCATTTTTTCCAAGGAGCATTTCCAGAATCCCATAATTCTTCTAAATAATTTTTATCACGAAGGGTATCCAGAGGTTGCCAAAAACCTGTGTGCTTATATGCAGTTAATTCCTTTTCTTCTGCTAATTTTTCCAATGGAGTTCGTTCCCATATTGTGGAATCTCCTTCAATATAATCAAAAATTGCAGGTTCTAAAACAAAAAAACCACCATTTATCCAGTTTCCATCTCCAGCTGGTTTTTCTTTAAAACTTGTAATTTTATTTCCAGTGATATCCAATGTTCCAAATCTTCCAGGCGGCTGTATGGCAGTAACAGTAGCAATTGTTTTGTTGTTTTTATGAAAATCAATTAGTTTTAAGATATCAATATCACCGACTCCATCACCATAAGTAAAACAAAAAGTTTCATCTTTGACAAAATTTTTAACTTTTTTAAGACGTCCACCAGTCATTGTTTCTAAACCAGTATCAACTAGAGTAACTTTCCATGGTTCAGCAAACTTTTGATGTACATCCATTGTGTTATTTTGCATATCAAAAGTTACATCAGATGTATGAAGGAAATAGTTAGCAAAGTATTCTTTTACCATATAGCCTTTGTAACCACAACATATCACAAATTCATTAATGCCATAAGAAGAATAACTTTTCATAATATGCCAAAGTATAGGCTTACCACCAATTTCGATCATAGGTTTTGGTTTTAAGTGAGTTTCTTCACTTATTCTCGTTCCCAAACCACCAGCTAGTATAACTGCTTTCAACATACATCACACAAACTGTTTTTATTATCCAATTGATCCTTCTATACTTTACTGTACTATAACAGAATCATATATTAATAATATTAAAAAAAATTAAAGAACTTGTTGAGACAGTGTTTTTTTATTAGATAATTTGTTGATCATATTATATTCCATCTTCAAATTTCTAACTAATTATTGAATAATTTTTAAATATTCCTTCAAAGTTGCCATATAATTCTTAATCTGAATAAAAAATATTTTGATTAAAAGTAAATTAAAAGTTGAATGGATTTTCAAGAAATTTCAAATTTTTAATTAATTTTTTCTAAAAGATTATTCTTACAAAGTTTTTCTGCAGTATCTCTAAGTATGTTTAAAGGAAAACCAATTTTTTTAGATATTTCAAGAAGGGACATTTGACCATCACTATAAAACATCATCCATATTATGGCGTCTAATTCTGTACCGCTTATGCTTTCCCCATTACTTGTGTTGTATTTTTGTTCAAAGTGATCTTTAGAACTATCTGCAGCTTTTTGTTTAATTTTTCCTCCAAGTGTAGGGTATAGACCTCTCTTACTAAGCATAGGAACGCAATGCGGATTAAGTGATTTATAGATGACGTTCTTTTTTAAATTGGTTTTTTTCATATCCAATTTTTTTTGTAGTTGGTTTTCAAAATCAGTTGAAAGTATGTTTTCTAAGTTCATGATGACAGAATAATAAACGTCAAGTGTTTCAATTAAGTAATTGGCACTAATAAAGTTCAAATTATCTTTTGAAGTGTGATAATATTCAAATTCATGATACTTGTCTTTACATATAGTTCCAATTGGAATTCTAAAAAATGGAGATGAATACTGACCTTCATCACTACCTGTAATATCAAAATTATATTGTTTGAGGTCTAGTTCTAATTCGGAGAACGTTTTTCTAACAGTGTCATCTATTAAGTCATCTCCTAGAAATGTTTGTTTGTACGAAAATTTTCCAGGTCCAGCAACACAAGTTAAAATAAATCCTCCCAACACATTTTTCATAATTTTTTCATTTAGGGATAAATATGCTATTGCCCCTATAGTTTCAGGAACTACTATGAATCTATAGGTGTGATTTGTCTTAATAGATTTTAGTTTACGTAATAATAAAATCCATAGAACAAGTCCAGATAAATTATCATTGGCAAGAGACGGATGGCAACAATATGTAGAGAAAATGAATTCTTTCCCTGAATCACCCTCTATTACATATTCACCAAAAGTTAATTTTCCAGGTTTTAATGTGGAATCAATTTTTACATGATACTTAGAATTTCTATCCATTTTTTTGAATTGTTCATATGATATGCAAAAACCCCAATCTTCATTATAATATGTAGTTCTATAGGGTATTGAGTCAGGATGATCTTTTAACATATGAAGATGTTTTTCAAGTTCTTCAAACGTAAGAATATCATCTATAGGAATACTATAATTTACAACATGTAAGTTATTTTTTTGGAAATCAATTATTTTATTTCCATTAGAATCTTCTACAAATGCATTACTTATGTTCCATTCATTTGGTACTTTCCAATCATAACATATAGTTCCAGAAGGAATTTCATTAATTTGAAAATCAGTTATTTCTTTTAGTATAGATAATGATTTTCTCACACCATCACCTGTAATACTACGACATATTGGAAAAAGTTGTTCAAATAAATTGTTTATCTCCCTAATTGTTTCTTTTGAATTAGGTATTTCCATCATCGTACATGAAAAAATATTATTTATAAATGTCTAAAAAAGTATTTTCTATTAAATACATCAATATTCAAAATCTAATTTATAAAATATTTTACTATCTGAGAAACCTATAAGTCTACAATAAAGAGTATTATGTATAAATGGATAAAAGAACTGTTTTTCTAACCGAGAGGGATATTGATAAAAATTTACTTATAAAAATACTAGAAGAATTTAGTTCTAGCATTAAAAAAGATGAAGACATCATAATACTAAAAAATATTCTTTTTGATTTTAACAAGGGGGATTTCTCACTATTGTCGCCTCAAGAAGTTCATTTTTTAAGTAACAATCCACATAATACTTGGTGTGAGTATTTTATTTTTAGATACAAATTCAAAAATTATCCAGAAAAGCAAATAGTTTATGATTTTCCAATTTATTTGTTGGTTGAACCTGTTTCTGCCTGTAACCTACGTTGCGTAATGTGTTTTCAGATGGATGAAACTTTTACCAAAGACCAAAATTTTATGGGGCAAATAGATATTGAACTTTTTAAAAAAATTATAGACGAGGCATATGCTGGAGGAACCAAAGCAATAACTTTAGCGTCAAGAGGAGAACCAACACTCCACCCTAAATTAGGAGAAATGTTAGAATATTGTTCCAATAAATTCTTTGAATTAAAATTGAATACAAATGCAACTAGATTAAATGAAAAATTAATTCATCAAATCTTAAAAAGTGGAATAACAGATTTAGTTTTTTCAATCGATTCTTATGAAAAAAAAGAATACGAATCAATTAGAGTACGAGGTATTTTTGAAGAAGTATTAAACAATATCAAAAAATTTAAACAAATAAAAGAAAAATCATATCCTGATTCTAAATGTGCCACTAGAGTAAGTGGAGTGAAAATTAATGATCAACAAGATCCTGTTAAATTCAAAGAATTCTGGGAACAATATGTTGATCATGTTGTTATGGTCGAGATGGAGCAAAAATGGGATACTTATAATAATTCTACGGACATTGGTGGAAAAAATCCATGTTATTATTTATGGCAAGAAATGGACATTTGGTTTGATGGTATCTGTAATCCCTGCGATATAGATTACAAAAGTGAATTAGCAGTAGGCTCAGTGAAAGACAATACTATTAGAGAAATTTGGCATGGGGAGAAATATACAAAACTTCGTGAAGCCCACAAAAATCAACAACGTAATTCTTGTTATCCATGTGATAGGTGTCCAGTTGGTCATTAAGATCGGTCTTATTGGATACAGAAATCATGCTTCTAGATTATTACGGTTATTAGAACAACGATCTGATTGTAAATTAGATTTCATATATCATCCTACAAAATTATTTAAGGATCCGCGAGCCACTAATAATTTATCAGAATTATTTGAATGTGATGCCATACTTATTGCATCACCAAATCATACCCATTACGAGTATCTTGAAAAGTTGTTAAAAAAATTTAAAGGATATATTTTTTGTGAAAAACCACCAGTAACATCTTTGATGGAAATAGAAAAATTAGAAAAATTAGATGTAGGAAAAAAATCGCGTATATTTTTTAATTTTAACTATAGATTTAGTGAAATAAACAATAACCTTATCAATCAATTAAAATCTGCTTCAATTGGAAAAATAATCCATATAAATATGATCTATACTCAGGGTTTAGCTTTTAAAAAAGAATATGAAAAATCTTGGCGTGCAGATGGGGAAAAAAACCTTCACAACATATCAGAAACAGTATCTATTCATTATTTAGATCTATTAAATTTACATTTTGGAAATATTAAAAAATTATTTTACTTTCCAAGATTGGTTTCTAAAAATGGTACATCTTATGATACAAGTTATTTTACTTTGCAATATGATACTGGAGTTACAGCATCGATTCTAAATTCATATGCTTCACCATCTATAGATGAAATTACAATTATTGGTACAAACGGGTATTTCACTATAAAAAATAATGAATTATCCATATATTCTCCTAGGGACACATTTAATTCAAAAGGGTTTTTTATTTCACCTCCCATTATTGAGAAATGTAGTTTTTCAATGGAGAATGATTATCAAAATTCTTTACAAAAATCGTTAGATTATTTCATATCACATGTTAAAGAAATGACGCCAATTGATTTAGGTCATTTTAATGCTAGTCTACGTACAAACAAAATGATTCTAAATCTAATCAAGCAGAAGTAAATTAATAATGCTAATAGATTAAATGAATTGTTATGTTTGATGGAAAAAAAATACTGATTACTGGAGGTACTGGATCTCTTGGACAGGCACTTACTAAACGACTTTTAAAATCTAACGTAGATGCAATTAGAATCTATAGTAGAAATGAAAATAATCAAGTATCTATGGAATCACAACTTAGTGATGATCGTCTTCGTTTTTTGGTGGGAGATGTTAGAGATTATTCACGACTAATTAGAGCTATGGAAGATATCGATATAGTCTTTCATGCTGCAGCCTTAAAACATGTACCTGTAATAGAATACAATCCTTTTGAAGCGATAAAAACTAACATCATAGGATCACAAAATGTGATTAATGCATGCTTACATGAAGATGTTGAAATTGCAGTAGGTGTTGGAACTGATAAAGCTGTATCTCCATTAAATACATACGGTGCAACTAAATTGCTTATGGAGAAATTATTTGTAACAGCTTCAAATTACACTAGTCCAAAAAGACATAAAACAAAATTCTTATCTCTTCGTTATGGTAATGTGCTTGGAAGTAATGGTTCTGTAATTCCTAAATTTGTAAAACAAATTAGAACAGATAAAAAAATCACAATAACAGATCCTCAAATGACTCGATTCAGCATAACCATGGATGAAGCATTAGATTTTATTTTAGAATCAACAATAATTAGTAAGGGTTCAGAAATTTTCATACCTAAGCTTAGAACGTATTCAATAACAGATGTTAAAGATGTACTTTTTGAGTTAATTGGTAAAGTTGACGAAGAATATGTAGGAATAAGACCAGGAGAAAAATTACATGAAACTTTAATAAATTATGATGAAATGCGTTATACTTACGAATTAGATGGTAAATATGTTATACTCAAATCATCTGAAATTGAAAATAAAGGTTTAGATAAATATGAAAAAATAAACAAAGTTAATGGAAGTAAACCATATTCTTCAGATCTTACAGAAAAAATTCCAAAAAGTGAACTTAAAATAATTCTAAAGAATTTTTTGACAAATTATGAAAAATAAAATTTCTAAACATAGCTTCCCATTAGGTTATGAAAATGATGATGTAATATTACATGTCAGATAAAATTCTAATAATTGGTAAAGGATTTCTTGGAAGTGCTATTTTTTCAACATGTCAGAATGCTGGAATTCATGTATTAGGAACTCATTATAACAAATCAATCCCAATTATAGATATTACGAATATAA
>TARA_B110000495_G_scaffold19359_1_pt1 | contig 14094 bp, 15 predicted proteins | sample TARA_B110000495 | Tara Oceans TARA_B110000495 (sample SAMEA4398219) | marine metagenome | biome: Polar Biome; feature: [MES] marine water layer (ENVO:01000295) within the mesopelagic zone...; material: water (ENVO:00002006), including particulate matter (ENVO:01000060) such as...... | reverse complement strand
CGACCTTCATGCCCTGTTGGTCTACGTCAAGTACAGCCTGTATTTTGGCCTCGTCTTTTTTAAGGGATTCCTTAACAGGCTTTGTTAATAGCCTAGCCTCTAACTCCTTTATAATCCCACTTAAACGTACAAGTTCGGTATCTGCCACATCCCGAAGCCCTTTATGATCCTCCGATACAAGTTTATTTACCTCCTGTTGATAGGAGAGTATCAACTTTTCTGTCTTCTCCCTCTCCTTTGTAGCTACAAGGGTTGCTTCAGCTACTGTTATTAGCATATCTTGGGCGTTTATCAGGGGCTGAAACTTTGCTGAAGTGTAAGGATCAAACGGGTCAATCTGTTCCTTTAGTGTTTGTTTTCTCTCCTTAAATACCTCTACTTCGGCTTTTATGGCCAGTTGGTTATTATCTTTAATCCAAGCCAGAATTTGTTCACGTATTTTGTTTAGGTTCTTTGCGACATTTTCGCCCGTTTCATGCACCTGCAAATCATCATCAGCTTTTTGCGCAACTGCCATTGCCTTTGTGACTTCTTCTATAATTTTTTTGTATTGTAGTACTTGCTTTAGGGCGTCTTGTGACAATGCTTTTTCGTCTACTTGCAGGTCCTTTAGACTTTCGTCAAGCTCTACTACGAAGCTTTTTAATGAGTCAAGCTTGACCTTTTCGTCAAGATCTACATTATCCATAGCCTCAAAGAACCCTGTTAGGTAATCTTTAGTGAATAAATTAGCTAGCCCTCCACCCCCTTTACCATCTAGGTGCTTGCTTTCAACGTCATCAGCATACTTTGCTGAATTCCTGATAGTAAAGTCACCTTCAAATCGTTGAGTCATGACCGAAAATAGAGAGCTGAAATCCTCCAGTCGGACTTTCTCTTGAGCCTCTTTAAGCTGATCTTGCAAGACTCTGGCGGGAAAAAAGGGACCCCCAGAGATGGACAGGAGTGCCAGATCAAGGGCCGTTGAGATTTCCGAGGCAAAACTGTCACCTATCAATTGGGCGACATACTTGAACTCTTCTGGGGTAACCATCTCTTTAAGAGAAGATAGGAAACCAGCAGCACTCTCTTTACCTACTGCTTTAAAAGCAGAAGCTAGCTTAGTATTAAGTACAGTAGTTTCAAGTGCAATGAAAATTTCCTGTAACTCTACCATAGTTTCGGCAAGATGTCCGTAATCTTCACTAAGTGCTTCTGTTGTAGAACTATCATAAGCACTTTGAAGGGATTCTGTAGCCTCACCTAACTCTTCGAGAGCTTCTTTAAGGGTTTTAATATTAGCCGTAGCTTTGTGACTTTGGTATATTAGATTACCAAGGGCTGCAGCACCAGCAATTAATGCACCAACTACAGCACCAGCAGGCCCAAAGATACCAGCTAACTGTGAACCCTGTTGACCAAATGCTACAAGAGCATTCTGACCAGAGGCTATCTGAACAATAAAGTCGTTGACCTGATAGCCTGCTTGCTGCAGTCCTACAGAGGCAAACCTCTTTGTTCTCTGTGCTGCACGATAAGCTTGGTCTCCATACCTAGCAAACTGATTACCTGCATCTACAACACCTCCACTCTTAGAAGCAGCTACAAATTCCAGATACTCTTTAGTAAGCATATCTAGAGCTTTTGCGGCTCCAACACCCCCACCTTTTATTCCCTCAAAGGCGTCCTCGATCTCCACCTGCTTCGCCTCAAACAATCTTGTAGCCTTCGCCAGGTGGTCGTAGCTTTCTCGTACAGCAAGGTGCTCAGCTTTCAGTTTAGCCGTGGACTTAACCAATGCCAAGTCTTGCTTTTCCTGTTCCTTAGCTAACTTAAGTGCCCTCTTGTCAGTCTTTACATTTTCATCTAGTTCTCGTCTATACTGACGAAGCATCCTAGTATGCTTTTGTACAAGTGCTCCTAATGCATGATGAGAAAGCTTTGACTTCTTCTGTATTAGGAGCAGCTCTTTTTCTTTTGCAGCATACTTCTTTTGGGCGGCATGATCTCGGTTACGTGCAGCTGATAAAAGATCATAATCTTTTGCATACGACTTAGTAGCAGTACCAAGTTTAACAAGCCGTTTGGTGGCTTGTGATATCTCTCGAGATCTACTAACTTGAAACTCTATGCCTACATTTATTGTCATTTAGATATCGCCTTCATATACAACACGTCAAGTTCTTTTACAGTCTCTACTTCTCTTGTACTAAGATAGTTACCTGTTAAGTCCATCCAGTATTTCATGTCTTGGTAGTTAAAAGGGTTAGGGCCACTAAAGCCTTGACTCCTAGTCCCATGTAAAGCATGAAAGGCAGACCAGATGTGAGACAGTAAAACCGGAAACTGTATGGGTTCCTCTAGTTCTTGCGGTCTCACGCCCGTCTGCCTTTCTACTTGCTCCAAGTGTTCACGTTCACTTACACTGCCCTGATCGACCTTGCTGAGTTTAAACTGATGCTCCGCAAACTCTAGTAAGTCGTTAGTCAGGCTTTTGTAAAATCCGTGGAATCAGTTATAGCTTCTTCTATCTGATCCTTGATCCAGAACAATTCGGTATAGACTTCCGTGCAAAGTTCTTTAGTTGCCTTAGGCTTCTTTTTACCATAGGTAAGGTCCCAAGAGATAGTAGCTTTAGCAAGGAGCTCAATTACGTCTGCTTCTAGGTCTGCTGCAGATAGTTGTGAAGTGCCCTTACGTTTCTGAGCCTTTGCAATCCTGCGGTTAGTCTGCTCGTGCATCACAGCTTTGTATTCTTTAGTGTGAGGGGCATGAATAGTGATAGACATCTCTGAGCCATCTTCATTGGTAAGGGAGTCTAAAGTGGTTGGGTGAACAAGTAGTACTTCTACAATGTCCGAGGTTGGTTTTAAGTTCATTAAGTCCATTGTCAGGTTCCTTATCGGGGTTAGTCGGGTTAATATAAGTTGGGGAGCATTAGACCCGACACCAATGCCCCCCTGCCCTAGCTAGGGATTAGGTAGTACGTGTGATAGAGAGGTTAGTTGCCTCTGTAGTATCATACAAAGCTGTGAAGCCCATGTTGATCACACGGCTTGTTGGTCCGTCTACGCCTACGTCTGCAGAGTTAATCTTAATACGTGGGAAGAAGAAGGAGTAGGCATTTGCAGAAGTGGGGTCATCCACTGACACACTTAATGATGTCTCTGTCTCATTAAGGAAACGGGTGATTAGGTCCATGTCTTGGAAGTAAGCAGAGAAGCTTCCAGTTACCTCTGCACGACCGACTTCCAGTGCCGGTGTTACATCTGAGCCTACAACAAAAGTTGGGGCAAAGGTGTTATTAACAGTAAAGTCAATACTAGTTACAATAGAAGATGCTACTGGAGTAACTCCTTGGTTTGCAATAGCAAGGGTACCACTGTAAGAGTCAAAAGGTGCATTTGCTGATGCGGCAGTCACACCAGTTTGCTGGGTAGCACTAGTAGTCATACCTGAACCAACCATAGAAAAAGTAGTTGCAATCATTTGGTTAGGTGCAATAGACATGGCCATAGAGGATACGGAACAACCAGAGAACAACCTCACTTGATCAATGTCTGCAGAATAGTCTTCAAACGTGAGGTACTTTGCGGTAGTACCTACTTTTATAACGTCACCAGCACGACCGGAGGCGCCAGCCTCTGTCCAAGAGTTTAGCATTGCAGACTCTATAAGAACATCGTAGTCTTCTTTACGAAGGTCACCCACGATATCCCCACCAATCTGTTTATTACCGTGACGTTCGTGACGAGGCATACGGTCAGATTGGATGTCAGTACCTGCTACCAGATCCTTAGTCAAGTTAAGGCTGTGGCTGGTAAAGGGTAAGGCAATGTAACCTGATGCAGGTGCAGTACCAAAAGTTGACTCAACGGCATAGGCTAGATTAGACCGTGAACCCTGTGCGAATGTAGGCATGTTTTATTCTCCTAGTTATAAATGTACCAACCGATTCTTATCGGTATGTAGTACCAAGGCGTATCCAAAAACCCCTGATCTCTTTCAGCATAGTCAATTGATACAGTTAAAGTTGTACCTCCACTTGTAGTGTAGGTAACGTTAGTGTTAGATTCAAAACTATCTATGATAGTCTCTACAAGGTTTTCTGCTGCTGCGGGTCCAGCATTCTCCGGAGCATAAACTTCTAGGTACATGAAGCCTTGGTAACGTATGCTTGCATTAGGTCCTCTTGCAGACCTCCTTCTGTTAGTATGAACTAGCTTGCTAGTTACGTAGGTAGTACCTGTAGTAGGGGAGTAAGGGACATTTTCATAGACAACGGGGAAGGTTGCCCCCACTACGTTTGAAAGTGTGTTTAGTCTGTCTTCTAGTGCAGATCTAATTGATTGGTGAATACTACTCATGAAATTTCCACCTCTGCATTACCCATTAGGTCTCTGATAGAAGCAAATACAAGGTGCTTGCTTTCAACGTCATCAGCATACTTTGCTGAATTCCTGATAGTAAAGAAGTCCTTATTAAAATCAATCTTCTCTAAGTCGTTACGCATGTTAGCTTCTGCAATCCCCCTAAATATAGTTTGGTCTTGTCCTTTAGGCTTACCTTCGGGGTTAGAGTACCTAGGACGTCCAGCCATATTAGACACAGAAAAAGACTTTGCGTAAGACCCTGTAGATACAGGTATGGCACCTGCACCTTCACTAGTGTTAGAGGTAAGGGCAGTAATAGTCTGTTCTAGGACATCTCTAGTGACCCTAGGATGCAATCCCTGCAACCGTTCTATTTCCTCTTTAAGCCCTACAATTTTAACTGAACCAGCTCTCATGCTTACTCCTGTACAGTACACTGGTGGCAGATTGCCTGACCAGAGGAATAAGATGTTATGACAGAGACTACTCTTACGTTATCTCCTAGTCCGAGGATGACATCATCGTTCTCAGGGGTAAGAGCTAACCCTTTTGCAGAGATAAGAACTTTTCGTTCCCCTCTGATTACTTCTTGTCCACCTCTATCTAAACCCAATGCTTCTTTGTAGAAGTAACCTAAGATACTTATGTCAGAGGTAACTTCACCAGTTAGGCCACCAGAGCTAGGGTCATAGACCCCTACAGTGGAGACCTTACGGAGAGTAAGAGCTTGGCCGTGCTCTTGCACTAATCTAAATAAATCAGAGGACCGATACATTAGAGAGCACTGCCATAAGAGGATGAACCATCGTCATTTGATGGATTATTAAATCGACCCCTCTTAAAGCTTGGCTTATTCCTCTCTGAGTTAGCACTTACGGTTTTAATAGTACTAATAGTTATTCCACCAGCTTTTACACCTAGTGTTGCACCAGAGGTTTTACCTTGGAACTCTAGGCTCTGAGCTAGGACTACATACTGATTAGATAGTTTAGAGTACTTGGAAGACAGTACACCATCTACAGATGTGTCAACTAGTCTTGCATACTTGGACGATATGGCCCTTGCTACCCAGGCTGCTGAGTAGTAGACATTGTTACCAGTCTGAGAAAGACTAAATACAATCTCTTCGTTCTCAAGCTGTTTATCATCTGTGTCTGTATCACCAGACAACAACCTAACACTATTCAACCTTTCGGATGCTGTAGTCGTTCCTAATGTTGTAGGGTCATACGTCCAAGCCATTTAAGTGTTCTCCAAACTACCGAATGTACGCCTCCAACTACGGATCATGCCACGTTGCTTGTCTAGTATCTTAGACTTCTTACAACGTTTTTTGTCATATTCCCTAGTTGTGTTTGAGGCCTCTTTAACCTTGTTGTTTATATTATCTACGAGGCTACTGAGTCCGGCAAGATCTAGGTTTTCTAAACCATCACCTACTCTCATAGTAACTTCTTTTGTAGAGTCATGGAACAGTGTCCTATTGACATATAGGGTATGGACAGTTGTGTCCGTAACCCCTAACTCTTTCCAAGGAAACTCTGAACCTGCAGGCCAGTTTCTTCCAGCACCGTTAAAAGGCACTCTTACAAATACGGGTCGGTCATATTGGAAAGGGACGTTTTCGGGTCTTATCATTGTCGGCTCCTAGTTGGGTGAGGTACCGTTAAGTACCCCACCTGTTCTTATTTAAGCAACGATGTCTTTGAAGAAGTAACCTAAGTCAGCTCCAACAACTTTCATATCGTAGGCCATCTTAACTTGGATGTGCTCTGCAACTTGCATACGTTTCAGCCCATCGTCTGAGAAGGACTCAACAGTAACACCTAAGTTGTTTGCACCAGGGATGTTATTCCAAGCAAAGGTAAGACCCGCAGCTGGGGTCATAAGACCAGCAGACGATGGAGTGTGTGTCAAGAGAACATGCTTACCACCAATAAAGGAGGATGCCTCAACTGCTCCTTCTGCAGCAGTGTTCTTAACTGCTTCCATTACCATCATACGTTCTACTTCAAAGATCTCGGCAATCTTCGAATCTGTAATCAGGGCGGTATTAGAGACAGTAGCACCACCGTTAAGACGAGCCAAGATATCTGGGTGATTAACCAAGATGTCACGAACTTCCTTACCAATTACCATAGTGTTTGGCTTGTATCCGCCAGACTTAAGCTGCATGGCACGTCGTGCATTAGTCACGTCTGTGATTGGGGTAGAGTTAGTGTAGTCTGACCAGTATACAGGGGTACCTACACCAGAGGTGGCACCTGCTACTTCTGTTGACCAGATACCTGTCTTAAAGAAAGTATCGGCAAACTGCTCCTCACGATGAATCAGCAAACGCATGGCAAGAGTCTCTGCACCATTCTGACGAACCTGCAGTACTTCATCTTCGTTAGCAATAGTCTGCTCATCGAAGTCCATACCAAGGCCATAGACGTCGGTAAAATAGGAGTTATTACTAATGGCAAGACCGATACGGTTGACTTCAGTACGTGGTGCAAGCTTTGCTACATCACCAGTACGGTTCATGTTTGCACGGTCATAGACGTAATACTTGTCAGACTGACGAGCAACACCTACCGTGGGAAATACCTTGTCTGCGACAAAGTTATCAGAGGTCTGTGCATAGGCCAGTGTCAAGTTTGACAACGGGCGGTCGATATGCACTTGTGATGGGGTTAATAGTGGCATTTTTTATATCCTTCTAAATGCTATCAGCTTATGCTGCTGCGTTTCCGCCGTTGATCAGCTCAATTGCGATGATCTGGTCTGTTACACCAGCTTCGGTAGCATAGCCTAGGACTATATCACCTGTTCCAGCATCTACACAGAGGCCAGCAGCATCGGAGGCTACAGCACCATTTGCTGTAACAGTACCACCAGCTTTGACCATAGTCTTTCCGCTTACGTTTACAGTTGCGGCATTACCCGAAGCTGCTTCTACTACACATACACCGAAAGCTGCTGCACCATCTCCTGCAACAACACCTGCATGTGTAATGAACTTAAATTGAGCAGCCGAAAGGTCTGCCCCTGCGATTACTGTACGGGTGTCCCGTGATTGAGTAACAGCCATTTTTATTCCCCTTTATAGGATTTAGTGATTAGAGCACGACCTTCGTCGGTTTTGGCGATTTCAGCATAAGCTAAAGCACGTTGGCTCTTTTTCATTTTGTTTACGTCCATATAGGACTTTACTAGTGCATCCATTTGATCAGAGGCAGTTGCAAACTGACCATCTACATCGGACTTACCAACTTCTTTCATGCTAAACTCAAAGGCTGTACTTGCAGCTTTAAGGGCTTCCATGACTTTCTCATCATCTTCGAACTTACCTACTAATGACTTAGCAACTTCTAGCTCAAAGTGTGGCAGCTCTGCTTCTGCCTTCTTAACCAAGACTGCATCTGCTTTTGCGACTTCTGCTTCTTCCAACACTTTTAGAATAGGTGCAGGAATATCAGCCTTGTTAATCTGCTCGTCACCGTAAGTGACATACACCGGCTCAACCGTCTTAGTGATTGACTCGGCTTTTACAACGTAACCAGCTTTACCCAGAAACTCGGCAAGACGGTCTGCCTCAGCTTGTACTGCTTCTAGGTCTGCCTTCATAGTATCCACTTCAGTCTTAGGACCTTGCTCGTCCTTCTTAAGGTTACTCTGGTACATTTTCATAGCTTCTTCTTCCGACATACCCTTATCCATGTAAGGCTTAAGTTTGTCTTTCATGTCTGGTGACATTTTTTCTACTTCGTTCTCCATGATATCTCCTTGGGAGTTGTCTCTTTTAAATAGAGAGACTATTGCTTGTGCATTAGCTGGGCGATCAACCAAGGATAGCTCCGTTAGCTCAAGCTGTTTAAGTAAATTAGGCATCATAAGATTCCTTGGTTGCACGACCACCTATAGAAAAGGCCGCAAGTTCTCCAGATTTGACCTTAGCCCAGACTTCATCGTTATATACTTTAAAAGCTACGATCCATCCTTCTCGGTCACTCTGTATGCCAAGAGACTCACCTATTTCTTTAGTAATAGGCATAGAGTGGATAACCGCCCCTATCTGGTCTCCCCTGTGCATTTCTTTACCAACACGCACATGTTCCATAAAGTCGTTTACGGCTTTAACAAGTGTCTCTGGTTCAATGATATCTCCTTGGCGATCAACCACAGGTTCGCCTTTTTCGGTAACGACTGAGGCCCACCCATAGACGAGCCGTTGTTCATCGTCCGTCTTGACGATCTTTCCTTCGAGTTTTGTAAGTTGTGACACTGAGGTTCCTCCCTCCCACATTCTGCAAGACCAGTAGCCTGCTGTTGTTTTGTCCTTCTTCGTATCGCAGTTATGCCTTGCACGGAAGTTGGCCCTAGCTTTCGGGTCATCCCTCCGTATCTCCATATTTGGGTCTCCAATTACTTATTCCTACACCTAAGTATAACTGCTCGTTGTATCACAGTGTTTATGTTAGTGGTACAGGTACAGATAAAAGTGTAGTCTACCCCATGAATCCCGCCACCTACATAAATTACTGCGATCTTACCACCTTCTAAAGCTTGGGCAATATTCTGGATAGAGTCTATACGGACGGAGTTAGTTGCGAAAGTAAGGTCTCGGCCAGCTTCTAATACTACCTCCGGCGCATATACATTTGACCTAACTGACCACACTATTGAGTTAATAATTAAACCGATAGTTACATCAGTCCAATCAACACTGTAGTCTAACAGCTCATCTGGGTCTTTGTTTGGCCAAATCAAACTCATTGTCTATCCTATGCAGCTACTTTTATCATGTTGGGAGATTCTCTTGTTAGTACTAAACCCCTTCTTCGTGGGGGCAAGTACCTTAACCGACCCCTTACATAGAGGTGCTTAATAGTCTCAAAGTCAAAGATGATACCTATGGCAGTGGTTCCTGCCAGTTGAACGTACAGCTCAAACCCGTGGTCTGTTTCTTCCCCAGTAATAGGGTTCAGTACGTTAAGCTGGGGAGCACTCATCTGTACTGCTACTTCTAAAGGAATAGGAAGTATCTTCCCAACATTCATCTGAATGTCACCTAGGGCTGAAGTTACCAAATACCCGATAGCCGGTTCTTGGAAATGCAGGTCAAAGCCTAGGAGGTCATTACTATTTCTTACCCCAGTACCATTATCAACCTCAATGTTGGCGTGGGCTATTAGAGTGATATCATCAAGATTGGTACTAAGTTGTAATAGTTGGCTAGGTGGGAAACTGTTTGCAGTTCCAAAGACCTCTGGTGGTACTATGGAGGCAAAGGTTTGAAAGGCAAGTTGTAAACCTACACAGATAGCATTAGAGGTAGCTATCGTAGTTACAACTCCGACAGAGAGGTTCCCTAGACTTAAGGATATTCCAGTGTTAGTAGAGTCTAGTAGTATCTCTGTTACGTTAGGCTGTACTCCTGCTTGTAGGTTAAGAACCAAAGTCATACCAAAGCCAGAAGCACCCATGTTCTCAACAGGTAGTACTAAAGTATTATATGACTGCGTAGTTACCTCTGCCGCAGTACCGTCAATTTGTAGGCCATCTACAGGTTGCTCGTGAGCATCGTTTAGTGTGGAAGTCAGAGAAAGGTTTAAGACTGGTATTAGTGCGTACCATGATGTGTAGGGTAGTATCTTTGTCCTTGCATTACTATCGTTGTAATACCACTCATCACTAATATGTACGTGATCCTCAAGGCTGTCACCAGCCCTCTCAAAAGCACCAGCTATGGCAACTGGACCGATCTCAAAGCCTGTGTCAAGCTCAGTTTCACTACTCTGGTTGTCTAACTCACCAACTTCTGTACCTAGAGCTGGGTTAGTTATATCAAATCCGGAACCGGCATCAGTAGTAAGTGTTTTACGAGGTAAAGTAGAACTACCCCCTACTGTATATGTAGTTTGGCCATCTATTGCCGGTGTAGCAGATATGTATGTACCACCAGCAAAAGGATCAACAGGGGCAGATAAAGGTGACAGGGTGAGGGAGATTGGCCTTACTTTAAGAGCAGGTAGGCTAGATATTACAGGGCTTTTGTTATTTGCATTTACAGTAAGAGTAGGAGTAGTGTTTTGCTCAACCCCAAATTCATCTATGTACTGTAAAGGTGATGCTGCGGTGCCTCCGGTTGGTACATGTACACCAACCGTACATATTTCCATTGTACCTATTAATAAGGTGTGTTCTTGACTAACAGGATTACCAAATGAGTCGAGGGCAGTAAGTAACTGTGGTTGTAGTCTCTCGGCAAATACAATAGCTGTGTCTATAATGCCGAGTTCTGCTGTGAACTCTTCTCCCAAATCTCCCGCAGGATCGTAACTACGGTAACTCATATTAATGAGTTTGTTGTAGCCCGTATCGTCAATCTCCCCGATATGAACAGTCGGTAAGTTTGTAGGGGCTGTTACAGAAACAAACTGACCCACAATAACATTAGCATAATGTTCTATAGAGGGGTCTAGGCTAATCTGAAGGGATAGTGGAGAGAGAGTTACAGCTATATCTTGAAAGGCTAGTCTAAGAGGAGGAACGTCGGTGGCACCAGCAATCTCTACCGTACCTATCTCAAAACCAGTGAAGGCAGGCTGCTCTCTCTGGTTTGCGCCGGTCGTCTCATTAGTGCCCATGCCTAACTGACGGTAGTAGAAGTCACCTGGCACAGTGGCGGGGGCGATCGGTTTTTCCACCCAAGCAGAGGTAGTTGTAGTATTTCCATCCGCATCAGGGGCACTAGTCGTAAAGACTAGTTGGTAACTATCAGCTGCTCGTACTGATTCTGGACCAATGAAAACGTTACCTGTAGCTCGTACAGTACTGATAGGGTTGCCACCCTGGTAGATAATAGGCTGTTCTGCAAGTATATAGAGTCCATACAAAGGACGTGTCAGGACAACAGGGGCGACAACCCCTGTTCCTGCGAGTGGTGCTCCTGCGAGTGGTGCAAAACCTAGCAAATTCTAGTCCTTAGTTAGTGTGAAGCAAAACCAGTCGGAAGATGGTTTAGATCAGACCCTACGTAAAAATATACATGTCCTTGGGTGATGTTGCCGCCAACCGCTAGCAAATACATTCTTAAATCCGTACCAGATGCAGCAGAATCAATAGACATCCCATTTGTTGTTGCAGGATCTAAGGTAGTACTTATGTAACCACTATTATACCCTCGAATCCAATCCCAAGCACCAGCCCTAGAAAACCACATTCTTCTAGTAGATGTATCATACGCAACCCCTATCCGGACTCTTCCACTAGAATCTGTAGTTGCTCCTTGAGCCAACTCCAAAGAGTTGCTACCGGCTGTACCGTCATAAGTGCCAGAACTGTAGTCAGCAAGACTAGAATTGCTATCGTCTTTTTTACCATGCAGAGTGAGATATCCCCCATCAGTCATTGGGGTGCTGCCGCTGCTGGAGGTAGCTGCGTTCATTGCCTTAAACAATAATCCTGCATTTGCAGACCAGTGTGTAGCCGTGTAACCGCTAACAGTATACAGTTGTTGATTCCAAACAGGGGTAAAGTGTAGGCCAAACATCGCATAACCAACGTGTCCAGACTTTCTCGCAAAACTAAACTCAAAGTACCTTCTGCCAGGCGATAGTGTAACGTAGGGTAAGTTTCCTACAGTCGACGAACCGTAAGGAGTAGTAATTGGTAACCCTCTCGTAGGGTATGTCCCTTGCCAAGAAACTTGGTTTGAACTTAAAGTCATAGGACTATAGGTAGCTGGGGAATTCTGCCAAGGGATGTTGGAAGACCAAGAAAGTCCAAAACTACTTATTGAATTGACAGTCCCATTGATGTTATCTGTTACGTTAAATGTAATCTCAAAAGTACCTGCATAACTACTATCTGTAGTGGGGGTGATAGTAAAAACATTTGCATTTTGTGTGATAGTAGCAATGTCAGTTTGTGCTGAACCAGTTGTAGCTGTGATTGAATGAGACCACGTAAGATCAAAACCCTCTGGATCAGTGGCAGTAACCGTTACAACACTGGCAATACCAGTTCTGTCCAACGTGTAAGAGGCATTGTTGCCCGAGATAGCAGAAGGACTGGCATTTGTTACAGTGGCAACAATAAACCAACCTACACTGTTATAGATGTACAACTTGTTAGTAGCAATAACTAAGGCCATATCTCCTGCGGCCATACCAGTAAGATCTTTAAGGTCATCGAAAGTAGAAACAGTAGTTGCACCGGAAGAACCCCACGTACAATCTCCAGTACCATCAGTTTTTAGTACTTGCCCGATATTACCGTCATTATTAGGGAGGGTTATTGTGTAGTTTGCATTGGCAGAATGAGGGGGACCTTTGATCTTTATTCCGTGAGTATTTGCTTCACAGTTTAGTTGTAGCTCTCCACTACCTCTTACTGCAGAGCCTTTAAGAACTACATCACCAGTACCGTTTGGATCAAGGTAAACATTTCCGTCAGTAGAACTGCTAATACTAAAGCCACCAGTGTCCATATCTGCTGTTAAGACACTAAAGTCTGAACCGTCTGAACCGTCTGCACCACCACCAGTACAATCTACCCAGTAACTATCCCCACTGGAGTCTGCGAAGTAAACGTACTGCCGCAGGTTAGTGGTGTCAAGCCACAGGTCTCCAACAGCAGGACTTCCGGGTTTTACATCCGAAGTTACACTATTAGTGCCTAAGGGGGTCTGTCGCCAAACACCTTTAGCAGTACTATACTCATACGAGCTTCCGTCAACTATATGAGTAGTCCCGTTTGCTGGGGCAGTTGGGAAATTAGCTACGGCCATGGGTTAGTTTTCCTTTAATAAGAGCCATTTTTATGGATTATAATGAGAGAATCCAGATGGTGGACTATAAGTAGGAGTTCCACCACTGGCAGTCATCCACTGTGCAAGCATACCCCACCACACTGTTTGATAGCTACCGTGGTCATTACCAAGAACTAACCCAAAATCGTCTGATGCCAAGTTAGATAGGTCACTACCGACACCAGTACCAGTAGGGTCACCACCAAGATGAGTAGTGCCGCCAGTTTCCCAAGTACCATTATAACCAATCCACGCTTTTTTTGTACTGGTATCATATGCAAACGAGTAAGTATTACCAACAAAACTGGCGGCACCGAAACCACCGCCTGCGCCCATGAGCAAGTCTGGATAAGGTGCTTGGGTATATGCGCCATTTTGATTACTGCCATAAAACTTAGAACCATTCTGCCATTTCGCCAATGCCGCAGATCCAGAAAGATTACCAAGATTACTTCCAAGAGTACCAGCAACCGCAGCTGAATGACTCACAAATCCGAAATTCCAGAAAGGAGTGTGATACCCTGTAAAGAGGGAAGGGAAGACATTGCCAACGCCGAGTATCTTAATTTCAAAGTAGTACCTACCCTGTTTCAACGGTACATTGGAAAGTGGAAGGTTGCCTGGGCCCGTTTGACTACTGTTTTTCATGGTGGCTGATATATAGCCTGTTGTCGATGCAGCAATACTGTTAGATTGATTAATAACGTAGTCAGTCCATGCGTCTATCTCAATCTCTACAATAAAAACTAATGTAAATGCACTAGTTGCACTTACTGCACCAGTTGCGCCGTCAGTAACACTAAATGTGATACTGAAGGAACCGGCATCAGCCTCTGTACTGGATGGGGTGATAGTAAATACATTATCTGCCTGCGAAACTGTTGCCGTACTTCCTAGTGTCCCAGTAGTGACTGCATAAGACCAAGTGAGTGGGAATCCTTC
>TARA_B110000495_G_scaffold198419_1_pt1 | contig 14170 bp, 14 predicted proteins | sample TARA_B110000495 | Tara Oceans TARA_B110000495 (sample SAMEA4398219) | marine metagenome | biome: Polar Biome; feature: [MES] marine water layer (ENVO:01000295) within the mesopelagic zone...; material: water (ENVO:00002006), including particulate matter (ENVO:01000060) such... | reverse complement strand
CTCCAATATTTCGGTACAACATATTTTCCCTCGGAAACATAATATCCGGAAGACCATCCAGGTCGAAATCCTCTACTAAGACATAAGCAAAGGACGAACGATAATTGGACCCGTTTAGCCAATCTCGAGTCGTAAAGCTGGTCTTACCCGTTCTACGGTACTGGCGAAGGTTCTCGAAAGAAACCACTCTCGGCGAATACAATCCTTCATCATTCGCTTCGCTCCCCCAATCGATTCGAGCGACCCCACGAAATGACCGGCGATACAAAGTATGGCTTGGACCACTTACGTTCAGTTCGAACTCGACCTTGGAGGTTGCGGCTCCATTTGGCGAAACCTCGAATCCAACGTGCCGAAAATCAACCTGATCAATCTTGTATCCTTCCTCGAAGTACTGATTGATCAACGTCTGTAATTGATAGCTTTTAAGAAATTGAAGCGATCTAGACGGCGCTTTGTGGATAAATTCGAAAATCCTCTCCGGCAACCGCCTCCTCAATTTCCAATGAGGCTCCTCAACCATTCCCAAAGAATAGGTTTGCAGGACTTCTAAGGGTTTTTCGGCTTCACGTAGCTTATCCCAAAGATCGATAATCGTAGCCCCATAGGTTTCCGCAAGAACCTGATCCGCCCAAATACCCTCGTCCAATTGCTGACGCTTTAGAGCAAGCCCTTCTTTCTCATCTTGGGCTTGGACCGAAATGCCCGCTATAATCGCAAATACCGCGCAAACGGCGCGTGACAAAAAAGATTGATTACACATATCGGAATACACTTGCTTCGAGTCCAAAGCTGAAAATTACAAATTCGCATTCGAACCCGCGCGAGGAAACCAAGCAAGACAGAAGTGAATTTCGCCCCTGTGCCTTTATTTCTCGCAAACGAGCGTCACCGAGGCAAATCGAGACAAAACCCTCGCAAACCAAGTATCCGCGTTCCTTCCACAGTAGGGCCAAACATCCTCTGCTTCGTCGACCCAACGCCTTGCCAAAGCCACATTATACCGAGCAAACGTGGCGAAACCTGCACTCTTAGACAGCGATTCAACTGTGTGTAGAGTACGAAAAAATGTAAACTGCCTCAAGTAATCAACAAACTCATCCACGAACTGATCGATCGAATGGCCCCGCCGAACTCTGTAATTCTCGTATTTTCCGATACCCAAACGTGAAAAAAACCGCAAATTTCGACCACGACAGACATCTGATCTCGACCAATGACCGAAAGGCACTCCGCTATGAGGGTCGACAAGAGACTCGACTGTGGGAAAATGGTGAATGGCGAGGCCTCCTGGTTTCAAAACGCGGCTTTGCTGAGCAAAAAAGCCTTCCAAACACTCCACATGTTCAAGTACTTGATTACTCATCACCAAGTCGAAGAACCCGTCATCGAATGGCCAATCTTCGCTTGAAGATGCGACGCGAATCCGATCGCTCCAATCACTATCCGGAAATCGCGAATACAAAGTCTCATTGAGATCATCCCAATAGCGCTGACGCCCCGCCCCATGCTCCTGCACTTCGAATCCGTATATTTCAACACCTCTGCCCTCAAAACATTCATCCAAAGCCAACAAAGCATCCGCGATTAAACCACCATGACCACAACCTGTATCCAAGATTCTCAAGCGCTGCCCTGAGCCCAACACCTTTTCCATTCGGGCAATTTCCGATAGAACACACGACAAAATGTGGGCATGAGAAAACTTCATCGCTCAAAAACAGCCACGTAGTTTGAGCAAATGCAATGACAACCTTCTCGATCCGAAAAGATAAACTTCGAAACTCCAACTATTCCCCGCGCGTTACTTCCTTTAGCGACTGAGCTGTCAGCAGATAAAACACTTCCTCGGCGATATTCTTAGCGTGATCCGCAATCCGCTCGAATGACTTCGAGATGAAAACCATCTCTGTGCAGGCAGAAACGTTTGCCGGATCGGACTTCATCAATTCAACCAATTCCTTAAAGTTCTCGCGATTAAGCGTATCCACTTCCCGGTCGCGCCCGACAATAGAATACGCAAGCGACTCCTCTTCTTGAATAAAACTCCGCAAAGAATCTTCTAACATATTGATTGCCAACTCGCACATACGCGGCACACGGGCTACCGCATCTATTGGCAAACCTTGAGCCAAAATCTTCTTGGTCCGACCTGCAATATTCGAAGCCTCATCGCCAACCCTCTCCAGATCGTGACTCGCCTTAATCGCAACGAACAGAAGCCGAAGATCCCGAGCAACCGGAGCTCTGAGACTTACGTAACGCACTACTTCGTCGTCTATCTGCTTTTCGATATCATCGATCACGTCGTCTGACTCCATCACTTGATTCGCCAGCTCAATATCGCTCTCTAAGAGAGCCTGCATTGCCAGTTTCACGCTCTCGACTGCCTTTTCGCCCATCAACATCAAATGGGATCGAATCTCTTCAAGCTCTTCGTGGAAATATCGTTTCATATACAGATCCTCAAAATTGAATTCGATCAACCAAACCGTCCGGAAATATAAGCCTCGGTTTGCTCCTTATCAGGGCTCATGAAAATTTGATCCGTGGCATTCATCTCAATTAGCTTTCCCAAATAGAAAAACGCAGTTCTATCGGAAACGCGAGCAGCCTGCTGCATATTGTGCGTTACGATCACGATCGTGTAGCGATCCTTAAGCGTATGTATCAATTCTTCCACTTTCGCCGTGGCCACCGGATCCAAAGCGGAACATGGCTCGTCCATCAGAAGAATGTCAGGCTCAACCGCTAATGCGCGAGCAATGCAAAGACGCTGCTGCTGCCCACCAGACAAACTCAGCCCACTCGTATCCAAACGATCCTTAACTTCTTCCCACAAAGCCGCCCCCTTTAAACATCGTTCCACCGCCTCGTCTAATTTCGATTTCCGAGTAATCCCCTGAATCCGAAGGCCATAAACGACATTCTCGTATATCGACTTAGGAAACGGATTAGACTTCTGGAAAACCATACCCACGCGCTTACGCAATTCGATCGTATCAACTCGATCATCGTAAATATCTACACCATTGACAGTGATCTTGCCCGAACCAATTCGGGCCACTTCAATCAAATCGTTCATTCGATTGATGCAGCGCAGCAAAGTGCTTTTACCGCAACCCGAAGGGCCTATAAATGCCGTGACCTCTCGTTCCTTGATATCCATGCTGACATCGAACAAGGCCTGTTTTTCTCCATAAAAGAAATCGAAATTCGATATCTCAATGAGCGAGCGATTATTTTCTGTCATTTCCAAACCTAGGTCGCGTGTTTCGATTTTGGGCTTCGATATGATCTTGTCGGTTACCAAAGACATTACCAGCGATATTTTTTCCGCATGCGGATTCTTAGTAAAATAGAGACCAAGGTGATTCCCGCTACGATGAAAAGAAAAACGAACGCCGTTCCATACTGCATCCGAGAGGTGTACTCGTTTTGCGGGATTTTCATACTCACCACATAAATGTGGTACGGGAGAGCCATGACACCTTGAAAGAAAAAGTCATACCAATGCTCGAGTCCCTGCCAGGGCAAATGATCCCGTAAAGCATACGCAGCCGTAAACATAATCGGAGCAGTTTCACCCGCTACACGGCCTACGCCGATAATCGAAGAAGTCAAAATTCCTGGCATCGCATATGGAAGAACATTGGTTCGGATCGCCGTCCATTTGCTTGCCCCAAGAGCCAATGAGCCATCGCGCAAGCCTTGCGGAATTGCTCGCATCGACTCCTCGCTCGCCGAAATTACAATCGGCAATACCATAAACGCCAACGTGAACCATCCGGCGATTAAGGACACATTCCAGCCGAACGCCAAAACGAACAATCCCATCCCGAATATTCCAAACACTATCGAAGGCACGCCAGCAAGATTGAGAATCGACAGACGTACAGCATTCAAGACCCTGCCCGGGCGGGAGTACTCGCTAAGAAAAATAGCGCTCAAAACCCCCAAGGTCAAAGCGATGACCATCGAACCAATAACTAACAATAATGTTCCAACTATACACGGCCAAATTCCTCCACCCGAATACGCATAGGTATCGGAAACGATCGAAACTCCAGCTTCTTCCTTAAACACGCGAAAGGCCGAATCGCTCATTTCATAAGAGGCGCCCTCAAACTCAAACACATGTAACGTTTGCGGCGAACCGGTCAAAAATTCGACGTTGATAAACGGATACTCGCTCTGGAAAACCGTTTGTCCACCCTTGTAAAATATGTCGATGAATATCGACGCCGCGCAGGCCAACACAAAATACGTCCCTACGCGAAAGCCCCAAAACACCAATTGCTCGATAAGCTTCGCTTTCGTCGGCGTACCATAAAGCGCCAAGGCTTCGGGACTGAGAGTTTTCATATTTTTCGTCGCCATCTTTTTCACCCTCGAGAGATTTGATATTTAATGACGATTTTCTGAGCAAAATAGTTGATTAGAAGCGAAATGACGAAGAGCGTCAGTCCTACCACGAAAAGCGCTCGATAGTGGATACTGCCATTGACCACTTCACCAAGCTCCTGAGCGATGATTCCGGTCATCGTATGGACCGGTTCGAACACAACGCTAATACCTTCCGTAAAACGCGGAATTTCAATTCGATTACCAGCGCAGAGCAGCACAACCATCGTTTCTCCAATCACTCGACCGAAACCGAGTAAAACCGCTGAGATTATACCAGACAACGCAGTTGGAACGATGATTCGAATGATCGTCTGCAAACGCGTCGACCCCATCGCCATTGAAGCTTCTTTGTAAGAAATCGGCACGTTATTGAGCGCCTCTTCCGCCAAAGTGAATATAGTCGGAATCGCCATCAGCGCGAGTAAGCCGCCAGCAGTGAATCCCGTTAAACGCTCGCTCATAGGGAAAAAGCTAATCCAGCTAAGGGCCTCCCAACCCGACACTTCCCGTACTAACGTTCCAAATACTGCTATTCCAAAGAAACCAATCACAACTGACGGAATCGCCGAAATAAATTCAATGTAAGGCTTGATAAGAGTCTGCTCGATCGGACTAGCTACCTGATTTACATAAATCGCCGCTCCTACTCCCAAAGGAATAGCGAAGGTCATCGCGATCAAGGAAATCAACAAAGACCCGGAAAACAATGGAGCGATTCCATACCAATCTTGTATCGAACTATTAGTGACCCATTTTCTCCCAAAAAGAAAAGCCGTAAACGACTCGCCCATCCCGACCGGCACTTCCCTATCCCAAGCTAAAAGCGATTCTTCGTAGCCAGGAAGCTCTATCAGAAACATCGCCGACAATTCCTGAAATCGACTCATCTTCGCGGCCAATTCCGCATTTTCATACTGTGGCGCCCGCTCCAGCAAATCCGGTATTGCTTCCCGAAACTTCTTATTGATCTCTAAAAACGCTTCTTCCTTGGTTTTAATCAACTCGAAAAGCTGCCCCAAATCCACATTGTGAATCACGACCGCTTCAGCTTCATTCGGTTTACCCGCATAGATTAAATTCGAACGGTGTACACGAAGATTTATCATCTCCTCGTAGCTGTCTCGCGCGGCGATAACTACTTCATTAGATTCAAGGACGAACTCCCGCAGCGGATAACCAAGATCCTCGAAATCGTAGTAAAAGTCCTCGTCCTTGCGCAGCTCCGTTTTGATTTCCTCGAACACCATTCCTTCCGCAGCCAATTGCTCGCTCTGCAAGGATCGAACCGAATTCAAGTATTTTTCCAAAGCCGAAAAGCCATCGAGCTCTTTCCGCATTAACTCGACGTACTCCAAGCCAGATTTTCGATGCAACGAAAGACTATCACGATATTGACCGAAAAACCCAATACCCTCCTTAAACAGAAAAAGCGTTATCAATCCCAGCACGACAATAGACACGAGGGCATTGCCACCGAATAGCCCCTTGAGCGCCTGTTCCCAGGTCACGCCCAAGAAAGTCTTCCGACGCGAAGTCAGATCGTATCTATTTCCTGAATCGTTTTCGTTCATTAAGATTTCGCGAATCGACTGTTTCGAATCGGCATCGAAAAGCTATCCCAATTCAAATCAAACTCCTAAAGAATTGAAATGAAATGCACTGACTCGACAATCTCTTGCCCTTTCGCGCCCAGACAAAAATCGACGAATTCCTTTACGATCGGCCGTAGCTTCTGGTTCCCATCAGTGTAAAAGTACAAAGGACGAGCGAAAGGATAATCGGGATTATCGGGATTGATACCATCAACCGGCAATACCTTCACGCCAGGCGTGCGAATATACGCCAAACCGACATAACCGATTCCATTTGGATTCTTAGCCACCTCCGAAGCAATTTGCTCATTGCCAGCCATCTTTTGAGACGATGTAGCGTAATCTCGCTTACGCAAAGCCATCTCCTGGAAAACCGCATAGGTGCCAGACGATGTATTTCGCGTATAGATGGAGATCGACCCAGGTTTACCATTGATCGATGTCCAGCTCTCAACATCGCCAGTGAATATCTTTTCAACTTCGCGTTTGCTGATTTCATCGAGCGGATTTCCTTCATGAGCGATGAGAGCAATCCCATCTTTCGCAACGACAATCGGCTCCAGCTTTACGCCTTCTAAAAGGGCTTTGGAAACCTCCGAACTTTTGGAATCTCGACTCGACATGCCCAAATCGGCTGTCTTTTGAATAACAGCCGCAACTCCAGTCGATGATCCTTCAGCCGCTACCTCAAAGATCACCTCAACGCCTTTCTTTGCTTTGATCGCCTTGAATTCTTCAGCCAACTGAGGAACCATCTTAGCGCCAAGCGTATCCGATCCTTTGATAACGATCTTCTCAGCCGCATTCGCAAATGAGAGTATACTGAATACAAATGCCGCCAAAGTCGAACGACTGAATCTACCAAATCTTAGTGAGTCCATAGTGTTAAATTGTTTCATTATATAGGTGTCTAAATCGAATCGTTGAGAATAAGCACAAAGAGGCCAAGCTCCTGGAGTTACATTCGAGTGACAAAAAAGCGTTTCCAATAAATCGACTAGAAGCTAACCACTCCGTCGATTAGCAACACTTGAGTATTCCCCTTATTGCCTGGCGAAGCCAAGTAATCGTCATCAATGCTATCTCCAACAAGATAGGTAACGCTCAGGTTAAAGAAATCAGTAAACATCTGCTTGTAGTTAATTACATAGCCAGCTTGATTCACCTGTCCTTTGGCCCAATCGGAATCCGAGAGATTTGGCGAATAAGCGCCGGCCTCCATAAAACGGTATTCCGCCGTCCACTGTCTCTCTCCCGCTTTCTTAGCCGATCCCATTTGATAGCCAAGATTCGCGAATTGGTTCTTCGAACTTTGTCCTATTGAACCTCCGAAGAATGGAGAATCAGGATCGTTCACCAATTCGTCACCCTTCAAATTCGCCCCCCAAGCTCCGAAAACCTTGTGCTTCTGTCCATCGCCAGTCTTAAAACCGTACTCGAAAGGCAGTCCGACAACCGCGAAGTCATGAAAATAGCGGACCGAATTTGCGCCACTAAATGTACCGCTCTCAGAGAAATTGGAATTCCCGCCAGTAGTCGCCATCAATACAGGTGCGAACACCAAGCCTTCGCCGTTGGTCCACTTCGCCTGAGCCATCAACAATGCATCGTCTGTAACCGACTGTCCGCCTACCGTTTCCTTCGACTCGTTTTCCTCGTCAATAATGTATTGACCGGCTGTGAAAGTCCAAGCTCCACGAGAAATCGATTCCGAAAGTCCTTCGATGTTCAGGTCGCCATCCCACAGCATCTTTGGCATATAAAACGGGCTGGCATGCTTACCGAAAGTGATGTTCAAATCATCGCCCTTGTAGTTCAAGTACATGCGACCGACACTCATTCCGCCGCCCGACTTGTCGAAGAATCCTCCGAAGTTCACGTTATTCGAATCGTTTGAAGTCGCGGTCTCTAACTGAACGCCAAGAGAATACGGACTCTCTTTAAACTGATAGATCGAACCAAGGCGAATGCGGTAACGCCAGCGCGAGCGATCGTTGTTCTCGCCCGAGCGACTTTCTGCGTTTTCGTAGTGGTAGCGAAAGCGAGCGTTACCAGTGAGCCTCAAATTCGAGAGCTTGCTAGGCATCGGAACACTTGGCGCCGACGCATAGGTACGCTCAACTTGAGCAACCGCAGCATCGACGATTTCGGCTTTCTGAGCTTCCGCTACAGCTGTTACTTCCTGACGGATCTCTGAAGCTTCCGTTTCCGAAAGGATCCCCTTTCGGAGCAATACCTGAATAAGGATGTCCGTGGAATTATCCTGAGCTTGAACAATAGGAGCGGCGATCATCAAGACCCCACTGAGTAAGAACGTAAGCGTTCGCATAGTTTTCGTTAGTTTGTGATTACGAGATTTCGAAACCGAAGTGATCCAGTTTCAAACAACCCAATACCACCAAAAAACTTCGCTATTCGAGCACAATTTTAAAAGTTGCCCACAATTCACACTGCCGTAACCTTTCCGTAACACCACTGTAACAATAAAGTCGCTCGTTTCGAAAATCATTCAAAACAAGGCCTCGCTACAATCATCCCGAAAGCGCTTCTAACGCTTCCAAAACCTCATCGTATTCACCATCGATCTCGACCGCTCTATCGAGTATCTCAATGGCTTTGGATATATTGCCTTCAAGCTCCTCAGCCTTGGCTAATCGCAGTAAACGGAACGTGTCGAAACACTCGCCCCACAAATCTTGAAACCACGGATCGTAAGGTTTTCTGTCGTTTTCGAGACGATCCAACTTCCTCCTAGCGGTCTTGGTCCCCGAGCGCCTTTCTGCATACGGAGCGACCTGGGCCATCAAAGTATAGAATTCCCGAACGTCTCCTAATTCGGCAATTGCTAAATCCAATTCATTTAGCCCCTCAGTGTAACGCTCTTCCAGGATCAAGCCCTCGGCCAAACCAAAATGGCCCCACCCCTTCCACCCTTCCTCGAGCATCAAGGATTCAAAGATATCGACCGATTCAAGAATCCGGTCCGCCCCCAAATATGCTTTCCCTAAAAAGTACCGAGCATTCGAATTCGTCTCATCAATCGAAAGCGCCGCTTGAAATGCTTCTATTGCCAAATCCTTGTTTTGATAGTCACGCGTCACCATCCCCAGGAAATATGGCCATTGGGCTTCATTCGGCTCGATCTTCCTCAACGCATCTAAACATTGTCGAGCCTGTCCCATAAACCCGTTTATAAGATATAATCGACCGAGCCTCCCCAAATTTTCGATCCGCGTATCTCGATCGCCAAACCCCTCATGAACGTCACGCAAAGCCACCAATAAACCCGACGGCCAACCGCCAAGATTCGGAATCGTCGGGATGCCCATGATCAGCTCCGCCTCCATGAGACGATCTTCAATTGGCGACGTTTGGCGATTTACCTGACGGTCGACTCGAAACAACAAAAATCCAAGAATCGTGGCCGCGCCGATCAGAATATAAATCTGCTTAGGAATTCGCCCCATCGCTTCTATTTCCTGAAAAAATCGAAAGCAAATATCCGAGCGTCTTCAAAACACTATCGGCTAAAACTCAACGAATGGCTTCTGATTCTCCGACGCCTAAAGCCTCTCGCACTTCCGAGCTATCGATATTCGATTGAGTAACAAGCGTAACCCCTGTATCCACTATTGTCGGAATGTTGCCGCCTTGAATATTGTCTACCAAAGTAGTCACTCCCAAATAGCCCATCCGATATGGATTCGAAACCACTAGTCCTTTAATCTCCCCTGATTTAATCGCCTCAAGAGACGTAACCGAAGCTTCGTAACCCACGAGATGGACTTGCTCCGTAAGATTAAAATTCCTTAAACCAGTAAGCATCGCATCCGTTCCAACTGCGCTCGACGCAAACACAGCATTCAACCGTCGCCCGTATCGATTCAACAAATACTCGGCGACGCCGTAAGCCTTTTCAATATCATTCTCGGCATGCTGATCCATCGAAATCAATCCGATCGAAGGGTAACGAGATTTGATTCGTTCGATAAATCCCGCTTCGCGAGCTTCCGTATTCGAATCGCCCTGCCGATGACGCACAACAACCACATTGCCTACGCCTTCCATGAGCTGGCCGATTCGATCAGCAGCTATAGCGCCTCCTTGAAAGTTATCCGTCGCGACGTAACTAATCGCTCGTTCCGCATCCAAACCATCATCGATGTATATCATCGGTAGATCCGAATTTGCATCTACATGCACCTGTCCGGAAAATTGATCCTTGCCAATCGAAGCCACTAGAATCTCGCTCAATCGCTGACCCGTAAAAGTATCCACCACTTGAATCTGTTCGTCACGATCAGGATCAAGATTACCTTTCCAAAGAATATTTACGACAAGTCCCTTTTTCGCCAATTCCTTACTGGCCTTCATGGCCCCCTCATGAATCGCCTTCCAGCACTCCTTGTCCGTTCCCTTAGGAACAACAGCGATGCTGATTTCGCGTGGCTCATCCTCTGAATAGATGAATGTCGCTCCAAAGAGGAACGAAACAGCCATGACAAAAATACGGGCAAGATTCATTTAATAGAAAAAGAAGAGCGAATTGTAAAAAAAATGGACTGATATCCCCCTAGGTCAAGGGCAAAGCCCCTTGTAGCCATTAGGGTTCAGGGATTAAAGCCTTTCTTTACAAACAGATAGAAACCGGCGCAGCCGAGCTCACAAATTGTGCAAATCATCCCAAGTCGAGGTTCAAAACCTCAAAACCAACAACTCAAAATCTGTGACAACATTGAATACGCACGTTAATAAAGTAAGTGTGGATCATAAAAAAGCGAGCAGGGCGCCATGCCTCTACTCGCTTTTAAAAAATCTCTACGGAATCAAAGGACTAACGTCGCACACGAGCATTACCCTCCCAGATACTCCAAATCTGCTCTTCATCAGCAGGTTGCCCGTAGTCGGTTTTCATTGTGGTAACCAAAGCTCCACTGGCCCAACCAAACTGAATCCATTTCTCAGGATCCCAGCCCTTTATCAAGCCATACAAAACGCCCCCAACAAACCCATCACCGCCACCGATACGGTCCAAAACGGGGATTTCACGCGGCTCAACTACATGGAAATCATCGCCTTCAGATATTATAGCGCCCCAAAGATGCCTATTTACGGTAACCACCTCTCTTAAGGTTGTCCCGAAAACAGAGGCATTCGGAAATCTCTCCTTAGCTCGATTAATCATGTTCTTGAAGCTTTCGATCTTAACCTTCAAATCGCCGCCGCCTTCCTCCGGTCCCTCGAATCCTAAACAAAGCTGAAAGTCTTCTTCATTACCCACGAGTATATCCGCCAAGCCCGCAATCTCCGTGAAAACATCGCGTAGTTCTTCTTCACGGTTTTTCCAAAATGTCGCTCGGTGATTCAAATCAAATGAAATCCGAGAACCATGCTTCTTAGCCGTCCGAGCGATATCCAAACAAAACTTGCTGGTTTCAGGAGACAAAGCCGCAATCAATCCCGACAAGTGAACCACCTGGGCCCCATCTTCGCCAAAGATTCTCTCTAAATCAAAATCACCGGCATTCAACGTCCGACCGACCTCGCCTGCGCGATCGTTTTGAACGCGTGGCCCCCGCAAACCAAATCCACTGTCAGCAATATTAATCTGATGACGATAGCCCCATGGATCTTCCTGATCGAGTTCGGGCCCTTCATAATCGATGTGACGACTTGAGAGATCATCCTTAATGAACCGAGCAATCGGACTTTCTTTAACGAAATTGGTTAATATTTTAACAGGAAGCCCCAAAAAAGAAGGTATGCTAGCGACGTTCGACTCCGCGCTCGTCGCCTGCATGAAAAACGTGTCGCTTGAATGAACTGGTTGTCCATTCCGAGGGGTAAGACGAACGCCCATGCTTGTCGGAATGACCAATGAATATTTGCAGTTTTCTTTGAGGACCATGTTACTTATTGATTCGATTTCAGAAAATGATTAACCGTATATAGGTTGCTTGCTAGGCATTTCAAGTAAAGCTTTAATACCAGGCCGAATCGGCCCAACGACAACAGCGCGAGCACGAATACCCATCTCCAAACGAGGTAAAAACGTCGACCAATAAGTCGTTGAAAACAGAATGCATACACCCCATTCAATATGCCTCAAAAAGGAGCCAATGAACTTCAATCTCTAGTCGACGCTCTTGTTAATCATAACCAATCCGCTTTAGCGAAAAGAACCCCAATCAAATACCTAGCAGCCGGTACTACACGCCTCGGCAAAATCGAATTCATAAAAGGCGAGACAGAGCTGCAAATCCGCGAGCTACGACGCACGCTCAGCGAGACTCTATTATTACGCATCCGCCAAAACAAATATTCATCTGTCGCTATGCTAGAATCGAAAATGGTGAATGGAGCATCAGCTTTAAAGATACATGCAGAACACGAATTCAAAATCTCCCGATGCTACCACATTCCCTTTCGAATCAAGCGACCTAAGATCGTTTCAATCGGAACCCAGGAAATCACTCCCACAGCACTCTTATGGTTTACCGAGGACAAATAGCCCGCAATCGGCGTCCCCAACGCAAAATCAAATAACTACGATTTGGGAGTTTCCACTTCGGGAGCCTCACCCTTGCTTGCGGGCGATTCGCTTTCACCGGAACCCGGGCTCAAAAACTCAAGCTTCTCTTGATTCTCAATGAAGAATTGCGGATCAAGTTCAACATTCGGAACCGCATACTCGTTTTTAGTCGGACGGTGAATGTAAATCGTAAACGCGGCATCCCGCTCTTTCACTCGCAGCAATCGCCGCCGCTCCAGCATAAGGCCCAACAAATGTTTGAACTTCGCATTCTCTTGCGACGGTCCATCTTCACCTTCAAATAAGCTGATGAACAAATTGTCCGCAGTCAGCTTCAACGCTTCCTGGGCCTCCTTGTCATCTTTCGAACGTGGCTTGAAAACCTGGGTCCATCGGCAAATCAATTCCCCCGGAAGTTCGTAGCCCTCCTCTTCGCTCTCAAGAATATCGACACGAACGACCTCCTCCTCGGTGCGAAGTAGCAAACTGACAACTCGGTCATTCTTTTCGAATGCATCTTCGGTGAAACTTGATTTTCGGGATATCGGAGCGATGTGCAGTTCCATAGATGCCCACTATCCAAGTCGATTCGCGCCTGGCTAGAAAAATCTCTCTCTTCTTGTTGATTAACCTCAAAGAAGCGCTTATCCACACGAACAATGCCGACCAACCAGAAGGACCGAAGCGAGCTAATCAACACCGTAGCCCTGCTCGTACTCGACGCCCAGGATTGCTTCATCGATACTCTACACGACAAATCAGGCTTCCTAAGCCGCTGCGCATTCGCAATCGATGCCGCCCAAGCTTTGGGCATCACCACGCTTTTTACCGAACAAGTCCCCAACAAACTCGGCCACACTAACGCCAAGCTGCTTCGACGCGCCCAGTCGCCCAAACGCTTCCACAAAGAGAGCTTCTCCGCACTCAGCGCTCCCGGAATCGAGTGTTTCTTGCGCGACAATGAAATCTACCACCTCCTGGTCTGCGGACTAGAAACACCTGTCTGCGTTTACCAAACAGGTTTGCAAGCAGTCGACGAAGATATCGACGTTACCTTTCTCGTCGACGCCCTCGGCTGCCGTAGAGCCGAAGACGCTCCCCACGCCATCGAAGCGCTTCGGGGACTTGGCTGTCAGGTTCTCCCCACGGAAACTATTTTCTACAGCCTGATTGGCGACGTTACCCATCCCGGCTTCCGTCCATTAAACGAGCTAGTCAAAGCCTTCTCCCAACCCGATTTCAATATCGAAGCTTATCTGGACAAGGCTCCAAAGCCAATTACCTCTTCCCAACAAGAAGAACAACCGAACGAAAACAATTCGAAGGAAGATCGCCCCCAACGTCGGCGCTCCCGCAACCCTCGTCGCGGGCGGCCAACCGAACGTACAGAGCACTCGGAAAGAACCGAACGCTCTGAGCGACCCGAGCGATCCGCTTCCCCAAAGAATTCTCCAGCGAACGCTCCAGCAGCTGAAAAGACAGTGTCAAAAGACGCTTCCTTGCAATCCAGGCAAACCGAAAAGCAAAGCAAGCAGCCCGTCGAAAAGGAAAGGCGTCCCCGTAAGCCTAGAGTTACCCCAGTCAAAACCTCCGACGAAAAATCGCCGGCGGTCAAAAAGATCGCTAAGAAAATCGCTAA
>TARA_B110000495_G_scaffold139083_1_pt1 | contig 14515 bp, 9 predicted proteins | sample TARA_B110000495 | Tara Oceans TARA_B110000495 (sample SAMEA4398219) | marine metagenome | biome: Polar Biome; feature: [MES] marine water layer (ENVO:01000295) within the mesopelagic zone...; material: water (ENVO:00002006), including particulate matter (ENVO:01000060) such as...... | reverse complement strand
CACCGGTTTTGAAAACCGGCGTAGGGGTAACTCTACCGGGGGTTCGAATCCCTCTCCGTCCGCTTTTTCATTGATGATCGCTTTTGGAACACGCGATCCTTGTCCGGCGTTCACCTTTTCAGCGCCACCCGCAAATCTGGGTTGGGCTGCGTCTAATAGAACCGAGATAGTCCTAACCGTGAGCGGTAAGGAACTTGGCATTATCATTACAAAGATGGATTTTGGCCGATATTTTTTGCGCAAAAAGAAACGCGGCGTCAGTGTGATCGATTATCGAGCGTCAACGTATTCTTGATTGATGGTTCTGCGAACCAGAGACGTTTCAAGCCTCCAGACGTTTTTCGGCATTTCACCTCACCGGAAAATGATGCTGCGCGATTCAGTGAGTGCAGTCATCTCGGCTGAGGATTTGTTAATGCTAACTCAGAGTGTGACTAGTTGATCAAGCCTAAGCATGGCATTGAAGATGCGGCGACTCGGTCTAAAGCAGGCATGAATCACAGTTTTTGCATCGAGCCGGAGCATTTTGTTTTGTTAGTATCCGCAGCAACTGGAGTCTCGCTGCCTTTCAAAAGGGCGTGAAGATTGGTTGTTGTTACTGAGTTACTTGTTTCGGTTGAGCGTGATTATCGGAAAATTGCCTCCCGTGGGTCTGATTTTTCACAAACGGTTAAATAGCTCATCCCCATTTCTCTTTTAGCATCGACGGTTTGGGCGACGCTGAGCGGACGTTGTTGTAGTTAGAGGGTTAAAGTAGACAAGTGGACGATATTTAGTTCTACTCAACTCTCTACAGTCCGTGGCGTTTGAATCAGCAAATCAGAATATCGTCTATTATAATTTGCTTGTACGAACCAGCAGTTCAATAATAAACCAGACGTGAGAGTCGCTTTTGTTTCTAATCGTTTGAGTTGCCTGATCGCCATTTTATCGACGTCAGTTGTTTCAAATAAATCTAATCCTAGAGTAAGCCTGGAATTATGACCCATTTTTCGAAATCAATTCTGAAGACCCATTTTTTACGTTGTCTCATTTTAGTTTTCCCTGCGTTGGTTGCGATTGAGACCGCGCGTTGCGACGAGACGTTCGAATTTAAGAAAGATGATGTAGTCGCTGTGTATGGCAACGGCTTGGCAGACCGCATGCAGCACGACCCGTGGGTTGAGACGGTACTTCAGAGTCAACTTCAGGGAAAAAACGTCAGTTTTCGGAACATGAGTTTCTCGGGCGACATGGTCAATCGAAAACCTCGGAGTAAGGGCTTTACTAACGACGAGGAATATTTGCAGTTGGTTGGGCCAGATGTCGTGTTTGTTTTTTACGGATACAACGAGTCATTTGCGGGACCGGGCGGTGTCGATGGCTACCGAAACGAGCTTGTCAAATTCGTCAATCGATATAAGCAGCTTCGAAAGAAAGCAGGTAAGAGCGTACGGTTTGTTTTATTCAGTCCGATCGCAGCTCAAAATACCGGCGACCCTCTTCTTTCTGATGGCGTGGATCTGAACAAGAATTTGGCAGCATACACCGAAGCCACAAAAGCAGCCGCCGGCGAAACCAAGGCCACGTTTGTCGATCTGTTTTCTCCGACACGAAAATTGTTCCAAACGAGCGTTAAGCGTTACACGCTAAACGGAATTCACCTCAACGCACTGGGTTATCAAAAACTTGCGGGGTTTATCTCGGAGGCGTTACTGGGCAAGAGCATGCCGGCTGAAGAATCACTCGATAATTTATATGCCTCGGTCACAGACAAGAATTGGCATTGGCACAATCGCTATCGGGCTACCGACGGCAATGATGTTTGGGGCGGCCGTTCGACACTGACGTTTGTGGATGGACAAAGCAACGCTGACGTTTTGAAGCATGAGTTAGTGATGCTCGACGTGATGACCGCGAATCGAGATAAAGTTATTTGGGCCGCTGCGGAAGGTAAAAAAATGGCGGCGGATGACAGTAATGTCCCACCACCGATCAAGGTTATTTCCAATGTTGGCGGTGGAAGTAAAAGCTCAAATGCTGAGAAAGAGGGGACGCTCGGTTACCTCAGTCCGGAAGAGAGCCTTGCCAAAATTAAGGTACCCGAAGGATTTGAATTAAATATCTTTGCTTCTGAGGAGATGTTCCCTGATTTGGCTAATCCAGTCCAAATGCAGGTGGATACAAAGGGCCGGCTATGGGTGGCAAGCTGGAACACCTATCCCAAATGGGAACCGCTTAAAGAGATGAATGACAGCCTCATGATTTTTGAGGACACTGACAACGATGGCGTTGCGGATAAAAGAAAGATTTTTGCCCATGTCCACAATCCACTTGGTTTTGAGTTTTGGGGTGGCGGAGTTTTAGTCACTTCCGGCCCTGACTTGTTGTTTCTGAAAGACACCGATGGCGATGACAAAGCCGATGTTCGATTTCCAATTTTGCAGGGCCTCGGTACTTCCGACACACACCATGCGGCGAACAACCTGATCATGGGGCCCGATGGTGGAATTTATTGGCAGAGTGGGATTTTCCTCGTCCATAATCATGAAACACCATGGAAGCAAAACATGACGACCGGCGGTTCGGGCATGTATCGATTTGATCCGCGGACGTTCTCAATTACCCCACACGCAGCTAATTCTCCTAACCCTCATGGTACGAGTTTTGATTATTGGGGTTATTGTTACGCCAACGATGGAACTGGCGGAAGGTCTTATCAGGTTCGACCGGAGGGTAAGGGATTCAAAATGCACCCTTTGTTGGTGAAAGAGTTCCGCCCTGTAGCCGCTGATGAGATTCTATCCTCGGAGCATTTTCCCGATGAGATGCAGGACGACTTCCTGATTTGTAATTGCATCGGTTTTCTGGGAATTAAGCAGTACGTTCTTGACCGCGAGGGAAATGGACGCAATCGCAAATTTGGCGATGTTTGGGGGACACCCGGTGTTGAGTTGCTTAACAGTGAAGATCGAAATTTTCGCCCGACTGACGCTATTATCGGCTCTGACGGAGCGTTGTATGTGTCGGATTGGCAAAACGCAATCATCGGCCACATGCAGCATAATATTCGCGACCCAAATCGTGACCATCTGCATGGTCGAATTTTCCGTCTGACCGTGAAGGACCGTCCTCTACAGAAGCCTGTCAAGATTCATGGGCAACCGATTGAGGCGCTGTTGGAAAACCTCAAGCATTCGGTTGACGGGGTTCGTCAACGGACGCGCGTCGAGTTAAGTGCCCGAGACGGGGACGCGGTAATTTCTGCGACCCAGAAGTGGATGAGGGATTTTGATCCAAACGATGAAGCCGAGGCTCATCACCTGTTGGAGGCACTTTGGTTACATCAACAGCATCACGTGCGAGATGACAATCTCTTGCAATCTTTGCTGAACTCGAAAGTTGGTCACGCGGCGTTGGCTGCTAACACCGTAAGGCATTTTTGGGAAAACGTGGATGTAAAAGGAGCCACTCAATTCGCGGCACCGGCTGCGTCTCATGTCGTGAAATACGCAGTCCCAAAGCATCTCAAGCCGGCTGACAGAAAAATCTACAAGCTGGGGTCGGAAATTTATCAACGCGAATCTCATTGTGCGACCTGTCATCTGACGGACGGCAAAGGCAATACGAACGTATATCCACCGCTGGTTGGCAGCCCGTGGGTTCTCGGGAGCGAGGATCGTCTGATTAAAATGACGTTGCACGGTTTGTGGGGGAAAATGAAGGTCAACGGAAAGACCTACGATCCAGCTCGGGGAGTGCCTCCAATGACCGCGTTCCGCTCAATACTAAAAGACGAAGAACTGGCCGCTGTGCTGACTTTTGTTCGAAATACTTGGGGTAACAAGGGTTCTAAAGTCGAGCCGGAAGACGTGAGACGGGTTCGAGAATCGACGGTTAAACGATCGATTTTTTGGACTCCCGAGGAATTGCTGGTGGAGCATCCGTTTTCTAAGGCGGAACTTGCGATGGAAAAATCCGAGAGTGAAGTCGATCAATTTACCAACGATCAGTTGGAGTTAGATTTACTTGCGGCGGATCCGTCTGAGCTCGCTCGGATAGCGATTTCTGAGGGGAATGCGAATCGAGGTAAGGCACTCTTTTATCAGTCTGCAGGCGCATGTTTCGCTTGCCATGACCCAGGAAGTGGTGCACCACAGGCCGGGCCGGATCTAAAAGCACTCACTACGTCATTGACGCATGAAGAGTTGGTCGAGTCTATTCTCTACCCTTCCAAGCGAATCGATAAGGAGTTTGCCCAAGTCAAGGTGCTGACACTTGATGGCGTCTTGTATACCGGCATTCGTGTTTCGGAATCCGACGACGAGTTCGTGCTGCGGAGTTTGGCTCAGCCGAAACCGATCGTTATCAAGCAAGAGGACATTGACGATGTTGTCGAGTCGAAAACGTCATTGATGCCAGCGAACTTGGTGAAGGCCCTGAAGAACCGGGGAGAATTCAACGACTTAATGAAGTACGTGATTGAAATCAGAAAGCGGTAGGTTTCGCATCCCAAGGTCAATTCGGTAAAGTACCGTGGGAAACATTTGCCTCGCCCCATTGAGCCATGCAGAGCGGCGCGTGAGTTGCTGGCGTACAAACGCGTAATGACTTTGTTTGGCTAGACCCCACACGGGTGACGTTTGAGAGGGCACCCTGCTGCCGATATTCAAACGTCATCTTGCCTGTGAGTGAGGTTTTTTCTCGAACTGCGGCTAGGGATTGGAAGAGGGTTCGGAAAACAAGGGGATCAGGTGATCCAGGATTGCCTTCAGAGGCAGGTTGATAGATTTCTTGTTGTGAGCAGTGGCGACGGCGACCAGATTTAGTTCGGGGAAGACAGACATGTACTGTCCACCTGCGCCAACGCCGCTGAAAAAATTAATCTTTTGATCGCGGGCTCCAAGACTACGGTTGTGAAAAAAGTAGAAATAGCCGGCGCCTTTGTTTGGATTCATGATTTCAGCAACATAATCCCGCGCAAGCAGTTGTTGGCCATCGTAAAGGCCACTTTGAAGCACGGTAACACCGAGTTTTATCAGACTTCGTGAGGTGAAATTGCTTCCGGCCCCACATTTTGGAATTCCACAGCTTTGGTTTTCCCAAATGTAATTGAGTCCTAGTTTGTCGGCGATTTCCTCTTGGATGAATTTCTGCACATTGGAATCGGTTTTGATATCAATGATCATCATGATCATCGAGGGATCAACGCCGGTGTATTTGTATTCTTTACTCGTCTCAGTGATGGGCGCCGTTAATTCAAATAGCTTTTGGAAGTACGCTTGTTTCTGGAAGTCTTTTCCAAGCGTATTAATCGCCTTTGGGTCTTTAAATCGAAGCCCAGATTTCATCATCAGCGCGTTGCGAAGCGTGATTGAGTCGACGCCCGGTTGGATTTTTGTGCGATCGATTTCTGGCATGAAGTCAATGATCGGCTTATCAAGGTCGGTCATCTTTAAGAGTCCCAGCTGAATGGCTCGGGCAAGGGTGAGTGATGTCAGTGTTTTGGTTACCGACATCGCGTAATGCGGCGCGTCGACACGCCCGCGACGGTTATACATTTCAAATACTAACTTTCCGTCCTTCCAAATCAAGATGCTGTCGAGATTCTGAAATTTCCCGGCTTGGTCGGCAGCGATGAGTTCCTTTACAGATGCTTTTGTGTTTGCGTGGTTGGTTTTGCCAACTTCCAGGCCATCGCCGAGGTCGAGGGGAGACAGGCTAACGTATGCTTTCTCCAAATCGGGTAGTTTTTGCTGTTCTCTGTACGTCTGTTCTTCCGCCGGGAATCGTTTTGAGAGTCTCGGCAGCCCATCGCCAAGTGTTTCTTTACGGACGGGATTGTTTTTTAGCGTTTTTTTTTCTCGTGGTGTCGCTGCGTCTGAAATCTTGCGATCGGGGCAACGTTCATCCGTAATGAAAGGAGAAGCCGGAAGTCCTTCGAGATTGATCAAGCTGACGTTTGGATTGGGTGGAGATTTCCTAAATAGATACCGGACATGGACGGGAGTTGGGACCGAGGGAGAGGAGACGATGACTGCGTCGTCAGCAATTCTTGCGTCGGCATCGAAATATTCTCCATCCGCCCCAGAGATTTCAAAATAGTTGAGGCGATCACCTTCCTCAGCATTAGCCAGTCCGCTTCCAACATGGTCGAAGGTAAGCGTCGCCTGTTTGTTGTCGATTGAAAAGGTTTTCAATAATGGGCCGGAATAAACCAAATCCGTTTTTCCATAATCTTTCGCGAGAGCCCAGAGAGAGAGTCGCTCCCCTGCATAGCGTTTCTCATGCGGATGTAGGCTTGGTCCGTAGTCATAGAACACCGCCATCCCAGTGTTTTCACTTAGATCTAATGCACGTCGCATTCCGTCTCGCAACCATGGCCACTCATTGCTGGTTGCCGCCGAACGATTGGTTGATAAGTTGGCCTGGGTTGGAACCTGGACATAGTAAAAAGGAAACTTGCGCGTTTCCACTTGGGCTGACTTTGCCCAGGTTTCCCGCCAAGTTTGAATTAAAAACGGAAGCAGTTCCTTGTATTCCCACCCTGTAAATGCCTTTGCATTTCGTTCGCCTTGGTACCAAACGACTCCGCGGAAGGCGAAAGGAATGATCGGACGAATTTTGTCCTCAAATTGCACGGCCGGATTCCTGTTTGCTTGAGCATCATTCCAGTCGGCGGGGATGTTGAGGCGCTTCCGTATTACCTCCGATTGCATTTTAGGTATCCACGACTGAATTGGGGTGCCGGAGTTGTAGCGAAGGACGAGACCGATGGGAATGTTTAACTTACGGTAGAGTTCGAGTCCAAAATAAAATCCAACTCGGGAAATTGATTGTTGTGATTTTTCATTAATACTCTCCCAGCCGCGTTTGTTCGAAACGCGAAAACCGGAAAGATCAGAATTCAGAATGTCATCGGGTATAAACCTGTTTTTACTCTTGTTGAACGAATCCGCCATGTTGGATTGGCCGCTGCAAAGCCAGACCTCACCCACTAAGACGTCGCTCAAAATTAGTTCGTTGGTTCCTTTGACGGTAAGCTTGTTTCCGACAGCGGAAGTTTTAAGCGGATTCAGTTTGATCATCCAATCGCCATTGTCGTCGGCATTCGTTGAATGTTGCTGTCCGGCAAAGTTGACGGTCACTTTCTCTCGGGGGGTGGCTGTTCCCCAAATTGGGACGGGAAGATCACGTTGTAAAACCATTCCGTCATCGAAGACAGTTGGAAGGACAACGTCTGCGGTCGCGGTTGTAGCGACGCAAAAGCAGACGAAAGCCAAGACCGCATGGGCGAATTTGAAGTTGTTCATTTTATTGGATCCACTCAGTGAAATTGAATTCAAATGCCGGGTGCGCGACAACGCTTAATTCGATTGTGTCACCACTTACTAGGCACTAGATGGTTCAGTCAGTTAAAAAAACGGACAAAAGCTCAAAAGTTTCCGGCGTGTCCAGTGATACTTTTCCAAACCCCCGTTTCGCGCCAGCTGCGACGGCTGCATCCTGAGTTTCTTGATAATCTGAGATGATCATCGCAGGTGTGTTCTCTGTTGCTGGATTCGATTTTAGCTCATGCAGTACCGCCATGCCCTCAGAACGGTCGGTATCCAGTAGGCGATTAATCAGGATTAGATCGAATTGTCTGTCGAGAGCACTCTGTAGCGCGTCATCCAAAGAGTCTGCGCGATGGACCTCAATTTCGTAGCTCTTTGTGATGATAAGGCGGATTCGCTGATAGTCGAAATCACACTGGCCAACGATTAATAATTTTCGCATGGAGATTGCTGGAGTATGAGTTGTGGAAGAGAGGCACAGTTATTTGGAGGAGGCGAGTTACTTAAAATAATAAATTGCGAAACTTTGCCGTGATTTTTCCGCGCCGATGGAAGAGGAACAAAGTGTCGTTGATGAATTATCGCGTATCAAACGGTGCAGATTGTGATTCCTTGCTTGAGCGACTCAAGTGGATTCTCGCGTGAAGGAATGAACTCTTGCCCGACGAAGCCGGTGTAGCCAGTGCCACGAATCGCACGCATGATCGCAGGGTAAAAGAGTTCTTGCGATTCGTCGATTTCATTTCGCCCAGGGACTCCACCGGTGTGGTAATGGCTGATGTAAGCGTGTGATTTGGTAATCGTATTAATGACATCGCCTTCCATGACCTGCATGTGATAAATGTCGTAGAGCAATTTAAAGTTATCGCTTCCAATGAGATCACACAGGGCGATGCCCCAGGCCGTGCGATCACACATGTAGTCTTCGTGATCTATCTTGCTGTTTAATAATTCCATCGTAAGGGTCATCCCTAGTTTTTCGCATAATGGTAAGACCCGTTTTAAGCCATCGGCGCAGTGTTGAAGGCCTTGTTCGTCATTCATGCCATCTCGATTGCCAGAAAAACAAATCACATTTTTTGCGCCTGCGTGGAATGCGTCGGTGATTTGCTCGCGATAGGCAGTCTCAAGAACGTCGTGGTATTGCGGTCGATTCCAGGCCAGGGGGATTCCACCGACTTCTTTGCCGTCTGCAGCAATGGCCGTTGGGAACGTAACCATCGCACACGCCATATCGTACTTATCTAGAATGCCGATTTGTTGCGGAGTCAGTAATTCGACCGATTGAAGGCCAAAATGCTGTCCTGCCCTGCAGAGTTCGTCAAGTGGCAGGGAATCATAACACCATTGGCAAACGGAGTGGCGAATTGGATTCGATTCCCCTGCCGAATTTTCGGATTCCAACCTCGAAGCGATAGGCGAAATGAAACATTCGGCAGATTTTAATTCGTTGTGCATGGATCTCTTCATTTCATCGAAATAATGTTACAGGGATTGCGATTCATTTTGGGAATCAGGCGGCAATTTCTTGAGGACTGGGCGACGGTTGCGGCGGGTTTTTTTAGGCACGAGCTCGCGCATGGATTCCAGTTTTCCAAAACAAAGAAGTCGATCTTCTGGTTCAAGTTCCCGGTCTGATCTCGGGTTAGGGATTACTTTACCATCTCGGTAAAGCGTCAGCGCATTAATATCGCGGTCCTCAAATCCCGAGGCGTTGATTTGTTGGCCGATATATTTCGAACCGTCGGGGATATGGATTTCAGTCACGCCGTAACCGCGACTGACGGTGAGTCGTTGTCGAATGTCGATTTCAGGAAAGTCGACTTGAGCGCCGATGTAATCAATGATGGCGCCGGCGATATCGAGTTGAAGGCAGCTTTCGATACCCTCGAGTCCGGGAGATGAATTGATTTCCATGATTTGCGGGCCATCAGCACCCTCCAGCATGTCGACCCCGGCGACACGTAAGCCGAGGATCTGGGTAGCCCGAACTGCGGTCTCGCAATAATTTTCATCCAGAATCACTCGTTCGGTTTTACCCCCTCGGTGGACATTACTTCTGAATTCCTGTCCTTGAGCGACGCGGCGCATTGCCCCAATCACTTGATCTCCCACCACAAAAGCGCGAATGTCCCTGCCCTTACTCTCGGAAACGAACTTCTGAATTAAGACACTCTGTTTTTGGCTCTGTAGTAATTCAATGATCGCTTCGGCCGATTGTTGGGTTTCGGCCAAGAGAACTCCGATCCCCTGCGTACCTTCTAAGAGCTTGATAATGACGGGAGCCCCTCCGACTCGTTCGATAGCAGGTAAGACATCTTTTTTATCTCGTACGAAGGTTGTTTCGGGAATCCCGAGTTGATGCCGGCTAAGGATTTGGAGGCATCTCAATTTATCTCGAGAATTTGTGACTCCTGCGGCGGAGTTGGCGCAAAAAATGTCCATTTGCTCAAATTGGCGTAGCACTGCCGTTCCGAAATACGTAATCGAAGCTCCGATTCTTGGGAGTACCGCGTCATAATCTGAAAGCGATTTTTGTCGATAATAAAGCGCAGGATTTCCCGCGGCCACATCGATTGAAAACTTCAGCGTATTGAGCACTTTGCAGGTATGCCCACGATCGAGTGCGGCCTCACGCAGTCGACGGGTGGAATAGCAATTGGGGCTGGTTGAGAGGATACCTAGTTTCATGGTTGACTCTTTTTAGATTTCTTTTTTCGCTTTGGTTTGCCACCATAAAAGGATCTGCCTGCATCCACTAGAAATTTTCCGCGAAATGCTTCTCGGCCTAATAACATGCGAAATCCCATTTCTGATCGATCCGCAAGTGTCAGCTCAACGGGCCAGACTTCACCGAGAAGAGACACAACGCTCGAGATGACGGGTCGATTCGTCGTTTTTCCGGATGAGCTTCTGACGATGCGGAACTCTTCGATTTTGGCTTGTGCGGAAACGAATCGCTCGGGAAAACGATGGTAGGGGTGTATTTTGAATCGAGCATAGCGCAGTCCGTCCTGTTCAAATTCTTCGATTTCAGTCGCGTGTAGCGATGAAGACCGGGCTCCGGTGTCGACTTTTGCTTTTATTCGTTTGATTCCCAAATCCGGCAGGCCGACCCATTCACGCCAGCCAATAGTAGGTAAATTGGTTTTATGATTCACGTTTAAGGTTTCTTTCGGGTGCGTTGTCGAACTTCGTAAATACTAGTCTTTTTTATATTTTTTTCGACCGCCATTTAGTGATTTCATAAATCTGAGTCAATAATTTCACAGTGAAATTATTGGTTTAATAATAAATTATGGGGTCTGATTCACAACGTCCGGGAATGGTAAACTATCTCAGAGAAGGTCGTCTGCCCGTTGTCATGGCGTTCGCGTCGTTTCGCTGAGGGGGTGGGATTGTCGGTTTTATTTGAAGGCAAGTACTTATGATCAAACGGATTTTGATTGCTGGTGGGGCAGGATTTTTAGGGTCTCATCTGTGTGAACGCTTAGTCGAAGACGGGCACGACGTGATCTGCCTCGACAATTTTTTCACTAGCCAGAAGTCCAACGTAGCTCATTTGTTGAGTCGGCCTAACTTCGAGCTAATCCGCCACGACATCATTGATCCAATTTTGTTGGAGGTTGACGAAATTTATAATCTCGCGTGTCCAGCGGCACCGGGGCACTATCAGTACAATCCGATCAAGACGATGAAGATTTCGATTCTCGGGTCGATCAACTTGCTGGGTATGGCTAAGCGATGCAATGCTAAGATTTTCCAGGCGTCGACGAGCGAAGTTTACGGTGATCCGGAAGTTCACCCCCAACCGGAAACTTATCGAGGCTGTGTCAATCCAATTGGTTTAAGGGCTTGTTACGACGAAGGAAAGCGGGCGGCGGAGACGCTTTTCTTTGATTACCATCGAATGAACAAGACGAACATCCGAGTCGCAAGAATTTTCAATACCTACGGCCCAAGAATGCATCCCTTCGACGGTCGTGTGGTTAGTAATTTTATCAGACAGGCGTTGAGTGGGCAGGATATTACAATTTTTGGAGACGGATCGCAAACGCGTTCATTTTGTTATCGAGATGATTTAGTCGAGGGGTTTATTCGTTTGATGGAGGCGCCTGACGAGGTAGTTGGCCCTATCAATCTTGGGAATCCGGGAGAGTATACGATTAAGCAGCTCGCCGAACTTACGATTGAAATGGTCGGCAATAACAACAAGATCATTTATGAACCGCTGCCACCGGATGACCCAACACGGCGGCAACCCGATATCACGTTGGCTCGAGAGCATCTTGAGTGGGAGCCTACGGTTTCACTTCGAGACGGCCTGTCTAAGACTATTGATTGGTTTAAGACCATCAATGCGGATGACTATCGACCTCCAACTCCCAACTTTTGATTGGGTTAGATTGCGGGAACTGCATCGGATTGAATTCACTGCCAGAAGACAAATTTTTAAGAGGACCGTCGATGTTAATTCAGTGGAACCCGCGCCGAGCGGAAGTATCTTTAAAGGCCGTGATTTTCCAAGTCGGTTGCCTCGCGTATTTTTTTTGTTCGGGAGGATCCTCGATTGCCGATGATTGGACGCAATGGCGAGGGAATAATCGAGACGGCGTCTGGCACGAAACTGGCCTGATTACGTCTTTCGATAAATCGGATCTTGAGCCTCTCTGGCGGCAACCCATTGGAACTGGATATTCCAGTCCGACGGTTTCCCAGGGCAAGGTGCTGTTGATGGACTTTGATGAGGCCAATCAAAATGAGTCAGTTCGATGCTTTGATGCGAGAACGGGAAAACTATTATGGAGTCACACTTACCGTTCCGAATACAGAATTAGTTACACCGCAGGGCCCAGGGCCGCGGTGACGATTACTGGAGACCGGGCATTTTGTTTGGGTGCGATGGGGCGGTTGCATTGCTTGAACGTTAAAGACGGATCCGTTCTATGGGAAAAAGATCTCGATCGCGAATATCAAATTTCCAAGGACCGGCGCATGCCGATTTGGGGGATTGCCTCGAGTCCCATTGTCGTTGGTGAAAATTTGATCATTCAACTGGGGGCAAAAGACGCCTCGGTGGTGGCGTTCAATCAAGAGACAGGCGACGAGGTTTGGCGATCGCTAAACGATCGTGGGCAGTATGCCTCTCCTGTGCTTGTCAATCAAAACGGAAAACAGGTTTTGGTTTGCTGGACGGGAGATGGCGTTGCCGGGTTAGACCCCAAGACAGGGGAGCCGTATTGGCAACAGCCGTTCCGACCAACGCGAATGCCGATTGGAGTTGCGACTCCTGTTGTGAATGGGAATCGAATTTTTCTAACTTCTTTTTATGACGGTTCGATGATGCTCGAGATGTCCGAGACATCGATGAAGGTAAAGAAGTTATGGCACCTGATCGGTCCTAACGAAAAAAAAACAGTGGCGTTGCACTCGATCATAAGCACGCCGATCTGGATCGGTGACTACATTTACGGGGTGGATAGCCATGGGGAACTGCGCTGTCTTAGGGCCAGCGACGGAGAGCGTATTTGGGAAGATTTAAGCGTGGTTGAACGTCAGCGTTGGGCGACGATCCATTTTGTCTCGAACGGTCCCAATACATGGATGCTCAATGAACAGGGTGAACTGATGATTGGTCAACTTTCCCGTGAAGGACTGAACGTTACCTCGCGGGAGACCATTCTCACACCAGACCAAATGAGAACGCCCAACCGGAAGGGTGGAGTTTGTTGGTCGCACCCGGCGTTTGCAAATCGATGTATTATCCTTCGGAATGACCGTGAGTTGATTTGTATCGACCTTGCTGCTGAAAAAAAGTAGCAAGTGGAGTTGGCGAATAGCACATAAAAAGGAGTAGGGCTTGGCGGATCAATCGACCGTTTACGACTGTATCGTAGTTGGCTTTGGCGGGGTGGGTAGCGCATCGCTATTGGCGGCTGCCAAAAAAGGATGGAAAGTATTGGGGATTGATCGATATGGTCCGGCCCATGATCAGGGCAGTTCTCACGGGCAAACGCGAATCATCCGCCGCGCCTATTTTGAACACCCAAACTATGTGCCGTTGGCAAATCGAGCGTTCGAGATGTGGGACGATTTGAACAAACGCCATCGAACATCACTCGATAAGAAGGAGCTACTGACACAGACTGGATTGCTCCAAATGGGCCGCCAGGATAGTGAGTTGATTCAGGGAGTGATTGCTAGTGCTGAAACTCATGACCTGCAAATTGAGCATTTCACACCGGATGAAATTCGCCGGCGATTACCGTTGTTTAAAATTCCCGATAACTTTGTCGGTGTATTTGAGCCAGGCGCGGGTTTTCTGAGAGTTGAGCTTTGTGTCGCAGCGATGATTCAGCAGGCTGTTAAACACGGGGCTGAGTTAAAATCAAACCACTGTGTCGACCGCTGGGATGTTGATGATCAGGGACTAGTGACGGTGGAAACTGATCGAGGGGCCTATCAAGCTCGACGGCTTGTGATAGCGGCGGGAGGTTGGAGCGTGCCTTTGCTGCCTGATTTAAATCTGGGGCTTCAGCTGATTCATAAGCAGCAACAATGGTTTCAATTGGATCGGGTTGACCAGAAACTTGAAAGCCAGTTTCCGTGCTTTCTGCTCGAGCAGGATAACGGAGACTGTTTTTACGGTTTTCCTGAAATCGATTATCTCGGAATGAAAGTCTGTGAACACACAGGTGGTGTACCGGTAAGTTGCCCTGCTGAGGTTGATCGTGGGTTGGATGAATCCCAGTTGATGCGGACCCGACAGTTCATGAGAGATCATTGTAATTATGGAAAGAGCCGGTTGGTTCATCACAGTGCGTGTGTCTACACGATGTCACCCGATGGTCATTTTTTCGTTGACCGGTATCCCGATTATTCCAATGTCGTGTTTGCGGCTGGCTTGTCGGGTCACGGGTTTAAATTTACCCCGGTCATCGGGAGTTATCTCGTCGATTTATTGGAAGGGAATCAATCGCCGGAATTTGATTTCCTGAGGATTGGAAACCGTTCCGCTGGTGGATAGGATGAGATGGTACGAAAGTAGAGAGCGATAGTACTGTCATACGGGCCTCTGCTTACTGAGTGAATTCACCATTTGTCGTTTTTATTTATCGTCTATAAAAGTGTGCCGCCGGAATTGTATTTCGGGGCGGGTGCTAAAAAGAATTAACTAGATTCAGGATTGAGGTTTGCGT
>TARA_B110000495_G_scaffold73649_1_pt1 | contig 14522 bp, 22 predicted proteins | sample TARA_B110000495 | Tara Oceans TARA_B110000495 (sample SAMEA4398219) | marine metagenome | biome: Polar Biome; feature: [MES] marine water layer (ENVO:01000295) within the mesopelagic zone...; material: water (ENVO:00002006), including particulate matter (ENVO:01000060) such as...... | reverse complement strand
GGACGGCCACCTTTACGCTGATCTGCTATTCTTTGCTTCCGGTTTAGTTGGTCATTTATTTGACTAAACTTATCATCTATATTAATCTCATCACGAGAAGGTGTAGGGGTATCTACAATAGTCTCACCTCTAGCGGCGGCGATAGCTGCATCAGCTGTAGTACAGTCCGGGAAGGTTGTTGTATGTGTACGTTGTGGGTTCAGTTCACAGTAGAACATGTAATCAACCGAATCAGCATCTTTTGTTACAGATATTCTACCCAGTACCCACTCTAAGTCAACCGGTAACCATGATGCTACTCGCTTTTGCTTATTCTTTGGTATTCTAGGGTCATCTGTTTGCCTAGTACATATACGGGTTCCAATTATATATAACATTAACTATATATATCAATTGGGTGATTATTAGCTTCATGCTCTAACTCCTCAGACATAGTGTCAAATCGTTCATCTATATACTTCTGAATTGCAATAGGCTTCACCCACTTACCTTTATTCATGTCCATTCCTATCTGGTCACCTTTTTTATTTATAAATTCAACCGCCTCGATTAAACAACTCCAGCGGGAGATTTCATCCTGGTTCATCTTAAGTGACTCACCGGTTTTCGTTAAGAAATTATCTTTCAGTTTATTAATTGGTTTTTTCATAATTATCAAGACACCCTAAGGTATATCCTTGTATTATAGATAGTATACAATTTTTGTCAACACCGGTATCTAATATGTCTAGCAATTTCAGATTATTTATTATATTCTCAATAATAATATCATGTTCTTGAGTTCCACTACTGTTACTCTTATATTGCTCACCTAAAAGTCTTATCATATCTTGTATTAAATTTATAGAGGTCTTCTTTTTGCTATTATTTGAGTATACATTACCGTTTTTATAACACTTGTATAGACTAACACTCTCTTGTTCCCAGAATTTATTATTAATACTCTCTATATTTTCAATAGTTATAGGTATATTATCCTCCCGAGTTGGGTTAAACTTACTAGCTGGTTTACTCTTCATCGTCATTATTAGAGTTATCAGCTTTTATTACATCGGGTATATTACTCTTACTACTATTAAAACTAGTAACTTCGTATGGCTCGGCATCAATAGGTACCGTCTTCTGTGCTATTGTAATGTTTACATATACTCCATTCATCTCACCGCACGATATACATTCAAAATCATTATTTTCGTTTGGGGTAATAGGTATCATGTTTTCATGGTCACAATATGTACATGGAGCTATAGTAGCTTCTGACTCAATCCGAGATATAAGTTCAGATTGTTGACTCATAATCAGTTTATTGTTTTTATAATTAATGTATGTATTTATATACCAGCTAGATGTAAGCTGTATTATCGAGCATAATAAGAATATGCCTATTGGTGATATATTAAAAAAAACATAAAATATACATGAGATTAATCCAGATACTAAGCATAGTATGGATATAGATTTAACTATATTAAGCATACTATTATTTATTCTACTTTCTTAATGACTCAACTTATCAATTATCTTTCCACAATCTTTAATCATCTTTTTCTGCTGCTGTATGTTCTTATTTAATAATCCTAACCCTTTCCGGATTTTCTTTGTATCCTTGGTTAAGCTAGACTTATATGCAGTTGCAATCATTTGTTGAATTTCAACCAGGTTAACATACGCATTACCTAAGGTATCCATAAAAGTACTCATCTCATAAGGTAATATGTTGGATGCTTTTGAGTTGTCATCTGCATCAACTCTTAATAAATCTAATACTGTTAACTTCTTACCATCTGAATTTCGACCAGTAGGGTGAGCACCTTGTGTATACTGATTTGCGTACTGTACTAAATCTTCAAATACTATATTTTCTGCTGATTCTGGGTCTTTTTTGTCATTGTCCATATGTTTTATTTAGGCTCTAGTATAAATAATTATCAATATGAAGACATTTACTGAAAGATTTTTAAACGTTTTAATCGACGAACAGGGTATAACTACTGATGATGAGCTAGCTAGTGCGGATGCAGAAGCGGCTGCTAATCAACTAGATCCTGGGACTGATCCATCGATGCTAGATGTTGAGCCAGGACCGGCGGGAGGGGCTATAGTACCTAATCCGGGTGATAATCCAGCTAGTGAGATGCAGAAGGCGCAGAATATTGAGTATGCTAGTAAGATAACTGGATGGGTGGATGATGTTGAGGGGTTCATTGATTACTTAAATGGATTAGGTGAGAATTCTCTAAACTCGCAGATTAACAGTGCTCCATGTGATACTATTTTTGATGAAATTTCTAGAAGTGAGACCAAGAAGATTGGTAGAATTGCACAAGATCTTCGGAGCCTGTCAGAAGCATTAAAGAGTTATTTAATATCTAACGATTAGATGGTATATTAGCTAGCAATAGGCTAGCCTTGAGACCAGTATGGGAGTTTTTAATTATAAACTTATGACCAATACCCGGTGTATTAATATCCATACATAGTTCATTTATATCTTTGTATCTCCTACCAATACTTTCTGGCCAGATAAATACAGTATATCCTTGTGATATTAGTAGTTTACTCTTCATATAACTGGTATCATCTAGCCATTGGGAATCTAATACCCATATTTTATTGTATAATCTAAACTCACTTATTTGTTTTTGTTGAATGGGGTTAAGGTCTTCATCCGGGCCGTTAGATATACCGGCGACTCCTAAACCATTTTTAACAAAACAGCTATCTATAGGTCCTTCAAATAGAAATATACTATCTAATGAACGATCGACGTTATCAATGTTAAATATACTCTTTGCACCACCAGACTTACTCAAGTACTTCGATTGGCTACCTGTATTATATACCGAACGGGATTGATAGAAAATAATTTTATTTTCATTATTATAAAATGGTAGTATTATACGGTTCTTATGTGTGAAATCATTTAAACTTACCCATAATGTTTTCGGTTTATTTATAGATACATCTAATAATCTAGACTTAACGTATGATACTGCGTCCTTAATTACCTTATTATGATGAGAGGTATCATCTGACTTACTCAGCCAATAACTTACTTGTTGCTTATCAAATAAGTTTATAGAATCAGTAGGTAAACTAGGAACATCATGAGGGTCAGCAATAGTCTCAGATGAACCTATATCCTTCTGTACTACACTAATATTATTGGTGTCATATGCTAAGGACTCTCTAACGATCTCTTCAACCGTTAGACCTGTTATATGCTTAACGTAATCTAATGTACTGCCTTTCCAGCTACAATTAAAACAGAAGACGTAGTTTTTGTCCAGCTTATAATATAATCGACGTTTCTTTCCCCAGCTGGTACCTTCTCTACACATTGGGCATCCGGCTTGCCATGTGTTCGCTCTTTTGTTATACTTAGGGTAGCCGCTGAATTGACAGAACTTTTCTACCACATACTGATCCGGTAATCTAATCATATATATATTATATGATAGTTATACGGTAATTTCAATACCGATATTTACTTCTTATCAAGTTTCTTAATCTCAACCGTACCTTTACGTATAAATCTACCAGATGTAGGACAGTACCAGTGAGCTTCAGTTATTTGTACATCACCAATAACTTTAACTTGGATTTTTGGTTTTACTGGGCTACCATCAAATGGTGAGGTGATTATTCGAGGATCAACTCGATCGGAGTATTTAAAATTATCGTTCATTTGCTTATATTTAGGGAGGCAATGAGGTTTATCACGTTAGGTACGCTACTTTCCGGTGGCTCAAACGGTTTAAACCAATTATCAATATTATTTGATATATCATATACAGCATTATGTATACATATTCTCTTAAGATCATTCTTACTCTGCGTACATGTCTGCAATTTTCTTAATTGATCTTCATATACATCAACTTCTCTATCATGTACAGTATATCCATACGATAAATCCATCAACTCTATATTCTTCTTATATACCAATAGATTATCTGGTGTTAATTCAGATTCAATACCTTTATCTAGAATTTTTAATGCAGTCTTCTTACCTACTTTAGGTATACCGGGGATGTTGTCAGATTTATCACCTATCAACGCCTTATATGATAGGAAGTCTTTACGGTTAGTACCAGTAACTTCCTCAAAATTATGTGTATTTATGTTTATCTTCTTAATAGGGCTATATACGTTTACATTCTCATTAATTAATTGATACATATCTTGATCGACTGTTACAATTGTTATCTGATGATCAGTTAGCGTATGAGTTAGCCATGCAATTACATCATCTGCCTCCATACGGTTAGGGAACATATTCATTCCACCTATAGATTCAATAGCTTTATAAATCTGATCATCTAGTGCATGGGCTTCAGCTAGTGATTCTCTATCTCTAGTTCCCTTATAATCAGTATCAGCTGCATCCTTCCTAAAATTGGAACTTTCTCGCTCTAAGCGGGCGTCCCAAACAGTGATTATGTTATCAACTCCGTCTAGCATATCTACATATGACCGGATGCATCTTAAAAATACGAGTAATGTATTAACATCAGTCCCGCGGGCCTTATTCATAAAGAATATTCTATATAATAAGTTATTACTATCAATTATTAGTGTTTTTTTCATATTGTTGCTTACAAGTATTAAGTATATCCTCTGGTAACCTGTCTAGCAACTCTAAAATATTATCTTGAATACCGGTAACTACATTTTCTTTAGATATCGCGCGGTTTTTCATATCATTTAAACTTAAAAAATTAATACAATCATCTGTTCTATTTATTATGACTAAATTATCTCCGAGATACTTACCTTTATTAACCGCGTATAGCATCCCGGTTTCCATATCAGTATTATTACTAATCATCTCGTTTTAATAAAATTTTTGATAGTTTTGATATACACTTCTCCATACTTATACCAACTTCAGGGAGGTTTAAGTTTAGTTTTGATATTTTAGTACAGTCAAGAACACAGTTTGATCTATTAGCCTTAAGTTCTAAGTCTTTTATATCAACAAAATTCCACAATTTATTACCTATACCGTTATACTTAAATATATCTGTTATTTGCTTTAAGTTTATACGTCCCGGGTTACATACATTAAATATACCACCACTCATGCCGGTACTATCAATTTTTTCAATAAATTTGGATATAAAAATGGTAAAATCCTCGACACATGTCATGGAATTATCCATATTAATTAAGTTATTATAATTTAAGACTTTACTTAAGATACTTCTATCGCGATTATCGGCACAGAATGGCATCCTAACACGTAAGATATATGTTCTTTTTATATCTAATATAGTCTCACATGCATGCTTCGTCTTGCTATACCAGCTACTATCATCGGACCCTATACCAAAATTAGGTTCATCCTCTTCTGTATACTCTTTATCATATCCTGTATATATACACCCGCTACTAACGTGTATGAAGGGTATACTATATAGTTTACAGATGGTCGATATATTAACTGGTAGGTTAACATTTAAATCCCAACAGTCTGCTTTATCATCCTCACATGCATCAACATTCGGGCGACCAGTATAGCCGCATGCATTTATTATAATGTCTGGTCGGTTATCCTTTATATACTGTATAAACATATGAGGTTTATGATATCCGTGAGATTTTTTAGTTAGTATCTCGGTTATATGTGATGGGTTGATCTTATCTAGATTATCTGATAGATAATTTCCTATAAAACCTTTACCTAAAATAGTTATTTTTTTAATTTTTATAATGTAGGGTGTGGTGGATGTTTTGTATTATTTATTACGAACTTATTAAGTGCAGTACTAAGTGAATCTGCATTCTGCTCAGAACTAGCACTAATTAGATTGACTAGGCGTTGATTATCTTGAGTATACCCAAGTAATATAAAACTATTTAAGTATTGTCTCAATAAACCTTCTAATGATTTTAAATTATTAATAGACTTGCTCTTTACTGCAGTCTGTTTGTCTAGATATTCTGCCAACGCAGATTCTAGAGCAGGAGATATATCATCATCAATATGTTTAGAATTTTTCTTATTCTTACTGCCCGGTGGACGCCCCCGGCGCGGAGGTTTTTCTGGTGAATTCTTGTGTACCATCATCCTTATTTATCATAATAAGGGAAGAATCAAAGGGTTCTGTATTATCTACACCAAAAGATAACAGGTTAGAGATAATAGTTTCGATGGATAAAGTTTTTATTAAGAGTTTTTTAGGTATACGGTTTCCGCCATCATCAAGCTCGAAGTATACATCATTCAGTTCATGTTTATTAAAGTAACAAGTCACCCAAACAGAGAATCCACCCGGGTCAATTATCATCGTCCAGTATCTACTATCATGTGGGCCATACTTATCAAATATCTTCCATATACCATACCCATTATCTTTCATCCGTTTAAGGAAATAACTCGGGGTATATATATTATTTTTTATTCTGTTAATTTTTTGCATAATTGAGTTTACTTTATTAGAGCAGATATTATATATGAAATATTACATGACTCTTGAGCTATATCTACTCTAATAATTGATAGTGTTGTGTTTATACTAAATTTTAACTTATCACATCTAGTGCTACTCACTATTCTTATATTTTCAAAATTAAACGCTAACGGGGAGATAGGTTTACTGACGTTTGATGCTAATTTTACGCAAAAACTGTCCATATTAGGCTTCTCTTTATCCGTTAACTCACCATATACATCACCTAAATCATCTGTATAAATGTACATCTTCTCAGATTCATTTGTAAATGTACTACCCTTTATTAAGTCGGTAAGCCGGGAATGATCAATCTCAAAGATATTATCATATTCTAGTGTTTTTATTTTATCTAGACTTATTGCAGGGGGCTGTAAAATACCGTCATCTAATAAATAGAACTTAAATCTAGTTTCCGGGGATTTATATGAAATACTATTATTATCTAAGTTTAATGTTAATATATTATCAGATGTACATGACATTATTTTATGTAATCTCTTGATATCTGGGATATTAATAATTTGATCGAATGTATTCTCGTGGGAAAATTCATTATATTGTACTAATGTACCATCGGAGGTTGCACAGAGACAGGATATATTGCTGCTATTAATATCTAATATGCAGTCCTCTGTTACTCGGGTGATTGAGCCTATAAAACTGTCAATAAACCCAGGCCTATCCGTTATATTTAGTTGATTAACATCAGTCATTTGATTCAATATATTCTATATTAATATTTTTTGATTTATTCTTTAATAGTTTATTGACAGTATTCCATGTCTTAGCTATCGTAGGTGATTTAACTTCCTTATCATCATATCTAATGAGCCAAGAACCTTTTACTACTTTTAATTTAAAAAACTCATCGTATAATTTTTTAATCTCAATTACCTGCTGCTTTATCTGATCAATTTCATGTTTTAATATTAATGAATCACCTGCGGGTATATTATTATTTTGCATATGTTGAGTGGGATGTACCGGGGGAGGTACGGGTTGAGCCCCTCTAGCGGAATTATATGTTTGATTAGCTATGGGTTGTTGACCTGGGGATTGTAATTGTTGAGATGGTATATTTTGATGAACTTCAGAGCGTAGATTTAATATTTCTTGTTTAGCATCGAACGTTAATCCTCGTGTATACTTACTATCTCCTATATTTGACTTATCTATTTGTTTCGCTTCTCCATATATAGATCCTATAAAGTTCTCAACTAGATTTAATTGATTTAAATTCTCGATATCCTCACTAGCTGGTTTATAGCCCTCTGGGGCCTTGGAACTAGTAACAGGCGGCGGTGCGGGTATAAGCTCTGGGGCAGGTGGTTGACCTTTAGGAGCTTCTTGTGATTGCGAAGGCATTATAGATCCTCTAGACCCTCTAATAGATCTTCCGGGATTTCGATTTCAGGTTCTGGCGTCTTTTCATTCTTGGGAGTTTTACTCTTCTCAGTACTTTCCCACGACACGTCCTCTGTAATATCATTATCACTCGCAGATGGTACCTCTAGAGTACTATCAACCACAACACTAGTTGTAGATCGGCAATGTAAGTGTTCGTTTACGATCTCTTGAATCTCGTCATAACTCTTAATAGGGAAGGTATCATTAAGACTATGTACTTGTTTGTAAATACCTTCCGTATCAGAGGATGTTAGCCCGGGGACTGGTCCGGGGATGAGAAATTTACTAGCGACATAAGTTGGGTAATCTCCTTGTTTATCACACCTAACTCTGAATGAGCAGCCCTTATCAGATAGATCAAATACCTTGGCACCAAATTGGTCGGAATCTTCTCCCTCAATTGCATCAGTAATAATTTTATGTAATTGTTTACCATATCTTAAAATCTTAACACTACCGGCGGCATCTGAATCATCACTATTACTAATAACATATGTGTTCACCAGCCATTGCTCTCTTCGCATGACCTTAGCGGCTTTAGCTTGCTCATCAGCGGAACCACGTTGACGTAGTTGGTATCGGGCTTCTGCTAGTGGGCATCTATCACCAATTGATTGAGGTGAAACTACGTTTATATATTGCCCAGTAGCAAAACTCTCCCAACCGAATGAAAAGTAATGATGAAATGTCTCACTAGGGGTTTCTAGATTTGGTAAAAGTCTTACCTCACATGAAACACCTGGCTTAAATCTCAGGACATCCTTAAAACCGGATGATGGGGCCTTTGTCAATGATTCTTTAATTGAATCGAACATGCTTGTCGTAAATGAACTCATAATTTTTATTCTTTTATTATAGCTACTTAGCTACTTAATGTCAACATTTTTGTTTATATATCTCTTAAGATATTTACTTTTCTGTAAACTAGGCTCAATCGTGAGGAAGGCTCGAGCGGCATCATATTTTGAATCATGATCACAAAGTGTCATAAATACATCGAGCAAGTTATTATCATTTAATAATGTTATAAATATACTCGCGATGTTCATTTTCTTATTCCGGGTGATGCATACATAGCTACAAAAACTGTAAAATGCATGCTCGAGGTCTTGTTGATATATAGACTTTAATGGGTCTGAATTATTTTCTGGTATCATATGGTTTAAATAATTTACTAAATTGCAGGAACTTCTCTGTACATGATCCTCCGGCAGCTGCATGGTGTCCACCACCATCTATCAATAATTGAGCTAGCTTTCCTAAATCTATATCGCTTCTACTATTCCTTCTAATACTCACCTTGTTTGTATTAGGGTTGATTACAAATCCTATATCAGCATCTAGATCATCAACAAGATAATTTCCTATATCGCTAATCATAGTACTAGCGAAGGTACTTATACATTTTACATCCTCTTTTTGTATACATACATTAGCTGAGTAATATTGTAGACTATCCGTTACTTTAATTAATTTACGTTCATAGAATTCTATAATCTTATTATGTATATCGGTGAATCCTTTGAATCCAAATTTAAAATCTTTTAGGAATTTCTCTAGACGGTCTCCTTGATAGTTCCAGAAAATATAATTAAGTTGCTTACTTTGTGGATATTTATGAGCCCAGCTATCATAATCATCTACTAATAATAAAAGTTTTTTCATATTACCATCGATGGTATTATCTAGTTTATTTTTAAATAATTTATATATTAACTTTGCACAGCTTGGATACTCAGATATATATGTTTTTGCAATTTTATATTTATCTTTATTAGCTACATGTGTAGAATGATGGTCAATAATTGTAATATTTTTATGTTCAACTAAGTCTAGTGCTGCTTGTGATACGTCTAAGTCGAGTATAAATATATTATCATACTCGCTAATCTTATTCTTCTTAGACCATGCTATAAAGTCATCCCTAAATTTTGTTACAGTAGTTACCTTATAAGGTATAGTATTTGTCGATACCCAATTTAGAAGGATATAACACATACTACCGTCTAGGTCAGCATCTGTAAATATAATGTTTTTCTTCATATGATATAATTGGGATATATTTTATTAATCTCAGTTACCTTTAGCTACATTCCGGTCATCTAAATTACTCCAGTCGACTGAAAATGGATCTTCATCTTCATCTTGAATTATATACTCACCGTCACATTGCTGTTTTTTATTAGTGGTTAATTTTAATGACATTCTTTGACCCATCCAGTATGCCTCCAATAATAATGATCTAACTGCTGTTAAGTTATGTGAATCATCTCGGGAGCATCGATATGCTAGTTTTAATACATTACATAAAGTACGTTTATCATCAAATGCCCTATCAATATCAATCTTCATTTGTTCAGATAGTTCTTTAGTGAAGGGTTTCGGGTTATATGTGCTCATATTATATATATGATATTATATACTAAAATGCTAGGCTTTAATCACTAAGTATGCTAAGAGTACTCATCGTATCATTAAGTGATGATGTCTCATTTAACGCCTCTTGTTCGGTTATAGTTAATGTATTATAATCTATGTTCATTGCGCAAGTACCAAAGTTAGGACCGAACCGGTTTTTCATCATACCAATATTTATAACGTTTAATTCTGAATCTTCCTCTCGCTGCCATATACTAACCACACAATCAGCAGTTGCACCCATTCCATAACTTTCACCTACTGAGTCAAGTCCGGGGTCAACCTCATTATAACCAGAACGGTTTAACTGAGTAGCAGTTATTATAGGGCATTCATACTTATAGGATATCGCTCTTACTTGTTCTGTAATCTTTTTTATCTGCTCATATGTATTGGAACCTTCTTGACCCTTTAATAGATTAATATAATCTAATATTATTGCATCTGGCTTCATGCAGGTTTGGGATAGTTTTTTAATATATGCTGTTAAGTGTTGAGGGGTTAATGTACTAGGGGGGAACTCTTTTATTACTAGTTGAGATTTATTATATCTAGATTTGAACGATTTTAATGATTCTTTTAAATACTCAGTACTTAAATGTGTTTCATTAATTGGTATTTGCGCGATGCTAGCGCTTAATCTCTTTGAATATAACATCTCCGACATCTCTAGGGATACGAGTAATACCTTCTTATTCTGTTTACATAAATTTGTCGCAATATTACCTAAGAAGATACTCTTACCTACATTTGTTTCTCCAGCAAATACATATAATGCTCTACCGTTTTGTAGAAACCCACCATTAAGCTTCTTATCAAGCCAATCCCATCCAGATTTTAAATACTTCTCTTCACGTAACATATCATCTACATGATGGTCAATATCGTGAAAATAATCTATACCTACATCAACATTTAAATTGATATTACATGCAGTTTCAAATTTAGTTAGTAAATCACTAGGCTCTAGACTTCCAGCTGATCCTTTATCAACTACATCTAATAACGTGCTATATACAGACTTCTCCTTAATAAATTGTTCAGTATTTTTATAAAGTTCATCTGTATTATATGTTTTATCTAGGTTTTTTATATATCCTACAGTAGTTCTAATAGCCTGTTTAAGTTTATCAGTATCGCATCTTGTCTTAATTTCTGTCGCGGATGGAATCTCGCTATGCTCAATATAGAACTCAGACAGTAATGTATATGTTTGTCTTATTGATATATCCTTTATGTGGTCTGGTTTAAGATAATCTAGTACACTTGCTAGATATCTGTCATCAGTCATACAATTATGTATGATTACATGCTCGAATAATTGATCATCTATACCTATCATAACTATATGATATAGTTAAATGTATATATTGTCAACTACCCGTATTGTGCGAGGAATTTCTTATGGCTAATCTGCCACTCAGGGTCATCTGTAGATGTTAGTCCCGGTGAATCATGAACTGCATGAATCATACAAGTACCTAGTTTGAGCTTCTTACTATTAGCATCAATACACCCGGCAAGATCGTAGTGATGAAACATAAAATCAGTATTAAATTTCCATTTAGCTAATCTTATTTTTTTAATATTGATTGCTAAAAATACACCATCTAGTAGTAAACATCTTTGAGGTGTCGGACCATATGTTGTAGACATTATTTGTGTAGTGTCCTTACCATATGGGTGAAATACTGTCCCGGTCCAAGATGATCTATCACTCATATGATGCCATAGTGAAGCTTCGTCATGATCTATCTTACATGTTGATGCTCCAGCTAGACCTACTATATCATAACCATCTACGAACATAGATTTATATAGTTTACCTCTAATTTTAGAGTCATCGATATATAAATCGTCATGACAGAAGACTACTATATCATGTTTATCTTCATTCTTTTTAGTTATACATTCATTATAAACTTGTGATAAACCTTTTTTATTTTTTGTTACAACTTTAAATTTAGCTTGAGATGATAGGGCGGATTGACAACTAAAAATTCTCGTATCTTTACTTGAGTCTTGTTGAGTTGCGGAAACAATCAATAATGGTTTGAGTTCAATTTTTTTATTTTTCATGGTTGTTTAAAATGTTATAAATGATGATGTATTTTTTAATTCTATTATTGGTATTAAATTATTACCCTCTAATTTATGTAGTACATGCTCTGGAAGAATCGATAATTTATCACAAGGAACTGAACTAAAGCATAACTCATTATCGTTATAGTATAACGTTGTATCATTATAAAATAGAGTGCTCCCGGAGCGAGCTATATATAAAATATTTGTGGTTGTATTATATATAAATACCGCGTATATTCCAGTTAATAATCCTAATACATGTTTAATAATATTCTCATGAGAGGTTGAAATATATTCATCATTATGTTCATCTCTTATAATTGTATCATTACAGATCTTATCTAATAACACCGGGATGATACTACTGTCGACCTCGCATTTATGTTGTGGTATATATTTATCTATTATAGATTTGTAATTATTTATAATACCATTATGAGCGACGATCCACTCTCCGGTGGTGAATGGATGAGACGTATCCGGGGTAAAGTTTCTAACACAGCCGGTAGGAGCTTGAGCATGGCCGAGGTATAGTTTAATTTTAGATGTTGATATAATGTCAGTATCCTTATAGTCATCATATCTTACGTTACCTTTATTCTTAGTAATACTTACATTATCATTAATATCTATCAGAACATGACTTGTAGCAAAGGAGCCTCTGGTTATATTAATGTCATGAAGTTTATTAAATTTATCTAGACTTGAACTACCATATATACCGCACATATTATATAGACTTACAGTTATACCTATCCCATGGGATCTGTAATTTATATTTAACCGGGTCGATTAGTTTATTATCAATAAATCCTTTAATTCGGCTACTACATGCTGGACACTTTCCACAGGCTAGTTTTTCACCCTGATAACATGTCCATGTCTTACTAAAATCTAATCCGTTCTTTAACCCTAACTCTATGATCTCCTTTTTAGATAACTTTATTAGAGGAGCTCTAACATCTACCCGGTCGCGGCGATTTAGATTATTTATATTATTAATCTGATCTAAAAATTCTTGTGTACCGTCCCAGTAACCAGCTTCACTATCTACTTGAGCCGCTCCATGAAAAACTGTGGTTGCACCAATACTCTCTGCATAGCCAGTACAGATTGATAACATTATCATATTTCGATTAGGTACATAATTAACAGTTTGAGGGTCTCCTAATACATCTTCTGTTTGAGCTACATCAATATCGTTATTCGTTATGGAGCTTGATGGTGATAATTGCTTTATAAATGAAGCATCAATTGTTTTATGTGATTTAGAGATACCTAGTACTATATCTATCGCTACATTTATTTCCTTGCTATGTCGCTGACCATAGTCAAATGTTACTGTATGAATTTCTGTAAATTCATCTAGATCGTTATGTACGTGATATAATATCGTACTTGAATCTATACCACCGCTTATAGGTATCACACATTTACTCATATCTTATTATAACATAGGATACATAAAATATCAAGTTTTAATAGTATATCTTATCATATTATATAAATAATAATGTAATGAACAAAGATTCACATTTAATATGGGAGAATTTTAACTCTCAACAAAGCAAGAAGAGTATAGATAAACTGATATATGAGGAGTTTCAAGCCGATGTTGATCGAGCTATACCTCTAATGAGACAGCAATTAATCGATGAAGGGATACTGAGTAATGTTGGTAATGCTATCGGTCGAGGTTATAATGCTGTTAAGACCGGGGTTGGGGATTTTGTTGCTGGTGTACAAGGTGGTGCAGCTGGTGATGCACCGGTTGCTGGTGGAGGTGTAAAGGATATGGCATCTAGCGCTTGGAATACCGCGAAAGAATTAGGTAGTAAAGCTTCCGGAGCTGTTTCGACGAAATTAATACAACCATTACTAACGAAAGCTTGGACATTCTTACAACAAAAAGCTCCGGATGTTGCTCAACGCATATCCGCAGCGATTAATGCTGGGGATGCAGCTGCTATTCAACGAGAGGTACAGGCTGGTGGTGGTGATGCAGTTAAAAATCAAGTTCAGAATACTCCAGTGGAGACAGTTGCTGAGAGAAACCAATTATTTGCAGAATATTTAACAACATATAAACTAGTGTCAGAGGCTGATACAATCCCACCGGCAGGTAGCGAGGCTACTGGAGAGCAAGCACCGGGA
>TARA_B110000495_G_scaffold113285_1_pt1 | contig 14662 bp, 16 predicted proteins | sample TARA_B110000495 | Tara Oceans TARA_B110000495 (sample SAMEA4398219) | marine metagenome | biome: Polar Biome; feature: [MES] marine water layer (ENVO:01000295) within the mesopelagic zone...; material: water (ENVO:00002006), including particulate matter (ENVO:01000060) such... | reverse complement strand
AAACACGCAAGAGACTTAGAGTCAGAGTCAATTTCCCTAGAGCACTTGTTCTTGGGAATATTAAGCCTGAAAGCAGGAGTCGTCCACGAAGTGCTCCTAGAGGTTGGTGCGAACCCCCTATCCTTAATGAGTGCTATAGCCTCCTCACTAAGGAAGGACTCTTCAAGAGGGGCAGGAGGAAAGAGTTCTGAGATAAAATATGGATCAAGATTTAAACAAGTATTAGATATAGCAGCGATAGTAAGCTTAAATTTTGGACATGACTATATAGGTATAGAACACCTATTACTTGCTATGCTTAAATATGACAAGTCTCCAATTAATAAATACTTTAAAAGCTTAAATATTCCACAAGACTTAATTATAGATAGTATTAAAAACTATTTCCAAATGTCTTTTGCAAACATACCTCACCCAGATCAAACTTTTTTCTCCATAGGTCCACCGCCAGTAGAGCCTGCGCCCCAGAACACTAAAATGCACCCACCAAAGACAATGGTAGAAAAATATACAATAAACTATACAAGACTTGCAGCGCAAGATAAATTCGACCGGATTATAGGCAAAGAGGACGAAATACTTAGAATATGCGAAACCCTGTGCAGGAGAACAAAAAATAATCCAGTACTAGTTGGGGATCCGGGGGTAGGGAAAACAGCTTCAGTAGAAGGGCTAGCTCAGGCGATAGTGGAAGGCTCGTGCCCAGAACACCTCTTGGATAAGAAAATATACTGCCTAGATCTTGCAGCAATGATTGCTGGCACAAAATATAGAGGTCAATTTGAGGAGAGACTTAAAGGCTTGCTGGATGAGCTAAAAAAAGACAAGAACGTAGTTTTATTTATAGATGAAATACATACCCTAGTTGGCGCGGGGAGCGCAGAGGGAACGATGGACGCGGCGAACATACTAAAACCGACCCTAGCGAGAGGGGATATAAAATGTATAGGAGCGACAACCTTCTCTGAATATAAAAAGACAATACATAAAGACGGAGCGCTAGATAGAAGGTTCCAGCCGATCAAATGCTCCCCTCCCTCACCAGAGGAAACTTTAGAGATATTGAAAGGAATAAAAGACAAGTACGAAAGTTTTCATTATGTAAAATACGAAGACGAGGTGCTTGAATCTATAGTATCTTTGGCGGCGAGATATATGCCGTCAAAACAATTTCCAGATAAAGCAATAGACATACTCGACCAAACTGGGGCAAAAATAAAAATAAGCAGTTTCACTCGCCCAGTAACCGTCAAGAAAATAGAGCTGGAGCTTGAGAACCTGATGAAAGAAGAGGACTCCCTAAAGAAGATTGGAGCAAATACAGTTGACTTAGAAATTAAACAAGAGAAGCTTTTAAAACAATACGGAGATATCCTAACTAGATGGGCAGCGAAGAAAATTAAAAACAGAAAGGTCGTTAAACTCTCTGATGTCCACAAAACAATCGGACAGATTACTTCCATACCTGTAGCGGAGCTTTCAAGGAACGATGCGGAAAGATTCCTCAATCTAGAGAAGAAGCTCTGCAAAAAAATTATAGGACAAGACAAAGCTGTACAGGCAATATGTCAGGCTATACTTAGGTCAAAATCCGGATTATCTAACGAATCGAAGCCTATAGGATCCTTTTTACTACTAGGAGGCAGCGGATTAGGGAAAACTCACACAGCAAAAAGCATATCAAAAGTGCTATTGGGAGATGCCTCAGAAATAATATACTTAGATATGAGCGAATTCTCCGAAAAGTCTGCGGTTTCAAGATTGTCAGGTTCGTCGCCGGGATATGTAGGGTACGAAGAGGGATCCCTATTGGTAGATAAAATATGCAAGAACCCATACAGTGTCGTTTTATTCGATGAGATTGAGAAGGCTCACCCAGACGTCATACAGTGCCTCCTTCAAATACTAGAGGAAGGAAGAATTACGGACGGGCTTGGCAGAATAGGAGACTTTACAAATAGTATCATTATCTTAACGGGAAACATCGGCTCCAGCTTAACTCACAAGCAAAGCTCCGTAGGGTTCGGTCAAGATTCAAGCCAAAAGTCTAATGAGAAAATAATTGAAAAAGCCTGTGAGATATTAAAACCAGAATTCATTAATAGACTTACGGAAATAGTTACATTTGAACCCTTTACAAGAGACGAACTAATTAAAATAATAGATCTAGAATACAAACCTCTTAAGCAGAAAGCTAAAGAAAAAGGTATTAATCTTAAAATTCAGACATCGTGTACTAAAGAAATTGCGAACAGGGTCGAAGAGTCAAAGTTTGGAGCAAGACCTATAGCAAGGATGATACAGAAGTATATAGAAAACCCTCTAGCAGAACTCATTATGTCTAGAGCTGGCTCAGAGGAAGAGATTACAGTGTCCTTTGGATGTAGTAAAGAAGAAATTAACTATAAGATCAAGGGAGAATAGGTTTCTCAGGCTCAATTAAGACTTCTTTAATAGCCATTGGGTCATCGAATTTTTCCCCAGGATTATCTGCGACGTTCTCTGGCGGGTTCTGCAAAATAAGCATACAAGCAAGAAACCTGTCGGATTGCTCAGAATATCTATTTTTCATGTTCGGGTCGGCTATGCACCTACCCATGAATAAGTCTCCGCTTTCAGAGCTTTGGGGGACAGGATACCTTTTGTCTTCGTTTGACAAGTAATTATTCCCCTCCTTTTCGTCCTGAGGTTCGCCAGAGGGGTCCTCAACTTCTGAAGGGTAAGCTATCTCGAACTCCATGTTCTGGCAGACCTTGCTTAAACCTTCTAAGGCGGAAGCTACTGTGCTCTTCATCCAGTCCTCCATTTTTGCTCCGTTGCCTAGGTAGTCAAAAATTTCTTGAGCCTTCTTTGCAGTCTGGAATAATTGAGACTTATACATCCTGACTTCATTGTCGTCTTCGGATATCGAAATATCGTCAAAGCGCAGATGATTAGCCTCTTTATTGTTCATATTATTTATTACACTAAATTAAGCCCCATCGTCCCCACTTACTTGACTAGGGGGAGAGTGCAAACTGTTGTACTGAGCGACTAGGATTTCCAAATTGTCCCTTGATTGCTCCATAAGAAGCCTGTAGTGCTTGGGGAGGTCGCTGGAACCCCCTCCAGATGAAGGCTCTGGCATGGTAATAACAGAATCCCCTTCTTGTAGAGACTTAAAATCCAGGACGGAACCTGCCATAGTAGTATCTTTTGCCCGGAGGGCTAACCTACCCATTTTCCTGTAATAATTAAACATGTACATTTCGAGAAGTATAGAACCCTCCTCTTGCTTAAAGTTTTCGATTTCTTTATTAACAGAATTAAAACTTGAATAAATCAAGACGTTCAACTCTCCTACATGAGCCTCAAGCCAATCAGAGATTAAAGGAAGCTCCCCAGTCCTTGCAGCAGCTGCATCAGCATATTTATCCCTAAATAATTCTCCAAAATCGAATTCAACGTCATATATATATTCAGCAAGAGATGTGAGGGAATAAGCCATGAATCAGCCCTTTAGATAGTCTATAATTTCCTTATGCTTAGGGTTAGAGGGGTCAAGGCTGACTTGGTCATTTCCCTGAACGACAGCATTGACAGTTCCAAACCCTTCAGCCTTGAAAGCCTTAACTAACTTTTGTTTTAATATGGTTTGGTTACCGTTAGGAAATATCCCAGACCTTACAGCCAAGGACTGCATATCACTTAAATTCATTGTTGAAAGATTCTCCTTAAAAATTCTCGCATCTTGCGTGCCGAATGGGTTAGTCTGTTTAACGTCTAAAAGTTCTTCGAGTTTTTTGACTACTTCGAGACTCTTCTCGTAACACTTTCCGTTTGTAGTGGTTAAGTCATTCAACTTACCATCTGGTACCGCCTTTTTGGCAGTTCTCTTATTAGTGGTTTTATTTCGTTGCTTCATAAAAATCCTTTTCCCGTATAGGGATACACAAATATATTATATCCGTGAACACAAAAAAAATCCACCCCTTTTCAGGGGCGGATTTTCTTTAAAGCCTATCTGTGGCTTAAACAATAATGCCTGTTAACACTCTATCGTCAAGGATCATTCGACCTTCTTCAAGAGAGCCGTAGTACCCAATCTTCTGGGATCGGGATACGAATTGATCGTCAACAACCAAGTCAAACTCGGCTCCTGTTTCGGAGTCCGTAGCAACTGCGCGAAGCATAGATTCTCTAGAGAGATCTACGCCAAGCAGAACCTGCTCCGTAGCTTCGTCAAACGTAGTGGCGGCAGAACCGTCACCATATACGCCGTAATCCTTATCCCCACCGCCGGAGGCGGTAGTGGAAACTAGATTAAACAGTTCGTTCCACTTCTGACCAATACCCATTTCATTAATTTCCATGATAGAAACACCATAGAATTCAGGAATACCAGCACTACTGAACACCTGATCCCGAAGTTTATCGGTACCAGCAAGATCATTAAGGTCACCCTTAGTGTTGATTGGGTTGTACGCCATGCCGCGGATTTCTTCAACTATCTCTGGAGAAACGATGAGATCTGTGATCCCACGTCCTCTTCGGTCTGCTGGAGTTCCACCCGTCCAAGCGGTATTAACTCTCTTAGTGAGAGTAAACAACTTATTAAGGTCGGCGAGAAGAAATCTTCCTGCCGTATGGCCACGCATAATGTGGTTCTTGCCGTTAGTAGAAGCATTAGCTGCTGCTGTCATTATCATGGCGGCAGAAGTTTTTTCTTGCTTAAGCAAAATTTCTTGAGCAATCCTTGTGAAAGTCTTACTCACAACATCCATTCTCGAGCGAGCAGCAAACCTCTTATCGAAGGATACTGCGCTATCAAGGCGGTAGGTTGTGAATTTCATTTCTTGTTGGCGAGGTGCAACATGATTAGTAGGAAGACCTCCTGGAGCGTTTTGGCTCCAGATTTGTACGTAATCTTCATCTCCAATATCATGATACAAGTCCAAAGGAATGCTAGCGTTATCTTCAGAGTTAAACTGAAGTGTCGTAAACAAGTTACTGACGGTCGGAGCTTGATTTACTACTTCGGCCAAGACTGGACCGATGAAATCGCCAAGCGCAGCCTGCGCTTCGTAAGCAACCTCACGGTTCTTTGAGGCCATAGCTTTAACTAGCTCGACCTGCTCTGGAGTTCTTTCGATTTTAATTTCCATTTTTTATTTTTCTCCTCAATTTAGAAAGAAACCTTACACAGGAACTTTGTTTTAGATGCGTCATCAGTTGCTGCACCCTTTGCGATAACTTGACCAAGTGTGCCTGCAACATCAGTAGCGAGTTTGCCTGCGGCGACACCTAGTCCTAATTTATCTCCTACTTAGGAGCTGCATCAAAAGCCGCAAGGCCTAGAAGCACCAATCCTCTTGAGAGAACTGGAACAGCCTGTCCAGGAAGAACAGCTTGAAGCTCGTCCTTCTTTAGGGGATAACGTAGTAAGTTTTCTCCGTTTTCGTCATAAGCGAGAGACTGTCTAAGCGTAATCCCGATAGGATTGGCCGTAGCAGGCTCACATGTCATTTCTACAATCGGATAGGCGTTATAACCAACGTGTGGTTGACCCGACGCTCCGAGATAATCTCTCAGTGCTCCCGATGTTTTTAAAGCGCTTAAAGAAGGTAGGTCGCCGGGAAGATTTGCATCTTTCGCCGCAACGACGACACCTGCGTCAAAATCGCCCGTTCCGCCAGCTTTCCAATCCGTTAGGGTTGCGCCGGTGGTATCTAGTGAGAAGAGGTTAATTACCTCATGTTCACTATAATCTCTATATGGTTCTAATCTTATAGCCATTGTATATTATACCTTCGTATTTAAAATTGTACTTTAACACTATCCTTGAAAGCTTTTTGAAAACGAGCTCGAAGGGTTTCCTCGTTTTCAGCAGTCTCACAATTATTATTTGGAAGCGTTACTTCTTCAGCCTCGGCCTTTTCCAATGTTTCAGCAACACTGTCAACTTCCGTGGTTGTATCTTCTTGACTAGCTTGAGCTGCTAATCGTTTTTCTACCTCTTCAGCAATTCTGGACTCCATTTCTTCAGCCAATTTTGTCAAGTATTCCTTACTCTTGGATTTGAAGATTACAGCAAGTTTCTCTTGGTAACCAGCGAAAGCTTCTTCTTCTAAAGGAAGTGTTGAAACTTCTGAGGCGACAACCTTACGGTCTTCGTCTTCAAGGTCATAGAGGTCTTCGATACAAGTCATCCTTGCGTCAAATGCTGCTTGAGCTTGAGCTTTTAGCTTTTCGTCCTCTAGGCCGTTTAGCTTTAGCTCTGCTTCGTCAAGTTTATTTTGAAAATCAGAAAGAGTTTTTTTAAGCTCCTCGTTCTGGCCTTCTGCTTCGGCTTGTTCGGCTTTCGCCTGTTCTACCTGCTGCACATACTCATCACTCTTCTCACGAATAGCATCGTGAAAGACCTTGGTAATGTTCGCGATAGCGTCTTCCGAAAAGTCTTTTGCAGCCGCCTTTTCTGTAAGGAGCTGTTCAATATCTTTTAGTAGTTCTTGCTTTTCCATAGTATTAAGAAAAAATGTTTCTTCGTCTTGTATTACAGTTTCACTTTTTAAAAGAGAACTTTTTTCTTCAACAATATTATCTTGCCTTTGCTCCTCTTTGTCAAGTAAAGTTTCTTTTTGTCCCATGTTCTTGACCATCACGCCCTTAACATTAGCAGCAGGATTGTTTGTAAAGCCAATTCCAAGCGGATAAATATCACCAACAATAAGTCTGTTAATTGGGAGTCCATTAAACTCGCCACTACCCCCAAAAGATTTTAAATTCGAAGACAGAGACTCGATCTCCTCTGGGTTAGTTATTATTTCAGCGTTAGCCACATTTGAGCCGATCGCTATAACATATTCATTAAAACCTATTTCCCAGCTGGCAGAAATCTCTTGATATGACTCGCTTTCGGGATCAGAAGCTTCAAGCATCATGTCTGTGAATTCAGGAGCAACAGTTTTATAAACAACAGCTCCGAGAGATATATTAAATAATCCTGTCTCATCGGCAGATACCTCTATAAGCTCCTTGCCTTCGCCGAATTGAGAAAATCCTGCGCTAACAATATGGCCAACTATCTTATCCTTTTGATGTTCTATATTGCAGGGTTTGTGTATAAAAAGGTCCTTGATCGACAAAGCTGCAGACGAAGCTATACCGTCTCCGTTCTTATTAAAGTCGTTAACAACTGCAGCGTCGAAAGCTACAGCAATAAGATCAATGTTTTTATTTAAATCAATATCTTCAGGAATTAATTTTCCCAAATGATCAGAAGACGCAGTAGATATATTTAAAAATCCCACGTCAGTCGAGGCGTAAATTAGGCTAGAAGGGAACGACACCTTATATTTAAAATCATGATCACTCATTATAATAGATAATGTTACACTTAAAAACGGACAACGTCAACTAATAAACATCGGGGTAAAAGTTGACATTACCTCCTCTCCCTTAAAGTTTTGCATGTCAAAATAAATACGAGACATCCAATTTCCAAGGACTAATGCCGAATAACTATCCTTTCTTGCTTTGTCTGGGCCAGTTTGTCTTTTTAGGTTATCGGGGAGGTCAAAAGTTTGGCTTCCTTGAGGGGATGTCTTAATTTGTATTAACGCGCATTGAGATCTCGTAACCTCAATCATCTCATATTGATGCTCAACGAAGTCGATCATTTTTGCCCGATTAGATTGCTTAGCCTCAGAGTCGGCAGTTTTCAAAAACTTAAGTTTATCTATTGGAATCTTCTTAGCAACCTGTTCCTTATACGCATCATCAAGAGCTCTCGCTCCAAACCAAATCCTCTTATGGTCGAAGTTCGCCTGAAGAAGCTCGTTAGCGTTTCTAATCCACGCTGCACTAGGTTTCCTTAAATAACATATACATCCACCATCAATATCGTATTCAGTTTTAGCTTTCTTCAGGTCATCGTTGTAATCTATTTGTTTATCGAAAGCAGGGGTAAGCATTTTTATCTCCCTCTTTTTCCTTTTAAATAAACTACTTTCGTTAACAGCATTAATAAACTGTAATCCGCCATTATAGTCGCCAACGATGCATACAATATTAAAAGAGCTTAATATGTAGTCTAGATACACAATGTGCTGCTTAAGATGAGTTCCGGACAGAGCGTAAGAATGAACCATTGTACTCTGCTGGTTTTTATCATTTAATTTAAATACGCTCATTGCAAAATCGTCAGAGCTTTCTGACTCAGCCCAACTAGGGTCAAAAGCAAGTAGATATTTTGCACCCGCTTCACCCTTAACCTCGACGCTGGGGGTTTCACCATCCCTTACGGAACACTCAGCCATACGAGAAGTCTTAAAATACCCGCTACTATCGTCAGTAAAAACAGCACCGAACTCTCGCTCAAACTGACTCTGACTCATTGTTGATTTAGCCTGAGTGAGCAAATTTTGATCATAAAGCTGACCTGGCGCGCAATCATAACTAAACTGCATGATAACTCGATGGGCGTCCTTGGAGTCGCCTCCGCCCTTTTTAATCAAGTCTTCAAATTGAGAATAAAGTTTATACATGTACTCAAATTTATAGCTCGCGGAAGAGAGCATTATTAGTTTATTATTCGGCCAAACGTGCCTATCCTCCTCCTTCATCTTCCCTTGAGCAATCACTTCTGTTTCAAGATTATATAAATCCTCCCTCTGGGTAGGGTTTTCCACGACAGACAAGAAAGGTACAATAACCTCATTATATATCCGTTCAGGCATAAGAAGAAACTCATCAATGATAATTCTATGAAACCTAAAACCCCGAAGCTTTTCCCCGTCGCCCAAAGGCAGAGCTCGTATCCTGGAGGATCCAATTTCCATTAGCCACTCGTCATTACTTTTACTTTTTTTAGTAATACACTGTGAGAGAAAGCCCGCTTCAGGCTTGGCGGCGATATCCTCAATTTTTTTAAAGATCATCTTCGCCTGTCTAAAGGACTTAGACAAAATACCGATCTCTACCCCTTGATTTAATATAGCGTCCAAGAAAGCAAAAATACCAGTAGTGAAGGATTTAGACATGCCTCGAGACCAAACTCCCATAAAGTAATCCGTCTCAAACATAGCCTTGATAGCCATGTGCTGAAAAGGGAAAAGTTTAATTCCAGAAATAAGATCGGTAGTAAAGCTAGTGTTCTCCCTTAGAAATTTATACAGGAGTATCTTAGCCTCCTTCTCCTCAAGGAAGCCTTCTTTCCCGTTAAGATATTCGTTAATATGAATATCGGGGGCTCTAGAGCCCTGATTACCTTGTTCCCAGACCATGTTTTTCTATATAGTATTGTACGTCCACGTTCCATAATTTTCTACCAAAAAACAATATTTTTTCAATTATCCTTTCCGAGTTCTCCCTGCTACCAGAAAAAACAAATTGACAAGAATCAGCGAATTCATGCATAATTTCCCTCATATTATGGTAAATAAATTTAAGATTTGTTCTGTGCGGTCCAAACTTATTACTCTTGGCGGCCCGCATATACGCTTCGAGATGAGGCATATCGCTATCTATGACAATAAAAAGATAGCTTCCCAAATCCCTCGCCCTAGAGATTTCCCTCTTGAATCTATCAAGATTACCAAGGCTTAAGGTTCCGATTAGATCGTTTGCACTTTTTCTGTCAACATATGTATAATCATAATACTCACCAGCAGAAGTATAATCCCCGAAATCTAACTTCATTTTCTCTGAATTGCCGAAAGTGAGTGGCTGCTGTTCCCTTGTGTCAATAAATATCTTCATGTCTTGCATGTCTATTTCCTCAAAAAACTCCGGAGGAATCCTTTTGCCAAATAAAGGAGTTACTCCGCATAATCTACAGGCCTCAGTGTAGCTATCGAAATATTTCATGTAGGAGTCAAGATCGGGCATGGACTGAAACTTGAGCTCGACATGTCCTGGCCCTCGCACTAAGGACTTGGAGGTGATTCGATCACTTAGCATCTTTAGTATATAATCCTTAACTTCTACCCCAGACTCGCCGCACCACTTAATTAGCTGAGTTCTGTTGGAAAAATCTTTAGTAAAATAGTCCTGCTTATTTTTAAATGGAAGCAAGTCTCCTGTGAGTTTATTTTTTCTTTGGAAAAATTTCACATAATATTCCGCAAGCGTCATACTGTGAACCTTGATATGGCAATGAAGAGCCCTCTCGCTATCGAAGCTTTTTTTACACTCCTTACAGATATTCGTGTTCATATATATTGTAATCTACCTCAGGTTTTTTTCTTAGAATTTTTCTAGCGAGATACCATACCAAATCGACAATAAAATTACTCACGGACTTACCCTCTACATTAGGCTTAATTGACCTAACCGCCAAATAAGGAAGAAGACCCTCAGCAAAACTACATCTTTCAAATAATATCCTAGAAACAGGCGGCCGCCAAACCTTATCCTCCTCGACCCAAGGCCCAAGAATCATGGCTTGTTCCCCGCTCTTCCCAGTATGTAAAAAATTACAACCAAAGAACTTAATAGAATTACTAGCGCAGTTTATTGATATTTGCCTATTACCATTAAGATTAAAAATACACTCGTTAAATAATATATCTCTTGCTCGAGACATTTCAACGCATTTCTCTAAACCAGAAAAGAAAGTACATTTTTTAAAAATAATATTGTTTGAGTTATTTATATTCAATGAGCCTTTATTCTTGTCAGCATTAAATATGCATTCTGAGAATAAAATATTATCCCCCCCAGGTCTAATTTCGTTTAATATCTCAAAGGTGAATAAGGGAGTGTTGCAGGAAATCGGACAAAAGCTTTCCCCAGCGATCTGCTCGCTATATAACATCTTTCTTGCTTATCCCCAGTACCCTACTTTTCCATTGGGGCATCTTTTCCAGAAGGTCAGCTTCCTCGCTTATGGTTTGCTGCTGCATCTCTGCCATTCTAACCATAATTTTCCTTTCCTCCTCCTCTTGGAATATTTGAACTAAATTCAACATGCTGGCGTTCTTCTCAACTTGACTACTTATCCTTTTTGATCTATCCCCTTGGAGCTTAGATATCAAGGATTCCATTCTTTTTTCGCACTGGTTATACTCTTCGCTTTTAGTCTTTAACAGTTCGGCAAGTCTAACTGTTAGGTCCTGCTGATCTTCGGCCTCGTCAAACATTCGATTAAGCTTGTTCATAGCGCTTTGTATTCTTTTGAGGTGGATATAATCCATACAAACATTAATGTATAAATTAATTTCATCAGTAGTTAAATCGGGCTTGTCCCAAGTAGCCCTAACGAATTCCGCCTCAAATAGATTTCTATCTTCTAGGCCGGTATATGTTTCTATTACCTGGAGAAATCTTGGCGCGCCCATGAATTTCCTTAAAGCCTCTATACATCTTTTGTATTGCACGGTCATTCTTGCTTCGGTAATTTCAACGGCAACGCAATCGAAAATTTTCTTTATCACCTTACTGTCTGCCTTGGGAGGGGAATATCTAACGTTTAAAGCGTTTTCGGGAGCGAAGGCAGCAAGGCCCTCTGCGCTTATATAGTTATGCACAGCCCAGAACTCCTTACTCAAGTGTTTTATGTTAGAGTCGGAAAACGCCAGCTTAGCTAGTTCCAAACTAGAAACCCCGGGGGAACAATTTTCCCTTACGAACTCTTTTTGGCAATCGCTTAATTCCACGTCATCTTTTTTATCCACGTGTCTCGTAGAGTACTCAATCTCCTGCTCTGCAAGATACGCCCTAATAGCCCTACCCTGACGAGTTCGCCCATCAAGAGTATCGTCCTCAAAAACCTCTTTGGTTAATTGAGACAAATCCCCAATGGTTATAGCAAGTTCCTTAATTCGCCCCTTTTGAATTTCTGAAAGCATCAGCAGCTGATTCATAAGCCATCACCTCTCCTTTTTGTAGTATTTGTATAGCCTTGTCCTTGAAAATCTTTTTCAAATTTTTTAATTGTTTATACCCCGCCTTTCGACCTTTTTCGGTCGTTTTGTACCCCATGATCTTCGCGACTTCCTCTTCCTCCATGTGCTTTACATAAAGCATATCGTAAATTCTATACTGCTTTGCAGGCAAAGATTCCTCTAGAGCCTTGGATAATTTTACTATACACTCATCAATATCAACATAAGTATCCCGCATGGAATAGATTTCTGTAGGATGATTTTCTATCGTTACAGCCATTTTTATGTCATAGGCTGATTTTTTAGTTTTTTCCCACTTAGAGTATAGCGGACATTCCGAGTCCTGCTCTCCGCTGGATGTAAACCCACAGAGGCTTCCTGGGTTTATTCCTGCGCTATCTGAGCATTTCGACTGATTAAACGGGCAATTCAAACAAGGTCGAACGAAATTAGAGTAGTTATTTCGCAGTATGTTCTTCATTTGATTTGTAATAATCTTATTAATCCAAGGAGCAAGAGATCGAGACTGATCCCATTGGTCCCATTTTTTAAATATGTGTGCTCTGATTATTTGCTCCACATCTGAAAAATCAAACCATGCGAGAGAGTCTAGAAACCATTTTCCCCGACGCTTCCTAATTTCTATATCTATCTCTTTGTGCTTATCCTCGAAAGCAAAAACAGTTACGCTATTTTTGCTTTCTTTGGCGACCGCTTTTTCTTTTTGGCGTTTTTTCAATGAGCTCCCCTTCTTCTATTTGGATCAAATCTTCTAGTTTTATTTTCCTATTAAATCCCTCGACAGATGAAGAGCATTTAAAATCAACGATATTAGGGACGCTATCAGCATTAGAAAACTGATCAAAATCCTCTTCCACCTCCCCCTCTATTGGTTTAGTTCGTTTTTTACGACCGAGCATATTTGGGTCCCCTATTGTTTTTTTTGGCGAGGCTACTCCTACAGCCAAGCCCAAAGGAGCGCCGCAGCTATTGCAGAATTTAGGAATCTGGGTGGCATAAAGGTTTTTGTGACCACATTCCTTACAGTAAGTGTATGTCATATATCCTTTATAATAGGAGAGATAAGCCTAAAAATCAATTATACCAAGTAACCGCTAATTATCCTTGCTTGTCGACGCATAAATTTCTCAGGATCAGAACATTCGTCGCTAAGGCAGAAATTCTCTTGGGGAGTTATATAGTCTACCCCAAGAATACCTATAACCTTGCCCTGTAAAGTCTTAATCGGAACATTATATAGGGCTCGCACACCCTTAGATCTAAGCAGGCACTTAAACGATTCGTCCGAGATCTCCTCGATATCGAGATAGGCAAATTTACCCTCGGAAATTACATCATGAATATATTGATTATAATTTGATATCCTGTGTCCCTGGGAAGAAAGAGATTCGGAGCTCACTCCTGCCCTAACCTTCTCATAAGTGCAGCTAAATTTTTGCTGACCCCTGCCAGAAAAGAAATGTTCTCCGTTATGAAATTCAAAAACATATGCTCTAGCGCATTCACTCTGGGACTGTATATACTCTAGAGCCTGATATATATTTGTGCCAGATACAGTACTAGATTCAAGGCAATTTTTTTTCCGATAATCTATTTTATTTTTAACATACACTGCCAAGACTGCGCCAAGGGCAGAAATACAGGAGGCGATCAGTAAGGCGAAGGATTCCATGTATTATAGTACACTTATCTTTTGGGCCTTAAAGTTAGTGCGGATATTATAGTGCACAAAAGCACAGAAGATAATATTAAAATCAAAGCCCAGACGGGGGCTGTTGTATTTACTTCTCTTGCCATATCGTAGTATTCTGCTCTATTAATACTTCCAGTATTATCAACATCTATATCTTCAAATGGAACAACTGGAGCAACCGGAGCGGTCGGAGTTGCACTACCGCCGGGGTATTTAGCTTTGACAACGGAAATTCCAGAGGCGCACCCAGAGCAAAATAGTAAAAAGATAAAAATAGCAACCTTCATCTTCTCTTACTTGGTATAGCGTAAAAGCCGACGACCATAAAACATAAGTCCATGAAGGACGACAACATAAGACCCCCAGTTAGTCTTACAACAGTAAAATCCTCTCCTCCCCAAAACCACGATAAAATCCCCCACCTAGAACCTGAGCCCTTAGGAACGACCATGTCATAACTTATGTTGGGGTTATGTGCGTAATAAAGCATTAGATAGCAAAGCGTAAAAGTTATAGACATAAAAAGCACCCTCCTAGTTACCTTCACGAACGGGTCACTAGAATTCGATCGCTGACTCTCAATTAAAGCGTTCATCATCTTTTCGTCCCTAGCAGCAAGCGCAAGCTGATCCTGCCGCTTTTGTTCTAACCAAGCGTTTAAAATATTGGCGCCTATTTTAATCCCGGCGCCAAGGATAGTATTTAGAATCGGACCCATTATTTTTTATTTTTACCCATGTCCGCCATGCCTTGACCTAAGATATAGGCAAGCATTGGCGTCATCATGGCAGCAACCGAGTCAACGTCCATTCCCCAATCAAAACAATGATTAGACATAGGAACAATTACGGCAATAACGGAAGCCCAGAATTTTTTACTTTTCCAGAACGATTTATCCATTTTATTTTTTCTCCTTTTGTTGTTATTTCAGTATTTTATGTACTACTACAGCGAGAAGGAATAATCCTACTGCTGCAAAAAATATTTTCTTTTTCTGAGTCCACTCCCCATCTTTCTTTTTCTGCCACCAGGGTTTAGGCTCTGGATCGGGCTCTGGATCGGGCTCTGGATCGGGCTCTGGATC
>TARA_B110000495_G_scaffold160917_1_pt1 | contig 14915 bp, 20 predicted proteins | sample TARA_B110000495 | Tara Oceans TARA_B110000495 (sample SAMEA4398219) | marine metagenome | biome: Polar Biome; feature: [MES] marine water layer (ENVO:01000295) within the mesopelagic zone...; material: water (ENVO:00002006), including particulate matter (ENVO:01000060) such... | reverse complement strand
TAATTGATACCTCTAAGACTGCGCCATTCGTGTTAAGAATTTCGCTACCTTAGGGCAAAGTCATTAAGAAGGCATCTAGAGAAATCTAGGTGCCTTTTTTTTATTTGGAGTTTGTATAAATAGTGGTATGGCAGATAAACAAAGAATAGCACCACAAAAAATCAACCTTGCGAAGTCGACTAATTATCGGTTGAATATGAGTATTCTTCCCGGAACACAATTCTGGCTGACTACTTGTAATCTTCCTACTATGTCTGCTAACGAGGTTATGATTGGGCATCCTATACACGGAAATATCTATAGACCGGGCGGAGCCATTATGGGTGCGCCTATGACCGTCACTTTCTTGGTGGACGAGGATTATGAAAATTATATGGAAATCATTAATTTGATGTATAAGGCCGCAGGACCTGACCCAAAACAAAGGGCGAAGGATGTCAGAGAAATCATATCTACTGGTTCTATCCATATCCTATCAAACAACAAAAATGTGAGCGATAAAGTGTTCACATTCCACAATATGTTCCCTACCATTCTAGGAGAACTTCAGATGACCAACGAATCTGCGGAACCCCTACTTACCGATTTGACCCTACAATACGATTATATGACTATGGAGAAGGGTACTCCTCTCTAAAAAAGTTCAAAAAAGTTCAAAAAAAGGCTTGACAAAGGCCATTATTTACTGTATAATGGTAACAAAATAATACTATGGAGTGAGTGAATGTACAAACCGTTACCAGATGGTGTCACAATTAGGGAATCAGATATTGAAGGATTAGGCTTGTTTGCCGAAAAATTCATTCCTAAAGGCACATATCTCGGAATCATACATATTCCAGATAATTCAGGAACTGGTGAGTATATCAGAACTCCACTTGGCGGCTTCGGAAATCACTCGGAAACCCCTAATTGTGATAAGTCCACTACAGACGATTATAAGGGAAACTGGTCAATCTCAACCAATAGGGATATCCAGCCAGATGAGGAAATAACGTGGACATACACGTTCTACGAAGTCGAATATACCCATAAGTAATGCTTGACATTTGAGGTGAGATAATATATAATGGACTCTATGAAAATTGAAGAATTAGAAGCAGAGGTTACGAAAGACCTCTATATTGATGAGACGGTTCTGGCGAAGGAATCTCTGGCTACTCCTACCAAACACAATAAGTACCTCAAGATTCTATTGAGGGAAAGACTCAAATTAAAGAAATTACAGGGCGAACTATATAAGGTATCGTTGGGAAGAACTAACTTTTATAACGGTTCTGACCCAGACCCCTACGAGTATGTCTTAAAGGACAGAGAAGTTAAGGAATATGTGAGAGTAGACCCTGCGGTTGTCACTACAGAAGCCAAGGTGGTTTTACAGCAAGAGATGGTGAACTATCTAGAAGAAGTTTGTAAGATGTTCACAAATCGAGGGTTCGCTATTAAGAATGCTATTGATTTTATGAAGTTTACACAAGGTGAGTTTTAATTCGTGGATATAGTCATACATAAGAAAGATGACGTGTATCTGTCTATAGATTGTGAGCCTAATATCGCTCACGACCTGTCTGACTATTTTACGTTCAAAGTGCCGGGATATAAATTTATGCCTGCCTATCGAAGTCGAGCGTGGGACGGTAAGATACGTCTATTCAATGCGTTTGGTGGAGAACTATATTGTGGTCTTCTACCCTATGTTGAAGAGTTTGCAGTACGAAACAATCTGACCATTGAGAGCCTACCTCTTGAGGGATTAACCACACCAGACGAAACATCCAATTTCTTTAAAGGGCTTAATCCACACGTGTCTGGAAGTCCTATAGACCCCTATGATTATCAGTTAGAAGCACTCCATCACGGCATCAATCATAAACGTGCCTTGATGATATCGCCCACATCGTCTGGAAAATCTCTTATGATTTACGGGCTGGCGCAATGGTATCTAAAGGAGACTGACAGAAAAATATTGATTATTGTCCCTACAACTTCATTAGTGGAGCAAATGTCTAAGGACTTTGCAGAGTATTCCCAAAATGAATTAGATACTCACAAAATATACGCAGGAAAAGATAAAGTCACAGAAAAGCGTGTGGTTATCACTACGTGGCAATCTATCTACAAATTACAGAAGCCGTGGTTCAAGCAATTCGGTGCAGTCATAGGAGACGAAGCACATAATTTCAAGGCAAAATCGTTGACTTCTATTCTCACCAAGATGACAGAGTGTGAATATAAATTCGGTTTTACTGGAACTCTGGACGGAACACAAACTCATAAACTTGTACTAGAGGGATTATTTGGACCTATTCATAAGGTCACTACAACTAAAGCATTAATGGATTCTGAAACTATTGCTAAACTGCACATCGAAGCAGTAACTCTAGGATACACAGATGAAGAGAAGAAACTTGTAAAAACTATGGTATATAAGGATGAGATAGATTTCCTTATAAAACACCAAAAGAGAAATAAGTTTATATGTGATTTAGCGGTTAGCCGCGAAAAGAACACATTAATCTTATATCAATTCGTAGAGAAGCACGGCAAAAAGTTACACAGTCAGCTTGTAAGACTTGCCCCAGACAGACCAGTGTTTTTCGTGAGCGGAGACGTAAAGACTGAGGTACGGGAGGAGATTCGTGCAATTACAGAAACATCTACTAACGCTATTATCGTGGCTAGTTACGGCACTTTTTCTACTGGTATTAACATTAGGAATTTGCATAACATTATTTTCGGGCATCCTGCTAAGTCTAGGATTAGGAATTTGCAGTCTGTTGGTCGGGTGCTACGAGTGGATAGAGGAAAAGATAAAGCAACGCTCTTTGATATAAGCGATGATTTGAGTTGGAAGAAACATAAGAATTTTTCACTGAAGCATTTCTTTGAACGAGTGAAAATATACAATAGTGAGAAATTTGATTATAAATTAAGGAGCATAAAATTATGACTGAACAGGCTAAAGAAGAGTTTAAAACCTATAAAGCCGTGGTACATCTGAAACACACAGGCACGGAGATTATTTGTGACTTATTGTCCATTAATGAGGCAGAGCGGCACGTCACCATCAAAGACCCCTGTAAGGTGGTTATTTTGGAAAATTCGGAAGGTCAGACCCAAATGGCACTGGCTCCGTGGCTAATGACTACCAAAGAGAATACCCTTCATATCGGTATGGGAGATATCCTATTCATAGCCGATGCACGGGATGAGATATCAGACCAGCATAATTCGATGTTTTCCCCCATAATTCAGCCAAATAAGGGTGGACCCAAATTAATTTTGTAAAAAGTGAAAAAAAGGCTTGACAGCGTATAAGTAGATATGCTATACTGTAAGATAATAGAAGTAGAATAACCACATTGTTCATATGGTGGCTTGAGCCAATTCAAGCATTCCGCCTGAAACGAGAAACTCAGGTAAGTAGCCCTTTGGTGAAGTGAGCAGACTATAATACTCGACAAACTGAGTTGAGGTCTGTGTATTGATGTCCCGAACAAGGACTAAATATGCGAAAGAAATCGGGTCTGCGATTCACCACGTATTGGTATCTTCGCACTAGAGATAGACGAGTATAAACGTCTAGAGGCCACTGGGATTAAGCAGTTTTTTTGCTCCGTAACCCAGCCTCTAGGATAACTGTATCTAAAATCTAGTATTATAGAAGTGTTATAAGTATAGTAAAGAAGGTCCAAATATAGATACTAACGAACGAACGCAGTGAGTGAGTTAAGTCTGTGACGAACGAAGTGAGGAACAGACTGGGACGGAATAGAATGGAGTCCTACTGATAATGACGAATATAATGAATATAGTGAGTTTAGAAAACATTTTAATGGATACCTATGTCCAAAATTAATGTAATAGAAATCCTACCTAATTTAATGGCTCTCAGGACTTCGTCCTTCGAGGGTTCGCTACGCTCACCTTTTAAACCTCATATAAGTAATAGTAGAAAAAAGACTTGACAACACCATTTGTTTAAGGTATAATACTATACAGTATAACTTGAATTGATTGAATGATATGGAGTATAATATGAAACGGAATAGCAAAAGGGGTTCTGATACACCGATTAAGGCTAGGGAGCCTGTCGATAAAGAGAACACCAAGCACTATATTAACAATAAAGAGTTCTTGAAGGCACTCATTGAATATCAGGCAGACATTGTCCGATGTGAAAAGGAAGGTCTAAAGAAGCCATATGTAACAGAATATATTGCAATGTGCTTTCTACAGATTGCCCAAAGGCTTTCATATAGACCTAACTTTATTAATTACACATATAAAGACGATATGATATCTGACGGTCTGGAAAATTGTCTTGCTTATATGCACAATTTCAATCCAGAAAAGAGTACGAATCCTTTCGCATACTTTACTCAGATTATCTACTACGCATTCCTTAGACGTATCCAGAAAGAAAAGAAACAACAGTACGTGAAGTATAAGTACTTCGACCAGAAAGCAGGCTTTGAGCAAATGGACGAATTACAGGAACACGATAAGGAATCATTCGATTTCATTCATACTCAAGGTGCAGTGGATTTTCATACACATATTAAGGAGTTCATTGACGATATGGAACGTAAAGAGAATGAAAAGAAAAACAAGCGAGAGTTGAAGAAACAAGAACGAGAGCAACTACAAGAAACCAAGGCACAGGATAAAAAGAATAACCTTGAGTTCTTTATGGTATGAAGATAGCAATTATAACAGATACGCACTTCGGTGCAAGGTCAGACAGTCAAGCATTCTCGGATTTCTTTTATAGGTTTTGGACAGGAACATTCTTCCCATACCTAAAGGAACATAATATCAAGACCATCATTCATAGTGGTGACTTGATGGACAGGAGAAAATATGTTAATTATGACACTTTGTCTCGCATTCGTAAAGAATTTCTTCAGCCGATGATTAATGAAGAGATTCAAATGCACTGTATTGTAGGTAATCACGATACCTATTATAAGAATACATCTGCAACGAACTCTATAGAACAACTGTTCGACATTGATGGTATTCCAGATAACGACACTTTTCATACTCCCGTTATTGGATATTCAAAACCAAAGAATTTGCGGCTTCCAGACGGATATCGACTGGATTTAATTCCTTGGATTAATGACGACAACGAAGAAGAAATTTTAGACTTCATCAAGAAATCTAAGAATCAGGTGGCTTTCGGTCACTTTGATTTGTCTGGATTTGAAATGATGAAGGGTATAAAATCAGTGTATCATTCAAGAAGTCCAGACTTTTTGAACAAGTATGATACAGTGTATAGTGGACATTTTCACACAAAGTCAGATAACGGACACGTTTATTATCTTGGTAATACATACGAGATAACTTGGGCGGATTATAATGACCCTCGCGGCTTTCATATTTTTGATACTGAAACTCTCGAATGTGAGTTTGTCCTTAATCCTAATGTTATGCACTCTAAGATTATCTACGATGACCGTGAAATCGACACAGATTTATATGAGAATCAGATAGTCAAAGTGATTGTAGACAAAAAGGATGACATCGAACTTTTTAATCGGGTCTGTGAAGACTTGGAGAAGAAGTGCGAAGACGTATCTATAATCGAAGACCACGGGCTATTGTCCCAGAGTCAGGTAGAATTTGAAACAGAAGACACCATAACGACTCTGGAAAGATACGTGGATAATTTGAGTATAGATAATAGTAAAGAAGTAAAAAAGATTCTACACGAGATTTATGTAGAAGCCCTATCAATTTAATAATGGAGAAATATATGTTTAATATAGTAGACTGGGTGCAAGAACGCCTTGAAGAGAGAACCACTTGGGATGGAGCAATGCTCATTGGTTTTGGTTTAATAATGTTGATGATTCCAATGGATTTGTTCGCCTATGGTGCGATTATATACGGTGCGTGGACGTGTTGGAAATCTGAATAACAGGAGACCGTTTATGAGTAATAAATTAAACGATAAGAGTGAACCAACATTTCCGCACGTTAAGTCGGATGATTGGAAAGCAGAAGCTAAGAAATCCTCACTAGAGGGGCTGGCTAAACTTATTCTGGAGACAGAAGAGAGGAAGAAAAAAGCCAAAGAAGAAAAATAATACTTGACATACCCTTGAGGAACTGCTATAATTGAGATATTATGATAAAATTTAAGACTGTACGCTATAAGAATTTCCTGTCAACTGGCAATAAATTCTCGGAAATTCAAATAGATGGTGCTAGGACTAACCTTATGGTTGGTGCTAATGGTGCTGGTAAATCCACGTTTATGGATGCGATATCCTTTGGCCTGTTTGGGAAACCTTTTCGTAAGGTGAAACTTGGTCAACTGGTCAACTCAATCAACCAAAAAAACTGCGAAGTTGAATTGGAATTTGATGTTAGTGGAAAATCGTATCTCATTAAACGTGGATTAAAACCTGCTAAATTTGAAATATATGTTAATGGTGCAATGAATGACCAGATGGCATCTGCTAGAGATAGTCAGGACTTCTTGGAACGATATGTTCTACGAATGAATGAACGGTCTTTCCGACAGATAGTCGTACTTGGCTCTGGTAGTTTTACACCATTTATGAGATTAGGTGCAGGAGATAGACGTTCTATAATTGAAGAGTTACTTGATATTCAAATCTTCTCTATTATGAATGACTTGGTTAAAGGTCGTGTAATAGACAATAAGAATTCTATTTCTGAAGTTCTACATCAAATTGAATTGCTAGAACAAAAGATTAAGCTACAAGAAAGCCATATCAAAATTCTGGCAGAGAATGATGCTGTATCTATTAAAAGAAACAAAGAAGAACTGAAAGTATCCCTTGAGCGTGTGGCTACTATCACTGGCGAGATTAAGGCTCTTAAAGAACAGGCGCAGGACTATGATAAGAAAACTGCAAAGAGAGGAACGCTGTTTGGGTTCAAGAATAAATTTAAATCAAAACAGGAGAGACTTAATAATAGTATAGAGTCGGTTGATAAAGACGAATGCCCAGAATGTCTACAGGGAATACCAGAAGAACATAAACACATCGTGATGGACCGTGTTGATAAAGAACTCCAAGATTTGTCTCTTGGACTTTCTGAACTCGAAACAACTCTATCAAATATTGACACAGAGATTTTAGAAATGGAAACTATACTCCAATCAATCTCTGAAAAACAGGGTTCGATTACAGGTATCAATGAGTACATCTCAAAAATCTCTTCTGAACTATCAGAGCAATTAGAAAAAGATGATAGGGGTACAGACCAGAAAGAGATAGATGATACCAAAATCCATCTTGACGAAAACCACACTACAAAATATTCATTACAGGAATCAAAGCACCATCTGAATACTACACAAGAGTTACTAAAAGATAACGGTATCAAAACCGTGATTATCCGTAACTACCTACCACTAATAAACCAACTGATAAACAAATATCTACAGGCTTTGAATTTCAATATTGCTTTTGAGTTAGACGAAGCATTCAATGAAACAATCAAATCCAGAGGCAGAGATGCCTTCCAATACGGTTCATTCTCTGAGGGTGAAAAACTCCGTATTGACTTGGCTCTACTATTTTGTTGGAGAGAAGTCGCAAAGCTGAAAAATTCAGTCGCAACCAATCTGCTCATTTTAGATGAGATATTTGATTCCAGTCTGGACTCCACAGGAATAGAAGACTTCCTAGGAATTCTCAATTCCCTTGACGATAATACCAACGCATTTGTCATATCTCATAAGGGTGACCAGATTATAGACAAATTTGGACGTGTAATTTCGGTCGAAAAGGCCAAAAACTTCTCAAATATTGTGACAAATTAGTCACAAAATCAACTTTTTTTCACTTTTTTTTCAAAAGTGAGTAAAATCAATGACTTAGGAGACGAAAAAAAACGTCTTTTTACTTGACTTCTGCCCAGAAACGAGTATAATAGGTATTGTAAGTTGATAATAAAGAGGAAATTAATGAATAAAACAAACGTCAACATTGAGAGTAAGAATTCCCTAGCCAGATTGATGGCTACAGAAAACCTTCATATCCAACACGCTAAAGTTTCCACTGCTTCCTTTGATGTCAAAAACCGTGTTCTACGGTTGCCGATTTGGAAAGAGATGGATTCTACGATGTATGAGGGTCTAATCGGACACGAAGTTGGACACGCTCTGTATACTTCATTTGAAGATTGGAGCGGTTTTGTTAAAGACTTCCCAGAGTTGAAAGATTATGCTAACATCATAGAAGATGCTAGAATCGAAAAGAAAATGAAAGTCAAATATCCCGGTATGAGGAAGACTTTCTTCTCTATGTATGATTCGTTATCCCAAAAGGATTTTTTCGGTACGCAAGGTCGTGACCTAGAATCTTTTGGATTAGCGGATAGAATTAACATTCACTTCAAATTAGGCGTTCGTGCCGATGTTCCTTTCTCTGATTGGGAAGAGGAATTTGTTGCACGGGTTGCCAAGGCTGAAACTTTCGAGGATGTTGCTACTCTTGCAAAAGAACTTGGCGATATTGCGAAAAAAGAAGCCGAGACTCAAGAATCTGATTTGGATGATTTTGAGATGTCTGACGAAAATGATGACAACGAAGATGATTCTGAAATGATTGAAATTCCTGTCTCTACTCCTAAGTCTAAAGATGACGAAGAAAAAGAGGAAGATAAGGACGAAGAAAAAACTGGAAATCCAATTCCTGTCGCTAAAAAGGCAGAGGAAGAGGAAGAGGAATCTGAGGAAGATTCTGAGGAAGATGAAGATGGTTCTTCTAATGATGAAGGTGCGCCTAATAAAGAGCCTACCAATTCCGATTTGCCTCCGACTCCAGAAACTCAGAAAAACTTTGATTCTGCAATGCAAAATATGAATGATGCAGAAGCAAAAGAGCCAATCTATCTTGACCTTCCAAAAGTTCGTGTTGAGAATGCGATTGTTCCTTGGAAAACTACTTTTGCTGAATTGAATGAACACTGGGCAACTCCAGAACATTTTGCTCACTACTATGAGCAAGAAACCCAAGCTATCGAAAAAGAGAAAAATGTTAATATTTTCCGTGCTTGGAAAAAAGACACTGCTCAAATTGTTAATTATATGGTTAAAGAATTTGAAATGAAGCAAGCCGCGACTGAGTACAAGCGCACTAGCGTTGGTCGCTCTGGTCAACTTGATATGAATAAACTTCATAAGTACAAAACTGATGAAGACATTTTCAAGCGTGTTGCTTCTGTTAAAGATGGTCGAAACCACGGTTTAATGATGTGGATTGACTGGTCTGGTTCAATGTCTGGAAAGATGGAAGCCACTATCAAGCAAACTTTGACTCTGGTTATGTTTGCTCGAAAAGTTGGAATCCCATTTCGAGTTTACTCCTTTTCAAACTCTAATGGTCTTCTTGAAAAGTTAGGCGGAATGTCTCCTAACAAATTCTATGATGTTAATGATACTACGACTGACCATATGAAAGTTCAGCAATTAGGAATGAACGAATATTTCTCTGAGAAAATGAGTTCAAAAGATTTCAACAAACAAGTTCAGAATGTGTTTTTCCTAGGAAAATCTCTGGACTATAATGGCTTGATGTCTGCTCCGACTCACGGAATGAGTTCTACTCCACTTAATGAATGTATTCTTGCGGCTCACGAAATGATTTCTAATTTCCGTAAAGAAACTGGAAAAGAAAAAATCAATGCGATTTTCTTGACCGATGGTGGTGCAGACGGAAACGCTCACTGGCATAATACCGCTCCAGACGTTGAATATAGAGAAGGTTATATTGGTTCATCAAGTCGAGATAACAACTATTTCGTTTTGAGAGACCCTAAAACAAAGCGTTTGCTTTCTGGAACTGGTCGAAGAAGTTTGACAAATTCCCTTCTTGCAAACCTTGGTTCTTCTCTTGGAATCAATGTGATTGGTTTCCATATCACAGACCGAAGAACGATTAATCAAACAATCTCTTGGGATGTTAGCTTTGAGGAGCAAGATAAACTGAAACCTTTTCTAAGCAAGAACGGTTATGCTCCAATTAAAAAGGCTGGATATGATACCTACTTCCTAGTCAATGATAAAGCATTGGATAAGGAAGCAGAATTTGAAAGTCTGGAGACCGAGAGAACTGAAAGCGGTGAAATCGCAAAAGGTAAACTTCGTACTCAATTCAAAAAATTCACGAATGCTCGAAAAGTTAATAAAATGATGCTGAATGAATTTGTTGCTTTGGTTGCTTAAATGAGAGGAAAAGATATGATTGTCAAGACCGTAACGATTTTTGGATTTGTTACCCTACTCTACTTTGTTGGATTTAAAGCACTTATGATGCCAGATGTTCTGGTATCATATTCTACCAATGAATGTGTCGAGGTGATAAACTACGATAAAGCCCAATATTCTTGTGAGAATATGCCTAGAAAATATAATCATATTTGGGCAAAATAGTTCTTGACAGGAACCTCAAATTAGGATATAATGTTTATATGATGACAAATACAGAAGACTTAAAATTGAGAGTTTGGCGACTTCCAGAGGATATGGAAATTCCAACCAATAATAGAGACCTTTCTTCAAAACGAAATGTCCGTTGGTTGCTCCGAAATTTGGCAGTCCGAAACAGTAATCATCCCTGTTTTAAAAATGTGATGGCAAACTTGAAACAACTAGATAGGGATATATAATATGAACTACTTTGTAAACGTGACTAAACCAGATGGTTATACAGACCGTTGGGAAATGCTAACTAAGGAACAGGCCAATTTTATCTATGCTGAACAGGTCGAAAAGTTCGGTATGAATCTTTGTGCTACGGGGATAATGAATGATTAATGACATTGACCTACGAGATTTTTCCAAGTTCAGAATTGGAGACCGTGTCAGATGTGAAGATGGAACCGAAGGTGTTGTTCGAGGAATGTTGACCACTTTCCCATCTTCAAATACAGGAGTTATTGGTTATCAAGATTTAAGCAATCCGTCACTATTATATACGGTACAGATTGCAGACGATTCGGATAGATTATGTTGGGGAGAAGACCTCACTAATATGATATATCAGATGCAGTTCGATTTTATGTATGATGAAAGTGATTGGGTAGCACCTATCAGTCGTGAGGAAACTTTCAGTATAAAGTACGTAAAAACGATGGGTGAAATGCTAAATACGAGGAATTCGTGATAAATATGTCACAAAAAGGTCATAATATGAAAAAAATGCACTTTTTTGCGAAAATAAGTCGAAAAAGACTTGACATATGGCGGCATTCTGGTATAATAGTATATGTTGATTGAGATTATTGTTTAAATTATGAGGAGTAAATATGAAAATGAAAAAAGCAGGATTTAGTTTCGATGCGATTGATGTTTCGGTAGGAGCCGAATTATCCTTCTATAAAGATAAAAGGGTAAAAGCAACCGTAGCGAATTTGACCGAAGTAGAATTTGAAGGCGAAGTTCAGTCTTTATCCAAAGCCGCAATAACCGTTGCGAATCGAATGGGTTTTGATTGGAAAGCAACCTCAGTAACGGGTTCACGCTACTGGGTATTTTCCGATGAAACTCTTGCCAAACGTAAAACCCGAATGGAAAAAGGGAATCCGCCAGTGGCTCCAGTTAAGGCAGTCAAGGCGAAATCCGCCCCATCTCCAGTAACGGCTCCAACACCAATGCCTTTAGTTGAAAAAGAAGTTGCTCCAATCCCATCACGAAATGCAGAAAGAACTTCTGCCGTGACTTTGGATTCTAGCATTTCCTTTATTCCTAAAGTTGATAAAACATTTGTGTCTTGGGGAAACATTGGAGACATTAAGCAAATCCTAAAATCGCAGTTATTCTTTCCTATCTATTTGACAGGAATGAGTGGTAACGGTAAGACGTTCGGTATCGAACAGACCTGTGCCTCTCTTGGACGTGAAATGATTCGAGTGAACTTCACGGCTGAAACTGACGAAGACGATTTGTTCGGTGGATTTCGCCTTGTCAATGGCGAAACAGTTTTTCAATACGGTCCCGTTGTTGAAGCAATGAAACGTGGAGCAGTTTTACTGCTTGACGAAATTGACCTTGGCTCTCACAAGATTATGGCTCTCCAGTCTGTTCTTGAAGGAAAAGGTTACTTCATTAAGAAACGTGCGGAATGGGTTGAACCTACCGATGGTTTCACAATCATTGCGACTGCCAATACTAAAGGTAAAGGTAGTGACGATGGACGTTTTATCGGAACGAATGTTTTGAACGAAGCGTTCCTTGACCGTTTCTCGGTTACAATGTATCAGCCTTACCCTTCTGAAGCCATTGAGAAAAAGATTCTCATCAAAGCGGCCGAAGGATTTGGAATTGAGTCTGAGGCTCTCGGAAAGTTTATTCCTAACCTTACAATGTGGGGTGATATAATTAGGAAGACTTTTGAAGAAGGCGGAGTTGATGAGATTGTTTCAACCAGACGTTTGGTTGATATCTTGAAATCATTCTCAATCTTTGGAGACCGTGGTAAAGCCATCAAGATGGCGATTGAGCGTTTCGATGACGAAACCCGTGAGTCTTTTATGAGTCTTTATGAAAAGATTGATGCTGGTGTCGGAACTGAAAACTACGGCAAAGAGGTTGACCCTAACGAGGAAGTTAAAGTTGATGAAACTTCCGATAGTGAATACGTTTAACAAAGCGTAAACGAAAACTCCGTGGGTAGTTTGAACCCTCAATCAACACCTGTCTAGGACTCACTCCTCTTTGAGTTCCTAGGCAGGACTTTTTTTAATCTGCAACCATCGAACTTGGGAGCGTTATATTATGGTACAAAAAACACACGAAGCGAAAATCAAGTTCCCTTGGAGATATGGTGAAGGTGAAATACTTTCGGATTTAGAAACTCATATTAGAGAAACTTATTCAAGCCATTACACAGGGGATGATAATCAAAACATTCAAACAATAGATGTATTTCAACATCGCGGCACGTTGGCTTCAACGTCCATTGATAATGCAATTAAGTATCTAATGAGATATGGTAAAAAAGCGGGAAAGAATGAAAAGGATTTAATCAAGGCAATGCACTATCTGGTTCTTGCTACTGCTTATGAGCGGAAAATGAAAAAGGCTTGACATTGCGGGAGATTTCCTGTATAATGGTCTTTAAATAACTAGGAGTATATTATGAAATTAAGTGAAAGAACATTAGAGGTATTGAAGAACTTCGCCTCTATCAATCAATCCATTCTCTTTACACAAGGGAATGAAATCAATACCGTATCGGTTCAAAAGAATCTATTAGGTTCTGCCACGGTTACTGAAAAATTTGAATCAACGAATGGTGAAGATTTTGCACTCTATGACCTAAATGAATTTCTGTCGGTTGTCTCTCTATTCGACAGCCCAGAGATTGAGTTTGGGGAGTCGTTTGCTACTATCACTGGCTCGACTGGGCAGGAATGCACTTATTGGTTTGCGGATAAAGAGATTATCGTTTATCCTACATCCAAAATTGAGATGCCTGACCCCGAAGTCAAGTTTACTTTGACAGGGGATAACCTGTCGAAATTACAACGTGCCACTGGAACCCTAGGTGTTCCAGATTTAGTTTTCCGAAACTCTGATGGTCGTATTGTAGCAGAAGCACTCGACAAACGCTCTGATACCTCAAACACATTTCAAGTTGATGTCGGTGCGTATGATGGAGATGCAAACTTCAAATTCTATTTCTTGAATGAGAGATTGAAAATGCTCCCCGGAGATTATGAAATTCAAATCTCTAAAAAGAATATTTCCAAGCTAACCTCGAAAGATGGGAAACTGGTTTATTGGATTGCCCTAGAACAGGATTCAACCTATGAATAAAGATTTTCTTTGGGTAGAGAAATATCGCCCCAAGACAATCTCAGAATGTATTCTGCCAGATTCTCTTAAAAATACATTCAATGAATTTTTGTCTAACGGTGATATGCCTAATCTCTTATTGAGTGGCACGGCTGGTACAGGTAAGACTACTGTAGCCAAAGCCCTTTGTGAGGAACTAGGATACACTTCATTAGTTATTAATGGTTCGTTAGATAGGAATATCGACACGCTCCGAAATGATATAGCGACATTTGCCTCTACGGTATCCTTTGATGGTGGGAAGAAATGTGTCATACTTGACGAAGCGGATTATTTAAATCCACAATCTTTTCAGCCTGCACTTAGAGGATTCATAGAGCATTTTTCAAAGAACGTGCGGTTCGTCTTAACCTGTAATTTTAAGGATAAGATTATTGAGCCAATTCATTCTCGAACTACATATATCGACTTCAGAAACGATAAGAAAGAAACGCCTGTACTTATGGGTTCGTTTATGAATCGCATTATAGATATATTAGAACAGGAAGAAGTTCGTATAGAATCGAAGCCTGCACTAGCTGAACTTATTAAACGACATTTCCCAGATATGCGTAGAACCTTAAATGAACTTCAAAGATACTCTTCTGGTGGAGTGATTGATAAGGGTGTGCTTGCAAAAATCGGGGAAGTCAATCTTGAAAGTCTTATGGGATTTTTGAAAGAGAAAGATTTCGGTAAGACACGTCAATGGGTTTGTGACAATATCGACCTTGACCCAGTGCATATCTATCGCCAGATTTATGATGGGATGCACAAGTATCTTGCACCGCAATCAATTCCAGCAGTGGTTTTACTTATTGCGGATTACCAATACAAACAGGCATTCGTTCAGGATGCTGAAATTAACCTAGTCGCTTTCTTAACTGAAGTGATGGTTGAAGTGGAGTGGAAATGAAAACTAAAAAAGTTTCTCCAACCCGTAAGAATATATTGCGGCACCGCAAAGCAACGAAGGAATCAGAAAACCGTACAGCAAAAGGCGATGCGGAAAACAACGTAGGACTGACTGGAGCCTCCAGTTTTGTTATTGAACACGATGGCGTAAGGAGCGATTCATAATGGAAAT
>TARA_B110000495_G_scaffold153744_1_pt1 | contig 15075 bp, 11 predicted proteins | sample TARA_B110000495 | Tara Oceans TARA_B110000495 (sample SAMEA4398219) | marine metagenome | biome: Polar Biome; feature: [MES] marine water layer (ENVO:01000295) within the mesopelagic zone...; material: water (ENVO:00002006), including particulate matter (ENVO:01000060) such... | reverse complement strand
TTTGACAACCGCTCAAAGTACGGCCAAAATGCAGGTCCGCAGTGGATTAAAATTCCTATCAGTCAGCCATGAGCTCGGAGGAAGCGCCATGAGTTCAGATCTTGCCGCCCTGAGCGCCGAAGACCTGGTTCTGCTTGAGCGCTGGGTCCCCGTTGCCAACGACAGCCAGGCTGTCCTGGGGGAAGAGCCGGATTGTGCCAAGGGAAAACCTTGGGACAACCCCGATTATGTTTGCGCGTTTCGCCTTGATGGAGAAGGGATCTTCTTGGAAGTTCAACTCAATGTCAACGGAGACCTGCGCATCGCAGGTCTCTTAAAGGGTGTCACTGGCGTTCACGCAGAGGCCCACCCCTGGGGCAGCGCTCTGTGTCTGGACGGACCGATTCGCTGGGTCGGTACTCGGACCCGGCGGCGCATGCGCTTGCTCTTTTTGTTGGCTGGAATCAAGCCCGCCCTGGGGCAGGCCAAAACCGAGAAGTACGATCTGGTGTGGCCGCAGCTCACCCTGGTCTTGCCTTGCACGTGGACCCCGTGACCCACGCTTAGGCCTTCCGGTGCCCGGTCTTCTTCATTACCCAGCCCACGCCGAACCACACCGCGAGAGTCCGGCTGGCACTTCCAGACCAAGGCCTGACTCAAGCGTCATTTCAAATAGACAGGGAGAGATCGCTGATGGGATCAAAACGACAAAACGCGTTAAATAACGCGGAAATTTTTGGCCCTGCAATGCGGGGAAATCCCTATCCTTTTTATCACGAACTTCGCGAATCCAATCCTGTCTGTTGGGACAAATCCCTACAGGCTTGGATCGTGACCCGCTATGAAGACGTCGCTATGGTTCTACACGACAGTCGTTTCTCGGCCAATCGAATCGATGCCGCCACCGAGCAAATCAAAACGCCACGTTACCGGCCTCTGTTAGATGTCATGGCACAAAAGATGTCCGAGAAAGATGAGCCGGACCACATGCGTCTGCGTTCGCTGGTAAATAAAGCGTTTGCCCATATGGCTCTTGAACACTGGGAACCCCTTATTCGCAATCGCGGGAATGATCTTCTGGATACTTTCCGTACTGCGAACGGCGGCGAGTTCATCAACGACTACTCAGTGCCTCTTCCTTTGTTGATCATCCTGCAACTTGTAGGCGTACCCACACAAGACACCCAGCAAGTAAAAACTTGGTGTGATGATTTTGCTGTTATCGCCTTAAACTACTACACCCATTTATCAGAGGAAAAACTAGAAAAGGGTTTACGGAGTGTCCAAGAATTCCGCAATTTTCTGACCCAGCGCATTGCAGAGTTAGAAGCCCAACCGGAAGACAATCTACTAAGCGCGTTAATTGCCGCCGAGCACGAGGGTCAGCGGTTATCGGTTGAAGAAATGTTGGCGAATACCTTTCTGTTATTGACTGCGGGTAACGAGACGACGACTTGTCTGCTGGGAAATGGACTGGCCGCACTCTTGGAATACCCTGATCAGATGCAACGTTTACGCCAAAACCCTGAACTCATCCCTCAAGCGGTGGAAGAGTTCTTGCGATTCAACAGTCCGGTGCAGTATCTTGGTCGAATTGCCAAAGAGGATTTGGAGATTCATTCCCAACCAATAAAAAAAGGTGACTTGGTGTTGCCTGTCATTGCATCAGCCAACCGCGATCCAGCGAAGTTCTCTAATCCCGATGTTTTGGACATCGACCGCACCGATAATCACCACTTCGCCTTTGGGTACGGCCGTCATTTTTGTCCGGGTTCACATTTAGCAAGGCTGGAAGCGGTTGTGTCTTTTGAAATTCTGTTCGAACAGACACGCGAAATTAGGTTGGATTCCATGCTCTTCACGGACCTTAAATACCGTAAAAATTTCCCGCTTCGCTGTCTAGAAAAACTCCCACTGCAAATCGATTTCCGATAAGAACCCAGCGATAGCGGTCATTTAGGCTGCATCACAAGTCCAACGATGGGGTCTCCCCGACGTTAATAAGTACCCGGGTATTTCCTGTCTCCTGCTGAGCGAGCTTGCCATTGATCAGCCTAATAAAGGTGCAATTCGTATCTCTGTATTGGTTTTACCGTCGAATTTGGACTTGAAAACCGAGCTAGAACTCGAGAGTTTGCGATTTTCGAACTAGAAGCGACGCCAAATCCGATGCAATTGAGTCAATGGCTTTTGAAAACCTACTCAGCAATCGAAATCAAACAATTGGTTTCATTGATTGGAGATCAGTTGCTGGCTTCTCGGCGGCATTCTAATCGCTGACAATTCCGCCATTGGCAATCTGTTGGTCAAGTTTCGCAACGAAGCCAACAGGGTCGGCGTCGATTTTTGGGATACATGGAGGACAGCAAACAAAAATCTTTCGCCCGTTGACGACGGTGGACTTCATTGTTGCGTCGACCTTCTGGCCCATGACTGGGCAAACGCCTTGGGCTTTGGCAAGGTTGGTTTGGATTGTTTTCCAATGGTCTGCGTTGAGCTGTTTGCCGACACAGCCTTTACAGCAAAGGAGCACGGTTTCTTTTTCGCCAACTTTGACTCTGATCGGAGCGCCCATCGAACCAAGTTCCTGGCCAGAAACAGGGCAGATGCCTTGAGCGTGAGCATGGAGCTTGTCACTTGCGGCTTGCTTTTCGGCCGCAATGAACTTGGTGTGATATGCGTTGACCTTGGCAAGCGAACCTCCAATGTCGGCTTGGATTTTTGGAATGCACGGCGGGCAACAAACGAAGACTTGCAGTCCGTTGACGACCGTGGATTTCATCGTCGCATCAACCGGTTTTTCCATGATCGGACAGATGCCTTGAGCAGAAGCGATTCTGGCTTGAATTGTGCCCCAATGTTCTGCGGAAAGCTGTTTGCCCTGGCAACCTTTGCAACATAAAAAAGCTATTTGCTCACCGACTTTCACTTTGATGGGCTCGCCCATCGAGCCAAGCTCGCCACCCGAGACTGGGCAGATTTTCTGCACTGCAATCTGAAGCTGATCCGTATCTGACAAATTTGATTTTGCCTCTGTCGTTTCTGATTGTTGTTGATCGCTTGCTTGTTGCGTCTGTCCAAAGCAACAGGTCGTCATCAATAAAGCCAAGGCTAATGAAGTAAGGGCTTTCATTTTCAATCCGTTTCTAAAGTCAATTGGTAAGTAAATTTGATTGAGCGGCGTCGGTATCGCCATCAAGCGAAGCGATCGAAAAACGGTCGTCGCCAAGTCCGCCTTTCATTTTCATTTCGAGGAAACCGCAATAAACTACGGGTACGACGAATAGTGTTATAAGTTCAACAACCATTCCGCCAAAGACAGGAATCGCCATCGCTCGAGCAACGTCAGCGCCTCGGCCAGTTGCCATCAAGACGGGGAGCAAAGCAATCACGGTGGTAAACGTTGTTATCAGGCAAGGACGAATTCGTTTAAGTCCCGCCTCAACAACAGCATTGCGAATGTCTCCGATGGAACTCAACCGTCGATTCTTAAGGGTCTGGTCGAGATAAGTCGCAACGACAACCCCGTCGTCAATCGCGATTCCAAACAGCGCGATGAACCCAACCCAAACCGCTGTGTTAAGCTGAATGCCGGCCATCGCCAGTGCGATCATACCACCACCAAAGGCAACCGGAATTCCTGCGAACACAATCAGCGTCAATGGAAGTCGCCGAAACTGCATGTAAATGATGAAGATATTTAGAAGCAGTACGAGCGGAATGATGACCATCAATCGCAAGTTCGCTTCGATCTGGTTTTGAAATGACCCAACGGCTTCGAGTTCAAAATTTCCGTTTGGAAATTCAAGCTCGCCCATCGCCCGCGCGTTCGTCAATGATTCCATGACGCGTTCGACGGTTTCCAGCGGCCCCATGTTCTCACGCGGGGCAAACGCAACATGGGCAACCAGTCGAGCATCTTCGCTGTTGACCATTGCGGGCCCCCAAGTCGTTTTGACGGAAGCCAATCGACCGAGCGGCACGACTTCGCCAGTGTTGGTAACGATCGGAATCTCGGCAAGATCGTTGATGTCATCACGGTAGTCACGTTGGTAGCGAACTTGAATGTCGTAGCGTTCACGTCCTTCGACAGTTGTTGTCGCCTTCTTGCCACCGAGTGCGGATTCAATGATTTCGTTCACGCCGCGGACGGTCATTCCATAGCGTGCCGATTCCGTTCGATCGACTTCGAACTCGATGTACGGTTTACCGAGCACGATGTCTGGACTGACCGTGTCACCGTTGACCATGGGATGCTGTTTGACTTTTTCTGCGACGGCTTTGGCTGCTTCGGCGAGACCTTCAAGCGTGTCTCCGTAAACACGGATCGCCATCGAAGCTTTAATGCCGCTTTGCAACATCACCACGCGGCCTTCAATCGGCTGAAGCTTGTCCGCGATTGTGATCCCTGGCAGCGTCGCCAGTTCGTTGATCTGATCCCAAATTTTTGTTTCGGTCATGCCGGCTCGCCACTCACTACGAGGCTTGAGCATGATGTAAGTTTCAATCATTGCCGCTGGAGCCGGATCGAGTGCCGATTCGACTCGACCAATTTTGCCGAGAACTTCCGAGACTTCGGGAATCTTCCGGATCATCGCGTCTTGCGTTTGCAAGGTTTCCATCGCTTGGGAAAGGCTCGCTGCTGGATAAAGAGATGGCATGTAGAACCAGCTGCCTTCATCAAGTGCAATCCAGTCGTCGGATGTCAGTCCGGTGAATGTATGTTTGAAGTCAACGTATTCTTGCGAGCCATTGAAGTCGGCCCCTAAGTAATCACGAGCGAGCTGATCAATTGGGCTGAGAATTTTGGGCAGGCCAATCCACGCTCCCATACCAAAGAAGAAAATCAAGATGGGAACGACCAGGAACGTACGTTTGAAGCGAAGAAACAAACGAAGCGTTGGCTCGTAGAAAAAGTTAACCGTTCGAGCGACGAAGTTTTCTTCGACGGGGCGAACTCGCTCTCGCATCATCCAATAGACCGCTCCGGCTGCGATTGAGCTGATTGCGATCGTTGTGATGAGGGACGCGAGAGCAACGGAGACAGAATAATGTTGGACAAAATGATTTAGATGGGAAGTGATTGATTCGATTTGTGATTGCCACACAAAGGTGCACAGCACGGCAGCCATTCCGCCAAAGACGATCGCGGCGAACGTTGCTCCCCACCCATTGCCTTTCGGGTTTCTGAGCAAGACTCTGGCGAGCGGTGGGACGAGCAAAATGGCAACGATTAGACTTGCCACCAGACAATATGTTTTTGTCCACGCAAGTGGTGCGAAGAGTCGGTAGTCTCGCCCAGTCAAAAAAAAGACGGGTAAAAAACTGATGACTGTTGTGCTGACTGCCGTGATGACCGCCGGTGCAACTTCGCTGGTCATCTCTGAGATTCTGGTGAGCCGCCCCTCTTCTCCGCCAGGACGCCCTTCATTTTCCCAATCGGCAATTCCGCGAAACACGTTTTCGGAAATGATAACTCCCATATCGACCATCGTTCCGATCGCGATTGCGATCCCGGCAAGCGACATGATATTCGCATCGACGCCAAACGTGTGCATGGCAATGAATGCCATCAACACTGCGACTGGCAATGTGGTCGCGACAACCAGGCTCGCGCGAACGTGCAGCAAGAACAAAACGATCACCGCGATCGTGATGGCAATTTCCTGAGCCAGCGCTTCGGTCAACGTGGCAATGGTTTCATCAACCAGATCGGTTCGGTCGTAGATGCCTTTAATTTTGATGCCGTCGAGTTCAGATTCCAGTGACGTAATCCGTGCCTTTACTCGCTCGATGACTTGCCGCGGATTCTCACCATATCGCATGACCACCACGCCACCGACGGCTTCGCTGCCATTCCAGTCCAAGGCGCCGCGGCGAAATGCAGGGCCGATCTGAACGGACGCAATCTCTTTGATCGTGATCGGCAAGTTGTTTTTTGTAACAACGACCGTTTTCTCAATTTGCTCTATCGTTTCCGCTTTGGTTTTCCCCGCCCCGATGAATCCGATCCCGCGAACGAGATACTCCATACCACTCGATTCGATGGCTTTCGCGCCAACGTCGATATTGGAATCGCGAACGGCTTTGAGAACTTGATTCAACGCAAGCTCGTGAACACGAAGTTTGTCCGGGTCGATTTCAATCTGGTATTGCTTGACGTAGCCACCGATCGAAGCAACTTCGGCCACGCCGTCAACGCTTTGCAAAGCATATTTGATGATATAATCCTGCTTGCTCCGCAATTCAGCCAAGTCCATTCCTCGCGGTGGATCGAGGACGTAATAGTAGATCTGTCCAAGCGCTGTCGCATCCGGGGCAAGAACGGGACTGGTGCCTTCTGGCAATTGATTACCAACGGTCGACAGTTGTTCGGAAACTCGCGAACGAGCCCAGTAGAAGTCGACATTGTCAGCAAACGTGACTTGCACAAAGCTGAAACCGAACATGCTTTTGCCACGCACGCTTTGGGCACCGGCAACCGACTGCAGGGCAACCGACAGCGGATACGTGATTTGGTCTTCGATGTCTTTAGGGCTGCGGCCAGGCCAGTCGGTTAAAACGATGACCTGGTTTTCGCTGACGTTCGGAATCGCGTCGATTGGCACTTCACGAAACGAATACCAACCGTACGCGACGATAACAGCCGTCACGATAAAGACAATCAGGCGCTCGTGAACGCAAAAGTCGACTAGGGGTTTTATCACTTAGGCGCCTCCATTTGCGGAAGTTCCATCTGAGGTAAGTCCATCTGAGGTAAGTCCATCTGAGGTAGATCCATCTGCGGCAAGTCCATTTGCGGCAGTGAGCTTTCGTCGCTTGGGCCTGTTTCTTCAAGCGATGAGTTTGAGTTTGTTGCAGCCGCGGAGTTGGGCTTACCTGCTTTGTAATTCCGAAGAATCTCAAAGTTCTCCTCAGGGTTTTCAAAGAGTCCTTTGCGGCAACCTTCACAGCAGATCATGACCGGCGTCCCATTCACATCGACGTTGATCGGAGTCCCCATACCCATCGTGCCCAGGCGAACTTCTGTGACAGGGCAAATGACCTGTTTTTCAGCAAGCTTTCGATCCTCCGGCGAGAGCGGTGCAAATGATTTTTCAATCTCAGCGAGCTCTTCTGAAGAGGGACTATCGTTATGGTACGCATCGAGAATCGCGTAGTACTTCGCGGGGTTTTCTGTCAGACCTGACCGGCACCCTTCGCAACAGATCATCACATCGCGCTGGGCCAGCGTGACTCGAATCGGTGCGCCCATGCCCAACGTTCCGAGTTTCACTTCGGTGACAGGACAGATGACTTGTGCTTTGGCCAGTTCGAGATCTTCTGGCGAAAGATTCGCAAAGGCCTTTTCAATTTCCTTTGCTTCCACTTCGTTCTCGGCCGACTGCGATTCGTTTTTCTCAACGGCGCGATTCGGGTCAATCAAAGAAACTTTGCCCTGAATGTTAAATGTTGAATCCAGCATGAATGCACCGGAAGCGACTACCTGTTCGCCTGGCTTAATTCCCGAGGCAAGGGAAATTTTGTCGCCCATGATTTCAGCAATGGCGACTTTTCGAAACTCAAACCTGCCCGGTTCGGTTTCAACGTAAGCCACACTGTTGTCTCCGTTGATCAGCACGGACTCGCGAGGGACGATGACGAAATTGTCCGCGCTGCCTTGGCCAGATTGAATGCGGGCTTTGCCAAAGTCTCCAATCTTGATCAAGCCTGCTTCGTTTGGGATCACGACGCGAACTTTGACGGTCTGTGTTTTTTGATCAACCATCGGATCAATGAATGAGATTCGGCCTTCGAAGGCTTTCCCAACTTGGGACTGAATCGAAACGTTAACCGTTTGCCCCAGCTTGAGATTCGATGTGTCTTCTGGATACATTTCGAGCATCAGCCAGACGTTAGAAAGGTCGGCGATCTTCAGGATCGGCATACCGGTTGTGACGTAATTGCCTAGGTCAGCCAGCTTTTGAACAACTGTTCCGGCTTGAGGTGCAAAGATTTTGACCCGGCGGTCTGGTTTTCCTTGCGACTCGATCTGGTTGATTTGAGATTCAGGGATACCAAGTTCAACCAGCCTGCGTCGAGCGCTTTCATACAGTCGCTTAGTCGCTCGATTGACTCGTTCATTGGAAGATTGGTTGGATTCCATAGCTTGCTTTGCACTGAGCAAGCCGACTTGGTCGGCGTAAAGATCGGGGGAGAAAAGCACAGCGAGTGCATCGCCTTTGCGAACCGTCGCGCCGGTGTAGTCGACAAACAGTTCTACGATACGGCCGTCCATGTAACTCGCGATCGTGGACTCGGTTGTTTCATCGTACGTAATCCGTCCGAGTGCTTCTGTTTCCTTCGACATTGGCATATTGAGAGCCGTAACTGTTTCGATGTTGGCCAATCGCCGCGACGAGGGGTCGATCGTGACACCGAAAATGTCTTTCGGGTCGCCTTGAGATTCGATCTTTTGCAACTCCATTCCGCAAACCGGACAACGACCCGGTGCTTTGACGAAGACGCACAGCATTGAACAAGCGTAGATCGAGTCCTCTTCCGTTTCCGCTTCTGCAGTGCTTGAACTGGAGTCGTTGAACCAGTTGTGGTTCCGCTGCATGTAGCCGAACCCCCAGGCAAGCCAAACGATAAAGGCAATTGCGAGCGCTGGCTGGACAATCAGGTTGAACCAGTAGGCGACGACCTTGAATGCACGACGCAAAAAGGCAAACCTTGGGCGTGGGCGATCGGGATTCGGATTGGTTGAATTGGTGCTCACGTTGATTCTCACGAACGACGAACGGCGATTTCACATCAAGCGCGCACGAATTGGCGGCTTAAAAATCGAGGAAGAGGGTGGCGAGCAAGCGACTTAAGCTGGAAAGTGCTTTGCTAGGCGCGCACCGAGATTGTTGATTTTAAATCAACACGTGAATCGCGAGAGAATGACGCAAGTATGTTGCGACGTGTGAACCGAATTGAATTCTTGTCCGATTGTTGACCAAATGATTTCGTCGAGTGGTGGCCAGTGGATTTCCTCTTCGATACCAGCTACCAGCCCAGTAAATACAAATTCAACACTTTGATGAGTTGGGGGAATCGCCGGAACGATGGGTATTGATTCTCCTGATTCGTTACATGCACAATCCGAACAATTGCCTTCGGTTGCTTCCGGATTGCAGCAGCAGGCATTCTTGGTCGCTTCAAGTTCCGTCGAACAAGAGCTTAAGGGCGGTTGTTCAGAATCGGCTTGGCAATTGCATTGCCAAGCACTTGGTGACGCGACTATTGGAATCAACATTACGACCAGAGCGCAGCACACAAGGTGAGTCGCAATGTTCCAGAATGTTGGCTTCCAATGTTTCATATCAGCCTGAGGTTAGTCAATTTAACTTTGTCAATCCACTCCGATTATAGCTTGCAAAGGGTCGGAGCAAGATTTACTTGTCCTGCAATTTGAGTTTTCAAGGCATAAGCAGTGACAATAGTCGGTGGAATCCGAGAAAATCGTTACAAGTGCACGGGACACCCCGCAAACCAAATCCGCGAAATTTCATTGCTTTACCTCAAAACTCATCCGATTTTTCATCTGCAGATGGTTGGAGCAACCACTTTCTTCATTGCAGCACCTTTGTATGCGAATTCAATATCAACGAAGAATTCTCTGCATTCATGGTTCTAAAACATAACCAACGCTTCTAAAGTCACCATGCCTGTTGATTTATCGCAACATTAACAGGGTGTTGTCTCGACATTTTGAATTGGCAGTTGGTTTGCCTAGTGGAGTAATTGGCCTCTGTGTCATTATCGAAGGCTCGACGTCTCGCTATCCAACTACCGCCCCACTGCACATCTAACACTCTTCAGGTTAGCGCCTAACGCATTACTTCCGATTGGACATCAATGGGTTTTCACAAGCTCTTCAACTGCCCTGCATTGCTTAATTCACTGCAAACGGCAATGTCAGATTCCTCTGGCCAGTCCGATCGGATTGTCTTATGGGGCGACTTCAAAGTCCCGTTGCAGGCCCGGTTGCCAGACTCTACATCGCCTACATCGCCTACATCGTCAGCTTCGCAAGCTGCGAATGACACCATCCAACGTTGGCCAGAATCCTTCCGGAGACTCTCGGAAATTGTCATTCTTGCGAATGATGCGAAAGCTAAAGGGAATAGTCAAGAAGTCTTAACGACTAACAGATTCTGCTTGATGGTTCACTGGTCACGTTGCTTGTAATTTTTCAAGCAACGTGATTTTCATATACAAGCCGCAATATTATTCAGCAACGTTCCAGTCAATTTCTACGCGTTTTCCAATGGTCGATGTGAATTCTTTGATCGACCGAGTCTGCGCCTTCGAAGTCGCGACGTTCGCCACCATAGCCAGTAACCTGAAAGAACCGTGGCAACGCCAAATATCGAAACGGATTTCAACAAGATTGTGTTAAAGTTGTCTCGTCCTTGGTAATCCATCGTGTGTAGCATCCAAAAGAAATCGAACACTCGCCAACGACTGTTTCTGCGAGTTGTCACTGTGCCGCGGTTTGCAGAGACATAAATGACTGTCCCGCTCGAATGATCGAGTGCGACTCTCCAGGCTGGCAACTCTTTGCCGCGATACTCTGAATGGGAACTCAGCCCGTCCTCAATAAGTTCGATTGAAGTTATCTGTGTTGCCTCAGCAAAATCATCGAGTGCAACTCTTCGAGCCAAATCCTCTGAAATAGGCGAGATCAGTTCTCCTGTCTCAGCATGACATAGGGAAACACGACGCCCCTCGTCTTCCAGGAATTCAAACTCGTAGACAGGGTCAGCCAACAACATTCTTAGAGTCGCGCCCAGCAGCTTGTTTGATGATTCCTTTTCGGTATCCAAGTTTGCCACCAACTCGTTGACACTCTTCAACTCAAATTGGGAAAGGTCGACTGACTGTGGTTTTCGTGTGAGATGTTCACCTCGAACTTTTCCGATCGGATTCCACGCGAAGATGAGTCCGCTGATCGTCCAAAACAAAAGCTGGACGCCAATCACCACGCTCAAATAACGGTGAATGGTTCGTGAGTTCAGTTTTCTCATTTGGAGACTCTGACTAATTTCAAAGTTCGATGGGATTTAGCGACAGAATAATCTTTGAAACGGTCGCAATACTGGCACACAATCTTACTCCATCATTCTGCCACTGCCACTGGCTAAACGTTTGATTGCATGGAGCGAAGAGAAAACCGATTATTTTCGGTCGGGTTTGCGTGAGCTTTCTTCTGTTGGCTCTTGTTCATCGCTCTTAGACGATCCTCCTCTTCTGATATCTCAATTTTTGATTCATAGTCACGCTGAGCAGGTTGGCCTACGTTTAACACGAGCAGTTCAAGTTGGCCGACTTGCCGCGCCAGTGACGCCAGCAGTTGGAGCTGTTGCGCCTGCAGGTTTGCGAGGGCGACCCGGTATTTCAAGACGCCTCTCCAATTGTCAATCAACTGTGTGAAATCTGTTTCGTTCGTTGAATACTCTTCAATCGCAAGCTCAAGCGTTCGTTCCGACTTGGGTATGATGTCTTCCTGAAGCAAAGTCAGCGTTGTCGCGGTACTTTCCAGTTTCGCGACTGTATCGAATACTTCTTCGGCGATTTCGTCTTGAATGACTTCGAGTTTTGCGGTCGACGCAAGACTCGCGGCTTTTGCTTCGCGGGCGGCAGCTCGGATTCTGTCTTTGTAAATTGGAAGATTAATTCCGATTCCAAGCAGCAACGCATCATCGCCATTAGCGACTGGGCTAATCCCGTCCGTCGAGGTAGCAATCCAACTCAAACCGACCGTAACGTCCGGCCGGTTCTGCAAGTTGGCAAGACATATCTTTCGTCGGTCGCGCCGAATCTTTGCCAGTTGAGACTCCAATTCGGGACGAGCTTGCTGAGCCTGCCCAATCAGCTCGTCGAGATTCACCGGAATTGAATTGGTGGTCAATGAATCCGTCAAAGTAAAATTGGATCCCGGTGCGAAATGCAACAGGCGAGCCAAACGGGCTTGATGCGAACGTTCTCTTTGCTGCAGCTGAGTCAATTGGTTTTCGATTTTCGATTGCTCAACCTGGACGTTCAAGACGTCTTGCTGCGAAACCGATTTCTTGACTTCATATTGTCGAAGTACGACTTCTTCGATTTGAGCGAGCGACTCAACGTCTTCATTGGTGATGCGAATTGTTTCCCGAACCAAAAGCAGTTGGTAGCACGCAACCCGGATTTGTTCGGCGATTTCTCGCTCGACCTTCTTAAGCCCTGCCTCAGCCGACCGAACTTCATCATTTGCGATGGCGGCTTTGGTCGCTCGACGATCAGCATCCACAAACTTTTGACTAACACCAACCGCGAAGGCTTGCCGACCGGCCGCAGTTTCAACTGGAGCCAAGTAGGTTGTCGTTTTGGCCATCGGATCAGGCAATGACAGCTCTTGCGGGATTCGATGGCTAAGTGAAGTGATTCGATGTTTCGCTTCAGTAATCATTGGGTTGTTCGAAAGCCCAAGCTGAACCAAGTCTTCGATGGATTGCGGGCTGGTTGCTTCGTCGCCTAGCGTTTCAACCGCCGTGCTGGCAGGGGCAATAATGCTAGCGGTGCAAACCTGAACGCGATAAGCCGCCTGAGGCGAGCGACACCCAGAAACGACCAACAAGATTGCGATCACGATACAAAAGCGCATTAAGGTTACTCAATTACAAAACTCAAGATCCATTCATTTGGTATCGACCGAACAATCCCTAAATTCTTTGGTCCAACGATTCTTGCGGAACAACCGTCACAACCCAAATATCCTGCCAGAGGAACGGTTTAAGTAAAACGCTAAACCACAGCAGCACCCGTATCCATCAAGGGGTGACCTGCCCCCACGAACGATACCAGTCCTTGACTTAGAGTATCCAACTTCTCAAGCAAGCCGTTTTTTAAATTGAGCTTAGCGAAATTTGAAAAACGGCTTGGCATCATCGTCTGGTTGCTTTCAGGATAGGCGTGGCACGCACCGATTACGGGTCCGGGTTGATGGCTGCTAAAAAGCTCGCCAAACCAGTTACAGGAACTCGGGGTCGAGGATCAACTGTAACTCGCGCGATGCTTCCGACTGCGGCTCGAGGCCCTGGAGCTGTGCAGACCACAACTGCACCTGTGCCCAGCGGACCAGCGGCACCTCCTGCTGCACCGCGGCCACCGGCGTGGCGTCGTACGGTTGCTCGGGGAACACCTGCACCATCGCCTCCTGCGCAGCCGGCCTCGACGACGTGAACGGCACCTACTCCGATGTCTGCGAGTGCTCCGAGGACAGCTATGGCTCGATCCACACCTGCGCCGCGGCTCGTGATCTGGGCGACATCTCCGCCGGCGGCAGCACCAGCGCTTCGGGCAGGATCATCCTGGGCTCGGGCACCGATGATGACTGGTTCCGCGTCGACTTCCTGGCGTCAGGGCGCCCTGGCGGCGGAACACCGACGATCCAGATCACTAGAGCGTCGGCGAGCAACTTCAGCCTTCAAGTTTCTTCAAACTGCTCGGGCGGGTAGCCTCCTCTGCGGTGACGGCGGTGACGGCGGTGGCCTGACAGGCCTCGACGAACACGAGTTCACCGACAACGTCGTGAGCTCCGGCTGGACGACCAATGGCTCCGCGTAGCCGTCTCGGCGGCCTGCCGCCGGCGATATCAGTCCTGTTTCTACACCAGTCCAGGACTTTTCCCGACGAGTACTCGTCAGGTAAAGTCCCAACCGTGCTCGGCAGCGTGCGAAGTGGCGGGGGCTGGAAACGGAATCACGGCCAGGACTGAGGCACCGGCACAAAGGCGAAAGCCGCCGGCAACAGCTACTCCCCTGGACCCACGGTTGCCCCGCCAGCCCTCGACCCTACCGGGTGGTCATCAGCTATTTATTTGTTATAGAACTGACGCAACTCGTTCAGGTGAGCCTTGTTGGGAACTCGCAGCCCCACGGACGACTCGGACCCGACCTGCAGCAAAGCCGAGACGCCGAGCCACAGCTTCCAGCCCTTGAAAATCTCGAAGCCCGATAGCTGGGCCACCGGAAAAATGCAGCGGGTCTGCCACTCGGGGAGGCTCTGACCGAGCGCGGCCTCGATCTGGGCGATCGGTTGCGCCTGGTCTCCGACGAGCCGCTCGATGTCGTCGACTGTCGCGGCGCCCTGCGTCCTTTGAAACGACAGGGTGAAGCCCGCCGTCGCGGTGCCCGATCGTGGCAGCAGGAAGATGTTCTCCTGTGTGCCGACCAAGGCGCCGTAGGACACCGCAGCAGACGCGTCGTTCGAGGTCCAACTCACCTTTGGGATGAACACAGCATCAGGTCGTGGTTGGGGCATGAGAGCATTCTCCGGGAAAACATACGATCGAGGCGAACTGATAGGAATTTTGATCCACTGCGGACCTGCAATTTTGCCATACTTTGAGCGTTTGTCAAACATTCAGCCTCAATTTTGCGTTGCTAATTCTCGTTGGATAAACGCGGCCAATGATTCTCCTCCTGCCGCTCCTAGAAATTTATCCGTCCTACCGAAAGGAGGCTGTCCACTTTTTTTTCTGATCGAATGACAAAAGGAGTGGCGTTTGTGCAGCCCAATCTTGGGGAATGGCAACCGTATCCTCACGAATTGCTGGAAGGGCTTTAGCTGCACCGACGATGTACCATTTGATCGTGATGGTTTCTGCAGTAAAGCTTGGTTGGGTGACAACAGCTTTTGTTTCCCCGGTCAACACTTTTTCTCTTTTAAAGCGATCCATATTGCTTAACGAAACAACATGAAGAGACCAAGTCGATTCATTGGTCACGTAAATCGATGGAACGGGTGGTTTGCAGCCCGATATCGTCAGGATTGTTAGTATGAGGATCAAGGATGATAGGTTCGTTTGCATGCGATCACTCCTGGCCTGAAGTTTAAGTTTCTTGTCTCTTAGTCCGCGATTCAATGCGCTTCATTGAAATGTTTTTAACTGATCACAGTGTTGACGAACCGAGATGTGAAATGTTTGTTGTTTTCTTTCGAATAAGTCTCTAATCGTTAAGGATTTTTCAAACGAAATCATGGCGATTTCTAAACGCGGCGGAATAACTGATAACTGATAACTGA
>TARA_B110000495_G_scaffold195654_1_pt1 | contig 15083 bp, 12 predicted proteins | sample TARA_B110000495 | Tara Oceans TARA_B110000495 (sample SAMEA4398219) | marine metagenome | biome: Polar Biome; feature: [MES] marine water layer (ENVO:01000295) within the mesopelagic zone...; material: water (ENVO:00002006), including particulate matter (ENVO:01000060) such... | reverse complement strand
TGGCGATTGCCCGTCGTTTGCCCTGAATTACGGTTCTTGCCAGGATGAGCGTTACCGGTCGTTGACCCCAACTGGAGGACGGATATGATTGCCGATTAAGATTTCCTGATTAAATTCCAGGCAACACCTCACCATTTTGAGCATTCCCTTGACTACTGCATCGCAACCGGACAGCAATATCATTGCTGATTTATTGAGACCGCTGGCAGACGAACCTAACTTCTCTGTGCCTCAACTCGATGTCTCGATCGAACCGAATATCGATTTATCGAACGCGTTAAAAGCTGCGCTCGATTCACCGGAATTTTATCCCCCGCTCTCAGAATCGGTTTTTGCGGGTGATACAGTCGCGATCGTATTGCAAGCTGACATTCCCCACGCCAACTATTTGATTGAGTCGATTGTCGATTATTTAATTTCTACAGGAATTGAACTCACAGATATCACCCTCGTCGTCACGGGTCGAACGGCCGAGAATCTGGGGATCCCACTTTCCCAATACGAAATGGCTGAGAAGGACAAAACCGAAGGTAACCGTTCGCCTGTTATTTCGTTTGACTTCGGATTCCAAACCCTGAACATCCAAGTTCACGACCCAGAAAACCAGACCGGCCATGCTTATCTCGCAGCCAACGAAGAAGGCGATCCCGTTTACGTCAACCGTACTTTAGTCGACGCCGATATTGTCATACCAATCGGACTACCCAGTCCGGGCGAAGTCAATCAACAACAGGATTGCATTTATCCTGACTTCAGTACGACCTCGACGCTCTACAGATTTTCTCAACGCAAAGGTTCCTTCATTTCCCGTTGGACTGAAATTGACCTTGCCAATGAGGCACTCGGAGCTTTTTTCACAATTCAAATCGTCTGTGGCCCCGGTGACACAATCCGCCAAGTCCACAGCGGCGCTAAAAAAGACGCCCTGAATTCTGCAAGGGCCGCTACTAATCAACTTTGGTCATTACCATCGCCAACGCCATCGGACCTTTGTGTGGCGACCATTGAAGCGCAGGCGAACGATCAGTCTTGGGACGATTTCTCTCAAGCATTAATCGCGGCGAGCGAGGTTACAAAAAGCGAATCACCAATCGTGATTTGGTCTGAAATCTCGCTTGCTCCCGACCGCAACACGAGGAAGGCGTGCATGTCACAATTCGAAGACAATATTAGTTCCAAGCTGACAAAAATCCTGCAGCGCGTCGCGGGGATCATTAAAGACCGTCCTGTATTTCTAAAATCAGCTCTCCCCGAACAAACTGTCGAAGAATTAGGCCTTGGCCATCTCAAGTCGGTGAGTGAGATCCTCAGAATGGCTGAATCTCATGAAAATTGCCTGGTCATTCGCGATGCTCACAAAACCCAAATCAAATCAGGGGACAACGCTTCTATAGAATGAAGCTTAGAAATTTGTCATGACAAAACAACTCGAACACGATTACCAATCGCTCACAAGCGGCGCCGGATTTACGCAACTCAACAACCACGGGTTGATTCGCCTCACCGGAGAAGATCGACTTTCCTTTTTTCATAATTTCTGTACCAACGATATTAAGGATTTAGAGACTGGGCAGGCTTGCGAAGCTTTCATTCTCAATAGCAAAGGCAAGATCCTTAATTTCGTGCATGCCATTAACTTGCCCGATGAGCTGCTTCTTTACAGCAATGGAACAAATGTCGAGCCCACAATCGCTCACCTCGACATGTTTTTAATTCGCGAGGACGTCGCGATTGAGGATGCCACCAAGAAGTGGACGGGATTGTTTATTAGCGGTGAAAAATCAGAGGAATGCTTAACGAAACTGGGCGTAGAATTGCCAGAAAAAAACAGATTCCAACGGTCACAATGTCAGGATTTCGACATTGTGCTCGGCAACCTAGAAGTCGCTGGCTTCGGCTACCTTTTATTAACCTGTGAATCCCAACTGAGTTCACTCGAATCGGCATTGGTAGCTGCTGGCATTACAAAATGCAGTCAGGAAGCGTTGCAGGTTACCAGAATTGAGAACGCTACACCTTGGAATGCACTAGACGTATCTGAAAACAACCTACCGCAAGAATTGCAACGTGATTCGAAAGCAATAAACTTTAACAAGGGTTGCTATTTGGGTCAGGAAACCGTCGCAAGAATCGATGCTCGAGGTCGCGTCAATCGCCTCCTAGTTAGTATCCGGTTTTCTGAAACTTCTCCCACGGGCCTCTCCCCCACCGTTGGTCACGTATTAACCCAAGACGGGCAACCGGTAGGGAATGTCAGCTCGGTTGCTTTTTCATTGCGCGACCAATGCCATCTTGGGATGGGGTTTGTCAAACGCGCATTTAAAGATCCGGAAACCGAACTCGATGACTGCGTCGTCATTAGGTAGACATCGCACGGGTTTTCTTGCGTTGCCAAGCAAGCCGGTACCAGACGTCACGCATTCCAACACAAAATCTACATCATTGGGTTTATCCCCGCGCCACGAAACGTCTAATCGCTTGCCAAGCTATATAGCTTCGACAATAAAAAGATCAGTTTCAATCAATAATAAGTTTCAATCAATAATAATATTACCGACCGAGTAAGTAACGGCTTCGCCCCCGATTAAGACTCGGTCTTCGACAACCTCGCACCGCAATTCACCGCCACGCTGCGATAGCTGCCGAGCCACTAGTTTCTGCTTTCCAAGCCGTTCAGCCCAAAACGGCGTTAAAACAGTATGGGCGGAACCGGTGACTGCATCCTCGTTAATTCCAAGTGAAGGCGCAAAGAATCGTGAAACGAAATCGCAATCTTTACCAACCGACGTCGTAATCAGTGCCCGATATTTCAATTCCCTCAGTTGCGAAAAATCCACACTCAAGGCACCAATTAAACTCGAATCGGCAAAAACCAACAGGGCGTCTTCCCCGGTCGACCAAAATTCGAGGGGAGACTCACTAACACACTTAATCAAGGAATCTTCTGAAGCTTGCCTCGTGAAGCTGGCCCGTGGAAAGTCAAGCTCGTAAAACGCACCTTTACGCGTGACCGTCAGTGTACCGCAATGACGCGACGCAAACCGGATCGTTCCACCAACCACCCCTTCACCCGCCATTAACGCATGAGCCGCTGCAAGCGTGGCGTGGCCGCACAAATCAACTTCACAAACAGGTGTGAACCAGCAAATCTCATATTCACAACCGCACCCCCAAACGAACGCGGTTTCGGCAAGGTTATTTTCAGCGGCAATCGATTGCATCAGACAATCTGGAAGCGGTTTTTCGAGCACGCAAACTGCAGCCGGGTTACCGGCAAACAGCACATTGGTAAACGCGTCAATTTGATACCGCTTAATCTTCATTGCGCCCGTCCTCCCAATCGCGCCCGCCCACCGCAGTCCGATTGCTAAGAATCCAACTGCGCAAAAAAAAACACCCTCGGCAACTTTGGGTTCCAGGGGGGCTTAGAACACCTCAGTAAGTCCGAGAGCGATTGGACGAAGTTCGATCTCCGCATCCATGCTTTGATCGGCTTCAGTTTCGCTAAGGCAACAAGCTTTAAACGTAACATCCATGTCAACGTCTCGGCTTGCTGATCGCAGAATTGAACAACTCAATCCCAGTGCAATCCGCCCTCACAAAACAACTCTTAATTCTGTTCAAGTGTTTGTCACCAAACCCTTGATGGATGGGCAAGTTATTGAAACCATCGATTTGGGTCAAGAGAAGTTTTCATCTTCTGATGTCAAACTTTAAGAAAAATAGTATCAGAAGTGAAAAAGGAAATAATTACCCGAGGAAAACATACTGAACACCAAAAACGTCGTGACAGCGATGCTGTCGATTTTTTTAAGAACTACCAAAATTGCTATCAAATTCAGATTAAATAAAACCTAAAAAGCTTGCCCCATTTATGAGAAGCGAATCATGGCGTCGGGAAATTCAAAAACACTTACAACCGTTCAATCTGATTTAACCCGAAAAAATTCGTTCTATCTCTGGCCTTTCCTAGCTAAAAGAAACCGCATCACCAGAAACCTCCAAAACGTGAAATAACCTTTCCAATCACCCCAGTTAACCATGCAGGAATTCACGGGAGCGAGGGTCCCGAAAGCCCCCCATGACTCAACTTCTCTCATCAACTACCCAGAAACCTAAGTCCAAACGAATTTTGGAATTAGACGCCATTCGAGCACTTTCGTGCCTGAATTTACTGCTGTTTCATTTCACATGGGTCTACGAAGAAAAATACGGGTTTAGTTCACCGATTGGTTACAAATTTCCCTATGGGAAATATGGTGTGCAGCTGTTCTTTATGCTCAGCGGTTTAGTCAACGCAATGACCCTTTTAAGCAAGCGAGATTCAGCAAATTTCATTAGCGCGAGATGGATAAGAATTTTCCCATCTTACTGGATCGTAATTTTGATGAACGTCGCGCTCTTCGCTTACATCCCGATGTTTAATACGCCGCCGACCGTGGACTGGACGGTGGCTAACCTAACAACAATGCCTAACCTGCTGGGTTATGAAAACATGGAACCGGTCACGTGGACCCTTCAGGTTGAAATGTTGTTTTATGTATTTCTGATGTTCCTTTTAATTACAGGCCTACTGGATAAACCCGTCCGCACGATGATGGTCGCCGTTTCAGTCTGTCTTATATTGGGAACGGCATTCACTAACTTTAAAACTTGGTATCCACAGTCGGATTGGAATTCGACTTTTTATGTCGTCGAAGAACTCTTATTTATTCGAACCATGCCATTGTTCGCGATGGGGATCCTACTCAACGAACTGCGATGCAAACGAGGAAAACCCTGGGTCCTTTGGGGCGGCATTGTTTTGAGCGGCATTGTTTACCATGCCATCGATCTTCGCGAGCACAATCCTCTGGCCACCATTCTGATGTTTGGCCTGTTAACCGCCAGTGCTTACGGTCGTGTGCCCTTACTCCGCTTTCAACCACTGGTTTACATTAGCTTTATCTCCTACTCGCTCTACTTGGTTCATAACAACCTCGGCACCTTGATCATGAGGCAGCTAGAGTTAGCCGGATGTTATCCCGTGCTCGCCTTCCTCCTGACCATTGCCGCCGTCATTGGAATTGCCGCTGCTATCACCCACTGGCTGGAGCAACCATTGACAAAATTCCTGCGCAAGAAATGGATTTCTCTGAGAAAGAAATTCGAAAATCGCACAAACTCTCAGACCGTCGCTCCCACTAAACAATCAACCTCCAGTTAGTTAACACTATGCGTTTGAAGCTCTACAAAAATCTTTCCGAACTGGAACAAGATCGCGATCATTGGGACGCCCTCGTGGGTGGCTTTCCTTTCTTTCAATTTGACTGGATGGCGAACTGGTTTCAAATCCTTGGGAAAGAACTCGAACTCGCAGTTCTCGTCGGTATTGATAAAGATGACCAGTGGATTGGAATTGCACCATGGTGCATCGATCGCACGCAACCGTTGCTGAACAAACTCAGGTTCCTAGGATCCGGCGACGCTTGCAGTGATTATCTCCGCCTTATTGCCCGTGGTGAGAATCATGATGAATTCAACCGCGTCGCAATTGACTGGCTGATTGAAAATATTGGATGCCCCCAAACACTGGGACGCATCGACGTCATCGAACTAGAGGGAATCTCAACTGAAGACCCTAAAACCAACTATCTCTGCGAGGTATTTGGTGCCAACGGCATGAAACACCACACCACCGCACTGGAGGGGGGGTGGCAGGTCGAACTTCCTTCCACCTGGGAAGAATTAAACGCAAAATTTAGCAAATCGATGCGGCGCAAAACAAAAGCAGCCGCCAAGCGACTTGCGAATGCGGAAGTTGAGGTTCTTTCATCGGCGGATTCACGGTATTCAACCGATCAACTGTGGGAGGTGTTCGTTGAACTTCACCAACAGCGTCGAGAAATGCTGGGCCAGCCTGGGTGTTTTGCAGATACCGATTTTGAACAGTTTCTAAAACGAGCGTTCAAACCCATGGAGAACCAAAGTCGGGCAGAACTACTCATTATCAACTATGAAAAGAAACCTCTCGCTGCCGGACTCTACTTTCGGAGCGATGACACTTTTTACCTCTATCAATCCGGATTAGATACCACGCGAATGCGCCTCGAACCCGGTTACCAAATTTGCTCCATCGCAATTCAGCGAGCGATTGCCCTAGGCATGCAGCGGTTTGATTTTTTACGGGGAGATGAACCGTACAAAGCAAGGTGGAACGCTACACGCATTCCGATCGTCCGGACGCGATTCATTCCAAGAAATTCCGTCGCAAATCTGAAACACAGTTTTTGGCTGACAGGACGAACACTCAAACATTTGGTAAAATCGTCGAAGTCTTAAAACGATTTTCACCTCACCCACGTAATTCATAATTGCGGGCGTCGAACCTGGCGAGTTACCATTGAGCCAATTTGCAACCATTTTGATTCGAATTACGTTGCTCTTCGCATTTGCGATCTGGTGGGGTGGTTTTACATTCTACGCCGCGATTGTGGTTCCCGTGGGAAGTGAAATTCTCGGTTCGGCGAGAACGCAGGGGTTCATCACTCAAGTCGTGACCCACTGGCTTAACCTGGCCGCGGCTTTAACCATCCTCATGATGGCAGTAGATTCGTGGCTGAATCGACGAACCCGCAAAAAGGTCGGATTCTTCATCCAGCTGGGAGCAACCATTGCATCTTTCATCTGCCTAGCCGTCTTGGTTTACCTCCACCCAAGAATGGATGAATTAATTAATTTTTCGGGTGAAACAATTTCCGACGAAGCAAAATTCTACGAAATACATCGAGTCTACCTGTGGGTCAGTTCTGTCCAATGGGTGCTAGGGGCGGTCTGGATGGCGTTCATAGCCATTCGTTTTTCCGACGGAAAACAGATTTCCACCAAAGAACCGACTCACCAATGAGCAAAAATTAGGGTATCATTAAGCAAAAGGCTTGCCTAATAATATCACAGGTGGATTCATGCAATACGCTCACAAAAACTTCGTCTTACAACTTTCGTCGTTGCTTATTCTTACACTCATTCTGACTGGGGTCTCTCTTGCTCAGGAAGATGTCGTCGCAAAAACGGCCGATGGCGTTCTGCCGAAAGCAACTGAAACTGACGCAGAAAAAACTGACGCAGAAAAAACTGATAAAGAGATAAAACCCGAAGTAGTAAAGGACGAGGAGCCGGTAGAGAAAATCGTTCCCAAGTATGAATTCTCAATCGAACACAGCATCCCCTACACCAATGTTAAATCACAAGATTCAACTGGGACTTGCTGGAGCTTTGCAACGGCATCCTTTATTGAATCCGAATTGATTCGACAAGAAAAAGGACAACATGACCTGTCCGAGATGTTCATTGTTAAAAACATCTACAAAGACAAAGCTCAGAATTATGTTTTGAGGCAGGGAAAAGCAAATTTTTCCCAAGGCGCCTTGGCTCATGATTTCATTAACTCAGCCCATCATTTTGGATTAGTCCCCGAAGAGAATTACTCAGGTCGAGAAGACAATTCTAAACGTCATGACCACGCGGAAATGGAAGTGGTCATGAATGGTTTCTTGGAAGCCGTCGCCAAGCAAAAGAAACTTTCCCCAAAATGGAAAATCGCTTCCGATAAAATCCTTGACACTTATCTTGGTGATTCCCCTGCCCGCTTTACTTATCGCGGCCACAGCTACTCACCCAAAGAATTCTCTGAAAGCCTTGGCTTCAATGGAAAAGACTACCAAAGTATCACCTCTTTCACGCACCACCCATTCGGGGAAGCATTTGTCCTCGAACTTCCGGACAACTACTCAAACGGATCGTTTCAAAACGTTCCAATTGACGAGCTAATGGAAACCATTGATTTTGCAATCGAAAATGGATTTAGCGTCGCCTGGGATGGCGATGTCAGCGAAAAGGGGTTCTCAGCGACGCGTGGAATCGCCGTTTTGCCGTCCAACAGCAGTCGTCGCGATCTATTCACACGCCCCGGAGAAGAACAGGTCGTAACCCAGGAAATGCGACAAGACGCTTTCACCTCACTCGCGACGACAGATGACCACCTGATGCACCTCGTAGGTATCTCGCGAGATACCGAGGGAAACAAGTACTACGTGGTCAAAAATTCATGGGGCGAAATTGGTAAACACAAAGGCTTTATTCACTTGTCGGAAGCTTTCGTCCGCCTAAAAACGGTAGCAGTCATCGTTCACAAAGATGCGGTTACCGCAATGAAAGAAGCCAAGGAAGAAGCCAAGGAAGAAGCCGCAGATGAAAAATCAGAGGTTTCTACAGCGACTCCCGGTAGTTAACCCTGGGTGAGCCAATTCTGGAAAGGCCGGAGCCAAGCGTTCTCGTCAGGATCAAGCATAGACAGGTAGTTCGAAAATCGAACTGCCTGTTTTTTTGTATCCGTGCGGAACCTCCCCCACGATTGTTTTGACCGAATAGACCAATCTGACACTCGTCCACCGTTGTACCGAGCCAATGATTGCGGATAATGAAGGCATAACTAATTTTCCCCCAATCACTGCAAACGATCGCTCGTTCCACCGGTGACATTGGGTCGATCCCATTGCTATTTAGAGTCGCCCTAAGACTCCCGAAAGTACTCCATGAAAACCGCTCTCTTACTTTTGGCCTTTGCAATCTACTTTTGCGCCCCATGTGAAACTCAAGCTCAGGTAAACACACCAAGCAAGATTTCGAGCTACGCACCGGTTGCTAATCGAATCATTGAATCAGCAAAAAATGGGAATGACTCGTACCTGAAGCTCCAGGAACTATGCGATGACATCGGCCACCGTCTAAGCGGCAGCGCTGCGTTGGACAAGGCAATCGCGTGGGCTCAGGATTCCCTGAAAAAAGACGGACAGGAGAATGTCCAGGCAGAAGCGGTGACGATCCGAAAATGGACACGCGGCGAAGAAAGTTGCGAACTGCTGGAACCCCGCCCGATGAAAATTAACATGCTTGGCCTCGGCTGGTCAATCGGGACGCCCCCGGAAGGCATTACGGCAGAAGTCATCGCGGTAAAAAACAAATCCGAACTAGACGCACTGACCGACGAACAAGTTGAGGGAAAAATCGTTCTATTCGATTACTCAATGGCGATGTACTCTGAAACGGACGGCGCCGGTTACGGCGACGCCGTGCAATATCGAAGCAACGGGGCTAGTTGGGCGGCAGAGCGAGGCGGCGTTGCCGCGTTAGTCCGTTCGGTCACCGCTTATTCACTCGACAGCCCCCACACGGGCGCGATGAGATATGATGCCGAAGTTAAAAAGATCCCGGCCGCTGCGATTTCGGTAGAATCCGCAATGATGATGAGCCGCCTTCAGAAACGCGGAAAAAAGTGCGTCGTAAAACTCATCATGAATGCGAAGGACATGGGCGAGGCGCCCTCAGCGAACGTCGTTGCAGAAATTGTGGGCAGCGAAAAACCGGAAGAAATTGTCTTAATTGGCGGCCATATTGATTCCTGGGATGTAGGACAAGGCGCCCAAGATGATGGTGCCGGGTGTGTCGCGGCCATGGAAGCGATCAACATCCTTAGAAAATTGAACCTCAAGCCGAAACGCACCATTCGCGTCGTTCTTTGGACGAACGAAGAAAACGGACTTGCCGGCGCTCGCAGCTATGCAGCCCGCCACCAAACCGACGACCACGTCGCCGGCATTGAATCCGACTCCGGTGGATTTAAGCCGCAAGGGCTGACAATCGACGCAGCGGATGAAAAGAAAGCCCAGATCGCACTGGATCAGCTCACTGAAATCCTCGCGCTTCTTGAACCGATCGGAGCAACGCGAGTGAAACCGGGATATTCCGGAGCAGATGTCGGCCAACTGAAACCTCTCGGCACCATGTGCATGGGACTGACCGTCGACGGTCGACTCTATTTTAATACGCACCACACCAACGCTGACACCGTGGACAAAGTCAATCCAAAAGAGCTGACTGATTGCGCTATCACACTGGCCGTTGCGGCCTATGTGATTGCCGACATGCCCACTCGACTTGGAGAAGATTAGAGAACGGGCGCAACACCGTCCCTCTTAAACAAAGGTCGCAGCCTTTGATAATTCGATCGCTGATGTCGCGATCTCAGGATCGGTGAGTTCGTCGATCGCCAGGCTCGGCATTATCTTTCGCGGCATTGCATTGGCGGCTTTCATGTAAGTCTTGTCATAGTAGGCCAAGACAATTTCAATGGCCCGCGCAACATCTCCACCAGCCAGCGACGCCAAGGCTTCATCCGCATTCTGCGGCCCCAATCGCTTACGAATATTACTGATTGAGTCCGCGAGTTCGGTTAACGGAAGATCGCCATAATCCTCAATCAAATTTTTGACGCGCTGAACGGGGCTCGAGTCCATGAAAATCGCGGGGGAATGACGCATTAGATGATAGAAGGAAGGCGGAACCACTACCGTTCCGATCCGGTTCCCCTCATCCTCAACCCACACCGGTTGGTCCGGGTTAAGATTTTGCATTTGACCGAACAGATAATTTTCAAACTGTTCGGTGGTCGGTTGATCTCGCTGCCCAATCCCTCCAAACGCCGAGCCACGATGATTAGCCAATCCTTCCAAATCGACCACCTGTTCGCCCGCTTTGGCCAGCACTGCAAGAATCCGGGTCTTACCAGCTCCCGTTAGTCCGGAAACAACGTTAAGTCGGCACGGCGATTCCAGAGACTCATGCACATGGGCTCGGTAAGATTTGTAACCGCCTTCCAGCACTGTCGGGGATAGCCCTGCGGTGCTCAGAAGCCACCCCATCGACCGACTCCTCATTCCACCCCGCCAGCAATGAACCAGCACTTCCCCCTGCCCCGATGAACCCTGCCTCGCCTGAATCACTAGATCCGACATCTTGGAACCCGCAATTTTTAAACCCCGAAGAACAGCCGATTCCTTCCCGGAATTTTTATAGATCGTTCCGACTTCGGCTCTTTCCGCATCACTGAATAACGGAAGATTTAATGCACCCGGAATGTGCCCTTGAGCGAATTCACTCGGCGAGCGAACGTCAAACAAAACCGCTGATTCCGCCAGCGAAAGAAACTCCGCCGGATCAGCCAATTTATAAAAGCTATGAGAATTTGATGAACTCAATCGATTTCCACCAGTTAACGAAATTGGTTGAGCAGTCTAAACGCGTCAGACTTCAACAAGAAATGGGCAACAAAAAAAGCCAGACCGTAAAGTCTGGCTTTTTTTCTACTGTTTGTAAATGTCTAGCTTCCCCATTTTCTAGGTCGGCCGGACAAGGGCTCTTAGTTGGATGCAGCGTTCCACCACCATGAGCCACCCTGAGTCGCAGTTGCTTCAGCAATGCTTTCCATGTTTGGAACCACTTCTGTGTTAGAAGCAATGCCCCATGAATCTAGTTGAATACCACCCGAAGCGGATACCAACCAGCTTTGAGCAATTCTGACAAAACTGCACTGAGCCGGTACTACTTTCGGCACCGTGTAGCTAGGTGTCACAGCTGCGTTGGTTAAACCAAGAATCGCAGGCGTCTTTAGTCCAACCTTTTCGCTCAGTTGCTCACGACTAATGATCGCGGCGACAACCGAAAGATCCATCGCATTGCGAAGGTCACGGAAAACTGGCTCAGCGGCTGACAATTCGTCAAATCTCTCTGTCATCATCTCGGCCCACTTCACAGCAAATCGATTCGGCTTATTAGCGCCGCTACGTTTACCTTGGCTGTCAAATTTAGAATCCTCGGTGAGCGTTTTGACGCCCTTACCTCGAATTTGCCAGATGCTTCCATCAGCGTTTTTCGCGATTGGCTCGTAACTACACTCCATCCAAAATCGTGGAGCTGCCCTCATGTTTTTGACTTGAGCTTTTTGAGCCATTTCCATGAAACTAGGGAAATTGCTGATCGGAGCTGCTTCCAATCCCATTCCCAAACGCTTCATTTTGTAATCTGCCGCAACGAGCACCTGAGAAAATCGACTGTCGGCCGGAACTCCTGTTAATCGAATCGTCTGCTCGCCCATCGCTTTTTCAACCAAAGGTTGCATCTCTGGGCGGAAAGGCGTTTTGGATCGCTTCAGCTGACCATAAAAGTTTTGCAATTGTTTAATGCCGATCTCGGTTGGGTCAATCGAAACCGAAACACCCTGACCCGTTCGTGCATTCTCAACCGATCTCATCGCAACGAGAAAATCTTCAAGATGAATCACGGGGTTTCCTGATTTTTCGCCGACCACAACGCCTTCGTCATTCAATCGGTAACCTTCACCTGGACCCGCGATGATGATGTCGCTCTTGTCTTCCAACGCGATCACATATTCAACACGCTGCAAACCAGCCATGTAAGTGATTTCGCTACTGAGTGGCTTACCTTCGTCCTTGGCTTTTGTAATCGCGTTCTCTAAGCCACGAAGAGAAACCATGCGAAGCGGAGTCACTTCCGCGATTTTTGCATCGGAAGCCTTCAATCCTGCTTCGATTCGAGCGAGAGCAGTTCGGTCAAGCTTAGCCTTTTCAGCGGTAAGAACGCCTCGTGTATCAATCTTGATACCGCCAACAATTCCACCGAAGTTGGGGTTGAAGCCATTGTTACCACCGTTGTTACCACCGTTGTTGTTTCCATTGTTACCACCGTTGTTCGCATTTTGTGCATTCGCTGCAGTTGGAATGACCAACAACGCTAAAATGACGAAAAAAGTGATTTTGGCGAAACGTGCCGACATGATTAAGCTCCTGAGAAAAAAGGCCTTGCCCCTTGGTATTTCGGTTATATCGTACTTGTAGCTCAGCATTCTTACCTCGCACCCGAGAACTTCTAATAAAGACTGGCGGATGTTGGTCGAATCGCAGTAAGATAACAGTTGTGAGACTCAGACTACTTCTAAGACTAACTTGGGTGCCTTCCGTTGGCAAGAAAAACCGATCTTTTGGCCAGATTAAACTACGGAAAACAAAAATCTACCCTAACAATCATATCCCAAAATATCGTATTGCACCCCTCAAATTCCCCAGATCCCTGGTTAAAACTTAATATCTGAACATGGCTGGCCCTAAGAAACCAAAAACTGGATCAAATATCGCCTATCTCGTCATCCGAGATGGGAAAAAATGGTCCGACGTTTTCCGATTAATGCCTGGTAGAACCGTCACAATCGGCCGCTCTCCGACAAACCAAATTGTTATCAAAGAGGATCAGGCCAGTCGCCAGCATGCGGAAATATTTAGTTCTGACGGTAAGTGGACAGTTCGTGATCTCAACAGCCGCAACGGCACCGCTGTCGGTAATGAACGCGTGACCGAGGATTACGCCCTCAAGCCTCAGGAGATCATCTGGATCGCCAGTACGCAAATGGCCTTCGTGACGGATCTCTCGTCCGCCTATAACCGCAAGGTCTTCTCTCGTGTCGAAATTGGCTCCGAAACAGTCACCGGCCTTGAGATCCATGACTCCGATGACCAAGCCACGATGGCTGATTTGCAGCTTTCAGAACCAACGCAAATCACCCACCGAAGACAAAAAACTCGCTATCTTCAAGCGGAAGATCCGGATGCCCTCGAGGAAGGGACACCCAGCGACGACGCAAGATCCAAAGCTTCAAGAAACGCGACACGATTATGCCGGCTCGCGTTCGACCTCGCCAACGAAACGACGCCTCGCGCTATCGCAAGAATGTCCCTGGACTGCCTTCACGAAGAAACGAAACTCGATGCTGGCGCTGTCTTACTGGTACCCAAATCAAGACGAACAACGGTCGATCCCAACAAACTCGAAATCCTCGCATGGAGGAGCGATACCCGACCTGAATACCAACGCGTTTCTCAATTTCTAGCTGAAACCTGCCTGCGGGGCAGCGAAGCGATCCTCGCCCGTGACATCCAGGATGACAGCACACTTGGTTTGAGAGACAGCGCCGGAACCATTCACGCCACCAGCGTGATCACGGCGCCGATCAGGATGAACAATCGCACGATTGGCTTGATCCATTTGTATTCTACCAACATGCAAGAAGGTCTCCGCCCCAACGACCTTGAGTTTACTCTGGCGGTTGCCGAGACTGTTGGCATGGCGCTGCGGACGAGATACCGAGAGCAAAAATTAGTCGAAGACCTCTCAAAGACCCGCAATCAAATTGACCAACTCCGAAATCAGCTTGGCGTCGAAAGTGAAATCGTCGGCGGTAGCAACGCGATGTTCCGCGTTCACGAACAAGTCGGCAAGGCAGCCCCGAGTCGAGCAACCGTGCTGATTCGCGGTGAGAGTGGAGTTGGGAAAGAGCTTGTCGCCCGAGCCGTGCATTTTTCCAGTGACCGCCGCAATAATCCGTTCATCTGCCTTAACTGCGCCGCACTCTCAGAATCCTTGCTTGAGAGTGAACTTTTTGGACACGAAAAAGGTGCCTTTACCGGCGCTACCGACCGCAAAGCTGGGAAGTTCGAGGCCGCCGATAAGGGTACTTTAATGCTTGATGAAATCGGCGAAATGAGCCAGAGCATTCAAGCGAAATTCTTGCGAGTACTCGAGGGGCACCCGTTTGAGCGCGTCGGTGGAAGCAAATCTATCAAAGCCAATGTCAGAGTCATCGCCGCGACCAACCGCGACCTCGAAGAAGAAGTTCGGCGAGGGAAGTTTCGGAAAGATCTCTTTTTCCGGCTCCACGTGGTTCAGATCGACGTTCCTCCGCTCCGACGGCGGCCAGAAGATATCATCGAATTGTCAGACTTCTTCCTTCAAAAGTTCAACCTAGAAACCGGACGCAAAATAAACGGATTCTCACCGCAGGCTCTACACCAACTAAAACGATATCGCTGGCCGGGAAACGTGCGCGAATTAAAAAATGTCATCGAACGAGCCGTCGTTCTTGCCCGCGGCGATATCATTCAACTCGACGAACTGCTGCTGACAAATCTGTCCACGGCCAGCGAATCTCAATTTGACGTGGGTACGATTGTTCAGGAATACCAACCGGAGTCGCTGGAAATGATTGAGCAACGTCATATCGCTGCCACGCTTCAAGCGACCCTCTGGAACAAGAGTAAAACAGCTTCAATTCTTGGGATCGAAAGATCGACGCTCGATCGAAAAATTAAGAAATTTGGTATCCAAAAAGAGTCGCCTTAATCTGAGTCGCCTTAATC
>TARA_B110000495_G_scaffold196485_1_pt1 | contig 15263 bp, 10 predicted proteins | sample TARA_B110000495 | Tara Oceans TARA_B110000495 (sample SAMEA4398219) | marine metagenome | biome: Polar Biome; feature: [MES] marine water layer (ENVO:01000295) within the mesopelagic zone...; material: water (ENVO:00002006), including particulate matter (ENVO:01000060) such... | reverse complement strand
CTACATTTTCTAATGGAGGGTGCATGGATTCTAACTCAAATGATTTTAGTTTAGAACTATTAACCAGTCTAGATACTTCTACAGAACAAGTATCTGTTTCACTTAATGTAAGTTATTTAGGTGCATTATCTTCAATATCTGTTTACGTTTATGGGGCAATAACTGAGAAAATAGGTGCAGACGCATATGATAATGGCGTCAGGCCTCATCATAACTGGAGAGAATGGCTATTAAATGATGATCAAGATGGATTTACTGAAATCTCTTTGTCTCCAAATAATTATGAAATTCTAACTTGGGAAGTTTCCTTGGATGTAGTTAGATCGGCAGGCGGAAATTCTCAGATAGAAAATTTCTGGCCAGTTTTCGCTATTATGGACGGTCCTCATTCATCCTTCAATTCATTCATAACAGCAGTAGATTTAGATATGGGTCCGTTAATTGATCTAGGAATATCGCAAGTATCTATTGTTAACCAGGAAGGCATAAGTGGGTTTCAATCTGGAGATATTTTGGATATTTCTGCAGAAATATTGAATTATGGTGTAGATTCTTATTCTCAGGGAGGATTAATATCTATTTACTTACTTGACGGTTCAGAGGAAATTAATTTAGGTAGTGTAAATATTGAAGACTTAAGCATCGGAGGAACTCAGGAATATGATTTACAATTCGATTCTTCAGATATCTCCTTATCTGCTTCAGGATCTTCTGTATTTAGGGCTATAATATCTGATATGGAAGGTGATCGTGTAGCATCTAACAATTACGCAGATTATTCTATTTTTCATGATATGCCTCCAATTGCTATTAGGCCAACTTCGTTAGGTTCTTCAATTGTGGAAAGGGGAGATAATATTCTATTCGAATCATCTGCCTTATCCAACGATTTAGTTGATGATATGTCTACTATGCAACCAATTCTTCAACATTCAGAATCATCTATTTTTGATTGGAGTGAAGATTGGGTAACTGATATTTACGTAATTGGAGAAGGGCAAAATTCTCGTTATGTCCATAATTTAAAATCAGATGTGAGGGCAAATACGGGTAGTTATGATATCCGAATATCCTGGCAAGATACTTCTGGCCAACTTAGTGAATGGCTAATAGTTGAGGATATTTTCGAATTAACAAACTCACTTCCAAAGGTATTGGCAAATGATGATGAGGAATTTGCTGGAATACCTACTGTAAAAGTTGATATTATTGAAGAGATATCTATTATTGGATTAATAGGTGATGCTGAAACAGATTTGTCAGGATTGACAGTCAGCAGTACGGATAGTGAATTTATTTCTTGGAATCCAAATACTCTCAAAATAAGTGTCAAATTTCATAGAGTCATGACCGATAATGGCAATCCTGTCCCCCAAGGAATTTTTGTTTCAATCGATGATGGTGAAGATACAAATAATGGTATGTTAATGTTCAATGTTATAGAAAATGGAGCGCCAAAATGGGCCCCTATTTCCACTAATGCAATTAATGAGGGAGGCTCAACTAGTTTTAGTCTAACTCAATATCTCTCCGATACCGATAATCAAGGCAATTATGTCTCATCATCTGATCTTGATATTTCAATCGTTTCGATATCTAATGAATCTCTTGTCGAAGCATCGATATCTGGTCAGTCAATAACAGTAAGTACTATTGATTTAGATTCATTTGGCATTACAAATGTTACTATTAGGGCGAATGATGGAGAACAATATTCGGACACCATCATTTCCTTTCATGTAGTTAATATTAATGATCCACCATCAATTAATTTATCAAAGTTTAATAATTTAGAAATAAAAATAAATGAAATAACTACCATTAATGTCCTTGATAGCTTATCAGATATTGATGATCCAGTCAAAGAAATATGGGCTTCTATTTCTAAAAATTCTGAAGGATCACTTAATCTAAATCCTACATCTGGGGAATTGAGCCTTTTATGGGGTGAAATTGGAGAAAAAATAATAGAAATTACAGTAACTGACAGGCATGGTGCGAGCTCTGCTTCCTCATTTACGATCGATGTATTATCAAATAAAATAATCACATGGGAAGGTGATGGAGATATGGCTGATTTGTCTGTATCATATGATACGATTGGCTATAAAGAAAATCCTGTATTTCAAATAAATAATATTGGTAATTTACAATTATCACAAATTAAAATTACTTGGACAATTTGCAATAGTATAACTGGAATTTGTCATTCACATGGTATTGTTAATTCCTTTGGGTCATTCACTACTATGCCACAAAATGGCGGCGGCTTAGTTAATGGAGATTACATAACACTGGAAGTAGCAGCGATAGATTCAGAAGGGTGGTTAAGAGAGTCTTCTGAAATATTAAAAATATTCGCTCAACAACCAGATTCTGATCGCGATGGAATACAAGATTCAGATGACGAATTCCCAAATGATCCTTCTGAATCAAAAGATTCTGATGGCGATGGCGTAGGAGATAATTTTGATGAATTTCCTTTTGACTCATCTGAATGGGAAGATATGGATGGTAATGGCATCGGAGATAATATTCAGTATGCTAACGGACAATCTTTACCCGGATTTTCAATCTCCGTCGTTATTATTTCTATTATTTGTGCTTCTATAGTAGTAAGAAGAAAATTATAAATTTCCGAAAGAGATAATTTATTATTACTTTATTTTTTGGTTCCATAGTTGCTGATTATATTTACACAACTTCAAGAAGGTACTACGTATACGGTAAGATAAGGGGGGCGTTTATGGTTGAAGAAAATGAAACCTCAGATAATTTAGATTCCGTACCTGATCCACTAGATTCATGGTCCGACGGTGCAGCATTCGGTGCAGCTGAAGATAAGGATGAAATATGCGACATTCCAGTTGAAGAATGGATTAAAGATATAAAAATGGAATCGACGCAAGATGTTCCAATACCTACAAAGTTAGTCGATAGAGTAATTGGCCAGGAAGCAGCATCAATTGTGATTCGGAAGGCTGCAGAACAACGTAGGCACGTAATTATGGTTGGTGAACCGGGAACTGGTAAATCTATGCTGGCTAGATCAATGACAGAATTTCTACCCAAAGAACACTTAGAAGATATTTTAGTTTACAGGAATGTAGATGATGAAAATGAACCAAAAGTTCGAACAGTCCCTGCAGGCAGGGGCTCGACAATATTGTCAGAAAGAAAAGCACATATAAAAATCCAAAGAGAAAAAACAAACCGTACTTTACTATTCATTGTACTCGTTGTTGGCGCTGCACTTTTGTTAGCCACAATAAGTACGGGCGAAGTTATAACATTCATTTTTGGATCTTTTTTATTAATATTTGGTTATTTTTTCCTTAGAACTAGACTGACTTCTGGAGATGAATCTAACATACCGAAGTTATTAATAAAACATGATTTAAGTGAATCTCCTCCATTTATCGATGCTACTGGAACATTGGCCGGAGCTTTGTTGGGTGATGTTAGGCATGATCCATTTCAATCTGGGGCTGATTTAGCTACTCCTGCTCACGAAAGAGTTGAACCAGGTGCCGTTCATAGGGCCAATAAAGGTGTTTTATACATCGATGAAATTCGAATGTTGAGGATGGAAGAACAACAAGCTCTATTGGTGGCAATGCAGGAAAGAAAATTAGCAATCAGTGGGCGTTCTGAAAGATCATCAGGGGCCCTAACTAAATCTGAACCTGTTCCTAGTGATTTTATTCTAATAGCTGCAGGAAATTTAGATGGTATCAAACAGATGCATCCAGCATTAAGAAGTAGGATAAGGGGTTATGGGTATGAGGTTTACGTCAATACGGATATGAGGGATACTGCACGTAATCGTCGTAGATTAATCCGTTTTATAGCTCAAGAAGTAACTAATGAACAATCCAAATCTTCAGGTAAAGATATACCGCACTTTGATCGAGATTCTACTTCATTAATTCTAAAAGAAGCACAAAGGAGAAGTGGCAGGAGAGGAAAACTTTCTCTCCGTCTTCGTGAACTAGGTGGCTTGGTTAGAATTGCAGGAGACCTAGCAGCGGAAGAAGATGCACCCCTGACTCGATCAGAACATGTCATCAGGGCGAGAATGATTGCAAAACCATTAGAACAGCAGGTTGCAGACAGATATATCGAAAGGCAAGCCGATTATTCGATGCTTGTCAATACGGGAAATAGAATAGGTAGGGTAAATGGCTTAGCGGTTTTAGGTGCCGATAGTGGCCTTTCGGATTATTCTGGCATTGTATTGCCTGTAGAGGCCATGGTTACTCCAACTCAAGGTAGGTCCGGTCATGTAATAGCAACAGGGGGATTATCTGACCTTGCTAAGGAAAGTGTCGTAAATATTACTGCCGTTGTAAAAAAACTAACTGGCAAAGATATCAAAGATTATGATATACATGTGCAATTTCCAGGAACTCATAATGTTGATGGAGATAGCGCCTCCATAACAATGGCAACAGCAATAATAAGTGCCTTTGAAGGAATTCCAATAGATCAAAATCTAGCAATGACGGGTTCGCTTTCTGTAAGGGGGGAAGTTCTTCCTATTGGTGGCGTTACGGCAAAAATTGAGGCTGCAGCTAAATCTGGAATCAGCAGGATAATAATTCCAAGGTCGAACTTACAAGATGTACTAATAGATGAAAAATGGGAAAAGCAAATTCAGATTATTCCTGTAGATTCACTAGATGAGGTCTTACAAAATGCACTTGTTGGTTCTGAAGAAAAAATAAGTCTAGTTGAAAGATTGGCAAACGTCGTCGATACCATTTCGACAGGTAAGGAAACTCAGCCTTCTACATAAGTAATATATTTACTATCTATATCATAAGCGAATAACCTATCTCTGCAGATATATATGGGGCAGGTGTCACGCTCTCCAATGAGTATTTTATTTCTTGTCGTATTTGTAGATATGATTGGATTTACTATAGTAATTCCTTTTTTAACATATTTTGTTCAAGATTTAGCTATATCTGATGGAATAAATAATGTCGGCAATCGTGATATTTGGGTTGGGATAATAATATCAATTTATTCTTTCGCGCAGTTTTTATTTACTCCAATATTGGGTTCAATAAGTGATAGGATAGGTAGAAGGCCTATTTTGCTATTTGGATTATTGATGAATACTATTTTTTTCACAGTATTTGGATTATCAGGAAGTTTAATGATGGCACTTTTAGCCCGTTTCCTTGCTGGAGCTGGTAATGGAAATATAGCAGTTGCAAGGGCATACATTGGAGATATTAGTGAACCAAATATGGTGGCCAGTAGAATGGGCGCAATTGGTGCAGCATTTGGGCTCGGATTTATGATAGGGCCATTTGTTGGTGGCCTATTGTCAAATCCAGCGTCGGGCATTGGTGGCCCATTTGATAATGATTTTTGGATTAAATTTCCCTACCTTTTACCATGTCTACTTTCAAGTCTTTTATCTTCAATCTCTTTCTTATTGGCAATAACAATGTTACCAGAAAGCTTACCAAAAGAAAAAAGAGTATCAGATTCTAGATCAGTACTATATCGTTTAAGCGGAACATTTACTGATATAATAAAAGTAGTAAAGATTCCAGTTATATCGACACTAATATTTACTAATTTCTTGTTCTTTTTTGGATTTAGTATGATGCATGGAACCTTTATCTTATTCACTGCAATGAGTCCATCAGAAGGCGGATTAGGTTTTGATGCAATGCAAAATGGATGGGTATTTGCTTTTATAGGATTAATGGGCGTAATAATCCAAGGAGGTTTAATTGGTAAATTAACAAAAATATTTGAAATGAGGAAACTGATGATTTTTGGAACTATTATTTGTGGTTTAGGAATTGCCAGCATCCCATATGTCCCAAGTGAATTGAGTTGGATGATATTTTTATCATCTGCATTAATATCAATCGGTAATGGTTTGTTTTCTCCTACTCAATCATCATTACTAACTTTCGAATCTTCAAAACAAGGGCATGAACTAGGAATGGTAATGGGGGCACAAGAAGGATATGGAGCATTGGCTAGAATATTTGGGCCACTCTTAGCAGGATATATTTGGTCATTGACAGTAGAGGGATCAGGGTTTTGGACATATCATACATCGTTCAGAGTCGCTGGTTTTATATTCATAATGGCTACACTTTTACAATTAAGGCTAACAAATATTTCAGAACTATCAATAACCTCTACTGATGATGGCTGAGCATGCATATACCCGCTGTTATTGCCCACGGAGGGGCCGGTCCCGGACCCAAAAGAAAGATAAATCTCGATATAGCAGTAAATAAAGCATCAATAATATTAAAATCTGGGGGTTCGGCAATAGATGCCGTAGTGGAGGCATGTGTAATTTTAGAAAATGATCCTGTTTTTAATGCAGGTACAGGAGGTGTATTCAGGACCGATGGCTCTGTACTGCTTGATGCATCAATTCAGACTTGTGATGGCAGAATTGGATTTATAATAGCCATTGAAAATACTCCTAACCCAATAAAAGTAGCTAAAGCACTTTTAGATGAAGAAATAAATGGACTTACTGGAGATGGTGCTAGGAAATGGGCTGATGAAAGAGGATTTGTCAACTCGCCAGTTGAAGGTAGAGAACCAGTTGAAGGAATGGGAGATACAGTTGGAGTGATAGCGAGAGATAAAAATGGCTTATTCGCGTGTGCAACAAGTACTGGAGGATGTTCATATCGTCCACCTGGGAGAGTTGGAGATGTACCTCTGCCTGGATCAGGATTTTGGACTGAAAAAGGGATTTCTGTCGCAGCAACTGGTAATGGCGAAGAAATAACCAAGAAACTTCTAAGCTATAGAGTATTGGAAAAAATTAGTAACTCTGACCTTTCTTTAATTGAGGGCATGAATTGGGGATTAGATGAATTAATCGATAATTCTAAATCTGTGGGTTTAATTGCACTAGAAGTGGAAGGAGCTGGAATAGGGGTGGCTAATACTGATATGCCATGGTCCTCTTGGATTGATAGTTAGTGGTGGAAGAAAAAGGGATGCGCTTAAGGATACATCTCTAGTCGCCGGCCTCAGAGATGATTGTATGTCAGACCTCGAGACACGTATTCAACAAATCGCTCAAGTACTAGGACAATTAGATGATACTCAAGTTCCTCGTAATATTCGATCAGCAGCAAAAGATGCTGTTGACAAATGGCTTTTGAATAAGAATAAAGATATGGACATCCGCCTTGGCATGACAGCATCAACTTTAGATGATATCTTTAATGATCCAAATCTCCCTGGTCACTATGGCCCCCTTTGTCTTCAAATACAAACCGCTTTGGAAACATTACTTACAGAAGTAAGATAAACTTATGATTACGAAATCATTTATATATTGTCCAATATGGGTCATAATATTGAGGAATTCGATTGAATGATAAAAAAAATAAATGGGTTAATTTATCTTATGCTAATATAGCAACTACCGCTGAAGTAGCACATAAAGAAAATCTAGAATGGGCTAATTCCTTAGCCAGTTGTGGTGCTGCAGAATTTGATGCAAATTCAGAAAAAAATGCCATGATGCCTCTACGAAAATCTACAGCAAATTTATTAAATTGTGAAATAGGTGATATATGTATAGGGTCCAGTGCTACTGAATTAATTTGTTCTATAGCATGGGCCTTAGCACCTAAAAATGGCTGTAATATTGTATCCACGCAAGCATCTTTCCCCTCAACTGTATATCCATGGACCAGGGTCTCGATGGAATTTGATTCGGAAATAAGATTAGCCCCTTATGATGAAAATAATTATACTAACCCTGCTGATATACTAAAATTAATAGATAAAAATACATCTATACTAACATTATCTCATGTAGAATACTCTTCTGGTCAGCGTTATGATTTGAATTTATTTGCCAATGCAGCACACGATGTAGGTGCTCTAATAGTAATTGATGCAACCCAATCCATGGGGGTATTCCCCATAGATGTCCATGCGTCAGAATTAGATTTTATTGTAGCATCTGGATATAAATGGTTGAGAGGTACTTTTGGAGCTGCTGTTGCATATATTAATCCAAAGTTGCACTCATCTTTGATGCCTGGATTATTGGGTTTTAGAAGCCATAATGATATGTGGGATATGCAAGCAAAAAGATTTGAATTACCTTTAGATGCAAGTCGTTTTGAATTTTCAACTATTAATTTTGGAGCCGCTTTAGGTCTGGCCAAATCTATTGATCAAATAAATCAAATGGGAATTAAAAATGTTTGGCAAAATAGTATAAAATTAACAGATATAATAATTAACGAGTGTATTAAAAGTAATTTAACTATCATTTCTCCTTTGAATGATGTGGAGAGAAGTGGAATTATATGTATTCAAATTCCTGACGATTTTGACTCAAAAGAAGTTGTCCGAAATCTCCAAGAAGATTATGGCATTTTAGTCACTAGCCGCTCAGGATTTATACGTATATCTCCCCATATAGATAATACTCCAGATCAGATATTTTATTTTATAAATTCATTAAAAAAGGTTTTACAATTAAAATAAATATGGTGAAATTATGAATCCAGCAATACTAAACATGATTACTGCAATAATGAGATCTATAATTCTCCATGATTTTGCATTATTTAATATTGGAGACATAAGTTTAGCACCATAACCTAACGAAAAGAAGAAAATAAATGATGCACTTGCGGCACCTAATCCAAAGAAAAGTTGCTCATCCCCTACATATCTGCTCGAAGCACCTCCTATTAGGAGTAAAGTATCTACATATACATGCGGATTAAGGTATGTAAATGCCAAACTTGCCATTATGGTCGTCTTAATACTTTTTGTTTCCTCTAAGTTTACTTCCATTCCTACTGGATTTAATGCTGAATTTAATCTCATTATTCCGTACGTTGTTAGAAATAAACATGCAAATATCGAAATCCATATTTGAATCTCTTCAATTTCAGAAATGAATGCACCTACTCCTAGGACTCCAGCAGCAATTAATAAAGCATCAGAAAATGCACACACTAGGCAAGATATAAAAACATGATTTTTCATCAAACCTTGCCTTAAAACAAATACATTTTGTGGTCCCAATGCAAATATCAAAGTTATGCTTATTGCGAAACCTTCGAGCCAAACAGACTCTAATGACAAATCATGTCGACCTTCTTTCAACAGCCTTTGGTCTTAGTTTATTATAGGAGCATTTCCTACAACTTCGAGGTTTGCTTCCACGATGCGTAGCTGAACAATTCATACAAATCCACTTCTTAAGTAGTCTTGCTTCTGCCACAGGATGTCTCGTAGCCATATGTTGACCGGATTAGCAGTACTTCATAATCACTTCCCTAGAAATGCGAATATTTAATTGTAGACAATAGGCAGGAAAGCGTTGGCAGCATCCTCACAAGCGTTTGCTACATCATCTAATCTTTGAAGAACTCTGTACATGTGTACGGCGGCCAAGGGATCGTCACTTCCTGAACTGAATACAAAACCTGCTGCTCTACTTTCTACTAAATCTGTTTCATGTTCTGCCACGTTTACTTTATGAATAAACTCACGTAATTTATCTTTATCTGCTTTGGTATGTCCAGATAGAGACAAATTTCTCAGATGAAGAACTGTATCTTCATATATTGATGCTGTCTTTTTTACTGATTCTGCCATTTCAAATACCATCTTACGTGCCTCTGCATTATCATATAATTCTCTAAATGAAAGTTGTTCAGCAACATTCTGTGCATAATCTGCTATCCTGTCCTGCCTTCCTAACATGTACATGAACTCGCCACTATCGATTAGTAACTTCCATTCACTTCCTCCAATTTTAGTACGAAGAACATTCTTTAATTCATCAGCCCTTAATTCTGATTCAATTGTAGCCTTTATTTCTTCAGATGGATCTTCACCATTAGTTGCCTTTTCAACGGCTGTAAGCATGTGCTCTACGGTCTCTTCTACTATTAATGCATGGGAATGAAATAATTCAAAAACAGTCGGCATAATATCTTTATTTCCGCCTGCGTCGGCCAATGCATCTTCAATATGAATTTCATCGTCCTTAGTTTTCCACATTATATAACCTACGGCAATGAATGCAATTGGCAATACTACGATTAATTTTAATGGATCTGAACCCATCGCCATATAAATTGTGACGGAGCCAAATGCAGCAGCAGGTAAACTCGCAACCCATGAAGCAGCAATTTTCCCAAATACTCTAAAATCAACATTTTTAGCGCCTCCTGCCAGGCCCACTCCTACTACTGAACCAACAAGGGTATGCGTGGTGGAAACGGGAACTGCAAGGAATGGCATCGAAAATATTAGAATTGTTGTTGCAGCACCAAATTCTGCAGCAAATCCCCGAGTAGGAGTTATTTCCGTAATCTTGGTACCTATTGTTTCCATAACTCTCCAGCCCCATGTCATTACTCCAATCGCGATACCTGCTGAACCAAGAAGGACTAACCAAAGTGGTACATCTACTTTTGAAGAAAGTTCGCCGCCACTTGAGAGAATATCGTATACTGCCGCCATTGGCCCAATTGCATTTGACCTATCATTTGCCCCATGTGCAAATGCAACATACGCAGCCGTAATTATTTGTAACCAAACAAATATTTTTTCCACTCCTTGAAAACCGTCTCCCTGACGTTTAAATTCATAATTTCTAAGTACAAACCATAATACTGATGAGGCAATAATGCCGATTATGGCTGAAACGATTAGAGAATTAATTGGGAACCATGCATTTTCTACAAACGGGTTAAATACACCGTTTTCTTTAACAGGCAACCAATCATATTTATCTTCAATCCATCCATTTGTTTCAGCCTTGGAAATGAATCCTTTCAATGCCTTAAATTGAAGTGCCAAGCCCAATGTGAAAAATGTTGGAAATGCCAATATTGGTGCCAACCATCTGGACCTTGCAATTGGATCCTTTGATTCTAATATTAATGATCTAACTATAAAAAATGTTATGAAAGCTAAAATTCCTCCCATCAATGGACTTGCTACCCACGACATTACAACTTTTTGAACTACGTCCCAATCTATCAGTGAAGTGCTATGTTGAATTTCAAGAACTAACCCAATTCCAACAATCCCGCCTATTATTGAATGAGTTGTAGATACGGGCAGACCAAATCTAGTTGCAACTGTTAACCAAACCGCTGCAGCCATCATGGCAGATATGAATCCATACATTAAATCATTTGCAAATTCATCAGTGACGGTTTCAAAATCAACAGTTAATATTCCTTTACGTACGGTATCGGTGACAGCATCACCTGCAAAAAAAGCACCTAAAAATTCGAATATAGCTGCTATGATGACAGCCTGCTTAAGTGTCAATGCACGAGATCCTACTGATGTCCCCATTGCATTCGCAACATCATTTGCTCCAATATTCCATGCCATATATCCGCAAACTACAATTGAAAGTATCAATACTACAGTCATTATAGGTTCCATGGTTTCCATAGGATATATGCTAAGTATTTGATTATAATAATATAGAATCTATATAGTTACTAATAAAAACGCATCACTGCGAGTAATATACAAGTATATATCTAATGTAGTATTGGGGTAATTATGTCAAATGCCAGTGCAAATCGCTCTGAAGTCAGAAAAATACAATTAACTGGTGGCTCTACATATATTGTCAGCCTACCCAAAAAATGGGTAACTGACCATGGATTATCTCCCAAAGATCAAGTTCGAATAGAATGGCGTCCATCAGGGACACTTCGAGTAATTGCAGATGCTTCTTCAATTAAAAGACTAAGATTAGTAAATATAGAATGTAATGAAATCCCGGATCATATGCTATTTGATCACTTGGTCGCTGCTTATCTAGCAGGTGCTCATAAAATAAATATAAAATCAAATAAGACCTTTTCGAGAGATCAAAAGCGGATATTTCGTAAATTTGTTAGATCTACTAGTGGAATGGAAATTACAAATGAATTAGACTATGAGATCGAACTAATTAGTCTCTTAAATCCTACTGAAATGCCTTTTTTTTCCAGTATAAATAGAATGTATTTACTATTATCCAGCCAGATTAGAGACTTTTCTGAAATTTTGAGAGGAGGCGATTTAGAAATATTGGATGACGCAGATGAAAGAGAAAATGAGGTTGACGCTTTAAGATTATTATTGGAAAGGCAAGCAGGAGAAATATTAGAATCCGCAAGTATTGAAGATTCATTAGGCACTTCAAGATGGGAAGCAGCAGAATTATGTAAACTAGTTAGGACATTAGAGAGAATGGGTGACCATAGTTATAATTTATGTGATTTGGCAAGGAATTATAATGTTCCTAGAGGGATAAATATGTATTCTTTACCAGTTTCAGTAATACCTGTTTGGCAAACCTCAATTAAATTATTAATGGCAAATTTAAGAAAGAGAGAAATTTCAGAAATACACAAGGCAAAATCTCAATTAATCGCTGCAAGAGCGGATTTAATGCAGTATGAAGAGGAACTCAGACGTAGTGATATTGGCCTTGAAGATGCATTATTCATGGATAAGATGTCGGAGTCATTAAGACGTATCTGCTCTTATTCAATTAATGTTGCTGAAATCCTTATGAATATCCAAACTCATAGGGACTCTAGGGAAGTTTATGCCTAAATTATTCAAATATTTTTATTTTAATATTTTGTGAATTCATGGAAACGATATTTTCTCTAATTTTAAATGACCTACAGGCTAATAGGTGAATATCGCTACCAATTACTACAAAGATTGCCAATTACAAGTAAAGGAGAGAAAAAAATGTCAAATAGAGGTATTCTAATAGCCGTTGAAGGCATGGATGGCTCTGGTAAAAGTACACAAGCAAAATTACTTTATCATTGGTTACGAGCTAAAGGATTACCTGTTTATCATACAGAATGGAACTCTAGTAAAATCGTAAGGCAGGCCACAAAATTAGGAAAGAATAATCGTAGACTTTTACCTTCTACATTTCATCTAATTCATGCAGCAGATTTTGCAGATCGATGGGCTCAACAGATAGAACCAGTACTAAAAATTGGAGGTATAGTAATTTGTGATCGCTATAAGTATACAGCCATGGCGAGAGATGGTTCAAGGGGCGTTCATTTAAAAGACATAGAAAGTACTTATTCATTCGCTAGAGAACCAGATTTAACTATATATTTTGACGTTCCTGTAGATGTTAGTTATGATCGAATAGCAAATGGCCGCCCCACATTGAAGTATTATGAAGCAGGAATGGATATGAATTGGTCCAATGATCCTTTTGAATCTTATCGTATCTTTCAAGAAAAAGTTTCTGAGATTTATGATGATTTAGTTAAAAATGGACGAATATTGCGTTTAGATGCAACTGGAACTGTGCCCGAAGTACAAAAAAGAACTAGGAAAATATTTGAAGAAAATATCGACTTATCAAATGTTGAAGTGATTGATTATGCAGATCGTTTAGCAGAGAATTTGAGCCAATCAGAAATCGATTGGTTATCTTACAAGGAGGTAGTTGAGTAATTGACTTATCCAGGAAAATTGATTGTACTGGAAGGTCCGGACCAAGTTGGGCGTAGCCTTCATGCAAGGCTATTGGCTGCTAGATTAGAGGCGCATGGCGTCGCAACTCATACCATAGGACTCGCAAGATCAAAGTTAATGGGAGAATTATTAAAATCTCATAATGATGATATTCATCAACTAAATTGGAGGACGAGAGCTTTATTGTACGCAACAGACTTACATGATCAAATAAAGAATGATGTTGAACCATTATTGCTCGCTGGTTTTGTGATAATCTCTGATAGGTATAATTTAACTCCAGAAATTAGAGAAAAAGTTAGGGGAGGAGATTCAAATTGGATTAAATCATTGTATTTGGATATACCAAAACCTGATGCAACAGTAATTTTACATTGCGGCCCTCGTAGACTTTTAAATCGAATAATGTTTGGAGAAAAATTAGAAACTTTGAACCATTTTGAATCTGGAATGGATTTAGCTTTATCTCCTTCAATAACATCATCCTTCTTACAGTATCAAAAATTACTGAGAAAGGAATTTGAAAATTCTGCAGAAGAACTAGGAGCTATTCTAATCCCAACAAGAGATACTGTTGAAAGTGTTCACAATAAGATATGGTCTAATATTCAACCTATAATAGGTGATTTAATTCAACCAATAAATAATTCTTAACCAATCAATGACGCTATCTTTTCGGTTTGTGTCAGATAAATCATTAGCCCTATGCCGGCAAATATCATCATCCAAGATCCAATTCCCTTGATAATTACTGTTGAACTTCTGAGGACTTTAATAATTGACTGCCTGCCAGAACTTACCAGGATCGTTACTAATATCATAAGAAAACTTACTGATATTATTAAACCTGCCATTCCTGAAATAAGTGCACCGCTACCAATTGTAATTAGCCATGCCATGAATGGAAAAACTGCTGCAGCCGTACAATCTACTGATGCTGCAGAATATCCTATTCCCCAAACATACATATTTCTTCTTGGAGTAAAAATATTGTCATTTTCTGTATTTTGATATTTATCAATTATTCTTTGAATACTTACTAAGGCATTTGATGTCCATCCTAGCAGCATCAGCGTTCCAAGAATTATGAGTATAACCGCAATTATGAATGCAATATCATATAAAAATCCAGAGATATTTATTAAACCATCAAGGCCATATAATGCAAATCCAATTATGGAAAAAAATGTCAATTGGCCCAATGCAGCAAAACTTCCAATTTCTAATGAATTAGGAATTCTTCCTATGAGCTTTCCACTTTCTCTTAATTCATCCTCCCTCATTCCTAAATTAAGATAATAAGTTATGTAAGATGGAAGTACTGGAAATGCACATGGGCTGAAATATACTAAAAATCCAATAAATAATCCAATAAAAAATACTCCAGATATTGAATTATCTGATTTTGAAATGCCAAATCTTAAACTGTCAGCTTCACCTTTGTTTGCCATTTCTATGGATGAATCAAAAGATTCCCATTTATCTAATGGAAATCCAGTGTTTTCTCTAGCAATTGCATAACCTTCATGATCAATGACCAAAATATAGGGTATTGCTAATATGTTGTAATATTCAAGTAAATCTCCACCTCCATTTTCAGTTATGACCGTTTCACGGCCCCCATTTGCAACAGGCCATCTCATATATTTTGATGAATCTTCATTTCCAAATGTAGAATTTATATCTTCAAAACTTTCTATGGCGTACCATGATGCTATTGAAAGTACAATTATGGGATATTCACC
>TARA_B110000495_G_scaffold141264_1_pt1 | contig 15293 bp, 9 predicted proteins | sample TARA_B110000495 | Tara Oceans TARA_B110000495 (sample SAMEA4398219) | marine metagenome | biome: Polar Biome; feature: [MES] marine water layer (ENVO:01000295) within the mesopelagic zone...; material: water (ENVO:00002006), including particulate matter (ENVO:01000060) such as...... | reverse complement strand
TAATAAACAATGGCTATATATAAAATATTTCCTGAAAAAGATGCTACCTTATATACTGAATTTCCAACCCAAAATACAGGGTTAGATCAGATTATAGAATCATCTATGTATCTTGCTAATTCGGTACCTCAAGTTAGTAGATATTTAATTAAATTTCCTACATCTCAAATTACAGAAATGTATGAAAATAAAATTACAAATGGGGAATATGCAGTTTACTTAAGAAATTTTAATGCTGTTGTAACAGGTCTAAACTCAGACCAAAAGTTAGAATTTTACCCAACATGGGGTAATTGGGATATGGGTACTGGTAGATTTAATGACCAACCTATAGTAACAAATGGTACAAGTTGGACATATCTAAAATATTCAGGATCAACCTCTTGGGAAGAAAGTGGTTTTGATCCTTATGTAACAGCATCATTCCAATCTACCTTACCAGGTGGTGGTAATTGGTATACAGGTTCAAACATACCTAGCCTAAATCCCGTTATATCAACTCAAAGTTTTAACTATTCGGATACTAAAGATGTTGTAGTTGATGTAAAAAATACAGTTGAAACTTGGTATAGTTATTCATTAGATAATACTAAAGGTTTCCCCAATGAAGGATTTATAGTAAAAAACCCTGATAATGTTGAATTTATAAATAGTAAATCAAATACAACAATATTTAGATTCTTTTCAATAGATACAAACACAATATACCCCCCACAATTAGAATTTAGATTCAATGATTATGTGTTTAATACAGGATCATCAACCAATAAAATATTACCACAAGTAGAGAGTTTTATTTCAATATATAATAATAATGGCACTTACTATTCTCAAAGTATACCTAGATTAAGATTTGCAGCAATGCCTAAATACCCAGATAGAACATTCTTAACATCTTCTTTATATACAACTAACTACTTCCTCCCAGAATCACAATCATTATATGCCATAAAAGATACAGAGACTAATGAATTTGTAATTGATTTTGATAATGAATATACTAGAATAAGCTCAGACTACTCATCAAGTTATTTTGATTTATATTGTAATGGTTTAGAACCTGAAAGGTATTATACTATTTTAGTTAAAACCTCCATAGGGGGCGTTGTTAAAGTTTTTGATGAAAATATAATGTTTAAAATAGCTAAAGGATGAGTAATGTAAAACAAGTAAACATAATAAGACAAGTATTCGATAGAGAAGCCTTTAATAATACAGTTCCCACTGAATTCACTCAACTAGTAAATACACCAGACCCATCTTTTTTTGATATTAATTTGGCTACCCAAGAAGATTTTTGGATATTGTATAATAAATTCTTTTATGCAATTCCTAAATTTACATCTGAATCATCATCAAACCCAAATCTTGAAAATTCCCATCAATATTTAGCAGAAACCAGTGGGGGTTTTATTGGGTTAGATCCTAATAGAGACGAAATAAATGCTTTATTAGAAGAAATTGCAGATTTAAGAACAGAAAATTTAGAAGTTAGGCAGGAAATTGTAGAAATTATAGCAAACTTTAATGATAATCAAGGCACATAATAGTAAATAAATGGCAGAAAAACCAAAAAATCCCAGAGATAAAAAACTTCCACCATCAAAGTTTGTAGACGCCCAAAAAGGTAATAATCAACCTGTTTTTATAGAGGCTAACAGAAATTTCCTCAGTGATGTTAATATTCCTGTAAGTGCTTCAGTAGTATCAGTATCTCCAAGGGATATAGTATCGGATAGTTTTATAACATTAGAAGATACCGCTATAATACCTAACTCAGGATTATCATCATCATTTCTTCCTAATGAAAATTTAGTTGAATTTTATGCTTATGATACTCAAAAGAATATTATTAGTAGGAATTATAATTTTTTAAATTGGGGTATAACAAAAAATACAACTAACACAGAAGTCCCAACAACATTTACCGATAACCAAGGTATACAAATTCTTGAATCTGACACATCCCCAATTCCAACAGATTTTATTGAATTAAACCCTGCAACTGATCTTTATAATTTAGGATTTGATGCTGGTGAGACTTATGCCTTATATAATTTTATAAATTATGAATTAGGTTCATCTGTAGAGGATACATACTACATATCCGAAATATCAGGTGACCGAACTGAAATTAAATTAAGATCTAATACAATATCTGATAGAGATATTAGAAGTACCTATAAGAAATTTCGCCAAAAATTTAACTCTCAAAAATATTTTGATGAATTTTATCTTGGGTTATTTGATAATAGATATGAAATTTGTACTAATATTCTTCTTGAAAGAGATGGTAAAGGTGAATCACTTCTTATTAAGTTATATAACGAACTTGATCCTTCAATTTTAGCAGAATCCCAAGTTTACTTAATTACTAAGGTAGGGGAAACTGTATCTTATAAAGTAGAATTTGAAGAAGATTATCAATCTTTTGTAGATAACGCTACATATATTAAAGGTCCTAATATTAATATCCCATTACAAGATTTAGTTAATAACTCAACAACACTTAAATCCCAAAACAACTTACTAGATTCAAACTCCTCAGAATCTGTAAATGCTGTATTAAACATATTAAACCAAACAGGTGTAACAATAACCCCAGATTATTCATACAACACTTTTGATCAATTTATTAATTTCTCTTCTGCTAAAGAAAGATTAAATAATTTTATTGAAAAAGTAACAGAACTTCAATCATATGAATCTGACATTTCTACTATTGAAAATGTAACAGGTTCTAACCCTGGAGTAGTAGCAATTTCATCAAGTTTAGCTAGTTTAACTACCAAAGTATCAAACTTAATTGAAAATTTTGATGGGTACGAAAACTATTTATATTATAAATCATCATCTTATGCCTACCCTAAAACAGGCTCAGCTTATCCTTATACTTTACTCCCAACAACAGACCAAGCTGTAATAGATTGGATAGGTAGTGATGTAGAGGGATCTCAATATTATGGAGGTTATGTATTATCTGCTTCTTTATATGATGAAAATAACCAAAATTGGTTATATTATACTATCCCTGAATTTATAAAAGAAAATTCAAGTAATGATGAATATATTACTTTTTCAAATATGGTTGGTCAATCTTTTGATGAAGTTTGGCTTTATACAAAAGCCTTAAGTGAAAGATATAATACAACAAATGACCCTGATAAAGGGTTACCTCTAGATTTAGCTGCAGATGCAATTAAGGGTTTAGGGTTTGAAACTTTTGGAAATAATTATGACAATCAAGATAATTTTATAGGTTTAGCTGGTGAAGATAATGGGACTTATGTGCCCCCAACAGGTAGTGAATTAATTACTAAATATGTTGCTATAAATAACGGACAAATTATTAATTATTGGAGTGTTGGTTATTCTTGGGAGGATTATGTAGAACAGTTTATAGAAGCAGGTTTCCCGTATGCCATTGATAAAGTAAGTAAAGAAATTTATAAACGTCTTTACCATAATATGGCTTACCTTACTAAGAAAAAAGGTTCGATTTCAGGTTTAAGACAACTAATTAATATTTGGGGTATCCCTAATACAATCCTTCGTATTAATGAATTTGGAGGTAAAAATAGAGATAATACTGATGATTATGATTTGTGGCAGAATAGATATAGCTACGCCTATACCCCCATATCAGCAGGCTACCACTTGGCAAGTTCATCTATTAAAGTACCGTGGATGCCTTTAGAAAGAAACTATATTGCTGAGACGGAAAACATAGTCCCAGATGGGGTTGCTCTTAGATTTAAAGCTCCCAAAGGTGCTCCTATTTCAACTTTTGGTGGGTCTTTTTATAGCCAATCAATTGCAGTTAAGAAATCAAATGGTACCGCTAACTCCCAAATGGATTGGGGTATTAGTTTATTTTATGAAGACCAACCATCAGGATCATATAGCGGTTCAAGTTTTAGCGATTACTACAATTATGGTAAATTAAGATTTTATATGTCAGCCTCAACAGCTGATGGTGGGGTTCAAATTTCAAACGATATTTACCTTCCATTCTTTGATGGCGGTTGGTGGAGTGTTTTACTTCAAAGAGATCAACACATAGGGTATACTGATAATACAGTTCCTACGACTTATACATTATTTGCGGCCAATAAACAATCTAATGGCTGGGATGGTAATTCAATAGGATTTACAGGATCGGTAAGTATGAATTCCACTACAAAACTTTCTATAAATAAATCTTGGAATGATTTTGGAGTTACTGAGGTTGATGGGGTTTACGTTGGAGGTTATATATCAGGTTCAAATATAATGTCTGAAGTATCTAATGATTTTGGTAAAATATTTTCCGGATCCTTTCAAGAATTTAGATATTATTCAAATGATATTCCTAGAACTGTTTTTAATGATTTTGTAATGAATCCTGAATCCATTGAAGGTAACAATATTACAGGATCCGAAAGTTCATTTGACATAGTAAATTTTAGGGCACCTTTAGGTAATGAATTAGAAAATATATTCTCAGGATCATCAACTACCTTTACCGACCAAATTTCCTCATCTCACCCTGCAATTACAGGTTCAGCAACTGTAGTAATTACAGGCTCTTTTAGAAACCCCGCAGATAGTACTATAACTTCAAGTTATAATTTTATAGGGTATAATGATTCAAAAGATAAAATTTATAGTAAACCAAATACTGAAGTTTATTTTTTAGATCAACCTTCAATTGGGATAAGAAATAGAGTATCAAAGAAAATTAAAGTAGAAGATGGTAGTGTTTATGGTAAGGTACTATCACAATATAAAAGTATAGACCAAGATTATTTAATTAGTCAAAGTTACACTGAAGATATTACAAGTTTAGAAGTAGGATTTTCACCCCAAGATGAAGTTAATGATGATATTATTGCTTCATTTGGGTATGGGGTAATCTCTTCAGTTATAGCGGATCCAAGATTCTTTTATGATTCACAGGAAGTTTATTATCCTAAACTAAGACAAATATCAGAGGAGTATTTTAAAAAGTATACCGAAGGTAGTGTTTGGGATTATATAAGATTAATTAAATATTTTGATAATTCACTATTTAAGGCTATTAAATCATTTGTACCTGCGCGTACTAGCGTGACTACAGGCGTTATAATTAAACAAAATATGTTGGAGCGCAATAGGCGCCCATCAGTATTAATTAACCCAAATACTATAATAGCATACACACCAGAAACAGGTTCTGTGGTTGGTGGTCAATCAACAGAAACCGGATTTAATAGTGCTATTTCCTATAGGGATTTAGAATTAACAGGTAGTATTAATATAGGTACTCTAAGTGGCTTACATGGTAATGTTCCCCCAAATTTAAGAGGAGAAGTATCAGCTAGTGGTGCTGGCTTTAACATCATCCCTATAACTCAAAGTTGGACGGGAAGTTATGATACTGTATTGGGTTTAATTCCATTTACAGACTCATCATCTTATGAATTTTATAATGGGGAATATAGTGGAAGTACAATAGTAGTAACTACCCAATCCCTACTTAATAATCCTTTTGCTTTAGCACCTGTTTTAGATACTAATTATACTGTTAATGTCACCTCTAGTGAAGGTAAATTTAGTGAAACATTAAATAGTACTATAAACACATACCCATCATTTTCATTTAATTTACAAGCATTTTCATATGGTTCCTTATCTAGTGACCCCGCAGGTAAAACTACATTCCAAGGAGATTTTGATAGTTGGGGAACTGGTAATACTGTTGGGGATTCTACAGGTTCTATTTTTATAGCCCAAGATGACCCAAACTCGGGGACAAACTGGCAGAGTAGGTTTTATATAATTGGTTTAATACTCCCTCAGAGAATGCGATTGAAGAACTCGGGGGTAGTATCAACAAATAATGCCGGGAATCATTTAGGCATAAATTATACCCCTGGATTTAGTGGAGGTTATAGTGCCAATCAACCTGACTTTAGCCTTGCTAATCTTATAACCCTTCCATCTTCCCCAACATCTGGGTCAGGTTTAATAGGTCTTGAAACTGGAGATTATATACCTAATGATATTGGTCCTTATTTTAAATTAGATATAACAGGTTCCATGAATAGCTTTTATGCTGATCCAAATAATACTCCTGTAGTACCAACAACAGAATCAGTATATGATGAAAAGAACTACCCAATTACCGAGTGGCAAAATAACCAATTACCAACACCAGGTGCAAGCTTAATCGCAACAGTCTCACCTCCAGGCCCTAATACAGGAACTAAGTATTACAGCGATTCATTTCCTTCTACTTTAAACTCAAATTTACGTTCAGTCCAATGGAAAAGAAAAGCTAGTTTAGGGCTTATAGATATTGAAGATACTGATGAATTAATATATGCAAATAATTTTGATTTTGCAGCCTCAGATTTACAATCACCATCATCTTTTAGATTTACTTTAGTTAATAGTACAAATAATGATAAAAATACTACTTTAAATTTAAACATGACTGAGATGCAGTCTTACAATGTCCAGAATGGTCTTGGAGATCCTTGGAGTACAGTAACCCTACCTTTATCTTTATTTGCCCCTTCAGGATCTACTTTTGATAGTTATAAATATGATACAGTTCAAATTCAATATGATATTAGATCTAACTCTATTGCTACCCCAACAACAGAATCAATATATGATGAAGATAACTACCCAACTACCGAGTGGTTAAATAACCAATTACCATCAGGTGCAAACATAGCCGCAACAACTTCACCTCCAGGCCCTAATACAGGAACTAAATATTACAGAGATTCTTTTGCTTCTACTTTAAACACAAATATACGTTCAGTCCAATGGAAAAGAAACCCTAGTGAAGGGACTATACTTCTTGACCAATCTGATGAATTAATATATGCAAATAATTTTAACTTTGCTGCAAATGATATACAAAACGGCTCATATTTTAAATTTGCTCTAGTTAATAGTACAAATGGTGAAATATATGCTACTCCAACTTTAGACATGTCTAATATGCAGACTTATAACGTCCAACCCGGTCTTGGAACTAGTTGGAGTACAGTAACCCTACCTTTTAACCTATTTGCAGCTTCAGGATCCATAGCGGGTGATTTTTACTATGATACATTTCAAATCCAATATAATATTTTATCTGCCTCTCGTCAAGGTCAAACTGTTAATTTAGATACTTTACGTATTCAATTTAATGGTGGTGCCCCTCCAGATCAAACTTTTAATTTAGATACTTTACGTATTCAATTTAATGGTGGGGGTGTCCCTCCAACCGACTTCCCAGATGGTGTTGGTTTTGATACAGATGATAACTTTGGAGGTTTAGATACTAATGAAATAATTTCAAGAGTTATAGGCCCTAACACAACCATTACAAGAACCCCAGGTCAAACTGGTACTACAAATGGGGAAGGTCTCGTTAAGTATCTTATAGGTTCCCCTCAAAATAATAATGCTAGACCTATTAGACTTTATGATAAAGCAACTAATAATGCAGCTAATATCCCTTGGAATAGTGCCCAGCAACCCTTTACAGGTTCATCAACATCTACAGTATTTATATCAAATTATGATACTGAAATAGAAAGACAAAGAGATGCCTTTCTAGTTGCACCTTCAAAACCTAACTCCCTTCCTTTAATAGGTAGTGGTAGTTTAAGTTTAGTAGGAACAACTTGGACAGGTTCTTATAGTGATCATGGTGATTGGTTTCCATCCCTATTATTATTTAATAGAAGAAATTATGATACTTTAACAGGGGATTTAATAAATAATACTGAAACTTTCACTCAATTTCCCCAATTTCAATTTACTATAGATGGGTTTACTGGAACTCCATACCTCCCACCTGTAATATTTAAACAATCTAATAATGATATAAGTGGATTACTATCATATAATTCAGGTACATTTACTATCCCCTTCGAAAATGATGCAATAGCATATTCATATGTTCCTGCTACAAGTACCTTTCTTAGTGGATCTCCATTTACATCTACTCCTCCTGGAATGTTTATACCTAATTTAGCATCTAACCAATACATATCCTTTGATCCTCAACTTCCACTTCAATCGGATTTTTATAATACCCCATTTAATCCTTTAATTAATAATGCAACAGAAAGTGTTAAAAATACATATGTCCAAGTAGTAGAATATGATAATGGCCCTATACCTTCTAACTTTGACCCTATAGTTAGTAGAACAGCTTTAAAAGCAAGAATACCTGATAGTTTTTACACTCAAAAAGCATCTATTCTTCCAAGATATTTAGGAAGTACCTTACAAAGTGCAAATTATAATACTTATACTTTACCTGGAAATATTACATTTTTAAATGCTTTCTTTACCGGTAGTACTATTACAGGATCTACGTGGGATGGTGATGTAAGTTTCGGAAAAACATCAGTAATTGATGTAAACCCAATATACATGGCCCATTTTAAAAATTCAAAAGAAAATTATGAATTGTTTGGTTCCTATACTTTTAGAATTGATTCTTTAATTGAAGTTCCTCTAGAAGATGTAACTGGGGGGAAAGCTCCAATAACCCCTATGGTTCTAAAAGTTGATGGGAGTAATGCAAACTTAGCAGAAGTTAGAAGTTCATTTGAAGTTAATAGAAGTGCTAGTATTGCTTATAACTCTTCTAAATTTAGAGGGGTTAAGTACTCATCCTTAAAGGTAGGAAGTGGTAAAATATTTCAAGGAGCGATGGAATATCAAACTATATTTACAACACAACCTAACCCAACATCCTTTATCAACACCGCTAGTTTTATTACTTCTAGTTGGGTTGATTTTCGATTTGCTATATCAGAATCTTCGTCAACTACTACAGCAAACTCTAATGTTTTATTATTACCAGAATCTAATGTTACACCCAGTGGTACCTCATCATCACTAGGCGAAGTATTTTCAGTATCAAGTTCAGGGGCATGGTTATCCACAGGTAGTAATGCATTATATTTTAGAGGGGGTTATACCCGTACTATACAAAACATGATGCCAAATGAAGATGCCGCTGAAGGTAGTACTGCTATAGAAGCAGGTTCTGGAAGATTTTATGGGAGTAGTTTAGCTATGATTCACAATTATAACAAATATAGTGAAAACAAAATAGTAGCAACTGGGTCTTTATATTCATATGTGCAATCAACTAATAGCGGAATATCAAAACCAGGAACACCCTCAGCATCATTCTTCCAGTTTGATAATGAAGAAATTTATTCATATCTTGAATTTTCGGGTTCAAATGATGGTGCCTTACCATCTTCATCAAATTTACTCCCTTATGAAGATTTTAACCAACAATTTTTAGTAGAAGTTGGTGATGAAGTTAGAGTAACATATAATATTGCAGTTGTCCCTTCGGGTACAGTAGGAAGAACAACAACACTCCCAAGTGTTGGGAATCCTACATTCCACACTAAAACATTTACTGTTGTAAGTGCCGAAGGTAATACAGATTATGAAAACGAAATATATCCATTCGAAATGTCTGCTTCCATATTTACAACCCAAATTTCAGAATCTGGTGGGGGTAATATTATCGTAAATACACCAATAACTGAATCTCAATATAATTATGATAAATTAATAGTTTACCCAGACCCTTCAACTGTACAACCACCAATAATTGATGGTGATATTTTTAATTTTACAATTAGAAGAAGAATAAATGCTGATGATAGAGTTGTTGTATACCAATCCCCACCCTCAGGTTCAAAGGGTGTAGAAACTATATCTGGAGATGGTTATATCATTCCAGATGATTTTTCATCACAACAAAAACGAAATGCGTTAACTTTAATTAATCAATTAACAGCTAAAAATGCTTTTCGTGCATCAGAAGACCCCCCAAGTTTAAAAGAATAATATAGCTTGGAGTAAAAATAAAATTAACGTATATTTATAATTAAAATAGTATAACAAATGGGATATTTAAATAATCAGGTAGTAACAGTAGATGCTATCTTAACAACAAAAGGAAGAGAGCTTTTAGCAAGAGGAGATGGTTCTTTTAACATACGAGCATTCGCATTGTCAGATGACGAAATAGATTATACTCTATATAATCCAACTAACCCTTCAGGTTCTGCATATTATGGTGAAGCTATTCAAAACATGCCTTTACTAGAAGCATTCCCTGATGAAACTCAAATGATGAAATATAAGTTAGTAACTCTACCTAGGGATACGGCTAAAATGCCGGTTGTTACCGCTGGTGGTGTTTCTGTAGTTACTTTAAAACAAACAGGACAAACAACTATAACACCACAAACCCTAAATTATTTAGGAAATAATTCAGTACAAGAAACATCTGGATATTCATTTACTGTAAGTGATATAAGACAATTTGCAGCCACTAATGGGGTTGTAGGTCAAGGTATTACTACAACAGCCGCAACTGCTTTAAATTCAATCTCAACACAGACCAATGGTACTAATGTATCGAGGACAGTAATAGGTACATCATTATTATTAACAGCAACCGGTGTTAACACTTTATATAGTAGTAAAGCAAATACTTCTACTATACTTTACAGTACATTACAAATTATAGGTTTAGATTCAGGAGCAAGAGTTCAAATCCCAATTCAAATTTCAAGAACATAAACATAAAATAATATGGCAGCAACTCCAGAATTTACAGCAAATCAAAATCAACGTTTAGCCAACCAACGTGCGGCTTCAGTTGATACTAGCAATAATACTATATCAACATATGCTCCTCTTGAAGGTCAAGATTTACTAATTAGTACAGAAAATGTAACTAGCACAGTATGGGAAGGTAACCAACCAACACTAACAGCATTTTTCACATCATCAGCTCAAGTGGGAAGCACTACAGGTCAATTCTATTGGAATTTGTATGCAACAGCCGCAACTACAGGATCAACACAATTTGCAATTGCATATTGTGATGCCGATGGTAGTGGTAGTCAACTATACAACCCCAATGTTCCTGTATTATCACCCACAAGAACAAATTATGGACAGTATAGAAATTTAATATTAGGGGATGAGAATTCATCCTTTGTATTTGGAAATCAATCATCTTCTTATTTTTACGCGTTACCAATTGAAAGATCAGGGTACAAGGAAGAATTACTACCTGGAGTTTGGTCATTAGCTTTATCAGGCTCGGCCCAAACCCTTCGTCTTACAGATGATAGTAAATTAGGAGGCCCAGCAGTATTTTCAGATGCTGGTAGGGTATACAATATAGTATCGGGATCAGCAGGAACTGTTTATACTGGAGTTAACACTAATGGTTGGACCCTAGCTTCAGGATCTTATGGTTGGTTCCTCCCAGATATTGCAACCCTACTTTTAAGTGGTGATGCTCTAGATGGATCATTCGCTAATGGGGGTATTGATTTAGATATAGTAAGGGGTACCAACACTACAAATAATAATCCAAATTTATTATTTCAACAATTAAATAATGGTCCAGGAGCAACCCCAGGATTTACTTTAAACTCTCAAGAACAATTATCATCTGATTTTATCTTTTGTAGAGCTCGGAGTCAAAACTTTAATTACTCCACAAACCCTTCATTCATATCAGGATCAGACGGGGCTGTATTATTTGATACATTTATAAACGACCCTCAAGTATACATTACTACGGTGGGTTTATATAATGATGACCAAGAATTAGTAGCAGTAGCTAAATTATCAAGACCACTATTAAAAGATTTTACAAAAGAATTATTAGTTAGAATTAAACTAGACTTTTAATGAATGGGTGCATGGAAACAATTTACAACTAAAGACGTTACAATAACTCCTTTTATAGCTGATAAGGGTTGGAATCTTACTGGGTCTTCAATGACTGGTTCCTCCTTAGGAGCTAACATATTTGTAGGGCAAAATGAACCATACGATGCAACATCCCAAACAGGTTTTGTATATTCATCTTCAAGGAGTTCTATATATAATAGTGTTAAACAATTATATTATACAAACTATATATCCTCAAGTTTAGGGGATAATGTAACCACAGCTAGCATACGCCCTGGAGTTACAAGAGAAGATGATGTATTATTTGGTCCTATTCAATCCCCAATATATGATAACTATTTACAATCTTCTTTACATCAGTTTAGATACTGGCCTACAGGTAGTGATGATTTAGTGTCAGTAATTGCAATCCCAACCAAACTCTTTGGAGAAAAGATTATCCCCTACACTTTTTATCTTAAATATACAGGATCTAGCTTTCCTACAGGCTTAAGTCTTACGGATGATGGAGATGGAAATATTATAAGTGGATCAGATAGTATGGTTGTAGGTCAAATATTCTACTCTCATGGTCTTGTTGTACTAACAACAGAAAGTTGTCAATTATTTGGAGTCGATGTGGAAAAATTTGGGGCACTACCTCAAACTGAAATAAACTTTTCATCATCCTTAACAATTTACGAACAACAGTATAAGTGTACAATTTTAGAGAACGAATTTGGGGTTTCAACCAACCCCTCACTATTAACATCATCAATAGAAGGATCAGCTAATTTAGAATACTATCCTTTTGCAACCGCTTCATTTTTTGAACCTTATATTACTTGTGTAGGTTTATATAATGAGGCCCAACAACTAGTAGCTGTTGGAAAGTTATCTTTTCCATTACCTGTGTCCCAATTTACGGATACAACAGTTATTGTAAATTATGATATATGATAAATTGGATCTATGAGAATAAAGAATTTGATACTATTAAAAATGATAGTTTTGGGTTCGTGTATAAAATAACCCATACCCCTTCCGGTAAAGTTTATATTGGTCGAAAAAATTTCTTTACAAAAAGAAATAAAAGATTAGGTAAAAAAGAATTAGAAATAGTAAGAGAAGAAAGGAAATTAAAGAAAATGAGAGGAAAAACTCCTACTAAGAAATTAATAGTAGCTGAATCTGATTGGAAATTATATTGGGGTTCTAACCCCTCCCTTAATAAATTTGTAAAAGAAGAAGGTAAAGAAAAATTTACAAGAGAAATACTTGAATTTGCCTTTAATAAAAAACATCTAACATATTTAGAAACTAAATATTTATTTAAACTAGACGTTTTAGAAAATCCAAAACTATATTGGAATGATAATATACTAGCAAAGTTTTTTACTAAAGATTTTATTTAAGCGTTGATACGCTAAAAACCTTTCATATATTACTATATATGGTAAATGAACTATTAGTAAATCTAGTAAATTCTGTTATAGGCTCTGGTAAGAGGACAGCTAGGGGTAACCAAGCCCATTCTTGTCCTTACTGTAAACACCATAAACCCAAATTAGAAATTAATTTTTCTGAAAATAAAAAAGGTTATAATCCTTGGCATTGTTGGGTTTGTAATAAAAAAGGTACTCGCCTTACATCCCTATTTAAACAAGTAAAAGCAACTCCCGAAAAGTTTGATGAACTATTTAAATTAATAGGTAATGAACAAGAACATAAAACAGTTATATCAGTATCAAACCTAAAACTCCCAGAAGAATTTAAATTATTTAAAGATATAACCACCTCTAATATTGGGGGTAGAAAAGCTGCGGCTTATTTAAAAAATAGAGGTATTACTAAAGATGATATTGAAAAATATAACATAGGATACTGCACTTCAGGTAGATATAATAATATGGTTATAATTCCATCTTATGATGAGTTTGGTAAATTAAACTATTTTACAGGACGCTCATTTGAAAAAGAACCATATGTTAAATACAGAAACCCAGAAACAACTCGTGACATTGTACCTTTTGAATTGTTTATAAACTGGAAACTGCCATTAGTATTATGTGAAGGGCCTTTTGATGCCATAGCTATTAAAAGAAATGCCATCCCCCTATTAGGTAATAACATTCAAAAAAACCTAATGAAAAGGATAGTAACCTCAACAGTTGAAAAAATTTACATAGCATTAGATAATGATGCATTAAAAAAAGCAATTTATTTTGCTGAACAGTTTATAAATGAAGGGAAGGAAGTTCACCTAATTGAACTTGATGGGAAAGACCCTAGTGAAATGGGGTTTACTCAATTCACAAATTTAATTCAAAAATCATCTCCACTTACTGAATATACTTTAATGGAGAAGAAGTTATCATTAGTATAATATGAAAAAGAAACAAATAAAAACATCCTATAATAGGATTTTAGAAATCTCTAAAGATTCAAAACAAATTACCTTACCAGACTCAAGATATTATAGGCGCAACGGGGATTATTATCCTTCTATTACTTATGTTTTACAATACTACCCAAAAGGTAAGTATTTTGAAGATTGGTTAAAAAAGGTAGGATATTCTTCTGAATATATTATGAGAAAGGCAGGAGGTGAAGGTACACTCGTGCATGAAATGATTGAGGATTATCTTAATGGTAAAGAATTAAACTTTCTTTCAACTAATGGTTTACCAATGTACGCCCCTTTAGTATGGCAAATGTTCTTACGCTTTGTTGATTTTTGGGAAACTTATAATCCTAAGTTAATTGAAACTGAGGTTCACTTATTTTCTGATGAGATAAAAGTAGCAGGTACCTGTGATATGGTTTGTGAGATTGATGGGGAATTGTGGATTATTGATTTTAAAACATCAAACCATTTACAAACTACATATGATCTTCAAACCGCTATTTACGGAAAATGCTATGAAGAATGTTTTAATAAAAAAGCAGATCGTTATGGGGTTTTATGGTTAAAATCTAAATCTAGAGGAGAAGATAAAACTGGTAAACGTTTAAAAGGTAAAAATTGGGAAGTATATGAATCATCTCGCACACAAGATGAAAATATTGACATATTTAACACTGTAAAAAAATTATTTGATCTTGAAAATCCTAAACATGCCCCTATATTTACTAAATTTAGAACGCAAGCTAAGAGGAAGTTGTGATATTTATAATAAATAAGCAAATAATATGGACGATTTCGATTTTAAAAAATACTTAGCTGAAGGTAGATTATTAAGAGAAGCACAAGATAACCCTAAAGCAATTATATTAGCAGGAGCACCGGGAGCAGGTAAGGGATATATTTTACGTGGTTTAGACTTAGGAGGTCTAAAAGTGATGAATGTAGATGATATTTATGTTCCCTTATTAAAAAAAGCTAATGTTAGTTTAGATTTAAAAAATGCTACACCTGAAGAAAGAAGTGAACAAGCTAAACAAATGGCAGCAGCTAATAAACAGTTCAAAGGTGAAATGGAACAGATAATATCAGGTAAAGATTCATTTATACTAGATGGTACAGCGGCATCATATAACACAACAGCTAAACTGAAAACTGAGTTAGATGAAGCGGGGTATGATGTGTT
>TARA_B110000495_G_scaffold17826_1_pt1 | contig 15342 bp, 14 predicted proteins | sample TARA_B110000495 | Tara Oceans TARA_B110000495 (sample SAMEA4398219) | marine metagenome | biome: Polar Biome; feature: [MES] marine water layer (ENVO:01000295) within the mesopelagic zone...; material: water (ENVO:00002006), including particulate matter (ENVO:01000060) such as...... | reverse complement strand
GATAGAGATAGGACTTGACCATGCAGGACGCTTATACCAACATACGTTTAACCTTCAAAGATGGCGGGTGGGTGTTACTGCTCCTTCTTGTTGTCATTCTGGCAATCATTGCGTGGGCAGTTGCTCCTGCAGTATTACGCTTGGGCAACCAGGGCGTAGGCGATGGTTCTTCCATTGCTTCCTATGCGTTCGATATGAGCAACGCGCAGCTTGCTAGCGAAACAACTATTCCTGTGATGCAACATCGCGATATGTCACCAGTGTTGCATAACCCAGAAATTTACGATGTTGCAGCACTTGCTGAAAGTAACAGTGGGCCACGTAACAAGTTTATCGTGAGCAAAGACCTTGTAGTCGGTGTTACTATCAATGGGGAATCTCGTGCGTATCCTCTGCATGTACTCAACGTGCATGAAATCGTAAACGACACACTCGGGGATACTCCAATTACTGTGTACTGGAACTGGCCTAGCGGGCACATCGCCGTCTTTGAACGCACCATTGAAGGTAGTGAAGTACAGTTTGGCATCAGCGGTATTTCCGGAAATGGCAGCATGCTTCTTTATGTAGATTCTGGCGAGGTTGGCGGCGAACAATTATGGTCTGCCATGCAAAGCGAATCTGTAACTGGTGCACCTTTGCCACTTACTGAAGTTACGCATGAAGTTACCAGTTGGGCACACTGGGTTGAACGCAATCCTGAAACAACAGCGCTCGCCCCAGACGAACAATACAAAAAAAGGTATCGCAAAGGCGATCCTCGTACGTACTTTTTAAATGACACGATCTATTTCCCTGTCAGCCCAATGCCAGCAGACGATGTGCATCCAAAAACCGCAGTTGTTGTACTTCCAACGACGAACGGTTTCACTGCTTTTCCGATTGATTCATTATTCAGCACTGCAAACGAAGATGGTTTCGCAACTCGCTCCCTTCAGGGAGATACGGTTACATTCGAAGTTTCAAATTCACCACACTACGCAGTTGCTCGTGACGAAGAAGGAAATGTATTACCAAGCACACGAGCGCTCTGGTTTACATGGTTTGCGAACCATCCAGAAACTGTATTAATTACAGAGTGATTTAACCCTGAATGTGGACCAGAACGGTCTTTAATGCTTCAGCTTTTCTAACGCTTCAGTGACTTTTGGTGTATTCCCTTTGATTATTTCAGGTTGATACGCAATCGAATCAGTGAGGGCAATTCCAATGAAGAGAACTACAAACAACATAGACCCTACAAAAATGAAGGCGATAAATGGCCTATCCCATCTAAGGTGCATAAAGTACAAACCTACTATGGTAGCTTTTACGGTCGCAACTGCGAGCGCCGTAATGATGCCCATTTCTGCGATGTTTATTTCAGTAAAATCATATAGCGATACCCAAACAGTTACGGCTGTTAAGAATAGAAGGATGCCGCAAATGAATGCGAGAAATTTAACAGGTACTATGTGACCTATTCCGCCTTCGTGATGACCTTGTTCTGTATTTGACATTACGTAACCTCTTTATAAAAACTTTTATACGTTCTCTTCACCTGGGTGCTTGGCATCTGCGCGCCATACATACCCTTGTTCTTCTTCGTTCCACTCAAGAACGCTGTAATCGTAGCAATCACCAACTTCTGGTTGTTCTGCAAAGTTATCCCACGGTGGCGGTGATGTGCACTGCCATTCCAAACTTCTGCCACCCCAAGGATTCGCAGGGGCTTTTTTTCCGCAGAAACAAGAGTGGAGTAAGTAAATTGCGCAAATCACAAATCCGAGCGCAAGAATTACTGAGCCCGATGTCGACCATATATGGTACACCTGAAACTCTGGCATCTCGATGTACGTTGCGTATCGCCTTGGCATACCTTTTGAGCCAAGCATAAACTGCGAGAAGAACGTCACGTTGAAACCAACGAAGACCATTGTGGATGAGATTTGGCCCCACCCTTCGTGGTACATTTTGCCTGTCATCTTTGGCCACCAATGGTGGATGCCGCCCAAGAAACCGATTAACGCGGAGCCCATCATGACGTAATGGAAATGCGCCACGATGAAGTAGGAATCATGCAGGTGAATGTCAGTTGCAAGCGTTGCACAGTACAAGCCAGTCAACCCGCCGATAGTAAAGATGAAGATAAATGACAAACCATAAATCATCGGCGTATTGAGAACAATAGAACCTTTATACAAGGTTGCAAGCCAGTTGAATACTTTGACGGCGGATGGAATCGAAACACTAAATGTAATGAGTGAGAAAATCACGTTCATTAATTGTGACTGGCCCGATGTAAACATATGGTGACCCCAAACAAGGAAACCAAACATCGCGATCGCAATGGAACTGTATGCAATAAATTTATACCCAAAGATGTGCCTATGAGAATGGACTGATATGAGTTCACTCACAATACCCATCGCTGGCAAAATCATAATGTACACAGCAGGGTGAGAATAAAACCAGAAAAAGTGTTGGTACAACACTGGATCGCCGCCCATGGCGGGATCAAAAATACCAATACCCATTGTTCGTTCAACGATGAGTAGAAGTAAAGTAATTCCAATAACTGGAGTTGCTAGCACCTGAATAATCGCAGTTGCGTAGGTTGCCCAAAGGAACAAAGGCATTCTGAACCACGTCATACCCTTCGGGCGAAGGCGGTGAATAGTAACGATGAAGTTCATACCTGTAAAGATGGAACTAAACCCAAGTATAAACGTGCCGATAAGCGCGGGTATCACACCTCCCATTGAAGATGCCTTGTCAATTGAATACGGCGTGTAGAACGTCCAACCTGTATCAATTCCGCCGCTTCCGAGGGCAATTAAAAAGAAGACCAGCCCGAAAATCCAGAGATACCAACTGAATAAGTTGAGTTTAGGGAAGGCAACATCTTTTGCGCCAAGCATAATAGGCAGCACGAAGTTACCGAGCGCTGCAGGCACGGCAGGAATAATAACTAAGAAGACCATAATCGCACCGTGCACTGTGAATGCTTGGTTGTATTGATCTTGCGTCATGAAGGTGCCTTCTGGTGTAAGCAGGTGGAAGCGAATCATCATCGCAAAAATGCCGCCCATAAGGAACGCTAAAAGGATACATATAAGGTACATGATTCCAATTCGCTTATGGTCAAGAGTCAATAGCCACGAACGGATGCCCTTCGTGTGGTTTAAGTAATTATCGTTTGGATTATTCGGTGTCAAAGTACTCATCGTTATTGCCTTGGTGTCCCATCAGGGTTGACTGTAATGTTGCCCGCTGCGTCTGTTACTTCATCAAGGTGTTTGAACAACTCAATGAATGCTGTAATTTGTTTGTCTTTCAATTGTCCTTGGAACGACGGCATAGACCCAAGGTACCCTTGGACGATATGCGCTTGTGGGTCTAAGATAGACGTACGAATGTAATTTTCTGGAATATTGTAGGTCGTTGCATCGCCCAAAAGATTTGATAACTTCTCGCCAGAAGTAAATTCCGTCTCGCCTTTGTTTACTCGGTCCCACAACCCTTGGAATGATGGACCGGTGCCAGATGTACCGTCAAGCGAGTGGCAAGATTGGCATCTGTTATAGAGGCGATTAATTGCATACGCCGGAAGTTCTCCGATACTCATGTCTTCGTATTCGCTTGCGAGTTTCGTCATGATGACCGGAAACTCCTCTTTAGGTACGACGTGTACTATTGCGAACATTTTCGAGTGGTCTTTCCCACAATACTCAGCACAATTTAAGTTGTAATCGCCCACTGCAAGCGCTTCAAACCAAAGAGACGTGTATCGTCCTGGCACTACATCTTGTTTCACGCGGAAATCTGGAATCCACACACTGTGCAGCACATCATTTGAAGTCATAAGCAAACGAACAGGTGTCCCAACTGGAACAGTAAGTTCACCAACTTGCGTGGCACCATATTCTGGATGATCAAATGTCCATGACCATTTTTGACCTGTCACTTGAATATCGTAACTACCCGCTGGAGCTTCGCGTAAGTCAAGATACCCGCGCATACCAACTACAAAAATAACGATCACAAGAATCAATGGCAAAATTGTCCAAGCAAGTTCTAATGGCGTGTTGTGAGTTGGTCCTCTTACAATAATGTCATGCCCTTTTCGCCTGTACTTAATCATAAAGATAAGCAGCGCAGCGACAATTGCAAAGAAGAAGAAATAGCAAATCCAAGTAATGACAAAGAACGTAAAGTCAACGCCCTGTGCAGAAGTTGATGCCTGCTTTGGCAACCAAAAGTTTGCTGGTGCGCCTTGAGTGGTTGCAAGTAATAAAGATGATACTGTTGACAACATCATAAATTTGATTCATCCGATTTCTGTGTTGATTCTTTTGACTGCAAACGTTCGGGTGTGGACCAAGCAAGAACTGCAATCCCACCTCCGAGCATAATAAGCATAAGTACGGAAGCCGTTCGCATTAACTTCCACGCGTTCGGCGAGTAACTGTTGCGATCTGGGTCGTATTGAAAACAATTAAAGAGCAGGAAGTCATCGATGAGAGTTCCTACTTTTCCTTCTGAAGCCTCTACTAAGGCAAAACGTAAATCTTGTGCTGCAAATTGAACGTCGTTCATGTATTTCGAAATGCGACCGCTTGGCGTAATGAACATAATGCTTGCTGTATGAAGGAATTCTCCTGTCTGTTCATCAAACACATATCCAAAGCCGAGTGCATCCGCGAGTTTCGTAATATTCTCTTGATCGCCCGTAAGGAAATGCCAACCATTTTCAGCGCCTTCTCTGTCGTAATGGTCTAGGTATCCTGTTTTATTTTTCAGAGCAAGCGGTGCTTTTTCATCAGGATTAATACTGAGCGTTACTACTTCGAACTCATCGCCAAGAGTCCACTCCATTTCTTCCATGCCTGTAACTAACCCATTGAGCGTCAAACTACAAAGCATAGGGCACTTGTAGTAATTCAACGTCATGATGATTGGTTTGTCGTTGTTGAAGAATTCGCTAAGCGCCACTTCTTGACCGTGTTCGTCAACGAATGTTAGATCGAGCGGCACTTGCGTATCAAGATGTTGCGTAATCCCAACACCTTCGAGTTCTTCGATTTTTTCATCAGCAAAGGTTGGACCCGCAACAACAGGCAATGCGATAGCACCACTCAACAGAGCGACTGCTATATTTGTCCAAGTTGGAAACACGTTTGACATTGTTTAGTTGTTTCCTGCCACAATATCCATCGCTTGATCAATTGGAATAACTAAGCGGTCAATTGTTCCAGCAGCTTCAGGGTTTTCTTTGCTCACCCAGCGTGCAGATTCTTCAAGTACTGCAGCTTGTGCCGCCATTACCATGTTGCGTTGTTCGTAGCGGATGTTTACATGCTTCATTAGTCCCTCGCTCGTTTCCGCTTGGTAATAAATACCTGTTGAAATTGCGACCGTAGCGATAACTAAGAAAGTACTTCCGATGCCGACGCCCCATGTTGACCATCCATCCGGATCTTCGTTGTCTTCATGCATGTGAGGTTGTTCGTGTGAATTGCTCATAGGTACTCTCTTATGCGTTCTCGAAGTGCAAGGCTTCATCTAATCTAGGATCAGATGTAGCGATAAGGTTACATTTTCGAAGGTTCAATAATGTTCCGCCTAGCACAAGCGAAACCATCCCGATTAAACAAGTGATGTTGACTATGTTAAAACCGTACCCGATTTCGTTTGCTGTAATAGTGTTCGCTAGCTCGTTGTATGACTCAGCGTTTTCGATTGCAGTCTCTGGAACTACCGGCATAACAAGCCAATACATGTCCACGAAGAACATAATAATAAGCCATCCAGCGATAAGTGGAAGTGTGCATCGCCATCGTTTCGTCCAACGAGTAATCAACATGAGGAATGGAAGTACAAAATGGCCAACAAGCAAAAGTATAGAGATTCCAGCCCAGCCACCAATTTGCCTTGCCATATACCAACCTGTTTCCACAGGTATGTTCGCGTACCAGATTAGCATGTATTGACTAAAACCAATGTACGCCCAAAATACGACGCCCATTCCGAAGAGCCATTTACCAAGGTCGTGATAATGCTCAGTTGTAATGCAGTGTTGCATGTGCCCTGTTCGTTGCATAAAACGAGCAAGCAGAATAATAGTTGAGAAAAATGCTGTCATTGTTGCCGCGAAATAATACACAGCAAACATAGTACTAAACCATTTTGGTTGCAATGTCATGACCCAATCGATGATCGCATAACTTTGCGTAAACGCAAATAGAATCATGCAAACTGGTGCCCACTGTTGCATTTTATGTGTCCAATTCACGCTGCCATCTTGGTCTTGTTTTGTTGACCATCTGAAGTAAAGCGAACTTATTACTGCCCAAGCAAGTAAAAAGAAAATTGCTCTAACTGACCAAAATACTGGCGAAAGGAATGTGGCTTTTGTGTGCGGCATATGCGCACTCGCCATGTACTCCGCATCAGCCCAGTCGTACAGCATGCTTCCATTCCCACTGAGTACGAGTACTAAAATTGGAACAAAGAGCATCCAAATCCATGAAAGGTTTTTTGCAAGACCTTCTGCTAATCGGCGGACTGAGGCACTCCAACCAGAACGAGTCAAGTGTTGCAGAAGTACAAAGAAGAGTGCTCCCATACAGATTCCAAGAGCGGAAATGAATGCAAACAAGTATGACTTCCAGAATACATCTCCGCCATCCACATCTGCGGTCGCTTCTCGCGCACCGCTACTTAGTAGGACACTGATACCCAAAAATACTATTCCAACTACAGCGAGAACTGGCCCAGCTTTTTTTGCGAGGCCACTCAAGCGGATGTTGTCATTTTTTACGTCGGCAACGTTCACTTGTTGCTCCCTTCATTGGATGCATCCACGCGTGGAAGAGTATCTGAACCTTCAACATCTGTAGGATCTGCGTTTTGTGAAATTTGCAGCGCTTCTATATAAGCCACAATTGCCCACCGGTCTTCCACTGTTATTTGCGAACCGTACGCGCCCATCGTTCGAATGCCATTTGTGATGGTGTTAAACACCTGACCCTTTGGTTGTTCTGCAACTGCCTCTTCGTGCAAGTTTTTAGGAGCAACCCAAGTAGTACCGTTTACACCAGTTTCAACAAGCCGCTGCGCTCGGTGGTGCACTACGCCATCTCCGAAACCGCCCTTGCCATGACACGGGGAGCAATAAATATTGAATCTTCCTTGCCCACGCAGTACAAAATCCTTATTAACAGTAACACTTGCTGGATACGTATCTGCCCAAGCCCCATCTACAAGACCCATGAATGTGTGCGTGTCTCCAGTCATCTGGCTTTGCGAAACAGTGCCTTCTACCATTGGCCGCATGACGCGACCATCAAGGAATAGCGCGTTCGCTTCTTGCGAAACATATTTTGGTTGATTATCCATATTTTGAATAAAGTGAATACGTGGTTTTTCGCTGTACGTTGTGCGTGCTCTAAAGATAAGCGAGAGTGGAATAGTCGCAGCACATGTCAAGACGATTGCTGCCCATTTAATCCAAATCGGGCACTCCTTAAAATCCGCCAGCAATGGCGAGAGCAGGTCATCCAATATTTGTTTGATTAAGTTCGTCATTATTTTTCCAACGCAATCACGGATTCTGGTTCCAGAGTATTCAAAAACGCTTCCACTTCAGCAAGCGAGAACTTAGGGTCCTTTGCTTCGATGACAAGATAAAAACGGTCATCTGTTGCACGAGCGAGTTGAGGACATTTCAGTACAGGGTGGTAAAACATTGGCAACTTATTCAAAAAGAAGGTGCCAAAGACTGCAGTGAGCGCTGCAAACAAGACTGTCATTTCGAATGCAACAGGAACAAACGCAGCGGGTCCAATCAATGGCTTGCCAGAAACTTCAAACTGATACCCAACAACTGGCACAAGTGCCCAAAGGTCAATTTGCAGAGAGTTAGTGAATACTTGAAGAATACAAGCCAAAATTAAACCAGTAAGCCCACCAAAGAAAACAAAAACCGGAAGAATTGTCATCTTCACGCCCATCGCGCGATCTAAACCGTGCACGGGGAATGGAACGTTGCAATCAAACCATGTATATCCTGCTGCGCGTGTTTTTTCAGCAGCGTGGTATATACCAGGCGTAGTAGTAAACTCAGCAGCAAGACCAAACAGGTCTTCACGTGCAACAGTAGTAGAAGGGACTTCGCTCATTCGCCTTCCTCCATTTCTTTTGCTGATGCATCGGTCTCGCCTTCCATCTCGTTATAACTATGCCCGTGACCGTGCGGGTCTGCTTCAGGCATAATTGCTTTTAGTTCTGCAATTGCCAAGACGGGTAAATATCGAATAAAGAGAAGGAAGAATGTCATGAAGAGACCAAAACTTCCAAGGAACGTCAGAACGTCGACATACGTCGGTTCGTACATACCCCAACTCGAGGGCAAGAAGTCATTTGCAAGTGAAGTTACAACAATAACAAATCGTTCGAACCACATGCCTACATTTACGAGCAACGATGCTGTAAAGATTATGGCGATGTTCGTTCGTGCTTTCTTGAACCAAAAGATTTGCGGTGTGATGACGTTGCAACTCACCATAATCCAGTATGCCCATCCATAAGGACCGAAGGCTCGGTTAATGAAAGTAAAGGATTCGTAAATTTCGCCGCTGTACCATGCGATGAAGAACTCCATCGAATACGCATACCCAACCATGGAACCTGTGAGCAAGACAACCTTGCACATATTTTCAAGGTGGCGTGTCGTAATAAAGTTCTTTAAGCCCCATAATTCGCGAGCTGGTATCGCAAGCGTCATAACCATTGCGAAGCCAGAGAAAATCGCACCGGCAACAAAGTACGGAGGGAAAATAGTTGTGTGCCAACCAGGCAATTGAGAAACTGCAAAGTCAAATGAAACCACACTATGCACAGAAAGGACTAATGGTGTCGCAAGAGCCGCAAGCAATAAGTATGCTCGTTCGTATCTGTGCCAATGGCGCATGCTTCCTCGCCAACCCAGTGATGCAATTCCGTATGCAATCGCTTTCACTTTGCTGTTGGCTCTGTCTCGCATGGTTGCAAGGTCTGGAATCATTCCCAAGTACCAGAACAACAACGAAACTGTAAAGTACGTACCAACTGCGAACACGTCCCAAAGAAGCGGACTTCTAAACTGTGGCCACATATCCATTTGGTTTGGGATCGGGAAGAGCCAATACGCAAGCCATGCCCTACCAATATGTATCCCAGGGAAAGTACCCGCGCAGATAACAGCAAAAATAGTCATCGCTTCAGCGAAGCGGTTAATTGCTGTTCTCCACTTTTGCCTAAAGAGGAAAAGAATCGCAGAAATCAACGTGCCCGCGTGTCCAATACCAACCCAGAACACAAAGTTCACAATTGGGTATCCCCAAGCTACTGGGTTGTTGTTTCCCCAAACTCCTACACCTGTAAAGATAAGGTATCCAATCATGACGCCAAGCATGGACATCATCGAAAACGAAATGGCTAGTGCTATGTACCAAGACCTAGGAGGCTTAGGACATTCATTCCCTTTTAAAATGTCATCTGTTACTGAACCAAACGATGTGTGATTTAATATCAGCTGCGCACGCTGGCTAGGGTTTTCACCTGTGTTGTCTTTAAGAGGTAGCGTTGTCATTAATGATGCGCCCCTTCCACAACAGTCGCCCCATGCACTGGATTTGTTAATCGAGCCAAGTATTTAAGGCGCGATTTAATGTTCAATTCTTCGAGCATCTCGTAAGACCGTTTCTCTTTATGAAGTTTTGATACACGGCTGTTTTCATCAAGTAAATCACCAAACACAATGGCGTCTGCGGGGCATGCCTGTTGGCATGCTGTAACAATTGAACCATCTGGAATTGCCACTCGTGGATCTGCTTTTTTCTGGGCGTCTGTCTTTTTCACCCATGCGTTTTTCGTAGCGATTTTGACGCGTTGAATACGCTGTGTACAGAATGTACACTTTTCCATAACACCACGCATGCGAACTGTTACGTCTGGGTTGAATTGCATTGCGCGCAATGTCTTACCGCCTGATTGCGTTTTTACGTAATAGTCTGGTTGCACTTGCAACAAGCCTGTTGAGCGCAGTGGATCACGCCTAAAGTAATCAAAGTAATTAAACCGTCTAACTTTGAATGGGCAGTTGTTTGAACAATACCGAGTGCCTACACAACGGTTATACACCATTACATTTAAGCCATCAATATCGTGAACCGTTGCAGCTACTGGACACACTTCTTCGCAAGGCGCGTTTTCGCAGTGGTGACAAGTGACTGGCTGTATTGCTACGCTTTCCAACTTGTCGCCATCGTAGGCGCCGTGCGAATCTTTCGCGAAAGCAAAGTAACGGTCTATACGCAACCAGTGCATTTCTCTGCCAACAAGAACTTGGTCTTTACCGACAATTGGAATATTATTTTCTGCATGGCATGCCGCAACACAAGAGTTACACCCTGTGCAGGTTGACAAGTCGATAGACATGCCCCATTTGTACTTCGCCCCTTCAAATTGATGTTCTTCAAAGATAGAAAGCGAGTGCGGCACGTGCCCAATGTGGCTTGCAAAACCTGGGTCTTCGTTGTATTGATCAAGTGTGCCCTCTCTGTAAAGAAGAGGCATTCTGTCTTGCGCACCCTTACCTGGTGTTGTGTCGACAGCGAAGTGCATTTGCGTTGTTGCAAGTGGGTACGTTGTTCCAGTTTTTGTAACCTTCGCAGGTGCACTCCACATATTTTCATTTCGTAATGGATACGCATCTACGCCTGCACCCTTGCAAACACGGCCTTCAAATTTGCGCCCATACCCAAGCGGTAGTACAAAACAATCATCGGCAGTTCCTGGAACTGGTAATGCAGCAATTTCAATCGATGCACCACCAACTTCAATGCGCAACATATCGCCTTGTTTGACATCTAATGCACGGGCAGTCGCTGGCGATAGAAGCACAGCGTTATCCCACGTAAGTTTTGTCAACGTATCTGGAAGTTCTTGCATCCAACCGTTGTTTGCGAAACGACCATCCCACACGGTCGGGGATGGAGTAAAGAGTACGGTTTGAGCGGATGCAGTAACACCACTGACCAACGGCATTTCTTTTCGATTAACAGGCGGCTTTTCAATTGTCTTTGTATTTGCAACTACACCATCGTGCACAGCTGTTCGCCATGCTGGATCCCACTTGTCTGAATTTGGATTAAACGTAGTTTGTACAAGTGTATGGCTATCAGTCACTTTTTCGCCAGCAAGAATTGCAACAAACTCAGAAGCAGACAGGCCACCAAAAAGTGCTTCAATAAGTGGCTGACCAATACATGTCGTGCCGTCAGCTGCAGTGCCATCGTTCCACGCTTCAAGCCAATGTGCTTGATTCACATGCCATTTGCACGCTTGCGAAGTTTCGTCGTTGTAATACGAAAGGCACACTGATGCGTTGAGTGCTTCAAGTGCTTCAGCAAAGCCGAGTTCTTGCGGTGCGTCAAACGCTGGGTTGCCACCAACAATGACAGCGGTTGTAACACGGCCATCTTTCATACCTGCGACAACTTCAGAAAGTGTTGCATTGCTGCCGTTTGCTACTTGGCGATAAGAAACTGTGTTTCCAACTGCGCCAATGCGTTCATTTATTTTTGCTGCAAGGGAATGCACAATTGCTGGTTGGCTTGCACCGACAACAACAAGGTCTGGTGTTCCGAATTCATCTTTCAGCAGTTGAACAATCTCATCGTCTAACTCAACCGAGCCTTCAATTGTAGAAATTCCGGTGCCATTAAATGCTATGAGTTCTGCGACGGCAAGAAGTCCTGCTGGTGATAATGCGAATCGATCGTCTGCTTTTGAACCCGTTATAGAAAGGCCCGTTTCGAACATCAGCAGTCGGCTCATTGCGCCATGCTGTACCTTGCGCCCCGCTGACCAGCCTTGCGTGTTTTGCACTTGCATTGGGCCAGCACCAAGGAAATCTGCGTCAATGGAGAGGATGTTTTTAGCTTTTGAGAAATCTGGTACCGCTACCCAATGACCACCAAAGGCATGATGTAGGGCTTCGCGTTCGTTTGTATTAGTTAATGGGGCATATTCCACCCATATCGCATGTGGGTTTTTCTTCATGAATGCGCGTTGCATTCGGTGGAATGTTGGTGAACTCGAAGGTTCGCAAATGACAGCAGTGCCTTTGCCTTGTTTCGGGAGATACTCTACAGCCCAATCCTTAAACGCAGACATGGAGGAAGCTTCGCCACCGTATGTCACGCGCTTACTTCTGTCGGGATCGTATAAATCTAAAATAGAAGCTTGCGTAAATGCATCCGTAGCACCCTTGCTACCGGAGTGCATAGGGTTGCCTTCAATTTTAGTTGGACGACCATCGTTGCTTGTCACAAGCACACCTTGTGCAATACCACCAAAGTCAAAGCAACTTGCATAGTATTCAGGGTTGCCAGGCATTGTGCCTTGCGGGCGGTGGGCGTATGGAACGATATGTTCCTTTGGCCACCTGCGGCAACCGCCAACTCCTAGTCCAGCAAGCGCCATAGAGGCTCCCATGATTTTTAAGAACTGGCGCCGGTCATCACCAGTAGCAAGCAAATCGCTTGCGCCTTCGGGGAATTCGCCTGGCGCAGTTGTTATGGTTTCTTCAGTTGCAACAGCCTCGTCTAGGCTACGCCACCAAGTCCTACCGGTTTCATTATTTTGATTAGGTTCGTTCACCGATGACATGTTGAGCAATCCTGTGATGGGTTCAAATTATTAATCGCTAGCCATGATTCGCTATCAGCAATTCGCTCTGCTGCAGTCATGTCAAGACCCCAATCAAGTTGGGTTACTAAATCTGGGTTTCGCACGTGTGGGACTGGGTTTCTGTGGCAATCAAGACACCAACCCATGCTTAATGTTTCGTGTTGATACACCACTTCCATGGTGTCAACTCTGCCGTGGCACTCAACACAACTTACACCGCGTGTTACGTGTGCACTGTGGTTAAAGTATGCGTATTGAGGAAGGTCATGCACGCGTACCCATTCGATAGGCATGCCGGTTTCATAACTTTCAAAAAGTGGTTGTAAATTTTCACTTTGAGGGTGAATTTGCGCATGGCAGTTCATGCACGTTTCTGTCGGTGGAATTGCTGCGTGTTGCGTGTTCTCAACTGTGTTGTGGCAGTAGCGGCAATCAACACCTAGTTCGCCAGCATGAAGTTTGTGACTAAAAGGAATTGGTTGCTCTGGCATGTACCCGACATCAATAGCTTGCGGACTAAAACCATACGCAACGACAATTGCAAAATACAACGGTGCTGTTGAACCTGCAATAACAATCGCTGGGAGTGCTAAGTTTGTCCAACGCGGGAATGTAAATCTTTGTTGTGTCATAAAAGTGAACTGGCCTTCTTACTAATAAAGCGACTTTCCAAACTTCTCTCAACCCTTCTACACTTGAGGGGTTCATTTCGGGGCAAAAAATTCAGGCGACGCACCAATTGCGTCACCTAATCAAACAGTAAACTTGCCTATGATAAGTAGCCTTTACAGCATCAGCAAGTGAGATAGCGTATCAATTGAAGACTAAATCCTGCTCTTTCTCTACGCGCCAAAAATTTTCTCCGCCAACAAAAAAGCGCACCACCCAATTTACCTCTGAGGTAACCTCTGTGTCATCCTCTGAGGCTTTCTCTGGGGTAACCTCAGAGGCCAAAAAAGCGGGTTGTGTTTTGCTCTGTGATCGATTCGAACTCGCTCAATGGCATGCCAAAGAGATTGGCAAGGAACGAAGCCACATACATGACGTTTTTAGGCTCATTTGGTCGTTCCTTGCGAACTGGCTCTGGGGATAAGTACGGTGAATCTGTTTCAACCATAATCCTATCGAGTGGCACAAGTTGTGCTGCTGCAGCTACTTCTGTTGCATTTTTATATGTGACAACACCCGTAAAGCTGACAGATGCACCAAATTCGAGTATTTGCTTCATCTCGTCAACTCCTTCAGTAAAACAATGAAAGACGAATCTGCTTCCTTCAAATGAACTCGCTTTGAAAATGGGCAATAAATCGTCAACGGCTTTCCTGCAATGCACGATTATTGGCCTGGAATCGTGCTTTTCGCCTTCAATCAACGCCAAGTGCTCTTCGAGTAATTTTAACTGCAGAGCAAAATCAGGGTCTGAGTAATGCCGGTCTAGGCCCAGTTCTCCCCAAGCAACGCACTTTGGGTCTTTCGAAGCCTCAAGGACATATTCCCACTGCCACTCTCCGTCTGCATAGAGCGGATGAATACCAGAGGAGAAATATACATTCTCGTGGTGCTCTGCAATCTGTCGGGCAGCCAATGCATCAGCGCCATCTGTCGCAATTGAAATCAAGGTATGCACGCCCGCTACCCGAGCACTGTCTATAACTTCCTCTACTCTGTGAGCCAATTGAGAACTTGTCAAGTGGCAATGAGAATCGATCATCTGCTTCCGCCCTTTAAAAGATTAGGATGCTCTATTGAATCGGTCAATGTAAGAGGGACAATCAATTCGGGTGCGCTGTGTTGCATGATAGAAAATGTTGCATCAGATTCCAAAACACCTACAAGAACTATCTTGAGGCGAATTGTCCATTTGTCCGGAGTACCCTTGTTTGGATTTCCTACTTTTGATTTTATCCAGGAGTCTGCTGTAATAATGATGTTTTCTGGTGACACAAACGTTGGCGCTGGCGGGGTCGAGTCTTCGTGCCATTCCAAGCTGACGATGCTACGACTTCCTTCAGAATCATCTGAAGCAACCAGTATCGTTGGTGGTAAACATTGCAGCGGTTGTTCGAAATGCGCTACGCCCTTCACACGCAATACTTCCATTTCTCCACTTGCAAACTCTAGACGCACTGTCGCGCTTCTATATTGACTTCGTTGCATATCAAGTGTCACAGGGAGTATGAACTCTTGACCAGGTGCTACAACAACGTCCGGTGACCAAGAAATCGTTGCACAAGCGCACGATGGAATAGCATTTGTAATGCGAAGTTCATGGTCGCTTACGTTTGTCAAATGAAAGGTATGTTCTAAGGTTTTTGAAGGCCGTGAAATTTTGACGAGCCCAAAGTCAAAACTCTGGTTGCCGCTTACCGTAGTGTTTCGTAACAGGAGTACTGCGATGATGCCCGCTCCAATCAAAAGGAGAATAAGAATACATGCATGTATAGTTTTTTTTGTCATACAAGGACATAGTAACGCAAAAACATCTGATTAGAAAACTAACTCCACCCCTCTGAACACCACAGACAATCCTTTAGATGGTGATGCATGATGCTTCAATTTGATGAATAATACACAGTGTAGGAGCATCACAATGCAAAACGAAGAACGAATTAATGGTTTAGAAAC
>TARA_B110000495_G_scaffold25903_1_pt1 | contig 15948 bp, 11 predicted proteins | sample TARA_B110000495 | Tara Oceans TARA_B110000495 (sample SAMEA4398219) | marine metagenome | biome: Polar Biome; feature: [MES] marine water layer (ENVO:01000295) within the mesopelagic zone...; material: water (ENVO:00002006), including particulate matter (ENVO:01000060) such as...... | reverse complement strand
AAACCAATGCGGAAATCGCAGCTTTCGCCGAGCGCGGAATGATGCTTCGCAAAGTTAAGAAATTCAGTGGTTTTGCGCCGGAAACCGCACTGTTCACTCGCGCCATCGAACGCGCCAATTGGCTGAAACCAGCGTTCGTCGTGGTGTGCGGTGACATGGTCAACGATCCCGACGATCAAGATCAGGTCACAGAAGTGAAACGAATCGGAGCACTGCTAGACGATTCAATAGCCCTTCACTGGGTGCCAGGAAACCATGATGTAACTGTCGATCATTACACTCCTGAACAGAAATACATCGATCAATACAGGAAAAACTTCGGCCCCGAGTACTACGCCTTTTCACACGAGGGGATTCGATTTATCGTCATCAACTCGTCAGTACTCACATCTCCCAAAACGATGGATGATCAAGCTAAAGAGCAACTCGATTTTGTCGAGGCTGAAGCGATAATCGCAGGGCACCAAAGCGCCAATCGAATCGTTCTCTTCAGCCACCACCCGCTGTTCGTCGAATCAGCCAACGAAGCCGACAATCCCTGGTCGATCAAAAAGAAGTACCGCAAACCGCTAGTTGAAATCGCTGCCGATCACGGAATAAAATCTAACTTTGCTGGCCACTGGCACCGAAATAACTACGCCACCGACAGTGGCATCGAAGTCGTAACATCAGGCCCCGTTGGCTACCCACTAGGTAACGACCCATCGGGCTTCAGAGTAGTCAACGTAACGAATACAAGTATTGAACACAAGTACTACTCACTTGAAGAAAATAATTAGCAAGTAAGCTTCCCCAGAAACGAATCTTAGCCCTTTCGTGTTCGACGAAGCTTTCGCCTAACCGATACAGAATCCGTTAATTCTGCCCCATTCGCATCACCCTAGGGGGTGATATTTTGCGCACGGATGAGATCAAACCAATTGAAATAGCGAGGAATATCGCACCGATCACACCAATCAGCACTCCAACCGATTGCCAGTCCACATCAAGCACAACAGGCGGTACGACTAGCACCCCTTCGCCAGATGTGACGAGGAATGGAATGATCGTTGCGCCCATACGCATTCCTAGCAATCCACCAACCAACACCGCTGGTACAAGCACCATCGATAATTCCAGCGTAACCAAACCAAGCACCTGCTTGGTCGTCAGCCCTAGAGTTCTCACGACAGCATACTCAGTCATACGCGAAGCAAACGTTACTTGCGAGTAGACCAAGAAGCCGACAGCGCTCGCAGCCAGAACAGTCGTAAACGCAATCGCCAACAATGCCTTCCAACCGGCTGATATCAGAGGATCAACCGCAGCATCACGGAGCAACTGATCCTGAGCAATCAACGATGGAGGCGAAGTCATACGACCCCGCATGACGTTGGCTACCTCCGAAGGCACCGCATCGCCAGTCTCGATCCACACTTCGTTCGCCTGCTCAGCATTACGCATCTTGTTGGCATTCAGCGCCATCCACGTCGATCGAATGTCCCCCAATAAGAAAGTCGAAAATTCCGGATCAAGCGTTGGGAAGTAATCAGTCACTCCAGCAAGACGAACCGGCACCAAACTACCCTGCACATCCACGTTGATCCGTTCGCCAACCTTGTAACCACCACGATCCATGAAGCCAGTACTAGCAATCACCGGAATTGGAGCACTTTCCGATCCCACATTCACACCCCTCAGCTGTGTAACCACTACGGGGCTCCAAGTCATCACTGCAATGCCCTGATCAATCGGGGCTGGCTTCTCATCACCCTGATTATCAGAACCATCGGCGTACACAAATAACGGCTCGATACGTGCTCCATACTGGTTGAGACCAGCTTCAACGGTCATCCAAGACGAGTCTGAATTAAAATCTTCAATCACTCGTATCTCACCGCTCTCAAGAACGATCGAAAGTTCATCAATCTCAACCGCACCCGCATCTAAGAACGGTGGATCTGATCGACTAAATCGCCCTCGATCAACATTTGGTAATCCCACCCCAATAAACTCAATATGGAGCGGTGGGACGGGATTGATACCATCGAAATCAATTCCTTCTAAAGAGCCAGAAAGAGTGCACCACTTTGGAGATAACGTCTCGTTAACCACCTCACATTTACCAAAGCTTAAATATCGGTTTACTACATCGATATCAGAATCCAATATGGCGGCAAATATTTCCTCATCATCAGCGGAGGTTACGATTTGAAATTCTTGTTGTAACGCCACAGATTCCAAAGAATCATCTGCATTTGTATTAGCATCATCCCCTAATGCAGTCTGATCATCACTAGATATATTTTTTGGCCCCTCGACAGATTGCACAAGTTCAGCACAAGCATTAATCGAAGACGATGAATCCTTGCCCTGACACAACAGAACCATGTTTCCAACCACGATGTAGTCAAAATATTTGGGATTTTCACAATCAGGTGGGGAACGGCGTCCCCTTGCCCTGCATTGACGTCGTTCCCCCATGCCCTCCTGCCATCGCTGCAGTTCTTCCGCTACCGCATCTTCTCCTGTGACCTCATCAGCGAAATCTACTCCAGTATCGCTAGCTTCGGCGTGCGTAGGATAGAGACGCACTTCATACTCGAGCCTACTGTAAGGATCTGGACCATAAAAGCCATGGAATGCCTCCGTGGCACCATCAAGATTCAATACTGAATAAGCTTTATTAAGCTTAAAACCAACATCTAATAGGCTTTGAAGTGTGAAAATTGTAGGTACTGGATCTATCTTCAGGAAATCAGAGTTTGCGTTGGTGTCTGTCTGTAATGTTGGGAGTGTGAAATCAGAGTTTTCTTGATCAAACCATTCAGGTCGAACAAAACCTTCTGATGCAAAATCAATCGGCCTGTAACCGGTTTTATTCATTGCGTTTACATCAGCCCCCCGCTCAATTAGGAACTCGGCCATTTCTCTGTTTCCCATATAAACGGCCCAATGCAATGGGGTGCCTGCATCTTCATCGTTTGCATTTAGGTCCACATAGGCGCCATTGTCGATAAGAATTTCAGCGATTTCTTTATTGTCTGTGAGGACTGCCAGATGAAGAGGTGATGCACCATATCCAGGACCTAAACTGTCTAGAAAAGTCTTATTTATATCTTTGACTGAGATTATTTGTGCAGCGGATCGTGGTAATAGCGACCCTAGATTCAATGTGAATAATCGCCCGGTAGAATCGCTTAGCCGTGCTGAAACACGGGAGTCCGCACGACGTACAGTTGGGCGAACTTTCAGGCTGATCCAGCGTGCATCAGGTGGAATAGAAATGCCTGCGCTCGAGTCTGAAAGTAGACCCATCTGGTCGCTCAAAGATATCGAGGAAAAATCATCCCTAAACCATGCGATATCTGCCATTGACTGAGGATCGACTCCTAGATAAGTAAAAGTACGACCAACATCAGCCGTAAGATCTACTCCAACAGCCCTAAACGCAGGAGCTGCGGTCTCGACACCTGGTGTCCCCGCAATTCGTCTAAAAGTATCTCCAGCCTGAACTCTATTAGTGTACGAAATACCGTTCACCCGAAGATCCGACCCCGACTGATACCTCGCTCGATCCGACGCACTCTCGTCGAGAGTGCCCGCGAAGCTCGAAGCAAACACACCCAAACCGGCAGTCAAAATCATCAACAACGACAATCGAGAATAGTGCCGAGGGTTACGCGCCATCTGCCAAAGTACGAGCGTTACAGCTGGCGAAATCAAAGAAGAAATCTTCGGTAATGAAGTCATCCACGCAATAATTTCCACCATCAGCGGGAAAAAGCGAAGGGATACAAATCCACCAAACGCGAGAACAAGGGCAGGCATTGCGACATTTATCTTGTCGACCGAAGCCGCACCGACTCCCGGCACATCAACAAACGAACCCTCGCTAGTCAGTTGCGAAGCCAACACAAGTAACAACCCAAAAAGCGCCACATCGAGGTAGTACTTCTGCATCGCACCCTGCGACGTAGGCCGAGTGGATTCTCGCACGCTCGAAACGACCGTTTTCTTGGCCGCCATAGATGCTGGAATGACCATTGCAAGGAACCCTGCAACACCTGTGATAATCGATACTACGTAAGCGCTCTGCCCAAGGCTCACCGGAAGCGTATTGCCCCCGTTAAGCGCACTGAACAACGGAATTACTCCAAGCCATTTAACGATTAACGCAGCCAGTGGCGGCGCAAGCAATATCGCCAACAACGCCACAATAGCGCCTTCGATAACGAAAGCCCCAATCACCTGTTTTGCAGTCGCCGCCCGAGTACGTAACCTAGCGATATCTTCTCGCTGCGTCTCGACCATTAAGATCGACATCGTGCCAACAAAATAAAGGACAACAGCTGCAATAACCGAGAACACAACCGTCATAGGCAACCGACTAAAGAACGTCTGCTGCTGATTACGCAAAAGTACTTCCTGAAGAGGAATATCCTGCGAGTAGCTACCGATCTTAGGTTGAAGCTGCTGCTTGATTTCGTCGAACCCAAGCAGTAGCTTCTTCGCGCTCGATGCATTCACCAGACCCGAATCGATTTTAAACCGCCAGAAATATTTCACCGTCATCCCCGGCAAATACGGTGCTACTACCGATTCGAAAACACCCGTCGCCGGTACAAACGGAAGGAAGTTAAGATCGTCGTCATCGAACCCATATTGCCTATCAATGTCTGCCCAAAATACGGCCGCAGTATCAGCACGAGCATATGTTCCAGAAACCCGAACGGCTACCGAATCGTTCACATCGTCCCAGAATGGCGCAACCTCAACCACATCGCCAATCGTAAGCCCGAAACCTTCTGCAGCATCTTCATTCAGCGCAACTTCAATCATCAACTGCCCGGCAACACCCTCACCAGTTTCTTGAGATGGCCAAGAGCCCGACGTGAGAACCGAGTTGGATTGCATGCTAGGTGCGTTCATAAGCACTGCACGCCACGAACCGTCTAAATCTACTGGGGCGTCAATGAGCAAAGTTGGCGATCCGTAAGTCAACGTCGCTTCTGTCATAATCGACGATGACACCTCTCGCACAGTCCGATCAACCATGCCAATAATGTCGCGATTCGTCAGTGCATCAACATTTGTCTCTTTGCCTGAAATGACTATGCCGTGATTAGATCCACCATCGGCTGAAATCTCGCGCTCAAGAGCGATATCGCCAAGCGAATCGAAATAAATCACGCTGGCAGCAATCGTCACTACCGCAGCCACAACACCAACAGAAACAACCGTCAACATTGGCCAATGCGAACGCGTTCGACGTCCTACAAATTCAAGGAATGATCGGGGTCCCATATCAGCCACTCTTCCCTGAAATTCGAACCATATTTGCAACATTTATTCGACGAACTGCTATCGAATCTGAAATGACCATCAGCACCGAAACAACAGCCAGAGCGGCAATCAAGCCGACCACGTAATTCCAGTTAGTCGAGAAAACAATCGGCGGCAGTGAATTCACATTCAAATCTGTCTGAGAAGCGGTGTCGACAGCAATACGCGCCATAATAAATCCAGTGCCGACACCAGCAGCAATCCCAACAATCAAAATCACCAGTTGCTCAACAACGCTAATCATTACCAGCCCACGTTTTCGCACGCCCATCGATCTCAGAACAGTTAAATTGAAACGATCCCCAGCGGGTCGCATAGGCGCAAACGTGAGGTAGCCGAGAACAGCCAATACCACTGCAAGAGCCGCCGTCACAATCGAAGCACCCTTCCAACCAGCTACCGCCAACGGAGTCACAACTGAAGATCGTCGAATCTCTTCCCGATCAACAACACTGTGAAGCCCCCCAACGGTAGAAGAAATAGCTTCAATGGTCGCAGGGCTAGGCGAATCGTCGATACCAATGAATATCTCTGCCGCAACCCCCGCCGAGTTCGCACTGCTCAACGCCAAATGCGACCACAGCTGTGAAACATCAACCACTCCAAACCCACCCTTGTCAGGGCTAAGAGTCGGGAACAAATCGCTCACACCAACGATCTCAACAGGGATTGAACGCCCGAACACATGAACAACTGTCGTGTCGCCCACAACCACATTGTTAGTTTCAAGCGCCGTCTGGCTGAACAAGATCGGCACTGTCGCCGATATCGATCGAACCACACCTCGAACGCCTAAGTCAGTACCGATTCCAAGATCGATCTGCAACCCGCTATCGGAACGCTGTTCGCCATCGATGCTACGTACATACGTAAACGATTGAATTTCCGTATCGAACCCTTCCGGCGATGCCAATGGATTCCATAAGTCGATATAGCTATCGAAATCCTCAATCACAATCAAATTCGAATCACCAGCAACCTCATACATCAAATCATCGATCTGAACATTCGTCTTTGTGCCAAATTCATCAGGCGTCAATTCAAAGAATGTAAGCCCCGCTACTTCAACCGGACGTGCTGCAACCGTGGGAATCAGTCCCATACGAATCTGCCAATCATGGGTTGTGATCGGCCCAAGATCGATATTGTGCGACAAACCTTTTGCATCAATCAGCCTCACGCTCGCCCGAATACGAGGTTCAATAACACTAGCCCGCATTCGATACCCGATTCGGACAGCAGCTTCAGGAATGACCAAAGGCTCAAGATCGGCCTCAGATCCCAACTTGCTAATCAGATCAACGATATTCGACTCTGCGTAATCCCCTCTAAACACGCCAATTTCAGCGAACTTAGCTGGTTCAATGGCAAGGAACTCAAACGTATCGCCCTGCCCACCAATACGAATATTTCCTGTTGTTCGAAGTCCACTCGACACATCTTCAACACCACCGACGCTACGCACCTTATCGAGCACCATACTCCGAGTTCCGCTATTCAAATCAACCGGGAACAATCGAAGATCAGCCCCAACCTCGTAGCCCGATTGATCGACAGAACCCTGCTGCAAAGTCGCAGCCACAGTAGCCGAAAGCATCGCAGTTCCAGCCGCCATCCCGACAATCGCCGCTGGCCACGCATATGTAAGTGGAACTCGGGCGAACAACGCCGACGTTAGATGAGCCCAAGCAGGACCCCGCCTAGTTAATACACCGGAAATAATGCGGGCAACCGGCGGCAAAACCCTCATCGAAAGCATCACCGCAACGCCCAAGAAGATCGCCGGAGCGAACACCAGTAACGGGTTCACTGTAACGATCTGCTCGCCACCTTCTTTAGCAGTTGCCACTGACGATTCAGTCGACAGATCCCAAAGAATAACTCCACCGAAAATAAAGAATAATAAGTCGAGATATTGGCGCTGGAAGAAAGGCTTACCTTCCACCCTACGGCTCGATATCTGCTCCGATCCAATACCGCGACCGCCGCCCTTCCAAACCATCCACTGCATGTAAGCGACAACAATGCCCGCGCCAATCAAAGCCCACGCAAACGCCTGCCAAGTCAGATACACAGGCATGCTCGATCCGAGAGTGATCGATTCGTATTCAGGCATCAGCCCAATCAGGTTGATAGCCGCAAACGACACAAACGGCGCCAGCAACGCAGGCAATACAACCAGCAATAGCGACTCGAAAAAGAAAACAACCGCCACCTGCCGCCTACCCGATCCACGAGCCCACATCCGCGCCGTATCCACACGCCGTCCGGAAGTCAGCGCACCTGCCGCCATAATCGAATAGTACCCAGCAGCCAGCAGAAGAACCCCACCCATCATCAACGTTGGAATCCGAGCAAAAGCTATCTTCTGACCAAGCGATTTAAGCGGATTTTCTAGTGCCGAAATGGCCTTCGACTCAGGCAACCCACGTCGAAGTTCGTGACTCACAGATTCGACCTGTGCGGCCGTAAACGCCGGACTTTGCCGTTCGAGTAAGTCAGCGTCCAACTGAACTAGCCAACGATTAGTGCCGATCGATGCCGCTCCACCAGTAACAGATCTAAACAGTCCGTCTCTGGTAAAGAACAACGGCAACATATATCGAGCTGTCGGAACAGGTCGCCCAGGCTCGGTAACTTGCTCGCCCAAACCCAACCAGAACTCCGCATCAAGGTCTCTGGCCTGGAACAATCCAACGATGTTCGCTACCAAATACGGCGGATCCGCAGGACTCGCCGTGAGCCATATCTCGCTCCCGACTCCAACTCCTAGAAGCTCGGCGCGCTCTACCGGAACAACGACCTCGGCGACTAGATGAGTATCACCCTGAACTACCGTTGATTGAGGTGCTCGCCCTTCTACGATGTCTACCTCATCTAGAAAGCCGTCAAAACGGTGAAGAATTGCGATGTCGGCGTTCAGGCCACCAAAAATCGAATCGGCGTCTGAGCCCCATAAATGTGGACGAGTGTGTGACTCTTGCCCAATCTCGACAATAAGATCGCCAAGTTCGCTCAGCGCCGAGTCCACTCGCTCAGTCGCCGACGAAACAGAAAGATCAGTAAGAGGAAGTTCTTCAACCACAATCTGCATGTTTCGGTGTGAAGCCGAAAGTGTAACGAGTGTCGATCGCAGTCCAAGTGATTCGATTGAACTCAGATACATCGGTGCGCCCGCCAGGATAGCCGTCATCACCAGCACGCCCAAAACGAGGGCAAACATCTGGTAAAAATCAGATCGCAATCTGCGGCGAAAAATCAGCAACCTAGCATGACACCTTTAGACTGTGTTTGGCGATCTCCAAACAGCTTGCAATAACATTGCTAGGGAACTGTCAACAAATCAACAGCGACACTCAAAATTAGGCGCCAAAAATGACGTTTATGAGTTCTATGCGATTCAAATGACTGTTGATCTGCTATTTCACCAATAGTTGGTTCCTCGTGTTCAAGCGAGCTAAGACTCCCAGTCGATTTCTTGTCAACATCGAGCGCTGCACTCCAAATAGAACCCGGGAGAAGACGGTTCACGCATTGAGGTAACGATCATCACTACTGGCAAAAGCTATCGGCCCGTCATCACGTTCCGTGTCGATACCGATAACTTCCACGAAAAAGTTGAAAACCGAACTATCTCTGATCATCAAGTGGCTCCAGTAGAGCTCGTTACGGGCGCGAAGCTCCAACAGCACCGCTAGTCAGTTGGGCGTGATGATCGGCGGTATGTTAGCCGTCCTCGTTGTTGTGGCTTCACTAATCGCAATCCGTCGTCAATGGTGCAGGGCGTAAGCAATTACCCGACTACACTCAGCTCAACTTCAAGGGATTTTTTTGGCTGACTCTCGCATAAAATAGAGTGCATGACTTTCACGATCCTTGGCCGAGACCCTGAAACTGGGGAGCTCGGAATCGCCGTAGCGACCTACTCGCTCGCTGTCGGCGCAACCTGCCCGAGAATCCTTCCTGGTATCGCAGTGGCCACGGCTCAGGCATCGACTAATCCGGCGATCGCTGAAGAAATAATGGAGCTACTCGAAGACGGAAACGATCCGCTTGAGACCTTCATCAGAGCACTGGCTAACGATGAGCACCCCGAGTTCCGTCAGGTCGCCGTGATGCTCCCTGATGGCGACACACTTGTTCATTCTGGAATCAATATCAAACCGATCAGCGGACACCTCAATGGCGACAACTGCACCGCGGTCGGAAATTTCCTTACCAACGACGAAGTCCTCTCAGCTATGGTCGCCGGCTTCCAAATTCCAACCACAGAAAATAAAGCTTATCTAACACTCGCCAATCGACTTCTCTCCGCACTCCATTCTGGCAAGGAGGCGGGCGGTCAGTCTGGAATAGATGGGCTTCATCTCAACGAACGCTCAGCCTGCCTTATCGTGGGAACACCCGGCGAAAAATTTCCTGTAGACATCCGCATCGATGCCTCCGAAGATGCCATTACCGATCTCCGCTCAGCCTACGAAAAATACTCGCCAATGCACCAGTTTTACCTGCACCGCGCCGAAAACCCCACTAACCTGCCTTCGCAAGACGACTGGGTAAAATCGCTTGATTCGTAACTAATTCCGACAACAAATTGTATCCTGAATTCACCTGTACTGAGCCACATCGAACGTATTTTAAAAAACAATCGTTCGTCTTCCATCTCGACCTATCCAGCGCCCATTCAATCACCTGTACTCTTACGCTCTCAACCAAACTCATCGGATAATAACTTGGTCCTCAACGCCATCAAAGCCCGCCGTACAACTCGTGATTTCACTGAAGATCCCGTCTCCAACTCCGCCCTCGAGTTAATGATCGAAGCCGCAACATGGGCTCCCAATCACCGAAATACCGAGCCGTGGCGATTCATAGTGCTCAGCAAAGATGGCGAGATGCGCAAAAAGGTCGCCAAAATCGTTCACGACTGGACCTACGAAAACATCAAAAACCCAAACCCCGAACGCCGCAAATCAAGTGCGAGAGAAGCCCAGCAAGAAATTCTCGACGCTCCTGCCTTCATGTACGTCTACTCCGTAGAAGGCCGTGACTACGAAATGACCCGCGAGAACTACTCAGCAACCTCCTGCGCTGTTCAAAACCTGATGCTCACCGCCGAATCGATCGGAATCGGAGTCGGCTGGAGCACCGGAAAACCCTGCCTCGCACCGATAGACACCGCCATCGGTGCCGAACCCGACTGGGACATCGTCGGTGCACTCTACATCGGCTACCCAACAGACTCCGACGAAAACAAATCCCCCCGCAAACGCACCCCCACCAACAACATCACCATCTGGAGCTAGTCACTCGTTACCCGTTGAATAGGGATGATTCCCAAAGCTTCTCCAGTGACATGTCAATCACCAGTGTCACTAGCCTCCCCACTCCGTTCACAACTTCGACACGGGTCGTAACGTCTGCCAATCGATGCCCGACAGCTCCCAGCTTTACCAAGCAATCGGTGGCAAAATTACAATCCCAACTCCGAACCTTCAAGATCGATTACCGAGAACCTAAAACGCATGCCCTTCAACGTGGCACTTGTAGCCCCTGAAATACCACAGAACACGGGCAACATAATCCGGCTGTGCGCCAATACCGGAGCTAATCTGCACCTCGTCGAACCACTGGGATTTGAACTCACTGAACACGCCCTCCGCAGAGCCGCTCTCGACTACAAGCACCTCGCAATCGTTACCGTCCACAAGTCGTTCGAGGCACTACTCGACTCAATCGATCCAACCCGAATGTTCGCCACCACATCAAACGCCACGACCACGTACAACTCGGTCGAATTCCAAGACGGCGACACGGTTGTTTTCGGATCTGAAAGCCGTGGATTGTCAGAAACAATCACCGAAAAATTCGAATCCGACAAGCGACTGAAAATACCAATGATGCCCGCAAATCGAAGTTTAAACCTCTCGAACGCAGTCGCCATAGTGCTCTACGAAATGTGGCAACAACTCGATTTCTCAGGCGCTATCCCAAAAACAGTCGAATCCCCCGAGTATTTTTCCTAACACCTACGGCATCACCCAGATAATCGCCCACGTGCCGCACGATCGCACTTGAACTGTCATCCTGAATTCATTTTCAGGATCTATCGCCCACCTAGAATCAATCCCAACCCTGCGTCTGCCAAATAAAAAAAGACCCCGCGTCTAACCGACAAGAGGTCTCTCTAAAATTACGTGGTTACCAAGCTTGGAACCAACGGTCCTCCCACATGGTGGGGAGTTAGAGGGGCAGACTGCTACGCGTGACTGAGTCGTTCGACGACGATGGAGCCAACGAACTAACGCCCGGCACCGTTCATATCCATCACAACTTTGATGACTCCACCGGAGTGATCGGAGTACATGTCGTACGCCTTCTGAACGTCTTCAAAAGCCATATTGTGACTCTTCAGCAAGCCAGGGTCAGCCCAACCACGCTCCTTGAGCGCAATCATCTCTCGAATGTCCTTAGTCGGCTGCGAAGTGGCAGCAACCTGCGTAGGAATAATCGTTGCAGCCTTGAACATGAACTCCTGATGTGGAAACTCAGCAATCTTGCCGGTAGAACCCGTCAAACTAAAGCTAATGAATGTTCCCCAGCGCTTCACAATCTTCAAACACTGACCGAAGCCTTCAGGATCACCAGTCGCATCAACCACAATGTCGATGCCCTCGCCGCCGGTCAGGTCTTCAATCGCTTCGTACATATTGTCTTTTGAAGGATCGACTGTATTCGTCGCACCGATCTCCAACGCCTTCTCACGACGAGCCTCAACAGGGTCGATACCGATGACCTGCTGCGCACCCATCTTCTCAGTGAGCATTGAGAACGATAAACCGATTCCGCCCTGTCCCAGAACTGCAATGCGTTTACCAGCAACGTTGCCCATCTGCTTCACAGAATAGAGAACCGTTCCAGTGTGCTGACACATCACCCACTCATCGAGTCCACCCCAATCGGGAACTGGAAGCACACGGTCGGGAGTCTGTACGAGGTACTCAGAAAGACCACCCATACCCCGTGTCGGCAAAACGATGGCTCGTTGACCTTCTTTGAGAGCATCAGTCTTCGATTCGACGATCGTTCCTGCAATCTCGTGGCAAGGCACTCCCGGAGCGAGTGGATAGTCCTCTTCAGGAGTTGCACCGTGGTATATCCCGTGTATGTCGCTACCACAAACCGAAGTGGCTTCAATTCGGATTTTCGCTTCACCGTCTACTGGAGTCGGTTCTTCCAGTTCGACAAAATCAAATGTTTGTGGAGCAACGAGTCGTGCAGCTTTCAATTTAATACAACATCTTTCGAAAAATGGTCAATATAAAACAGAGTTTTTTACGAGACGCAGGAAACTTTACACCCACCCAACGCAGCAAACAATCACCAATTGGCGAATCGCTATTCCTAAGCAATCACAGAGCAGTAGGAATCCGTGACTCCCAGCGACCTAATCGTTCAGTACGTAGCATTTCGCACCCCGTTCACCAAACGATATGCAGATGCTGCAACAAACCATCAGCTCGAAATCACGATTCAGCCGAAGAAACCTCTAGTCAGCAACCCGACTAACTGTCACCGCACTCGAAAAGCCCCAAATGCTCACATCGTCTATCGATTCGGTTTGCAGCGATTCGTCCTCCAACTCGTTCCGGCAATCATCAGATTTACCACCAGAAATCGAACATACCTAGCGACTTTTACTGATACATTCTTCTCGAATTAATACAACCAGCCCGGAGCCAAATCGACGATGAGAATCCTGATCGGCGGATGTCAGCAAGAGATATCCACATTCAACCCAGTCCCATGTGAATACGAATTTTTCGACTACCTGCGTGGTGACGAGATCAGGGCAACCCACGATGGCAACGATTCTCAAATCGGTGGCGCACTAGCCGAACTGAAGTCAGCGTTCAGAGACGATCTCGAAGTCGTTTACACCTACGACGCCGAAGGAACCGCTGCGGGCCCACTCCGCCATAGCGCCTTCATGCGAATCGCCAAAGAATTCCTTGATCCTCTAAAAGAACACGCTGGTAAGATCGACGGCGTCTACTTCTCGATGCACGGCGCAATGGGAACAACTGAACTGCTCGACCCGGAAGGCTATCTCCTAGAAGAAGCCCGGAAAATTCTGGGAGACGATGTCCCAATCGTCATCACGATGGACCTCCATGGCATCCTCACCGCCAAGATGCTCGAAAATATCAATGGCCTCGCATCGTTCCACACCTACCCGCACGTCGATTTCGCCGACACCGGCAAGCGCGCCGCCCAGATGCTCACACGAATTCTGAAAGATGGCGTCAAGCCAGTAGTAGCTCGTGTTCGAGTCCCCGCAATTGTTCGAGGTAACGAACTAATCACCGCGAAAGGCGCTTTCGGAGCACAGATCCGCTATGCCAAAAAACTGCATGAAAACCCAAAAATCCTCTCCGCAGGATTCTTCATATGCAACCCATTCACCGATGTTCCAGAACTAAGCAGTCAGGCATACGTCTTCACCGACGGCGACCAGGCTCTCGCTGAAGAACATGCGCTGCAAATGGCAAACGATTTCTGGCCAAATCGCTCCATCATGCAAGGACAATTCATCTCGCTTGAAGAATCGGTAGCCAAGGGAGCGACGATGGCAGGACCAATCGCCTTCACCGACGCCGCCGATGCGCCAAGCTCAGGCTCGTCTGGCGACAGCAATGCAATCATTTCCGAAATGGTCAATGCCAACTACCCACACAGCATACTCGCACCAATCACCGACCCCGCAGCGGCCGCCAAAGCACACGAACTTGGCGTAGGCGCAACTTTCACAATGGGCATCGGAGGAGCGCACGACCCACAGTTCACTCCACTCAAGCTCGACTGGACAGTTGAGTCGCTTACCGACGGAACGTACAAGTGCGAAACGTGGAAGTACGAACCAACAATTGGCCCAACCGCCGTCCTGAAATCAGGCAATCTGACGCTCGTTGTGACCACCGAAACGGTCATGCTCGTCGACCGGGGTCTGTTCTTCAAAGCAGGACTCGATCCAAAGGACTTCCACTCGACAATTGTGAAGTCACCGCACTGCGAACCAGCGTTCTTCGATGATTGGGTAGAAGCCAACTTCAACGTCGACGCACCCGGAGCTACATCAGCAAACCTTAAAACCCTCGGTCACACCATCTGCGCCCGACCCATATATCCGCTAGAGCTAGACGCCGAGTTCACTCCAAAAACTGAAGTGTTCTCTAGGCAGTAAAAAACTCGAATTGCCATCGACAGACCGGCCACATCAGCTTGGTCTGTCGATAGCTCGCGGCTCAACAAGAATCAAACTTGCTCCGCTACGGCACCAACACCAACTGCACATGCTCTTCGGGCTTCATCAGTCGCTCCATCGATATCTGCATTTCGTCCCAGCCGATAAAGCTCTCGTCAGTCACCATCGACTTCGCCGATAGCTGACCCCGTTCCATCAAATTCAAAACAGTGCGCCAGTCGATAGGCAACGATCCGTACGCAGCCTTCATCTCAACCTCTCGCCCAATCCAATCGACAGTCCGAAGCTCAACATCTTCCCAAGCCATCGAAACGACCAACAGCTGCCCTTCACGACGAATCATCTCCATGCCCTGCTGGAACGTAGGACGAGCCGCCGCCGCATCGAAGGCCACGGGCACGCCAGGACCACCCGAAAGCTCCAAAACACGCTCAACAACGTCCTCTTCCATAGGATTCAAAACGAGATCAGCACCAAGCACTCGTGCTGACTCAGCTCTAGCCGACGCCGGTTCCGAAACATAAACTGCCGCCGCACCTGCCGCCTTCAAAACCTGTATTACCAACAACCCGATCGGTCCCGCACCCATAACCACTGCCTGATCGCCAATTTTGAAAGCGGAAGTACGAACCGCATGAACAGCGATCGACGCCGGTTCAGCAAGTACCGCAAGCTCGTCACTCACACCGTCTGGAATCAGCAGCGGTCGCCACTCGTCCATCGCAACATACTCTGCGAACCCACCGATACGTGTCGCCTCAAGACCAACCGTCCGAGCGCTGTAGCGCTCTCCTGAAAACAACGTAGAAACGGTTCCCGCTGGCGGCTCACCACCTCCGCTAATCACACGATCCCCCTCGTTCAGCAACGTTACGTCACGACCCGTCTGCACGACTTCCCCGATGTACTCATGACCCAATACCGACCCGGCATTCGCCATTCCGTACTGAAATCTGTGAACGTCCGACCCGCACAACGCCGAATACTTAATTTTGACCAGCACCTGATTCGGACCCGGCTCTGGAGTCGGAATATCCTCAACAACTATCTTCTGAGTCCCACGTATTACCGCAGCCTTCATCATCTAATCCTTAATCACAAACGTTTGTTTCGAATATCAGTAGCTATCTAAACAACCTACCACCAGCTTTGGCAAAGCAGCACAATCAAGCACAACCGTAATGAAAATCCCGCACTACTGTGCCACAATCCCAGTTGGCGCACTATCCCGCGGCAACGCTACACGGTCAAAGCGATTACTCGCCACCATGTAGCAAGATTAATTACAGAAAACTCATCAGGCACGGCAAGCCGGCCACGAGGTGTGAAATTACTCGACTCGCAAACAAAGTCGCAAT
>TARA_B110000495_G_scaffold70097_1_pt1 | contig 16051 bp, 18 predicted proteins | sample TARA_B110000495 | Tara Oceans TARA_B110000495 (sample SAMEA4398219) | marine metagenome | biome: Polar Biome; feature: [MES] marine water layer (ENVO:01000295) within the mesopelagic zone...; material: water (ENVO:00002006), including particulate matter (ENVO:01000060) such as...... | reverse complement strand
TGGAAAAATACTGTTAATCATATTGTGGGCAATGCTCAACAAATGGTTGATATGCACGTTCTGGGATACAACTACATCCAACTCGACAGACAACTCAATAGAAATATGGCTAATCTAAAGCGTATGTCTCGAATCGCTAAAGAGCGTGGAATTAAAACTTATCTCTTAGCATCCGAAGGCTGTATGCCTTTTTGTCCATTCAAAGAAGAACACGATATTGTTCAACCTTGGATTGGCTCGAATCAGGGCAAAAGCTATTTTGGCACAATGAATAAAATCTCTTGTGATAAATGGAGACTTCCAGAGAGATGGGGTCAAATGCCACGAATTGGAACATCTTGTGTATGGGATACTAATGAACGATTTGATAAATATAACGAGTTAGTTGATGTTTTCAAATTCAGTGGTCGATTGATAAAAGGACTACAGGGAGCATCCGAAACATCAAGAGCGGTTTGGTCATACGTTGACAACGCCTCCGATAAAATTTTTATCGCAAAATGTTTTGAAGATATACATAAGACTGGTACAGGATTTTTGAGTAATTGGAATGGACTGGGGTATGTTACTCTAGACCAGTCACAAGAAAAAGATTATTTTCTAGGGAATCCCGATACTGATGAACGGGCGAGGGAATATTTCAAGAACGTAGAGCATCCATACAATACGGATGCTGGTAGGAAAATGGCTAAAGCCCTTCCAAATTGTAAGAACCAATGTTACGCTTGCCATTTATGCGAAGATGCTTACGGATACGACCATTTCGATTCATTAGCACAAATTAATAGAACGGAAGATTCTGATTATTCGCACGAAAATTTAAAGAATATTTCAGTAACGAATAATAGAATTGATGCGGCTTCAAACGCATAAATACTTCATACAAACGGAGATTTTAAAATGGCAGATATAGACACAGAAGAAGGCTCCGTAGAGGAAGCATCATTTGACTGGGGCTTTTCCTTTTCGGATACAGATGACGATTCTACGGCACAGTCGGTTGTTCAACAAACAACTACACAGGTAGCCGCAGATTTAGGTCCCATCACACAGAAGTTAGATGCTATTCTTGCACTAATTCCTACTGAGGGAGTTACCAATTCTGAGGCGGTTGCAGAAATAGATTTAAGTGGCCTAGAAAACAAACTAGACCAGATTATCGCACTTGAGAAAGTTGATGCTCTAACGGCTGGTGATATGCCAGACCTTTCACCACTAAGCGATAAGTTAGATAAAATCTTGGCAAAAGACACAGTAGTCAATGCACCAGAAGTGAACGTGGACTTGTCTGCTATCACTGAAAAATTAGAGGCATTGGATGTTACTGTAGGCGAAGTAAGGGACTTAGATTTTGATAAGGACGGAACAGTTGATTTCGGAGATATCAATAATAATCTAGCAGACCTATTAGCTAGACAACAAGTTGTGGAAGACGAATTAGAAGCGAAGAAGATTGAATTTGAAGAGTTCAAAACGAAGAAACTCAAAGCAGTACAGTCAATGATAATTCCGCTTTTGAAAAATCTAAAGAGCAATCCAACCAAAGCCTATATCCATTGGCCTAATAGAAGTGGTGTAATTGATGCACAGATACAAAAGATATTATCAATAACCAGTTAAATAAAGGCATTTATTATGGTGAACGATGTTTGAGTACAAAGCGACAGTCAAAAGGGTTATTGACGGAGACACAGTTGATGCCGTTGTCGATTTAGGGTTCAAGGTAGCATATAGTTGTAGAATAAGATTAGCTGGAATAGATACGCCAGAGTCTAGAACACGGGACTTAACAGAGAAACGATACGGACTTGGCGCAAAACATAGAATGCAGGAACTACTTGATGGGAATGCCGGAAAGTTCGTTTTAAAATCTCACGGGGTAGGAAAGTTCGGGCGGTGTCTAGGAGAGATGATTGTCCCTGTCGAAGAAGTAGTAGCAGGAATCACTGAAAGAACTATCAATAATATTTTGATGGGAGAAGGACACGCTGTACCGTATACTGGCGGCTCGAAGAAAGAGATAAAGCAAGCATTATTAGAAGCAAGAACTAGGTCAAAAGAATATGTAGAAAAACACATAAAACCGCTTGACTAATGGTCTGACTTCTGGTATAATGTTTGTAATATAAGTGAAAATTGGGAAAATATATTATGAAAGATACAGTAATACTAGATATTGAGACTCTGGGGAGTGTAAACAATTCCGCTATATTGTCTGTCGGAATGGTGGCGGTAGACTCCAAAGAAGATTATACTTTTGATGAATTAATTAAAGATGGTTATTATGCCAAACTTGATGTAAAATCTCAAGTCGAGGCTGGTAGAAAGATACATCAAGACACTTTAGATTGGTGGGCTACTCAAGGTCCCGAAGCACAACACATCCTCAAACCTACAGAGGGTGATATGATTCACACCGAATTATGTGGTAGTATGATTTCTTGGTTAAAAAAACAAGGCGTTAATATCTCCAAAGCCAAATACTATAGTCGTGGCTCTCACTTCGACTTTGGCATCCTTCACGACTTATTCAGAATTACCTTAGGCATTGATACAAACAATTTGCCGTGGAAGTATTATAACATCCACGATTCAAAAACAGTTGTATTAACTTTGCTTGGTAAAGATATGTGGGAAATCGAACCCAAACCAACTGGCTTCATCCATCATAATTCCTTGCACGATTCTGCAAGAGAATATCTCTGTATCCAAACAGCCCTTTATGAGTTCCAAAATAACCTTGGGAAAGTCTTCGATGATGAAAAGTAAACCATTAGATGAAATGGCAGAACCGATTGGCTATAATGTATCTCTTTGTTTTGAGTGGATGGATTGGGATTCCTGTCTAACTTTTGAAATTGTTACTGACGGACAAATTAATAGTAAAGTAGAAATGGTCAAGGACTTAATTGATTCTTGGGGTGGTATTGTAGAGATGGAAGATGACGGTACAGTTGTCAATTTAACCCAATTTAAAACCGCTTACATTACTCCGTCTAAGCGTGGGTGGGATGATATTGACCCAACAAAGAAGCCGACAAAAATGAGGTTAGTGCATTGATTGGAGATGAAGTAACTTGGAGCAATGAAGCACGATTAACAGATTTCATAAAGATACGTGACAACGTAGTTCCAGACCATATGTGCAAATTGATGATTGATTGTTTTAATGACGATGAAGATTATCACGTTGCATCTGCGGTTGGGAAAGATGAACGAGAACAAGCGATAATGGAAAGAGCCGCTATTCAACAAAAGATGTTGGACGGAAAAGCACTTCCACATACCGAAGTTTATCGTCAAGGACATATGGACTTGGAAGGACGTAAAGCCATTGAAATGAATGTCTCTAATCGTGCCGTTGAAAATCCTAACTGGCACAAAATTGTGAAGTATATGAATCACAATGCTGTACAACAATTCCTATGGTATAAAGAGCAGATGGCAAAAATGGGCTATCCGCCATATACCTTTCCTAGAAAATTCAGACTTGAACAATGGAGAATGCACCGATATAATGTTGGAGAGCATTTCTTCAAAGGACATATTGATAGCACAGATTTGAAATCTGCTAAACGATTTTTAGTTTTTCTGTATTATCCCAATACAGTGAAAGAGGGCGGAGAAACAGCATTCACTCATCAACTCGAAGGCGTTTCTGTACGTCCCAAAATGGGACGATTGTTAATAGCACCTACTTGGATGGGATATCCACACGAAGCAAAAACACCAATCAGTAATACAAAATATCTTATCAAGACGTATCTTCATTATCCAAACGAGGAAGACTAATGCGTATACGACTAGAGTTGTATAGATTTCAATGTGAAAAATGTTCTCGCACTTGGGAGATGACAGACTCTCATATGAATGTCGAATACTACTGTCCGTATTGTGGCACACTACAACCTACTGTAGGATTGTTTGGACAATCAATGCCATCCACAAAACCAGAAGACTTATTACCTGACGAAACTATGTACAGTACGCCTGTTATGTCTTCATCCACACCAATAGAGGTTGCCGCAGAGAAATTTGAATATTCCGAGGAACTGAGAGGTCCGGATTCTGATAAATTCATTTCACCGCCGCCAAAACCCCCTTCACTAATGACCAAACCCAAGCCAGAAGCGCAAAGAGAGGCCGAGGATATGATGACACGCAAGGTCTGCTCAGACGGATGGTGGAACCCTGTCACGAAAAAGTGTCAAGGAGAGGGCAATGGTCACGCCCTAGAGCAAGAAAAGACTTGACTTTCGACCCTGCCTGCTGTATAATAACACTATATTATGATTGAATTTGAAAGGCTATTATGAGATTTTATACCTATGTCGGTGTTTTGGGGAATAAAGTCCTTGTCCGTGGCGTTAATGCCGAGACAGGGAATGACTTCATTAGACGTGACGAATTTAAACCTACCTTATTTGTAGAAGGCAAAAAGGGAGAGTCGAAGCATAGGACTCTTGACGATAAGACCGTCTATAAAATTTCTCCCGGAAACATCAAAGAATCAAGAGATTTTATCAAACAGTATAACGGTGTCGATGGATTCAATATTCACGGAAACGATAACTGGGCTTTGCAATACACCTGTAAAGAGTGGAAGGACAAAGTAGAATTCGATTCGTCAAAGATTCGTATTTGGAATTTTGATATTGAGGTTGAATCCGATAAAGGGTTCCCGTCTCCAGAACGAGCAGATTCAGTAATCAATGCTATTACTGTTTATGATTCTATTGAAGACCACTATCTTACTTGGGGACTTGGTGAGTGGACAAACTCACGGGAAGATATCACAGTAATATATAACCAGTGTGAGACCGAAGAAGAACTACTTCAAAGTTTCCTGCAAGTATGGGAAAACAGTCCGCCGCATATTCTGACTGGATGGAATATTGAAACATTTGATATTCCTTATATTGTTAATCGCCTGACCAGACTATTTGGACAGAAGGAAGCCAAACGTCTATCGCCTTTCAAATGGGTGCGAGAGCGAATGGTTAAACAGATGTATGGCAAAGAGCAAGTCGCATATGATTTGTTTGGTGTAGCCACGATGGATTATCTACAACTCTATAAGAAGTTTACATATGCAAATCAGGAATCATATAGGCTAGACCATATTGCATTTGTTGAATTGAAGGAACGAAAAATATCGTATGCAGAAGAGGGTTCTCTTCTGACATTAGCACGAACCAATCATCAGAAATTCATTGACTATAATATCAAGGACGTTGAGTTAGTTCAGCGAATTGATGATAAGATGAAGTTGATTGAATTAGGATTGACGATGGCATATGATGCCAAGATTAATTTCATTGATGTATTCGGAACTGTTAAGATGTGGGATGCGATTATCTATGACCATCTAAGACGAAAGAATATCGTCACACCTCTTAAATCGCATAACTCCAAATCTGAAAAATACGAGGGAGCATATGTCAAACCTCCAATCACAGGATTTCACGATTGGGTAGTATCATTTGACTTGAATTCTCTTTATCCTCATTTGATTATGCAATACAACATATCACCAGAAACTATTGTCGGACACAAATCCGACATTTCAGTTGATTCGTTATTGAATAAAGAGATAGACCTTTCTGAATTAAAAGATAAGGACTACTCACTTGCTCCTAATGGAACTCTATATCGTAGAGATAGGAGAGGGTTTCTTCCAGTGCTTATGGAAAAGATTTATAATGACCGTGTCACATATAAGAAGAAACTGCTAGAGGCTCAACAACTCAAAGAGAACGGTGAGCCAGATATGGATAATGACATATCGAAATATAATAACATCCAAATGGCTAAGAAGATTCAGTTGAACTCAGCCTATGGCGCAGTCGGCAATCAGTATTTCAGATACTTTGATTTGAGAAATGCTGAAGCGATTACTACTGGTGGACAGTTAGCGATTCGCTGGATTGAGAAATCACTCAATAAGTTCCTCAACAAGTATTTAAATACTATTGATTATGACTACGTTATAGCCATTGATACTGATTCTGTATATCTTCGACTAGGAAAGTTTGTCGAGAAGTTCGTCAAGTCGGATGATAAGAATAAGATTTGTGATGTTATTGATAAGGCAACACAGGAAGCATTTGAGCCATACATTACCAAGTCGTATGAGGAACTAGCAGACTATATGAACGCCTTTGAGCAGAAGATGTTTATGGGTAGAGAGGTTATTGCTGATAAAGCCGTATGGACTGCCAAGAAGCGATACGCATTAAACGTGTATGATTCTGAGGGTGTTCGATACGCAAAGCCTAAGATGAAAGTAATGGGTATGGAGATTGTCAAATCCTCGACTCCTGCGAATGTTCGAGGGAAGTTGAAGGAAGCCGTTAATCTAATGCTCACAGGAACAGAGTCCGAATTACAGTCTCTGGTGCATAAATATAAGAAGGAATTTAAGACATTACCAATACCAGACATCTCTTTTCCACGTGGACTGACTGATTATAGGAAATACGAACACCAAACCAAATCCGTGCCAATTCACGCACGGGCGGCTAAAGTGTTCAACCATCTTCTGAAGAAGCACAATGTAAAGAGTGAAAAGATTGGTGATGGTTCTAAATTGAAATTTGTATATCTGAAGGAACCCAACCCCTTCGGCTCAAATGCGATTGCATTTATTAGTGGCATTCCGCCAGAGTTTGATGTGGAGAGATGGGTTGATTATGATGTACAATTCGAGAAAGCATTTCTGTCTCCTCTTGAAGGAGTACTACAACCAGTCGGATGGGATTGGGAAGAAAAGAGTTCTCTCGAATCATTTTTTGGATAGGAAAATAATATGGCTAAAATAAATTTAGACGAATTGGCGCAGGCGGCAAAGGGAAAAGATTTTTCTCAATTCTCTGCCAACTTTAAAGAGGCAATAATAAATCTTGGGGCAACAAGTAAGTTTGGTAAGATAAGCACTGACGATGACTACGAAACCGATGAGGATGGATATATCATTGGGGATATTTGGTCAGAGAAGATTGCCTCAGAACTTATGGACAGAAATGGATTTCAAGCAACCGTTGCACGGATTGATATATTAATTGAAGCCAGAGATATTTTTGGACTGCGCTCTGTCCCTACTGACCACGAAACGGTGGCAAAAACTATGGGCGTATCAGCCTCCAAATTTCTGAAGATGTTCCCGAAATTCCCTATTATCTACTTCACACGATGGGGAAATCTCAGAAAGCCGTTCGATTTAGGAAAATTAAGGGAAAATCCAGTGAAAAATTAATACTTGACAACACTATCAAGTTAGTGTATAATGTAACACAATAATATCTATATAATGGAGAAGCATATGAGTGAATTAGCATCTAAAGGGTTATTGGGTCGCTTGAAGAAAGCGGGTAGCCTCACCTCAACACAATTAACCAAATCGTCTTTATTCAAAGACAAAATTGAAATCCCTACATCCGTCCCGATGGTCAACGTAGCATTATCAGGGAAACTTAATGGCGGATTAACACGGGGTCTGACTGTTCTAGCAGGACCGTCAAAACACTTTAAGACCGCATTCGGATTGTTAATGGCAAAGGCGTATATGGATATGTATCCAGATTCCGTTGTCTTGTTCTATGATTCAGAATTCGGCACACCTCAGAATTATTTCTCATCACTAAAAATTGATACTGACAGAGTTCTTCACGTTCCTGTTAAGAATGTCGAAGAGTTAAAGTTTGATTTAGTCAAACAATTAGATGCTCTTGCAGTAGAAGATAAAGTCTTCATTATGATTGACTCTATCGGAAACCTTGCTTCTAAGAAGGAAGTCGAGGATTCAATGAATGAGAAATCCGTTGCTGATATGACACGAGCCAAACAACTCAAGTCACTATTCAGAATGGTTACACCATATCTCACACTACGAGATGTTCCTCTGGTTGCAGTTAATCATACATACGAAACCCAAGAAATGTTTTCTAAGCAAGTTGTATCGGGTGGCACAGGAGTTATGTACTCTGCCGATAACGTATGGATTATTGGACGTAGACAGGTTAAGAAGGCCACTGAGATTGAGGGATATGATTTTATCATCAATGTCGAGAAATCCAGATTTGTTAAAGAGAAGAGTAAGATTCCTATTTCAGTAACTTGGGAAGGCGGAATCAAGAAATATTCTGGACTTCTTGAAGTCGCTCTTGAGGGTGGATTTGTTGATAAGCCATCAATGGGATGGTATTCAAAAGTCGATATTAAGACTGGCGAAGTTCTCGAAGGAAAATTTCGTGAAGCCCAGACTCACACTGCTGAGTTTTGGGATGACATTCTTGAAGAAAAGTCTTTCCAAACATATGTCGAAAAGAGGTATGCCGTAGGAACTGGCCTTATGGACTCAATCGACAAATTAAAAACCGCCAAATTGGAGGCTGTCGAAGCCAATGGCTAACGAAGTGTCCGAGGTTTTCTATATCAAAACGAAGGATAAGACCACGTTTGCAATTTATGACTTGACTCTAAGTGATGATTGTGATACAATGTCTTACGGTTATAACTTTATCGAAGATACTAATCTTGATAAAGAACATTATGCAGAAGAGGTGGATATGATTGTAAAAACACAAGTACAAAAGGCTTTGGCAGTTGCCGTAGCGGATGCTGAGAAAGAGATTAATACGTGAATATAGAGAACACGATATTATCAAATCTCATTCATAATGAATCATTCGCAAGAAAAGTAATTGTATTTCTCAAGGACGAATATTTCGCTGACCAAACCGAGAGGGTTGTGTTTGGGGAAATTCAGAAGTTCTATGCGAAGTACAATGATGTTCCTTCAAAAGAAACATTAAAAATTGCTATTGATGAAAGAGAGGATTTAAATGCCTCTACATTTGAGGAAGCCGAAGCACTAATCGGAACACTTGATAAAGTCGATAGTAATGACGAATGGCTCATTGATGAAACAGAGAAATTCTGTAAGGATAAAGCCGTCTATAATGCTATTATGGAGTCCATTGAAATTATTGATGGGAAACATAAGAAAAAGACTGACGGTGCAATTCCAGAACTCCTTTCAGATGCTCTTGCTGTGACATTTGATACTCATATCGGTCACGATTTCCTAGAGGATTCTGATGAACGATTTGACTTCTATCACCAGAAGGAAGAAAAGATTCCTTTTGATATTGAATATCTGAATAAGATTACAGGTGGTGGAGTTACTCGAAAATCCTTAAACATCCTTATGGCAGGAACTGGTGTCGGTAAGACTATCGGAATGTGTCATATGGCCGCATCTAATTTGACGATAGGAAAGAATGTTCTATATGTCACAATGGAGATGGCAGAAGAAAGGATTGCTGAACGTATTGATGCAAATCTACTTGACATAAAATTGGATAATCTGAAAGACTTGACGAAGCCAATGTATGACAAAAAGATGAATGCTTTAAAGAGTAAGGTAAAGGGTAAGATTGTTATCAAAGAATTCCCAACCTCTCAAGCGCATACAGGCCATTTCAGACATCTATTAAATGAATTGTGGTTGAAGAAATCCTTCAAACCAGATATCATCTATGTGGATTATCTGAATATTTGTGCATCTCAAAGACTTACTGGTTCAAACAGTGTCAACTCATACACATATGTTAAGTCGATTGCCGAAGAACTTAGAGGACTAGCAGTAGAGTTTAATCTTCCTATCTGGTCTGCAACACAGACTACACGTTCTGGATTCGGTAATTCAGACGTTGGACTAGAAGATACCTCTGAATCATTCGGGCTACCAGCGACTTCTGACCTCTTTCTAGCACTCATTCAAACCGAGGAACTAGAAGACTTGAATCAGATTATGGTCAAGCAGTTAAAGAACAGACACGGTGATATAGCTATCAATAGACGATTTGTTATCGGTATTGACAAGCCTAAGATGAAATGGTATGATGCAGAACAATCCGCACAGGAAGATATTATAGGCAACACATCAACGTCTCATATTACCTCATATGAACAAGCAGAATCAATGTTTTCTGGGGAGAATAAGAAGAAGTCATTTAAAGACTTTAAAATGTAAGTGTCAATTCTTATAAATATGAGATAAAGAGAAATAATGTTACTAAGGTCGCATAAATGCAAAAATTTAAGTCATATTTAACCGAAAAGGCGCAGGCAGAACTCTCTGTAGACGATACAAGGAAGTTACTAAAGAAGTACATCCAAACTTCTGTAGAAAACTCAGGCATTAAGATTGTCGGCTCATCACGCCCAAAAGGAATTGTTCATATTAGATTCCCGATTGCAGGAGACCCAAAAGGCTTCTTCCAAGCGATGAAATTAAAGGTAAGCCCTTTCAAAGAAAATTTTATTATCTCTTCTAAGTATACAGCGTATGTGCTTACAACGACTGAAGCAATCGACAATATACCCAAAGGAACTAGGATATATTGGGTAAATTCTGAAATCTCACAGACTACAGGTGGTGGACAGTTGTTTGCAAATAAAGCCCTGAATCCAGATAATCTAAATTTAGCTGGACAAACTTTCGGCTTGGCCGCACTCAAAAAGGTTACGAAGAAGCAGTTAAAAATTAAGTTCCCAGAAGGCGATACCGCCAAACAGCTTAGTCTATTATTAGATTTAGCAGACACAAAAAGTGCCAGTATCTCCGTGACACCGGAAATGAAATTTGACGACAAAGACTTTCCTAAAATCTCAGCAGATTTCGGAGAAATTCTCTCAGCCATTTGGACGATGAGGTCGAAGAACTTCGCTGAAGTATATTTTCCCTCTGCATCTAATGAAAAACTAATAGACTTCTATGGAATAAAGGTGGGTAGACAGTATCCTTTTTCTGTTAAGTCTGGTTCGACAGGCGGAAAGGTAACTGTTACTAATATTATTCGTGCTATTAAACAGAGAGCCAAAACATCAAACGCTGATAATTCACACGAAATAGCCGATGAAGTATTTAATATGGTAGCACAGTTTTCAATGAAAGAGCAGATGATTATGCTACATCAAAAATTCAAAACTCCTATGATTAAAGAACTTTCTAAAATTATGGGTATGTCTGTTAATTCAATAAACGTGGCTACTATTAAAGATTGGTGTGAAAAAGAAAACACGGTTAAAAGGGATGTATACGAGACAAAAAGAAAAAAGAAGATAAAGATAGAATCAAAGGGTGACCAGTCAAAGGACAATTATCTACTAACAGCAAAGCTGGCAAAGTGGCATAAAAAGTGGAGCCAACCTGAGAAAAAGACACTAACAGGAAGAGACCTTCCAAGATTTATAATCTCTCCATTAGGACAGACAATATATCCTCTATTAAACAATATGCCGGGTATGGCAGACTCCTTGACACGGATTGCTCAACAGGTTACACTGATACAAGTAAACGTAAATGTCAAAACAAAGACACTGAATTTCACCTCTAATTTCTTTAAACGAGCAGATTTTAAATTTAGTTGGGCTGGATACTCTGGCGGAAATACCCTTGGCTTTTCAATGAAGATGAAATAACGATGATAAAATTTAGTACATATCTTGCAGAAGCAAAACTAACTCACTTAGAGCATCTCGAAGATGCTATCTTTAATGATGGGTATAATGGTGGTGTCGAAGCATTGAAAATTCTTAATGGAGTTATTACAACTCTTCAAGGAAATACCTCAAAGGGACTCAACATAACAAGTAAGGTTGATGGTGCGCCCTCAATCATCGTTGGTATTAATCCAGAGAATAAAAAATTCTTTGTAGCGACCAAAGCCCTATTCAATAAAACTCCTAAGATAAATTACACGGATGCTGATATTGATGCTAATCACGGACACGCGGCCGCCCTAGCAGATAAAATGAAAATTGCCCTTAAATACTTTCCTCAATTAGGAATTAAAGGAATCTGGCAAGGCGATTTTATGTTTATTGCCTCGGACATTAAGAAAGAAACAATTGATGGTGAGAAGATGATTACCTTCACACCTAACACAATAACATATGCAGTACCTATTGACCAACCTCTTGCCAAGGAAATATCCTCTAAAAAAGTAGGAGTTATCTGGCATACGCAATATAGTGGTAAAACAATAGCAGACCTATCGGCAGTATTTAATGTCAATGTCGGCTCATTGAAAAAATCCAAAGACGTATGGGCAGGAGATGTCAATTTCCAAGATGTATCAGGAACTGCTACACTAACCAAGCCCGAATTGAAGGCAGTTAGACAAAGCATAGCAAATGCTGAAGCAAGACTGAAGAAATTTAATAAGAAGGCAATGGCGGTTCTATTCGACCCTGCTACTGCAAAGAGCGAAGGAAGCATTGCTTTCAATCTAAACATCTATATAAATTCTCTAACGAGAGATGGTAAAGGATTCGTAAACAAGCAAAAAGCAGTCGGTGGATTTATCGACTTTATGCGAAAACGATATCAGCCTAAGATTGATAAATTAAAATCTCCAAAGGGTAAAGCCAAACAACAGGCTGAACTTGATAAGATGATTAAAACAATCAACGGCAATAGACAAATGGGAGCCAATCTCGCCTATGCGATTGAATGGCATAATGATGTCGCTGAGATTAAATTAGCCCTGATTAAGAAGATGGAACAGGTATCATCCCTTCCAGCATTTATTAAAAAGGGCAATGGATACGAAGTAACAGGTCCTGAGGGATTTGTTGCTGTAGACCACGCTACTAATGGAGCAGTTAAATTTGTAAACAGGCTAGAGTTTAGTCGAAACAACTTTAATGCTATAAAAAACTGGGGTGGCAAATGATACGAGTTAAAGGTTGGCACGAATACCTAGCAGAAGCAAAAGCGAAACCAGTCGTATTCACGTTTGGTCGTTTTAATCCTATTACGTCTGGACACGAAATAGCGGTTAATGACATTATCAAACAGGCGAAGGCGAAGGGGGGAACTCCTATGATATTCACTTCTCAGACACAGGATAAGAAGAAGAATCCTCTATCCTATAACGATAAGACGAAGTTTATGAAATCGTTCTGGGGAAAGATGATAGTAAAGGACAAAAAGATTAGGACTGCTTTCGAGGCATTAAAATGGTTATCAGATAAGGGGTACACAAATGTTACGATGGTTGTGGGTTCTGACAGAGTTGCACAATTCGAGAAAAACATTCGACCATACATCAAGCATAAAGACAAAAGCAAGTCATACGAGTTCGACCACTTTGAAGTCACCCAAGCGGGAATTGATAGAGGAAAGTCAAACGCAATGAGTGCCACTCTTATGAGGAAGGCCGCAACTGACGGAGACTTGGAATTTTATAAGAAGGGCGTTCCTTCTATGGCATCTGACAAAGATGCAGAGGCGATGTATAATGCAGTACGTAAAGGAATGGGTATTAAGGAAGAAAAAGAAACTCCATACTCAGACTATCTTTCTGAAGAGATTACACGAGTCGACTTAGTAGCAGTAGAGAAATTTGCTGATAAGATATTCGCTAAAGTAGGAATTGATGTCGAATTTACTAGACATTTCCTTGAAAGAGTTAATGATAAGCGAAACGGAAAAGATATAACAGTCGCAGAATTGACACGGTTATTTAAACAAACATACAAAAAGTATGGCAAGAAGATTCCAAAACTTGGACCTGATGCTGAAGCCGTATTAAATGACACACAAACCGATATCAATCTTCCTTTCGTTCTTAAATGGGACGAAAAGAACAAGGAATTTGACCTGATATCCAAGACCATAATGCGTAAGAAAGACTTCAAAACGTCTGGTCCTAAGTTAAAGGTATAAATAGTAATATGAGCAACTTATCTAGCACAGTACGGAACATTCAAGAGGGAAATCTTGCAGGGCGATTAGAGCCTAAAGAGTATCCTAATGACAATCCAGAAGACCCGACTGTAATTATTACAGGCTTCGGGACGATGCTATTGTCTCAGTTAAAGCACGATGTGTATAAGAAGCTAAATGATTTAGCACAAAGGACAAAAAAGGGCGATTTTGATATGGCAATATATCAAATAGTTCAGGGCGAAGGGAAATTTTCCCAAGTTCTTCCACATAAACTTCAGGCAATTGCAGATGTAGAGAAGCAAATGTCAACACGGCAGTGGAAGAGACGAATAACAATGTATAAAAAGAAATAGCACTGAGATTGAAATTTATGAAATGATTATATTATTGCTATAAAAACTAGGAGTGGGATAGCAATGATTGCAGAATTAGTAACGATGTTTGGAGCCAAAGCGTGTTGTATTGGGGCTTCAGGAGCAGGGGGAATTTGTAACGCGGCGATGCGTAGAAAGACTCCTGTAAGAGATATAGTAACAAGTGCCTTAATTGGCTGGGTGGCGGCAGAGTTCTTCATTCCAGCACTTAAAGTACATTTTGGATTTGGAGTAGAAGTTGCATTAGCGATAGCGTTTATTTGTGGATACTCAGGCGTTAGGTTGATGAGTAAAATCGAAGGAACTATTCTAGATAAGATTAAATTTTAGTTGGAAGACTGATAAGAATGATTAAGTTTACAGAATATAACGAATTAAACGAAAAGTTAATACTTCTATCTAATGGTAAGAAGTATGGACAGATTTGCTTTTTAGCTGGCGGTGCGGGTTCTGGGAAGGGGTTTGCACTGACCAATTTTATGGAAGGTGAGAAGTTTAAGGTTCGTGATGTAGACGAATGGAAGAAAGCCTTCATCAAACTGGCAAAGATACAAGAAAATCCGGGGAAATGGTCTAAGGATTCTAAGTTTCATAAAACTGACAAATACAAAGACATTAAAGACTTAGACTTAACAAAGCCAGAGGATGTTTTCAAGCTACATAAATTTGTAGATGAAATGGGTATCAAAGATAAGACGTTAAATCTTATGCTGAAGGACTTTAAAAAGAAGGAAATTCTGCCTAATATAATGTTTGATATCACTGCAAAGAGTATCAATGATATCTCTAAATTTATGCCACGGCTCTTGGGTGCAGGATATAATCCAGCCAATATTCATTTAGTATGGGTATTGACCAAATATACAATAGCACTAAGGAACAATTTAGACCCGTCACGTGGACGAATTGTACCAGAGGATATTATGTTGTCTACGCACGAAGGTGCCGCTAAAACGATGTTTGAGATGGTACAGGGGAGCGGAAAGAAGATTCAGTTGAATGGACAGATACACGTTATACTAAATAATAGAGAGAATACGGTATATTATCAAGACCCTGAGAATGGGAATAAGAATACTCGAATTAGTGATATAACAGGTAATAAGAATGACGGAGTTATCAAAGATTTTAAATACCTTACATTAAAAGAGCGTGGTAAGGGAATGAAGACTGAAAAGAGTATTCAGAAACAAATATATCATTGGATTATTGATAATATTCCAACTGGTGACTTAGTAAATTCTTTGAGAGACCGAGGCGTTAAAACAGGCCGAAGCCATAAAAGAAAATAATGGAGAGTTGATGTGACTAAAAAAGATTTATTGAAAGCATTGGGCGATGGACCTGTCCGTTGCAAAATGAAAAATGGAAGCCTACGTCAGGTGACACGAGTATCTTCTACTAAAGAAATGAAGGATTGGCTCACAGGACTTGACGATGGTGCAACGATTGGAGTATGGGATATGGGAGATGCGGTTATCTCCACAATTAAGAACGCTGACATTTCGTCAGTAATAGGGTCGGGACTAGATAAACCCGATGAATAAACGTCAGAAGGCTATTGCACAGGCTGTACCAAGCAGAGTAATGACTGCTACGGAGTTTGAGTACGCCACTGATAATTATAAAGAATTTAGGAAGAGTCGCAAAATGACAAATACACAATTTAAAGAATACAGAGATACTATCTCTGAAGGGACATTTAGTAAATCTTTGATTGCTAAAGCCATTAAAATTGCTAAGAAAAGTTCTGGCAATATGACTGCGGCCTTCAAAGCTATTGAGAAGATTAAAAAAGGACTTGGGGATGACCCAGCAGTCATTGATGCTCTACGTCTAGCTAATGAATCTAAGAAGGAAGATGACGAAGAAAACGCCTTGCTTGATAAGGAAGCCCTTGGGGAAATTAAACTGAGGGATATTGTCAAGAAAGAAA
>TARA_B110000495_G_scaffold95662_1_pt1 | contig 16330 bp, 7 predicted proteins | sample TARA_B110000495 | Tara Oceans TARA_B110000495 (sample SAMEA4398219) | marine metagenome | biome: Polar Biome; feature: [MES] marine water layer (ENVO:01000295) within the mesopelagic zone...; material: water (ENVO:00002006), including particulate matter (ENVO:01000060) such as...... | reverse complement strand
AAATCGTTCCATCGGAGGATAAGGATACAGAGCTGCCTTGCCAATCACCAGATTCTCCATCTAAATCACTTCCTTGCCTAGACCAAGCAGTTCCATTGTATGAATACACCCTAACCGTTCCTGTAGAAATATTGCGATAAACAGCCCCTACAGCCATAATGGTATGGTCTTCGTTAAAAGAAACAGAATAGCCTTGCCAATCACCTAATGCTGATCCATCTAAATCAGTTCCTATTTGTGTTGCAGTAGAAAGATATCCGTCAATAACCTTTACAGTCACTGTTTTAGTAGCTGAATTAGCAGATCCATCACTGGCTTTAAAAGTAAAAGTATCGGTTCCTGAGAAATCAGTACTAGGCGTGTAAGTCACCGTGTCTCCACTTAAAGTAGCAGTTCCGTTGGAAGGATCAGAAACTATAGAATAGGTTAAACTATCAAAGTCCGCATCGCTAGCTACCAAATGAATTTTAGCATTGGTATTTTTAACAGTAGCCGCAGAAACATCTGATGCCACTGGATCGTTTTGAGAAAATCCAACAAAAGAAACTAGTATAAAACTAAAAGCAAATAGTAATGACGAAAATGATCTCATAAAGAATAATCAATACATATGTACATTAAGTAAATTTAATCTATATTTTTTAATGTCTATAAATATTGAATATTAATAGTCACTACCCTGTTTATATAATATCAGTTTTCTATTTAAGGGTGGTGTTTGTATAACTAAGTATAATACTTAACCTTACTGCGTTTTAAATGAATATCACTTAAACTTATTTAAGTAATTCAAATTTTTCTTTAAGACTAGCATTTGAGTCAGTTCCTATAAAAATATCGAAAATTCCTGGTTCCGATTCCCAAACTTCATTGGCTGAGTAAAATCTTAATAATGATTCGGATATTTCAAAAGAAACCGTTTTACTCTCTCCAGGATTTAATTCTATCATTTCAAATCCTTTTAGTTCTCTTACTGGTCTAGTTACACTAGCATATCTATCTTTTATATAAAGCTGAACCACTTCCTTTCCTTTAAATTTCCCTGTGTTTTTAAGCTCAACAGAAACATTTATTGAATTATTTTTTTTAAGAATTTTATTGTCTATAGCTATATTAGAGTACTCAAAAGTTGTATAACTTAACCCATACCCAAAAGGGTATAAAGGAGTATTAACCTCATCGTTATAAGCAGACCAAAAGACTTCGTTTTTTGGACCTGGTCTACCTGTATTTTTATAATTATAATAGATAGGAATTTGCCCTACGCTTCTTGGAAAAGTCATTGGTAATTTTCCACTAGGATTATAGTCTCCGTAAAGAACCTGAGCAATGGCATTGCCTGTTTGGGTTCCTAATTGCCATGCCTCAACTATCGATGGAATATTTTTATCTGCCCAGTTGATATTTAATGGTCTTCCGTTCATTAAAACCAAAACTATATTTTTATTTACTTTATAAACTTCTTCTAAAAGTTCTTGCTGAACGCCAGGTAAATCAATCTTGGTTCTACTTCTTCCCTCTCCTGATTGGAAACCATCCTCTCCAAGGACCATAACAACTATATCCGCATTTCGAGCAGCATTTTTAGCTGAATTAAAACCGGATTTGTCATTTTCATTAATCTTAACTTTTTCATGAAATTTTACCACACCACCATCATTTAAATTAACATCAGCACCCTTTCTATAAATTAATTTGTTTTTGGGGTATGCCTTCATTCCTTCCAAAACAGTAATAGCAGTATTATTATCAGAATTGGTTCTCCAATTTCCCAGTGGGCTATTATCATCATTGGCCAAAGCGCCAATTAAAGCTATCGTTTGATTTTCCTTTTTTAAAGGTAGAAGCTGATTTTCATTTTTGAGAAGAACGATAGATTTTTTTGCCATTTCCAAAACTGCCTTGTGATTGTTTGGATGGTGCATAACCTCTTTCTCTCTATCCGCATCTAAATATCTGTAAGGATCATCAAATAACCCTAATTCAAATTTGACTCTAAGTATTCTACTAACTGCATCATCAATTAATTTTATATCTACTTTTTTAGATTCAACTAAACCTTTCAAGTTTTTAATATATAAATGAGATTCCATATCCATATCAGAGCCCGCTTCTACAGCTAATTCCGTTGCATCAACTCCATTCTTAACATAACCGTGAGCTATCATTTCTGAAATCGATCCCCAATCTGATACTACAAAGCCATCAAAATTCCATTCTTCTTTTAAAATATCTCTTTGTAAAAATGAATTAGCCGTTGCCGGTATTCCGTCTAGTTCATTAAATGAATTCATAAAAGTTCTAGCCCCAGCATCTACAGCAGAGATAAATGGTGGAAAAACTACATTATATAAAGTGTTTCTACTAATATCTACAGTATTATAATCTCTACCTGACTCTGAAAATCCATAAGCTGCAAAATGTTTTGCTGTAGCAGCTATTGTATAGTGTTTAGAGAGATCGTCACCTTGAAAGCCTCTTACTCTTGCTGCTGCTATTAAACTTCCTAAATAAGGATCTTCTCCTGCTCCTTCCATTACCCTTCCCCATCTTGCATCCCTTGAGATATCAATCATAGGAGCAAATGTCCAATTAGTTCCAGCCGCAGAAGCTTCCAAAGCAGCAATTCTAGCTGAATTCTCAATCTCTTCAATGTCCCAGCTTGCAGCTTCAGCAAGTGGAATAGGGCTTAATGTTTTATAGCCATGTATCACATCATTTCCAATTATTAGAGGAATACCTAACCTTGTTTCCTCTACTGCAATTTTTTGTACAGCAGTAATATCTCTTACTCCTCTCATATTTAGCATAGACCCTACTAAACCTTTTTTTAGATTTTCATATTTATATTTTGCATCACCATTTTTTGGAGAAGGGCCTGTAACATTCCAAAACCCATTATATTGATTCATTTGTCCTATCTTTTCATCAAGGGTCATAATATTCAAAAGAGAATCTACCTTTTGATTTATAACATCACTTGTACTTTTATTAATATTGTTTGTCTGACAACCGTTTAATGTCAGTATTATTAAAAGTATAATACAGTATTTTTTCATTTTTAATTATTTATTGATAAATTCTAACATATTCAATTTCCATAGTATCACTAACAAAATCAGAAGCAATCTCACCTCCCATTGTGCCCCCCATAGCAACATTTAATATTATAAACTGATCCCAATTAAAAGGAAGAACGCATGAGTTTCCTACAAGATGATGTGGTTTGTCATCTACATAAAATGTTAAAGCTTGCTTTGTCCAAACTAGAGAGTAAACATGAAATTTTTCTGTAATATCTGTATACTCACTACTAATATGAGTATCTCCATCACCATATTTATCAGGATGATGGGCAGTTGATTGCACTTTAAAGTTATTAACTTGAGCCGCTTCTAGAATATCTATTTCCCCGCATTTAGGCCATTCAACAGACTTAAAGTTAGAACCAAGCATCCAAAGAGCAGGCCAAGTTCCTTTTTTTCCAGGAATTTTTGCTTTAATATCTACTCTTCCATAAGTAAAGTCCTTCTTAGTATTAGAAATTATTCTTGCAGAGGTGTAATTATTGCCATTATAAGATTCCTTTTTAGCTATGATTTTTAATTTGCCATCTTCCACTTTAGAATTATCTAATCTACTTGTGTAAGATTGAACTTCATTATTGTACCAAGAATCTCCAACTTCATGAACCCACTTGCTAGAATCTAAAGCGCCTGTAACATTAAACTCATCTGACCAAATTAGGTTAGTAAATTGATTTTTAGGATGTGTTTCAGAAACTGTGTTAATGGTAAGCCATATATACCAAGCAATATCCTGATCATCAACAGACCTTAACAATATATTTTCAGAATCATAGCATTCGATTGTATAATTATGTTCTCCAACGTAAAAACCAACAAACCCTTTAGCTCCAAATTCAATCTTATTTAAATCATCCTCTTTTTTAGCTGAAAATGTAGTTTGATAATTATTTAATGGATAATTCTCTATTTCTCCATCTCCATTAATAGGTTGAGAAGTAGTGCCAAAATCATCATTTAAATAAGATCCCTTTCCAAAAACCGTTTCATTAGTTTTATGATAGTAAGTTCCATTTATATTAAAAGTATATTCATCATCATAAAATCCAGAATTAGATTTGGAGAAAGCATAAGCTTCCCAATAGGTTGGATACTTCTTATCTTGAGCTCCATTAGAAAAATGAGCGTCTTGTGCGGCATTAATTCTCCAAGTTTTAGAGGAACTTCCTGCTAATAATTCTAAAAGAGTTTGTTCAGATTCTGGCTTAACATATACTGTAATAGCTTTATCAACACTAATATAATTGTTAGTTGAAGAGTAAGCTATCACCTTTATATTATAAGTTTTTGTTCCAATTTCTTTATACGTGTATTCAGCAGATCCTGTACTGGTCTTTGAATCCCCAGTCCCAAATCTAAAACTATAAGAAATCGCATTAGTTGCTGTAGCTGTAAACTTAACTGTTCCAGAGCCATCACCATTTGGGTTATTAGAATCTAAACCTACTATATTAACTGATAAACTTAAGTTTGATGGAATAATTTCTTTTGGCGGATCATCCGGACCTAAATTTTCATCAGAAATTCCTTCAGAACAAGAAATAAAAATAATTGAAATAATTAATAGTTTTATTAATTTCATTTTCATAACAAGTATACGTGCCCTATTAAAAAACCCCCAAGAAATTTTACTTTCTTTGGGGTTTCTACTAATTTAAACAAAATTAATCTTTATTAGTGATTTTCCAAAACCAACCTAAGCCTCCAGAACCAACAGTTCTTAAAAACATTTCATCAGAAGATCTAGATAAAATTACATATTGATGAGATCCTACATAGAATCCCATAAAACCTATTCCTGTGAAATTTATAGTTTCAACTCCTCCTGGAGCTGAAATAGACCAATTCCCAGTAAAACTTTCAAAAGGGAAATTAGTATACTCTGCATCACCATTTCTTTCTTGACCTTTTGGACCTCCTAGATCAGCATCCATAGGGTCAGCCTTCCCAAAAATTTGTCCATCAGCACCTACATTGAAACCAAATGTTCCATCAGCATCAAAAGTATATCTATCATCGTACATTCCTGTTGAAGCTTTATCACCAGGATTAGCAGTCCACCATATAGAACTATCAGCATCAGCAGGTCCAACACCCATATGACCACCAACCTCATTATAAACTCTCCAAGTACCAGTTGTTAATGCAGCTACTAATTCAGCAGGTGGCGTGTATGTTGCTAATACTTCAACATTAGTTGCTTTGTCAGATGTCGATCCCCCTGCACCAATAGCAACAACCGTTACTGTATAAGTGTGAGTTCCTACTTTACCAAAAGCATAAGTAATTTTTCCAGACGGAGTCAGTTTTTCTTCACCATCGTAAATAAACTTGTATGTAATTACATCAGATCCTGTTGCAGTAAAATTAACCACACCAGTGCCATCACCATTTGGATTATCAGCTGTAGCACCAACTATTTCAGCTGATATAACTACATTACTTGGGGCTACTATAGCACCCAGTTTGAATTCTTCCTCTTCACAGCTTACAAAAGTGAAAGCTAATAAGGCGAAAATTGTTTTAAGTAATAAATTAATATTTTTCATTTTTTTATGTTTTTAAATTTATTAATTCTTTATAATATCATCAAGATGATAAACACCAGGGGTTGCAGATCCTCCGTCAATAAAGAATACTAACTTTTTGAAATCAGCAGTTCCGTCCCAAGCGGCACCAGGATTTGGCCATGCTTGAGCTGTAACAGTTGACATATCAAAAGTAACAGTGTTCCAACCTGCACCTTCAAAGTCTTGAGATAACTCAATATACTCATTAGCTCCACTTTGTTCTAATTTCATCATCAATGCATGTTTAGCAGCATCAGGTGAATAAATTTTTACAGTAAATGTGTTAGTAGCGTCTTTCACAATACTTATAGGAGTGTCTAATATAAGTTCTGCTGTTTCCCAATCATTTCCGCCATTGGTAACTTTTCCAGTCTTATTAGTAGAATCGTCTGGATCTGTAGAAAATTCGAATCCAGCTCCACCAACACCTTTGAATGGTACTTCAGTATCAAAATCAATTGGTAAACCAACTGCTGGTCTTTTAACAATATCATCTAGATGATAAACACCAGGAGTAGCAGATCCACCGTCAATAAAGAATACTAGTTTTTTGAAATCAGCAGTTCCGTCCCATGCAGCACCAGGATTTGGCCATGCTTGAGCTGTAATAGTTGACATATCAAAATTAACTGTATTCCATCCTGCACCTTGGAAAGGTTTAGATAATTCAATGTATTCGTTATCACCGCTCTGCTCTAACTTCATCATTAAAGCATGTGACTCAGCATCAGGTGAATAAATTTTAATAAAAAAGTTATTATCTGCACCACTTACTATACTTATTGGTCTTTCGACTATAAGTTCAGCAGTTTCCCAGTCATTACCTCCATTTGTAACTTTTCCAGTCTTATTAGTAGAATCGTCAGGATCTATAGAAAATTCGAATCCTGCTCCACCCACTCCTTTAAATGGAAGAGTAATATCATTGAAATAAATTGGTAAACCATATAATTGACTGTTCTTAGCTATATCATCAAGATGATAAACACCAGGTGTAGATGATCCACCGTCAATAAAGAATACTAGTTTTTTGAAATCAGCATTTCCATCCCATGCAGCACCAGGATTTGGCCATGCTTGAGCTGTAACAGTTGACATATCAAAATTAACCGTATTCCAACCTTTTCCAGTGAAATTCTGTGACAATTCAATATATTCATTGTCCCCACTTTGCTCTAATTTCATCATCAATGCATGTTGAGCATCATCTGGAGAATAAATTCTTACAGAATATTTGTTGTCACCACCAGAAGTGATACTAATTGGAACATCTAAGATAATTTCTGCAGTTTCCCAGTCATTTCCACCGTTTGTAACTTTTGCAGTAACATTAGAAGAGTCATCAGGGTCAGTTGATAATTCAACTGCAGCACCACCAACACCAGCAAATTTTTCTTCTTGATCAAATCTGATTGGAAGTTTTACTTCAGAAGCTTTATAGAAATATACATTGTCTATAAATACACTTCCTCCAGCCCAAGGAGTACCTACATATTTTAATTGATCGACGGCAGTAATATTAAGATTCAAGTCTGTGTAGTCTTTTAAAGGTATATCTATACTATTCCATTGATCTTTTACCAAATCTTTAACAATAGGTTTTTCTTTAGGGTCATCATCTGTTCCCGCTCTAGAAGTGTTAATAACTGAAAGTTCAATTTTTTCAGCATCAGCAGTCCAAACATCCATGTGAACAAATTCCATTCCGGAAACATCTACAGCGTCAAATTGATTTCCTTGGTAGCTTAATTTAATGTATTGTAGCATTTTATCTCCATTTAAATCATATTCAGCCCAGCTACTTCCTTGCCCAGCTTGACCCCAGTCAGGGAAACCATTAAAGTTGGTAACTGTGGAAGCAGTGTAAGAAGCACTATAAACAGATTTAACTAATGTTGAAGGTCTATCTTTTGGAGTTGGAGCAGAAGTTGTGGGTTGAAGTAAAGCAGTCACTTCAAAATCAGCTGAATAATCAGTTGTAGCAATTGCACCACCTTTAGCAGTTACCTTAATAGAATAAGTGCCTGCTGCTTTATAAGTAAATGAAGCTGCCTGCCCTATATTAGCAGAAACTGCTTCAGCATCAGCCTCACCAGGTAAAAAATCAAAAGTAGTAGCATAATCAGCAGTTGCTACTACATTAACCTTTTTAGAAACAGATTCGTCATTTGTAATAGCAACAACTAAGTTTTGAGGTGCTTTAAAAGATACTACTAACTCAACTGTAGCGGCAGTTTTTAAATTATTCAAGCCCTTTGCAGTTATTCCAACAGTGTGATTCCCTTCAGAATAAGTGTGATTTACATTTTTTCCAACTGCTATTCCAGTCTCAACTGCACTACCATCACCAAAATCTACATCAAAGCTTAAAGCTCCTTCAGCTATTGGTGTGATTGTAACAAGACCTGTATTATCTTGTGTTATGTTAAAACTAGCACTTACGTTTGAAGGAGCAACAATTTCGAAATCAGTTTCTTCCATGAAGTCCTCATTACAGCTAACAAACGCTGTAAAAACGAAAAGTAAAGCAAATATTTTATTTATTGTTTTCATATTTATATTGTATTATATATTAGTATCCTGAATTTTGAGTTAACCCAGAAATATCAATTTCCGTTTGAGGAATTGGAAACACTTCGTGTTTTCCTGTTATAAAACCTGAAATCTTAATTGCAGCCTCACCAGTTCTTACTAAATCAAAAAATCTTTGACCTTCCATAGCTAGCTCTAGTCTTCTTTCTTCCCAAATTTCACTAGTTAAAGTAGCGCCACTTGAAAAAGATGCTTGAGAGCTGTTTCCAAATGCCCTAGCTCTAACTTGATTTAAATAATTTTGAGCTTTTGTATCATCAGAACCAGATTTTCTGTTATTTGCTTCAGCAGCCATTAATAATACATCAGCGTATCTAATAGCTCTGTAATTAGTTTCATAATTTAGTTCCTGTTGTGCAGCACTTGCGCCAGCTCTTGGAATATATTTATGATTAAAATAACCTGTGTGCTCATATCCACTTGCATACTCTGCTCCAGTTGCATTAGCCCAAGCAACTATGTCAAGTACAGCTGTTTTCTTTCTTTTATCTCCATCTGTATAAGCATCGAAAAGATCTTTAGTAGGAACATTAAAACTCCAGCCCTGAGCATAAACTGAACCGTTATATCCTCTAATTCCATGGTGAATAATTCCAAAGTTTCCTTCAGAACCTTGAGGAAATCCCCAGTCCCACCAGTTAGAATTTTTTGAATGCTGTACTTCAAATACAGCCTCTGGTCCATTTTCTCCTGATGTTAAAAACACATCTTGTGGATTTGATGGAAGTGTGTAAAGGCCTATTAGAGGCTCTAAAATACTCGCAGCTTGATCAAATTTATCTTGATATAAATAAACTTTTCCAAGTAATGCGTGGGCAGTTAAAGAAGTTGCTCTTCCGTTAATACTTTTAGCAGCAGGTAGTGCAGCAATCGCTGCTTGTAAATCAGCCTCTATTTGAGTATAAACTTCTGCTTTAGGAGATCTTGATAAAGTTCCAGAATCTCCAGCAGTTAATCTAGAAGTTGTGAATAATGGCACATCACCAAAAATCTTAACTAATTCAAAATAATAGTAAGCTCTTAAAAATTGAACTTCTCCAAAAAGCTCAGCTTTTCTAGTGAATTCAATTTTATCTTTATTTTCTACCAAATAATTAGCTCTATTAATTCCTTCATACATCCATTTCCAAGTAGAGGTTAATTGATCATTAACTGGGTCATGGATCATATCGTCAATTTTTTGTAACCCAATTACATCAGTAGCACTTTCGCCACCACATAATGAGTTATCTGAAGCAATATCTCCAATCATCACACTATATATATTCCATTGTAGAACGTCATAGGTTCCAATTAAAGCTGCTTCGAAATCAGCAGCAGTTTTAAAGTAATCATCCGCAACAATAGTGTATGATTCAGATGCTTCATAGTCAACGTAATCTTCACAACCAATAAAGCCTAAAGAAAGAATTACTATTAATATGTTATTAAAAATTTTATTTTTCATGAGATATATTTTTAAAATTTAAGATTTAAGCCAAGTGAAATAATTCTTGGTGAAGGATAAGTTCCTCTATCCACTCCTGAATCAAGTACTGGACTTCCTCCGTTTGAAATTTCAGGATCATAACCAGTATAATCAGTGAATGTAAAAGCATTTTTAGCTAGAGCATAAACTCTTAAGCTGCTTAGCCCTAACTTAGAAGCTGTAGCTTCAGGAAAGTTATATCCTAACTGAATGTTTTTAATTTTAATAAAACTGCCATCTTCAACATATCTATCAGATGCTCTGCTATTATTGTTAGCGTCTATAAATGAATATCTAGGTTCAGTATTACTAGTTCCTTCACCAGTCCATCTATTTAAAACTGATGCAAATTTGTTAGTATAGTTTAAACCTCTTTCATATCCTCTAAATATATCATTACCAACAGATGCGTAAGTAAATACAGATAAGTCAAAATCTGAAACATTTAAAGCAAAGTTCCATCCTAAAGTAAAGTCTGGAAATGGATTTCCAATCTTAGTTCTATCTTCACCATCAATTTTACCATTTCCATCTACATCCACAAACCTAATGTCTCCTGGTTGTGAGTTATCTTGAGTAGCATGCGCGCTGATATCAGCTTGATTTTGAAAAATCCCATTAGTTTTATATCCCCAAAAAATACCTGGTGATTCGCCTTGTCTAAATTGTGTTAAGCTTGTGTAAGGAATTCCATAACCACTTCCCCAAATATATTTATCTCCATTATTAATTTCTTTAACTAAGTTTTCTGCAGTTGTGAAATTAAATGTAGAACTGAAGCTTACGTTTTTTGCAATCTCATCTCCATATGACAAACTAATTTCGTATCCTTTTGTTTCAGTTTTTCCAATATTAGAAACTGGATAACTAGGAATACCTAAATAAAGAGATAAAGTTGGACTAAATAATAAGTCATCTACTGTTTTAATAAAGTAATCAGCAGTAAGTCTTAATTTAGAATCAAACATCCTTAAATCAACACCTGCATTAGTTTGTATTTGATTTTCCCAAGAAACATCATTATTAGGAATTCCTAATAAAGTAGACCCTGAAAAAATAGTTTGTCCAAAAGTGTATTTTGGGAAAGTTGAAATAGTTCCAAATTGTGGAGATGCATTATCATTCCCTACTGATCCATAACTAGCTCTTACTTTTAAAAAATTAATAGTTGAAGAATTGAAAAAGTCTTCATTTGAAGCTACCCAACCAAATGATGCTGAAGGAAAAATAGCAAACTTGTTGTTTTTTCCAAAACTAGTTGATCCGTCCCTTCTTACAGTAAAAGAGGCTAAATATTTTTCTTGATAATCATATTCAACTCTTCCCATAAGAGAAACACTCCTACTAACACTTTGCCAAGATCCAGTGCTTTGATCTTCAATTCCACCAGCAGCAGAACTTAAATCAGCATATGTCCATGAATTAAAAGGAACATCAACATTACTTCCGCTTAATCCATTATTTGTGCTTTTTCCAATTGTAAATCCAGCAAAAACATTAAAATTATGCTCATCATTTAAACTAAAGTCATAATTTCCAAAAAGTTCATATGAATAATTAAACCAATTTTGTTTAGTTTCAGAAACTCTACTGTGATCATCTTCAGTTCTTGGAGATAAATCAGCATTGGCATTAGTTCTATTATGACCTACGCCATAAAACTGAAGTGGAGTAAATCCTTTTGACTGTTGCCATATACTAGAGTAACCTATTCTAGAAGTTATTTTAAAGTTGTCCATTAATTGATATTGTAATTCTATTTTACCAATTAGCTTATCTGTTTTGTTATCACTATAAGAATTAGAAACTCCAGCAAGTGGGTTAATAACTTCTTGAGTAATCGTACTGCTCATTCCATAAGCTCCATCAAGCATAGGTGAAATAGTAGGATCAAAGTTTAGTGCATTAAAAATTTGATTTCCACCAAGTCCGTTTCCTTGAAGATTTGAATATTTAGTATGAATAATTGCTTTTAAATTATCTGAAAGATCAGAAGTATAATTAGAAGTGAAAGTAGCTGCATCAAAAAAGTCTTTATCACCACCAACCGCTACACCTTCTTGAGATGTGTATCCAGCTGAAAGAAAATAAGTTGTTTTATCATCTCCACCAGAAGCAGAAAAATTAATAGTAGAAATAGGAGCGGCATTGAATAATTCTTTTTGCCAATTAGTGCCTACTCCAAGTCCTGAAAGATCTGAAAAAATTATTGAACCGCCTGAACTAACACTACCTTCATTTAGCATAGCTCCATATTGAGAAGCATTTAAAACATTTATGTATTTATTAACTTCTTGCATCCCATAAGAAGTATCTAAAGAAAATATTGTTTCTTGATTTTTCTTACCAGATTTAGTAGTAATAACAATAACACCATTGCCTCCTCTAACGCCATAAAGTGCAGTAGTTGATGCATCTTTAAGAACTGAAATACTCTCAATATTAGCAGGATTAATAGCATCCATATCCCATAAAGAAGAATTAATACCATCAATAACTACTAGAGGGTCTGTACCAGAAAAAGAAGTAATCCCACGAATTAAAACAGAAGGCTTTCCTCCAGGTGAACCACTAGAAATAACATTAAGACCTGCTTGACCTTGTAAAGCATCTTCAACTCTTAATGGTTTAAGTTTTTCAACATCTTCACTAGAAACAGTAGAAACTGCTCCAGAAATATTAGATGATTTTTGAGTACTATAACCTACAAGAATTACTTCATCCAAAGACTCAACATCTTCCTCTAAAGAAATAGAAATATTAAATGAGCTTTCGATAGTAACTTCTTGAGTTAAATAACCAATGTAAGAGAATTGAATAACGTCTCCACTTGAAACACCATTAAGACTAAAATTTCCATTAAAGTCTGTAGAAGTACCTGTTTGAGTTCCGTTAATAAAAACACTTACACCAGGTAAAGGACCATCAGTTGACGCATCCGATACAGATCCGTTTAAAGTAGCATCTTGTGCTACCATAAGAAATGATCCAAATAAGATTAGTAAGGTTAAAAATTTTGTTTTCATATATTGTATTTGTTTATAAAAAACTAAACATAATAGAAATAAACCGCGTAAAAAACATAAATAACCTATACACAATTATTAAAAACACAATAAATGAAAGATAATTTTATCAATACAATAATATACAGAAGATATAAGTATTGAATATGGAAATTAATTAAGTCTAAAATTAAGATTTAACAATATGTAAATAAAGAAATGTATAGTTAATGTAAAGCTAATATTAACAAAAAAGAATATTTTACAAACTTAACAAATGATCTGTAAGTCCCTCATTATGCGCAAGATTCATCTTTTTTCTCAATCTATATCTCTTAATCTCTACACTACTTAAAGAAATATTAAGTAAAGGTGATATATCCTTTGAAGAAAGGTTTAATCTCAAATAAGCACACAATCTTAAGTCATTATTGGTAAGTGAAGGGTGTGTTTCCTTTACCTTTTTAAGAAAATCTTTGTCAGCATTATTAAAAGCCTCTTCAAAAAACTTCCAATCATCTGTATTGTTTAAATTTCTATCTATCATTTTAATAACAGAAAATATCTTTTGATTAGATTCAATTTGTTTTAGATCAAGTTTAATCTTACTTAAAAATTGATTTTTCTTAATCATACTCATTGTTGATATAGCAAGCTCTCTATTTTTTCCTTCAATATCGTCTTGTAATTTATTGTTTTCGATTGACATTAGAGCTTGTTTCTTTTCGATCTCTTTTAACTCTAACTTATTTTGATTAATTCTAATAATTTTCTCTTCTTTTTTTCTATAGTATTTTATATAAGATCTATTAACTAGAAATATTAATATGCCTAATGCCAAAATGTAATTTGTAATCATGAAATTTGACCAGTACCACGATGGCTCTATAGAAAATTTAAAAGTTTTTATGTCTGATGAAACTAAATTTCCAATAAAGGCTCGAACTTTAAACTCATAATCTCCAGGCTTTAAATTACTAAAATTAACTTGTGCCTTTTCCGATAAAGGACTCCATCCATCTAAATATCCCTCTAAAGCATATTGATAATTTACATCTTGAAATTTTTGAAAATTTCTGGTATTATAAAAAAAATTGAGGTTATTAAACTTATATTCTAATTGAATATCGTCATTACTGTCAACTTCTAAAGGAGGATTATTAATTTGGCTAACTTCAATCTTTTCAATTTGTATTTCGGGAGAATTTAATTCATACTGATCTAAATTAAAATCAACGTAACCATAATTTGTTCCTATTATATAGTGTTCTTTTATAGTTTTTGAGATATTTTCAAAAATAGATTTTCTTAATTTTTCTGAAAATAAAATAGACTTTATTTTTCTTTCATTAGAAACAAAATCTTTGTACATATAATGCATATAATTTTTTGAAAACATCCATAGCTTTTTGTCATCATCATTAATTATAGTGCTATTGATTAACTCTTTTGAAGATAGTTCAGAAAGTAAAGTATCCTTTTCAAAATAGTTCTTCTTTACATTATATTTATAAAAACCTTTGTCATAATTATAATAAATATCACCATCAAATTTTCCTAGACTTACATTTCCTCCAACAGAAACTGAAGTATCGATTTTTACATCCTTTAGCTCTGAAAAGTCTTTAGAAAAAGAAAGGGTATACACTCCTTTATATCCGTGACTTACAATTACTTTATTATTATCAGCAATTTCAAATAATCTAGACGAATTTTCAAATCCTTCAATGTTATTTCTAACCTGCCATTTATCTTTAACTTTTTCTAATACATTAAATCCATAATAACTGCCTTCCAAAATTAAATTAGAAAAATTAGGTATTTGTCTAAAAGACCAGCTTCCTGCTGTTCTATCAATTTTAATTGCTCTATCGCCAATAATTTGAAATGCTCCTTCATTATGTCCGCAAAATAATTGATCCTGGATTATTGATAAGTTCCAAACTTGGCCAGTTGTATTTTCTATTAATTTAAATGATTTTTTAGAATTGTTTTTTTTATAATAAAGACCTTGATTAGTGCCTATATAAAGAAAATCTTTAAAATACTTAGAAGCATATACTGTACCTAAAAGCCCCTTAAAATCATTAAAAATATTAAAAGGAGACTTAATATTAATGACAGAAATTCCATTATCAAGACCTAACCAAATATTAGAATTAACATCTTCAAAAACAGACAATACTGTATTATTATTAATCCCTGTTGATTTATTAATAGTACTTATATAAGATCCTTTATCATTTAATAAAATAATTCCCTGACCAACAGTGCCAATAGCAAAACCATTATCATTTAATCTAATTGCACTATAAACAATTGTCTCCTTATTTAAAAAATCAGATGAAATGTTCCAAGGAATCAATCTTCCAGTTGGATATAATTCAAAAAAGTCTAAATTATCTGATATGAGCAAAAGATTGTCATTGTTCTTAAAGGCATTTACAATATGTGGAGATTGCCCAACATTAAGTAGCCTAGGATCGTTTGATAATAATACTTTTTTGCCATTCTCAAAAGTATACAAACCTGATTTAAGTGTAAAATAAAGCTTATTATCAACTACAAATGAATTATATATCTCTTCAGAAGGATCAAAAAATTCAAATTTTTGAGATGAATTGTTATACATAATTAATCTAGATAATGATTGGAAAATAATCCAATCATCATATTCTAATACATCCCAAAATTCTTCATCAGAACCAACTATTAATTCGAATTTCTTAACTAATGAAGTATATGTATAAATGCCCGTATTGGTTTTTTCCCAATATCCAAAATCTTGATAAGAACCTGAATAAATTCTATTATCTATAGATTTAACGGAACGTATTATAGTGCCATTATTTGAAAGAAACATGTTCCACCTTGAACCATTAAAGGTTAAAAGCCCATCGTTATTAGCAAAAAACATTTCCTTGTCTTTTGATTGAGTAATCATCCAATTTTGATTTGCTGCATTATAATCTTCAGGAAAATAAGATTGTATAGGTGGCAATAACTGAGCACTTAGGCTAAATGAAAGCAATCCAATAAATAAAAAATATTTTGAAACTATCTGATAATTAAGCACTTATGGTTTTATTTAAAATAAATAATTACAAATTTATACTAAATTAAATAAATCAATTAAAAATGAATATGTATAGGAAAATATCACCTAATAAATTATGGAACGAAAGCTAATTACCAAAGAAAAGCATATAAAAAAGCAGTAATTATGCAAATACTCATAGCTGCCACATTAAATACGGGAGATGTTTCGAATAGTTTTTTAGACAATTCAATTCCTTTAGGATCATCCTTGTTACCTTCAAGAAAACTAATTAAATAAATAATAAATAGTGTAGCTAAAAGAGTGATTCCCATCTGATTCATAAATGGAGTATCTGCCAAAAACCAACTTGATGGCACAATTTTAAAATACATCGCTACCGGAATTGACAATACCACTCCCCAAATAGCAGCATTATTTGTTGCCTTTTTATAAAATAATCCCATAAGAAAAACAGCCAAGATACCTGGACTAACAACTCCTGTATATTCTTGAATAAACTGAAAAACCTCACCTAAATTGCCAAGTTTAGGAGCAATTATCATAGCTAT
>TARA_B110000495_G_scaffold145811_1_pt1 | contig 16498 bp, 5 predicted proteins | sample TARA_B110000495 | Tara Oceans TARA_B110000495 (sample SAMEA4398219) | marine metagenome | biome: Polar Biome; feature: [MES] marine water layer (ENVO:01000295) within the mesopelagic zone...; material: water (ENVO:00002006), including particulate matter (ENVO:01000060) such as...... | reverse complement strand
CCAAGACAGGCGCACCATCTCAAGGGGAAAACCGCATCAACGAAGATATGGTAGACCCACTCACTATTGGGACAGGCGTGGTTTCTCACAAGCTGTCGAAGGACACCCCGCGCACGCCCATTACAGACCGCGATGGTCAACCCGCTAAAAGAAGACCGCTAGGTGGAGGGAAGGGGAACGTCATTCGGACGCAGGATAATGTAACACCTTTAGCAGATGCGGGAGAAAACGCAGTAAAAAAGGCTAAGGCCCTTGCTACGAGCGGTAGAAACACGATTATTTCCGCGATGCCCGACAACCCGAACAAATTGGGTGAGATGGTCTCGAAAGCCGACAAGAGCATCGCGGCGCTTAGTGGCACTGTTTCCAATAACAAGTACGTGAAAAAGTTCATGCGTCACGGAGGAAAGGCGCTGAGAGGCTTGGAGAAAGCCTCTAAAAATCCTTACGGGCAAATAGCTTTCGCCTCTTTGTATGGACTCGAAGAGGTAATTGATTACGCGCACGATGGTAGTGCCAAGGTAGATGTTTTCGGCATAGACTTTGACAAAGGAAAGCAGGTAGCTAAATCGGTAGACGTTAACGTGGATACGATGCAGGAGTATTCTACGCTACTCAAATCTTTCAATATGATGGATCAAACCGAGTTGGTAAAAAGGTTTGGCAAAGGTTCAACGGTAGACTTGCCGAAACAAGGCGACGATGTATTTATAAGCGGTCGCTCCCGCCCTCAAGGCGCCAAAGCCATTGAGAAGTTTTTTAGCTACGCGAGCCAATTAAACGCGGACGGGGACAACGATGCGCAAATGGCTTATTTCATAGGACAGGCTTTGACGATGATGCGAGACGCTAACGAGGCAAAAAATCGTGCAACCCCCGAAAACGCAAAGAAGTACAAGGAACAAGCTAGAGAACAAATTTACAAAATGGCAGATACATTCGTTAAGCAGAGATTCGCCGCAAAGGATCGCGAATACGCGGCTATGGCGAAAGGCAAAGACGAAAACCAAGGATTTTGGGGTGACGTCGGCACGCAGGTCGGGTGGTGGGATGTCGATTGGACTGACCCCGTAACAGGAGAAGCGCGTGAAGGTAAGGTTCCACTAGACCCCGTTTTGGAGTGGTCTAACTACAGCCCCACAGACGATCTCGATTTTAGAAATCAGCGGGGTAATGACGGCTTTGGCGATTCTGTAATGGATCGCTATAAAAACGCCGCCGCTAGTGGAAACTTTACGGGAGACTAGTTTTAACATATGGACGTTACGAACAATATAGACCTTCTCGACGACGAAGAGGAAGAAGAAGAAAGCCCTATAGACAGAAGTACGGTTCCGTCCCACCTGTCCGACCTTTTCCCCGACCGCCCATCGTTGGACACCGCCATCGATAATTTTGTACCTAAAAGTCATTATACTGACGCGCGTAACAGGCACTCTAAGGCAAAAGAACTTTTATCCTCCAACGAAGCGTTACTAGAGCCCATCGAAGCAGAGATGCTGAATTTTCGTGATGAGTTAGACCACACCGCGAACGACATCCCCACAGATGCCCGCACTCCTTTCTACCCGACTATAGGCATGGCAGACTCCGACTCGTTTATGTCGGAGGTGGAAAATCAATTCAAGACCTACAGCGAGAACAAAGACGAGTCAGCGTTTATAGGGTTCGGTACGTCAGACGACGCGGACAGAGCTAAAAGAGGACTACCGTTAAAAGGAAAATGGGACGGGATATCCGAGAAGTACAAGAAGGCCAAAGCGGACGGGGAAACCGTTCGACAGTTTGAGGCCCAAGCGCGTGCTGAAAGGGATGAGCTTACCCGCAGATATTTAACGGTAAACGATTCGCAACGTCGCGCGCTACAAGATATGTGGGAAGCGCAACACCCCGACGCAGATGAAGCTACCAAATCGAGCGCGAGAAGTAGTTTAACCGCAAAGGCAGGATTTGATCCCTTTAAGTTTGGAGGCAAGGCTATGATGGGCCATGCCGTCAATGCGGAGCGCGCCCGTAAGCAGATAAGAGATGAGGGGAACTACCGCGCGGAGTTGCAGGCAGACTACGACAAAGTACGCGATTTGGAAAAACGCGGACTCCGTTTCACTAAAAATGGGCACCACGCAGGTTTCCCCATGAATGTCAGTGAGAAGGAAGCGGGCATTCTAGCGCAGGACAGAGTAGACCCCCAAAAAGCCTTAGACCTTCACGGAGAAGTTGACGTAGAGAACGCCAAGTTTTCCGAAGCGTTTAACGGGTCTTTGGTAGAATACAGAGCCGCGCGTCAAGAGTACGCAATGTCTATAGCGGACAAAGACAATCTCAAGAGGCAGGAGCAAGCTACAGCGGGCCTCATCACATCTCGCATGGCTATGCGTGAAAAACTAGCCCAAGGCAACGACCTCGATATGTTGGACAACCTCATAGGGAGGTTTCAAGGACAGGATGAGATAAGCGCCGTGGGCGGTCTCCTACAGGAAATTTCCCAAGAGACGAAAGAAGACAACTCATACTTTCAAAATATGCGCGGGTACTTTATGGCAGGAGTGCATCAGACTGTGGACAGCGCAGGACAGTGGTGGATGGACACGGGCGTGGACACCGACGAAGAACGATTGGCGTTAGCGCAGTACATGGCTAAGACAACGGCTCAACAGAGCATGAGAGTCCAAGGGATGGGTCTAGACGAAATCGAAGGCCCTGTATCCGCACTAGACTTTTTAGGCCAAACAGTGGCGACTGTCAGCGGGCAGGTAGCGGCTTCGATGCCTGTAGCAGGCGCGGCAGGTGTCACTACTCAATGGGGCGGTAACATATTGGAAAACTTCCTAAAGAACGGCCCGAAGAGAGGTATATTTGGAAAACTACGAGGACTCGCAAGACTAGGGCTCAAGTTAACGGACAACAAGATAGCGCGTCGCGTGGGTGTTACCAAACTTTCAGCATTGGCGTGGAAGAACCGAGGAGTGGCGGCAGGCGGTTTTACTATGGGAAGCATGGTCGAACACCAAGGATCATTTACAGAGGCGATGTCCCACGCCAAAACGGACACCGATCCCGATGGGTACGACCCACTAAACACAGAAGCAACTATGAGGCTTCTGAAAAACCCCGACGCGCTAGATCAAGTAACTAGAGCTACACGAAACCGACGAAACACGATCGCCACAATAGAAATGATGACGTCTTTTGTGGGCGGTTTTGCGGCAAAGTTAGTTAAAGGCGGGGCCGATAAGGTTGTCATGCCTGCGTTTGCTCGTGGCCTAGCTGACTTTACAACAGGAGCAGGCAGTGAACTAGGTGGCATGAAAGCCATGCACTCTACAATGGGCTTAGATATGCCTTTCATGTCCTTTGAAAAGAACTCCAAAGGGGAATGGGAACTAGGCGGATATGCAGGCGACAATTTTTCGGACGTCATAGTCGAAGGTCTAGCAGGCCCTATTATGGACGCGGCGCAGTCCACTGTAGGAAAATCCATAGACTACACCACCGACACGCTCGTAAAGTCCCGCGAAAGATTAGTTAAACAGCTAGACGACAACGCATTTAGTAAAGCAGTAGAGGATATAGCGCAAGACGCGCTAGACGCGGAGGCGGGCGAGCAGTCCAACCATCAAGGTGATGCTATCGTAGAAACAGAGAACCAAACCGCAAACGGCACCGAAGGAGTATTCGACACGGGACGGGGTAGGAAGCTAAACTACCAAACCGCCAAAGATGCCGAGTCTATGGTAATGATCCTAGTCGAAAGATTCGGAGACGGCGCTATAAATGACCGCCAAGTTAAGTTTTTTGAAGAGCTCGTAACTAAGCTAGGTAACACCGAAGCAGGTGCAAAGCTCCGAGAAATGAAAATCGTCTTTGCCAACAAAGAAGGCATGGGTGAGCGATTAGCGGACACCCAAGCAAAGTTTGACCCCGCGAACAATGTTCTGACTATCAACACGGAAGGAATGCTAGGAGAGACAACCTTCAACGCAAACTACCGCGATCAAGGAGGACTGCTAGGAACCTCTTCAGTAAATGAAGAAGTCACCACGGGCGATAGCATTAAAGAGAGTCAGTCTTTACTCGCGGCTGTAGTACACGAAGTAGGCCATTTCACCGAGATGTCACTCGGTTCGGAAAAAGTAAAAGGTATGTTCGAGGGCATCGACGGCAACGCCGTTGGTAAAGACGGGACGAACCAAGGAATGTTTCTAGCGCATTTGGAGTATGACGGAAAAGCCCGCGAACGGGCCGAAAGCTCCCCCGAAAATTTCATCAAAGAACGCGACAAGTTTTACGAGAATTACAAGCAAGGCGGACAATTTGCTGAAGAAGCGAAGAGCGAATGGTGGGCGATGCAGTTCTCCCGTGTAGCGCGTAACCGCACCCAAAATATGGACAAGGGTGTGGTCGCGCTGATCAAAAGGTTTTTCCAAACTTTAAGAGCGCCTTTCCGAGACATGATCGGAGACTCCAACCTTTCCGATGCGGAAGTGGACTCACAGCTCATGGCTTTGTTCGGGTATGACCAAGACGCGCAAACGGAGGCAGATGTAAGCCAAGGTAAAGACCCCGCCGACCCTACGGACAAAGACACGCCTGTAGTAGAGCCCGTAGCAGACCCTGTAGCAGAGCCTGTAACAGAGCCTGTAACAGAGCCCGCAAAAGAGAGTACGGGCGACGTAACCTCCGTCGAAACCCCTCAAGGAACTGTTCGACTTCTAACTGACGAGGAAGCCGCCGCCGACCGCAAGGCAGAAGAGGAAGCAAAAAAACAGAAACCTGCTAAAAAGGCTGATACCACTAGTCAAGAAGTGTTGGACGGCAAGGCCGAAGAAACGCTAGAAGTACCGCCGTTACCCCCAAAGAAAAAAGAAGAGCTCCAACGCAACGCGAGCCGCGCTTCTTTAAAAACTTTACAGCGCCAAGTAGGCACCAAAGCGACTAAAGCGGAAGTTCAAGAAGCCGCGCTAGAAGAGCTTGAGAGACGCTCCAAAGACCCCAATGTTAAGGAAAAGTCCCAAAAGAAGGCCGCAGATATTTTAGCCGCGCATAGGGTCAAAGAAGTAAAAGAGCATCTTCACAACCACCCCGACAACGTAAAGGAGAGGCTGAACAAGAAGCTTGCCGCCGACCCCGTGCTAAGTGATCCAAACTTGTTCGAGTCGAACGGATCGGACACGCCCAAATCGAAAAAAACAACTTCTGCCGTTACATCTTCGGGCGTTACAACTGCTGACGAAAAGTTGGCGATGCAGGCAGAATACACTGAGAACGCCTTCAAAAACGCGGATAACGTGTTGGGGAAGGATGCAGTGGGGTGGATACCTAAAAGTGAAAACTTTAACGTAGTCGATGGTAAAGTCGTAGGCGTAAAAAACCCCAAAACAGGAGAGTGGAAGGGAGCCGATCCCACCCAAAACAAAGACCTAGATAAGTTGGACAGCCTCATAGAGTCAAACGATCGCATAGCTAGGAAGAATTACGCAGATTTTAAAAATTGGCCTCAGTTAGAGGAGTTAGCGAGAACGCGCGGGCTGACCGTAAAGGAGGGCGCTAGCAAGGATCAAATTATAGATCAGTTAGTCGAATACGATCGACAAAATCCCACGAAAGGAACCCCCGCAAGCCCTGTGGAACAATCCTCGCCTTTAGATGTTAGTGAACTTACCGAAGATCAGCGTACGAGCAAAGTAGCCGAAGTTTTCGGTACGCCACAGCTTGCAAAACAAGGCCCGAACGCAGTAACCTCTATAGGAGCGGACGGCGCGGACGTAACACCTGCCGCGCAAAAGTTGGCGGAACGAGAAGGTCTAGACCTAACTGAGACCGTAGGCACGGGCAAAAACGGGAAACTTACCATAGCAGACGTACGCGCCCTCAAGAAAGCGGTCGCAGACAAGACAGGAAACGATTCGATCATCAAGGGCTTGGAGCTGAACGACGAATTAGGAGCGCGCATTGTTAAACTATCGAAAATAACCGATTCAAATAAACGAGGACGGGCCGTTAGGTCGGAGGTTATAGCAGGCATGGTCGCGGAAGGTCACCAAATGACTGCCAATCCTTTCAATGCGAGCGAGTTAATTTTCAGAGACAAAGCCGCGCTAGAAATAGACGTAGACAGTAATGGCAACTTGTGGCTGAAAAGCGTCCGATCTTTGAAAAAGGGCGGTTCGATCCCCGCTATTCGGAACTTGGTAAAACACGCCAAGAAAAACAACATAACAATCACGGGGTACGCCAAACCGTTTGATACGCACATCGCGTCACTCTCTCGTAAACGTCTTGTTAAATTTTATGAGAAACTAGGAGCTACGGTAACCAACAATTGGCGCGTCACGTGGAACCCCGAAGCTAAGAAAACAAACGAACTCACCATAAAGGTCAAGCACACGCCCGTAGTAGGCAAGCCCTTACACAAGGGTAAAGGGTACACGCCTCTAGGTTACAAAAGGAAGGCACAGAAGAAAGTGCCCAAAGGCGCCGAAGTCGGTAAGAAGTTTTACAAAGAGGGCGAGGAGATGGATAACCCGACGTACCCCGTTACCATCGGCTCTCAAAACTTTGAAATAACATCGACACAAGGCTACTCCGACGGAACGCTGTGGCACACACGCCCTTGGAGTAAACGCCCAAAAGAAGAAACACGCTATATGTACGAAGAGTTGCCTACCGACGGCACGTACGCGTTTACCAAAAACGATCTAATCGAAATGCTCGTAGATCAAGTTAATGAAGAGGACACCCGTTCACTTATGGGAGGGCCTAACAACGAACTAGGCGCCCGCCGAAAGGTTCGACAAGACTTTAAAACTAAAGCAGAATACGTAACCTATGAAAAAATTCAAAAACAAACAGGAGTACGAAGCCTTTATGAAAAGGAAGTACGCAGGAATGCTTACCGCGTTGACTCTGCAAAAAGTGGACAAAGCTTCCACGACGGCATCTCAAAAACCTACAGAGATCACCCCGTCGGCAAAGCCGTCGAAGTCAAAGACCTAGACTTTTACAAGGATAAGAAAAACGGGATTTTTATGAGCGAAGACGGTTTGGCAGGCGCCGCCGTCACGGATTACGCCGACCTCGTTTCCGTTTTCAAGCATCCGACCTCCAAAGCAAAGCCGCGCGAGATTTTGGCAGAGGCAACGCAATATACTAAATCTTTGGACGCTTATGATGTGGGAGGGTTTTTGCCCAACTTGTATTCGGAGTATGGTTTTACTCCTGTAGCGCGCGTAAAGTTCAATAAAGAGTTTGCGCCCGAAGGGTGGCCCTTTGAACTACTAGGCGAGCCCGATATTGTACTCATGGTCAAAGACCCCGATCAGTCTTTTGCTCCGATTAAGATGGAACAGAAAGGTTTCAACAAAGTGCGCAACTTAGTGCCTTACATGGACGGCGAAGTTGCGTGGGATTATGCGGGAGAAATAGCGCAACAAGCGCAGGCCGAGGAGTTGGGTGCTAGGAAGAAAGACGGTACGCGTGGCACGTTGGGCACTGTAAGGGACGGCGAAATTTTATACACCAAGTCGGGCAACCTCCATCAAATGGGGCACAAAAACTCACAAGGCCACCCGTGGCGCTACAACGAAACTACCCAAACTGTTTATTGGTGGGACGGCAAACCTACGGAAATTGACAAAGACACCGTAGAAATATTGTTAGATAAAAAAGGTCACGAGGTCAGTAAGAACGTAACCATCGAGGATGGCTCTAAATACTTAAAACATTGGGAAGAAGCCCACGGCATGGGGGATGGCGGACAACAGTTCGATTTTTCCGTGTTCAAAGGGGGGTTCAGCAACACGGGCATGAACGAGTACGGAGCTCGCGCCTCCATGAAAGGTCTTAAATTGAGTGGCAAGACCGTCGGAGGCAGGGTACGAAAAGGCGGAAGGTCTTACACGGAGGTTGACATCACTAAAGAAGCGGTGGGCCACTCTTGGCTCATGCCCGACGGCAAGACTGCCATAGACATCGGCATGGACTTCCATGTAAACGTTTTACGCTCGCTTGCACAAAATCAGCCGAATCATCCCTTTATTAAAGAAATGGTCGAGGGCTTAAAAGCTAATCGGGCAAAGGGGGCTATATCAGCCATAATCGCGGAAGAGTCTTATACGGACACCCTCAATCGCTTGAATTATGAAGACGCGCAGAATATGGGTATGTTCCGCGTACGCGTGGAAAAAGACGGTTTCGGGGAAGTCCTGTACATAGAAGGCAAAGGCCCCGCAAACAAAACCGCCAAAGACGCGGCGTGGCATATGGGATTCCTTCCCAACCGTACCGTGATGTACGAAAACGCAGACAACCCTTCGGCAGGCCCCGAAATCTTGTACGATCCTCCCGCAGGCGGATACGGCGTGGAAGACTCGGACATGAGCCAAGGCACGACTAAGCTTGCGGACGATTTGGACAAGGCACGTTATTGGGAGCAAGGCGCTCGCAAGAAGATGAATTGGATGTCTCGCACAGACCCTTCCAATGACGCGTCGCGCATAGGCACCTCTTACACAGGGGAAGGCACATCCCCACAGCAGAACATAGGCAAAACGGTTGTGGCTAGGGAAACGTTCGTCAAGCACATGAAGCAGATGAACTCTCCCCATTTACCTGCCAATATCCGTGAAGAAACCGACCCCGACGCTAAATACGAAAAATTAGTAACGTTCTTTAAGGAAAATCTTTTGGCCCTCCACGATAAGTTTCCAAAAGCTATAAGAAACCGTGCTACGCATTGGTATGATGGGGCCAACGAACTCGCCAAGCGTGCCGCGCAGGTAGCAGGAGTATCCATAGAACAAGCGGCGGGAGTCATCGCCGCCATGTCTCCACAGAAGGATTGGTTTCAAAACGTAGCGCAGGGAGAACAGTTTCTACAAATGTGGGGCACGGAGCGGGACACAAAAATAACCGAAGAGTATGGACGCGCTACAGTAGAAAGAATCGTCAAAGCGACCGTAGTTTCAGATTCTCGTAAGAAGAAAAAGAAGCCCGACGAGACCCCTCGACAAAAAGTTTTGCGGACAAACTACAATAGACGGATCAAAGAAGAGTTGATGCGAGACAGACGCGTCATCATGGATAAAATTTTGGACGGAGGCAAAACCATAAACCAATTGGACGGGTACGACCGTTATTGGGCCATGCGCATAGTTTTGGAAACTAAGTTTGGTAAGAACTACCAAGCACTCTCCCCCGAAGGACAGGCCATAGGTCTTCAAATGAACGATGACGGGAAAACTCCTTCACAAAATGGGTGGGGTGGGCGTGATCAGCTAGACAAAGCAATCTCAATCATCGAAGACGGTTCGATAGAAAACATTTCAAATAACATGGGAGAGGCCCATAAGGTCAGAAATTTTTATAATAATATTATAGCGCCCAACTCCCCGTCGGGCGACGCGACTATAGACACTCATGCCGTAGCCGCCGCGCACCTTCTCCCGTTTTCGGGCAAATCCAAAGAGGTTAAGCAAAACTTCGGCAATCCCGCCGCTACAGGTAAGGGCGTTTCGGGGACGTATTACATTTATCTAGACGCGTACCAACAGGCCGCTAAAGAGCGGAACATCATGCCTCGGCAGATGCAGTCCATTACATGGGAAGCCATTCGCATGGTGTACCCGAAAGGAGAGAAAAATCCAAATTTAGTTGGAGTAAAACAGAAAACATGGCAAAATGAAAAAAGTGAAGCTAACTCAAGAACAGAACTTACAAGTGGCGAAATCGGTGAGCCGATATGGGCTCGAACCGAGCGTAGTGGAGAACTTGGTGCGAGGCACACCGTGGTACGAGAAAACGTTAGGGCGCAAGCTAACCTTCGAGGAAGTGTACGATCTAGAAATCGACAAGCCCCTACCGCGCCCCTCAACGGAATAGAAATAGACCCACGCACAGACCCCACAGGTTTTAACCACCGTCTTTTTGGGGCGGAGTTGGGTGCACGGCGCGGATATACACCCACAACGCAGGCCATAGCCGCCAACACAAAAGTAGTCGCGTCAGCGGGCCAACAAGTTTTCTTAAACCAAAGCCTTAGTATGGTAGACCGCTTGAAAGCAGTGGCGGAAGTAGTAGGCGATCCAATCCGCGTAAAGCTCCAAGACAAAATGCTTCCCGTCCGTCGATTGATCGACGCGATGGAAGACGTAAGAGGCGGTACTTTTGATGACGATCTTCAGACCTATGTAAAGCATGAAAATTACCACGGCACAACGGGAGCAGAGTTGACGAATTGGGCCGAGGCCCATGAGCGCCCTATAGCGCAGGCGGTGGTAGATAATAGTGTAGACGTAGAAGTTTTAGACGATTTGATGCATCTCCGCCACGCGCAAGAGCGAAACACCGTTAATCGCGAACAGAGTAAGGAAGTCACGATTACGTACCGAGGCAAAAACGGGCAACTGAAGAAACGCGTTGAGACGAGTTATGGAGCGGAGAATAGGGCCAAGCAGTTTGCCCAAGGGTTCAAGGTTCGGTGGGACTCATCTAGCAATGGCGGAACCGTTAAGAACAACGTCAAAGAATTTAAAAATCAAAAACAAGCCGAGGCTTTTGCTAGAAACAAAATAGCAAAGGGACTGCCCAACGTTCGCTTAACCAAAGGCAGGCTCACGGGTTACACGATCTCCGCCAAGAGCGGGGTTGAGGCAGGGTCGGGATATTCCGACGAAGCCGCACATCACGCGTTAGCGTTAAACGACGGCGCTATACACCGAATGTACGCCAACGGTTTGCTGACCGAGGCCCAACGCGACCGCATCATACGGATGATTAAAACCGTCAAGGCCAACCCCAATGGGTTGAAGGCGTATGAGGCCGTAACCGATAAGGTGGACGCGTTGAATAAGCTGTCTTTGGAGCGTCAATACAAGTCGGGGCTCATAGGCAAAAGCGATTATGATCGCATAAGCAAGGCGTACAAGCATTACGTACCCCTTAGAGGGTGGGACGAGGTGTCCGCGTACTATGAAGCGTCGTCGATGCCATCCCCTCAAACTACCTACGGCAGTCTACAATACAAAACTACACTATCATCACTCTTCACGCAGACGGTTTTGCCGATTAGCCAAGGGATGAACACGGCTAAACACCGACTCAAATCTTCGGCAGGGTTGTCGGAAGACACAACCGTGGCGAACCACCTTGCATATTCGTTTGCTATGGCACGGCAAGGTATCGTGGAATCGCAAAAGAACGAAGTCATGCGATCTTTCTTTGATATGGTTGCGACGGCCCACAAAGACCCCGCGCTACAAGGCATAACCAAGAGTCAATTTAGCTACACCAAGGGCGTGATGATCACGACCGTAGACAAAAAGGGCAAGCCTCGGAAACAGTTAGACCCCCGATGGAAGGATGATCCCAATATCATAGGGATGAAAATAAATGGCGTAACTGTTGCGATGCGGTTGGCCCCCGACCGTTTAGACGGAACTAGTTCTGTAGCACGCGCGCTCAAAAATTTAGGAGCGGAGAAAACAGGCGTATTGGTACGAACAGTGAAGTTGGTCACTCGGACTATGGCGGCGCTACGCACCACGTTGTCACCCGCCTTTACTCCCGTTAACTTTGTTCGAGATTGGGGCATGGGTTTATACTCCATTCAAGGAATTCAAAGCGATTTTCAACACGCCATTGATCGGGGCGAGATGACCGAAGATCAAGTAGAGCGTATTAGAAAACGCGCTATGGCGAACTTAATGAACCCCAACACTCTCAGAAAAGCTTTCCAAGGAGCCGTTAACCAAACTACGGGCGGGCGTGGTATGCGGGCCACCCAAGCAATAGAAGGAGCCGTTGGCAAGCAATTGCCAATATCGTCCGAAGTTCAGAAGTGGTCTGACATATTCCAAGACTTCTCAGACAACGGGGGTCGTATTAACTTTTTTGGTCACAAGTCACCACAAGAAACAGCGCGCGATTTTGGTAACATAGTGGCGGACTTTGATCCCGATAACCCTCAGAAGATGAAAAGGTTCTTAAAGGGCTCTTATGAGTTTATGGACACTGTCAGTGGCGCTGTGGAGAACTTAGTTCGGGTAACTACGTACCAAGCCTTGCTCGATGAAGGAGTCAGTAAGCAAAAGGCCGCGAACGTGGCTTTAAACCTTACAACAAATTTCACACGGAAAGGCGAATGGACAGCGGCCCTCAATGGTATGTACTTGTTCTTTAATGCGGGAGTGCAGGGCAGTTACAAAGTTTTGAGCACCGCATATAAGAGCAAGCGCGCGACTAAATTCTTGGCGGGAGCGGTTCTTTTGGGCTTTATGAACTCATTGTTCAATAGGCTGTTGGCTCCCGACGATGAAGAGTTAGGTACTAACGCGTGGGACAGAGTCAGCCCCTACAGCAAAACGCACAATTTACATTTCTTTGGGTTCTTGCCCGAACAGGGGCACTTCAAGATGCCTTCCCCCTACGGCATCAACGTGTTTACTTCTGCGGGAACTTTAATAGAAAACATGATGTTTGGAAACATGAAGACGGGAGACGCGGCTATGACATGGGCTTCTACCGCCCTCGAAAGTTTCAGCCCCATCGGAGGTAGCTCTATGGCTAGCGCGCTCACGCCGACCGCGCTACAGCCGATAACCGATCTAGCTCTTAACGAAGACTACAAGGGCGCTCCTGTTTATAAGGAAGACCACTTTAACAAAGAAACGCCCGACTCCGCATTACATTGGTCAAACACTTCGGAGACATCAAAGTGGCTCGCGTCGGGCTTAAATTCCATAACAGGGGGAGATAAGCAACGCGGAGGTGGTATCGACGTGTCGCCCGACACTCTCGATTATATGGCAAATTATGTTTTTGGGGGCTTGGGAGGATTTTTAGGGCGTTCGGCGGACTTTGTAAACAAGTCGGTAAGCGGCAAAGCCGAAACGCCTAACATAAATGATGTACCTATTGTTCGCAGGTTTGTAGGAGGGGAAACCACTTATTACGATACGGAAAGGTTCTACAGGCTAGTTAACCACATATCGGTGTCAAAAAAACGCGTGGAAGCCTATAGAAATAAACCTGCGGAGTTCTCCTCGGTGCAACAGTATGAAGCTCCGCGTATGGCTCTTAACAGTCTATATAGCAAGAACCCCAAAGGAGGCGGGTTGAGCGTGCAGAAGCAATTAGCCGCCATCCGCAAACATATCAAGGCTTTTGAGGATAACTCTAACATGGACGGCAACCAACGCCGAGACGCTATAGACAAACTAAAACGTAGACGCAAGGTTGTCATGGGCAGGTTTATGAAACGCGCCGAGCAGTTAGGAGTGGACGACTTTTGATGATCCCTCCATACGAAGAACAGCGAACGATATTCAAGACGGCCTTTATAACGTTCTTGGGGAACACTCTAGAAGAGTTTGACCTTCAAGATTCGGACATGGCATTAGCGTGTGTAGAGGTTTTAAACGAATTTACGGATAGCACCTTGGACTTCACGGCTGATTTTGATGTAGACGACGATGAATAATGCAACCTGTTGTGGCGCACAAGCCCTACATATACCTTTTACACGATGATCACTACTAGCCTTGTATTAACAGAAAAGCAGGAAGATGACCTTCTTACGTATGTTGATAAACGACTCGCGTCTCTCGAAGACGATAACCGCGAACGCATAATCTATGACAAGCAGTCGTGGGCCGTATACCACAATGAAAGGGGTGATCGGGCGCAAGCGGACACCATATACGAGAAATCAAACGTGTCCGTACCCCTCACCACTCTTATCGTAGACCATTTCGTCAGCAGGGCGGAGGACGACATTACAGGACAAACCCCGTACGTGAAATTCGACGCTCAAGGCCCTTCGGACATGAAGCAGTCCAAAGATTTTGATCGGTACTTCAATTGGAAGCTCGAAACCAAGGGTAAGAACAGAAGAATTTTAGAGGACGCTTATTTGCAAGCATTTGTACAGCGAGCCGCGATTCTCAAGGCTACGTACAAGGAAGATGTCGCAGTATACACGGATCGCGAAGCACGAGTCTTGTACGTCATGGGTTCCGATGAACCTATCTTCTTGGAAGGCATAGGCATGGTCATAGAGGGTGAGAATGAGTTCATACAAATAATGAACCCGATTACTCAAATGCCTCAGATGGTTTTACAAGAAGACCCAAGTTTCGTGTTCGACCCTTCGCGACACGAGTTTCGCGTCTACGCAAAAGGCATCGAGATGCAGACCGTCCGCTACAAAGGGCCGAAGACGGCTTTGGTAGATTATGACCGCTTTTATGCCCCTTCTGATATAGTCGCGCTAGAAGACGCGGATTTTATTGCTGAAAAATACGACAAACCTTGGGAATGGGCCGAGCGTACGTTTCTTAAACGTAGCTTTTATACTTTGGCAGACTACAAATCGATGATCAAAGACAAGAGCACGGCCCAAAAAGAGACCGAGGGGTACCGAGAAGCCGAAAACAGAGAGACTTTGAGCTTCGATCGAGACGCGCCTACTATAAAAGTCGTGGAGTGTTGGCTCAAACGAGATGTTTTGGGGACGGGAACGCCACAAGAGTTCGTGTTTTTCTATGATCCTCTTTGTAAAAAGGCTATTTATTACGAGTATGTTCAGAAGGTTACGCCCGATAAGCGTATGCCATATTCCGTGATCAGTATAAACCGAGACCGCAATCGGTGGTGGGGGCCATCTCTACCCGAACGGATCAAGACTTTCCAAGAATTTATCGACAAGCAGTTCAACTCGCAGGCTTTTCGCAACGAGCTATCCTCTAACCCTATAATAGGGGCCAACCCGCAAGCGTTGGAAGAGGAACCCGACGACATAGAAATACACGCGGGCAAGGTATTCACGCTCAAGGACAACTACAAGATGCAGGACTTCCTGTCCGTGGTCGAAATCCCCAACCAAGACAGGAACACGCAGTCTTTGATCGACTTTGTTTTTAGCGTCGTTCAGTTGTGGTTAGGCGTGAGTAATCTAGCGCAGGGAGATATGCAGGTGTTGCAACCCGCTACAACTGCCACAGGTGTAGAAGCGTCACTGCGAGAAGCTTCTAAAATAGGCAGAAGGTGGCTACGAAGAATCATAGAGCAGTTTGAAGAACATATCACCAAGCTCGTAGCCATCGAGTGCGCTACACTAGACCAAAAAGAAGTTTTTGAATACATGGAAGGCGATGTACGAAGTTTCGCCGAAATGAATCCTAGAGATTTGGAGAACCTATCGACGAACGTCACGATCGAGGTTTCCCAAGAACAAGGACAGCGTCAAATCGAAAGGGCCGACCTCGCCTTGAAGTCTATGGATCGCTACTTTGCATATCCTCCCGAAATGCGATCTTTCGTACGCCCGATGATCAGAGAGATCGTCAAAGCTTTGGGGTACGAGAACGCCGACGAGTACCTACCCGAAGAAGCTCCCGACGTCCCTAGAGATGAAGAGGGCCAACCTACGGACAAGGCCCATCAGCAATCGGGAATGTCAGACGCGGTTCGCGGAAAAGGGAACTCCAATCAACAGGGAGCTAACCAACATACGGAAGGTACGGGAGCATGATATCCATAAACGACACTGATAAACGTATTGAAGTTCTTCACATGATCGAGAGCGCGGCTTTCGAGATGTTGATCCGAGGATTTAACGACAATGTGGAAAAGCTTGTAACGCGTATGATGGACGGGAAGACTTCCGACCACGAAACTTTAATACTCAAAGGAGTCATCAACGAAACCAAACGGCTAGACCCCCGCGTTCTAGCGCACACTATGGTCTCCAAAATAGAAGGACAGATGAAAAAAGCAGGAATGGGCGTAGTAGTCTTGTCTAAAACTAAAAAACAATACAACTGAGCTATGCAATCTTTACGAAACAGACTAGGCGGTACGGGAACTCACCCTTTGAACGGGAGACCTCCCACCAAGAAAACAGTTAATTATAAAAAAAGGACGAACGCCACCTCTGCGCGCGAACTATACAATACCCAAATGAAGATCGGAGGTCGAACAGGAGACGTGCAACTACCCCCTGTTCGTACAGGAGAAGTCGCACCCGCACACGGCAACCGCTTTACCATGACCCAAACGGCGGACACAGTGGGCAAAGGCGGCTACAGCCGAGTGCTCTCCGACGATGGGAAGCGCAGAGGTCTAAGAGGGCACGCTTTAGGGCAATTTATGGAACAAGGCATGAAAGCGCACCACAAGGCCACACAAGAAGTGAAAAGCCGTAAATACGACCGACTGAGGAGGGGCTTCTGAGATGAGAACCGTAAAAATACAAGACCTTCCACTAGCGTCATCCATCTCACCTACGGACGAGCTATTAGTCGTACAGGGCGGAGAGCTCAAACGCGCTACAGTGGATACCGTAGTCGTTCTCCCCGATTCGAGCTCGCCTTCCTCGTCTAGTAGCGTAAGCTCTACCTCATCATCAGCTTCATCGACTTCTTCTACATCGAGCTCACCGTCTTCGTCTGCATCTCCCTCATCGTCGTCGTCGGGCTCTTCTTCATCGAGTAGTTCAGCG
>TARA_B110000495_G_scaffold77404_1_pt1 | contig 16760 bp, 15 predicted proteins | sample TARA_B110000495 | Tara Oceans TARA_B110000495 (sample SAMEA4398219) | marine metagenome | biome: Polar Biome; feature: [MES] marine water layer (ENVO:01000295) within the mesopelagic zone...; material: water (ENVO:00002006), including particulate matter (ENVO:01000060) such as...... | reverse complement strand
GTTGTTTCGATACTCAGTCTAAGCAGCGCATTTGGAACCGATGCTGGGTTCGACACCTCCGTCACATCGCCAACTGGTTACTACGTCGGTCTACTGTCTGCAGCGCTCGCGTTGATTTTGCTAAGGGTGTTCAAATCGCCCCTCTGGCCGATGATTGCTGTACTTGGAGCCGGAGTCGGCATCACAGCTCTCAGCTATCTACTAGCGACTGATGTTGGGGATGGATCGGCGATATTTGCAGGTGTTCCTGTTGGGATAATCGCCGCCACAGCGATGTCTGGGGTCTTTGCTGCAACTGGCATTGCCTTCTCTGTAGTTCGATTCCGTGACCCGTTCTCATCTCTTGGATTCGTCAAAACGTCAGGCTTCAAACCGTACCTATTCGCTGTTGCGATGTGGATCGTAGGACTCAGCGTGTTGATGTTTTGGGTACAGGCCCTCGTCTGGTTCGGTGTCGATTCACTTGTCCCGCCGGACACCGCTAAACAAGCTCTCGACGAAGCCGACGGCAATATTGTCGCCACGATCATCTTGGTAGGGATTCTTGGCCCGATGGCTGAGGAAATTTTCTTCAGGGGTTACGTATTGCCTGGCCTCACCAAAAAGTTCGGAATCATTTGGGCATTGGTGATCTCATCGGTAGTATTTGGACTTTTCCATATCGACCCCGGTGCCATTGTTCCGACTTTCGCATTGGGCTTAATGCTCGGCTGGGTGTACCTTAAAACCGGTTCGATTTGGCCAGCAATGTTTGCGCATGGACTGCACAATACTGTTGCGGTGCTCGTAGCAAAGTACGTCACGGTCGGCTAGTTGCAAACATGGTCGGGTAAGCAAACCATATATCGCTCTCGCAGACTCATACTGCGATCAAATCAAATAAGGAACTGCGCAGCCATATGACAACCGACAGAATTAGAGAAGCGTTCGATAAGGCAAAGGCCGAAGGTCGAATCGCGCTCGTTCCTTACGTCACCGTTGGATTCCCTGAACTGGGACAAACCACTGAGATCGTTCGGTCTCTGGTCGATGCCGGTGCAGATGTAGTTGAGCTAGGCGTACCTTTCAGTGACCCACTCGGCGACGGGCCAACCATTCAGGCCTCAGGACATCGAGCCCTGAAAAACGGGGTAACTCCTGATTTTTGTTTCAAAGCTGTCAAAGAAATTCGTGCTGCTGGAATTGATGTACCAATAGTCTTCATGGGCTACTACAACACGATCCTCAACATGGGGCTCGACGAGTACTGTACTGCAGGAGTCGAAGTAGGCCTTGACGGAATTATCGCTGCCGATCTTCCTGCGGCCGAAGCGGGACCGCTTCAGGATGCTTGCGACCAATCTGGCATCGCGTTGATCCCGCTCATCGCCATCACATCGACCGATCACGCAATCGAATACGCGTGCAAACGCGCCAAGGGCTTCGTTTACTGTATTTCTGTACTGGGAGTGACCGGAGCGCGGGCGAAAATGTCGTCACGTGTTGAAGGTCTCGCCCTGAATGTTCGAAAGTTCACGGATCTACCAATTGCGATTGGATTCGGGATTTCGAATGCAGATCACGTTGCAGAAGTGGCGAAAATATCCGATGGAGCAGTCATTGGCAGTCAGGTGATCAATGCCTTGGCAGATGGCGATACGGCAGGGGCAGCCGATCGAGTTGGTGCGTATATCAGGTCGCTCGTACCCGGCACGCCACGGAAAGTCGTGGCAAACTAGGTCGCCAGAATCACTGGTAATCTCAAAAACGAGATTGCCAGATTATTTGAACATAAATTCCTAATTCTCAGGACAGGAAATAGATTGGCTACGAAGGTTCGAGGCGTCAAAGGCGCAATAACCACCGACGGAACGTCGGCTGAACACGTTCTTACAGCAACTAAACAGCTGCTATCGGTTTTGATCGACGAAAACAAAATCGATCAAGACGATGTTGCCGCGGTTCAGTTCACCACAAGCCCCGATCTCGTCGCCGAGTTCCCGGCTGTTGCAGCACGCGAACAATTCGGATGGAATGACGTTCCGCTTATGTGTGGACACGAGATGGCTCGACCCGGCGCATTAACTCAGTGCATACGTATACTTATATTCTGGAATACCGACAAGGCTCAGAACGAAATACGGCACGCTTATTTAAACGATGCTGCTAAACTTCGCCCTGATCTTTCAACGGCGACCTCTTAAAAGACATGTCAGAACGCACTACACAGACAAACTCATTCTCACGCGCCAGCGGTTTCCGCTCGGCAGGTTTCGTCTTCGCGCGTGCAACTTCGTACAGTGCCGAGTATCTTAGCTATACCGGCGGGCTGTTTACGCACTCACGTTCATATAGCAGCTAGTTCTGCCCGACCGTCCGCAGTCCCCATGGATTCCCAAAGCTCCCCCTCCCTCAGCATGCAACTGAGCCGGTCTGACTAAGCGAATCACGAACACCGTTATTTTCTTTCACCTTGTAGTTCTATAGAAACCTAATTCGACAATGTCTACGTCAAACATCCGAGTCACCGAAGTTCAGCCGCTCAGTTCGCCACGATCATTCATCGACTCGCAGCCAATCACTCCTGAAATTGCAAAAATTGTTACCGAAGCACGTTCAGCTATCGAAGACATCGAACAAGGCAGAGACGGCCGCATGGTCATGCTCGTTGGACCTTGCTCGATTCACGATGAAAAATCAGGACTCGAATACGCCAAGAAACTCGCGGTCATCGCTGAAGAAGTAAAAGATAAGATTCTTGTCGTAATGCGGGTGTACTTCGAAAAGCCCCGCACCACCGTCGGTTGGAAAGGGCTCATCAACGACCCTAACCTCGACGGCACGTTCGACATGCAGGACGGTCTTACTCGTGCACGTGCGTTCCTTCTAGAAGTGCTGAAGCTCGGACTGCCAGCAGGAACCGAGTTCCTCGATCCGTTCACTCCTCAGTACCTCGCCGATCTCATTTCGTGGGGAGCCATCGGTGCTCGAACGACCGAAAGCCAGACTCACCGACAGATGGCGAGCGGACTCTCAATGCCAATCGGCTACAAGAACGGCACAGGCGGAAGCCTGCAGATCGCTGTCGATGCAATGATGGCTGCTCGTTCACCACACGCATTTCTCGGTATCGACCTCGACGGCCGAGCCTCGGTGATCAATACATCCGGAAACAAGGCACAGCACCTCATTCTTCGTGGTGGCTCAACAGGCCCTAACTATGACGATGAAACCGTGGCAAAGGCTTCGAGCCTGCTAGAAGGCGTAGGTCTTCGACCAAACGTTGTAATCGACTGCTCGCACGCGAACAGCAACAAGGATCACAATCGACAGCCGATCGTGTTCCGCGACGCTATTCGTCAGCGCACCGAAGGCAACAAGGGCGTAATCGGACTCATGCTGGAAAGCCACTTGAACGAAGGCAACCAGTCGCTGGGCGATCCTGACGATTTGAAGTACGGTGTCTCGATCACTGATGCATGCATCAACTGGGCGACTACCGAAAAGCTGCTTCACGAGGCACACGCAACCCTTAGCTAGAAAGTTGAGAATAGCGGGTCGGTTTCATCGAGCCGCTATTCTCTGCAACGGAAGATCATGTCGATTTCCGATCTGTTCGCTTCCATAGACGTTATTGAAGGTCCGACAGTTGCGACTATCGGTACCTTCGACGGAGTTCATCTTGGGCATCAAGCACTCTTAAACCGAGTTCAAGATGAAGCGGCTAAGCGCGGCGCAAAATCGGTTGCCTTTGTGTTCCGAGAGCAGCCTCGGACGTTTATCAAGCCGAGTAACCAGATCACTTACCTCAGCGATTTTGAAACTCGCCGAGATATTTTGAAAGCAATCGGTATCGACCATGTCGTCGAACTCAACTTCACAGCGGCGATTCAGCAGCTATCGTCCGACGATTTTGTTGGCGCATTGCAGGAACGAATCGGCCTCGTATCGCTGATTCTCGGTCCGGGCGCAATGATCGGTTCCGACCGCGCCGGTGTTGAGCAACTCTCTTCCGCCGACACTCACACCGATATCGAATTTCTCGGTGTTCCGACGATTGTCGTCGATGGCGAAGCAGTTTCAAGCTCGGTTATTAGAATCGCAATCCTTAGTGGCAACTGTGAGCTCGCCGCAAAAATGCTGGGTCGGAACTACTCAATTCCGGGAGTGGTTGCCGACGGTGAGAAGCGTGGACGAGAAATCGGCTTCCCTACGGCAAACATCGAACCTGAATTTGTCGTCACAGTTCCCGATAACGGAATATACGCAACGTTAGTCGATGTTGATGGCGAGACGCATCACGCCGCAACCAGTATCGGCGTGCGCCCCACGTTCGAAACTGACGGCGGTCGCACTATCGAAGCATTCCTTCTAGACTTCGACGGGGATCTCTATACAAAGCGCCTTCGCCTTGAGTTCGTTCAACGACTCAGAGCCGAGGTCGCATTTGAAACAGTCGAACTACTTATCGAACAAATGAATAAAGACGTTGAGCAGACCCGCGAAATACTCGGAAACCTCTAGCTCAACTTCGCACCAAGATCCTCGAACCTACCGATGGGTTCTAAAAGAACAATCCAATGACAAGCAACACAGAATTTGAAAACGTAGCTGAAGACCTCGAATGGCGAGGAGCGCTGTTCGACGCCACCCCTGGCGCAGCGCACACTCTCGCAGCTGAGAAGATCACTTGCTACAACGGCTTCGACCCCACTGCTAGTAGCCTCCATATCGGCAACCTTGTCCCCGTCATGGGGCTCGTCCGACTACAACAGTACGGTCACACGCCAGTGGCCCTAGTTGGCGGTGGTACCGGCATGATCGGCGACCCATCAGGTCGTGCCGACGAACGTACGCTTCTTTCGGTCGCTGATATCGACTACAACGTCGAGGCGATTCGTGCTCAACTAGAGCCCTTTTTGGATTTCAAAGCAAAATCTAATCCAGCCAAGGTCGTCAACAACGCCGACTGGCTTCGTACGACAGATCTTTTGTCGTTCCTTCGTGACGTTGGAAAACACTTCACGGTGAACACGATGATGAGTCGTGACTCCGTGAAAGATCGATTTAGTCGAGACAGCGGAATTTCGTTTACGGAGTTCAGCTACCAACTACTTCAGGCGTACGATTTCCTGACTCTTTACGATCGAGACCACGTCGGATTCCAAGCCGGCGGTAGCGACCAGTGGGGTAACATTCTGGGAGGAGTCGATCTGATTCGACGAGTACACGGAGCCGACTCCAAAGGACGCCCTCGTGCGCACGGAATCGCCTACCCACTGGTAGTGAATTCCAACGGTGAAAAGTTCGGCAAGTCGATAGGTGGAGCACCAACGCTCGATCCTAAGCAGACTTCTCCGTACAAGCTGTACCAGTTCTTCTTGAACGTAGCCGATGCTGACGCTGTTTCCTATGTGAAGCTGTTCACCATGCTGAACCAAGTCCAAATCGGAGGACTCGCAGAATCTGTAGTTGAAGAGCCCCAAAAGCGCGCTGCCCAAAAGGCGTTAGCTGAAGAAGTGACGCGAACGATTCACGGTCAGGGTGGACTCGATCAGGCTTTGAAGGTGACGCAAGCGTTCTTCGGTGGAGATATCTCTGTATTGTCAGCCGATCAAATGGAAGACGTTCTCGATGGTTCTTCGGTAACCGAAGTGAACCGAGATCAGCTTTCAGGCGAGGGCATACGCTTTTCTGAACTGGCTGTATCGGCGGGAGCCGGAAAATCAGGTGGTGACGTAAAGCGCACCATCGATCAAGGCGGCATGTACCTCAACGGCGAACAAATCACCGACGCAGGGCGGACGGTCGGAGTGAACGACCTAATAGAAGGCCGCCTTCTAGTCATCCGCCGAGGTCGCAAAAACTACTCGCTGGTGAAATTGGCTGAGTAGTGTCGGTATCACTCTTTCGGTTTGAAATGTGAGGATGGAGGTCTTCTCCAAAACCACCGCATCGACCTTCAACAACTCCTCGCTGGGAATTTACAGCCGTTTTACATGGTGAGAGTTAGAATTCTTCCGAGTCGTCCATTAATCGTTTGCAAAAACAATCAATGGACGACCGCAACTTAGAAACATTTCCAGTCATATTCCGTATGAAACGAGCACTCCGGTGAGCAGCCAGAACCAGCCAAATCTTCGAATCCCAGGCCCAGTACCTCTTCCCGACGACGTCCTAGCACTCGCCGGATCGCAGATGATCAATCACCGAGGCCCCGAGTACGCCGACATGCTCGATCGCATGACGAAGAACTTGAAGACGGTTTTCATGACCAAGAACGATGTGTACTTCATCACCTCGTCGGGAACCGGTGCGATGGAAACCGCCGTGGTGAACACAATTTCACCTGGCGACAAAGTTCTATCGATCATCATCGGTGTGTTTGGGGAACGATTTGCTGAAATCGCCGAGGCATACGGTGCCGACACAACACGCATTTCGTTCGATCTAGGCCAAGCTGCCGATCTCGACAAGGTTCGAGAGACCCTCAAAGACATGAACGATGTGAAGGCAGTTATCTTTACCCACAACGAAAGCTCAACGGGCGTCTCCAACCCGCTGGAAGACCTCTGTAAGGTCATTCACGAAGAATCCGACGCCCTCATCCTTGTCGATGCTGTATCGAGCGCTGGTGGCGTTCCAATCGCTGTGGACGCTTGGGGCATAGATGTTGTCGCTACCGCCTCACAGAAGAGCTGGATTTCACCTCCAGGAATCTCGATGGTTACTTTCTCGCAGAAGGCTTGGAAGGCTCACGCCGTATCGACCTCTCGAAAGTACTACCTCGATATTCAGCAGTACGAGGACTATCTCAAAATTGGCCAGCCGCCGTTTACTCCTTGCCTACCGGTGATGTTCACGCTTGAATTGGCGTTGCAGTCGATGGTCGACGAGGGGATCGAAAATGTATTCGGGCGTCATCACGAAATCGCGCAGTACACTCGCGACGGTGCGAAGGCACTCGGACTCGATCTACTTCCAGACCCTAAGTTCGCTTCGAACACCGTTACGGCAATCCGATTGCCTGAAGGTCTTGACGGGAAGGCGTTCTTGGCTCAGGTCAACCGCGATCACAATGTGATTCTCGGTGGTGGCCAGAAGTCGCTTGTTGGCAAGATTTTCCGAGTCGGTCACATGGGTTGGGTCGAGAAGGCTCACATCGATGAGGCTTTGAAGGCAGCAGAAGAAACCCTCAAGGCAATGACTTCGTAAGTTTGTGTGTGTGGATGAATCAGCCATAAAACTTTTTAGCAGCATTCACACCTAACTGTGAGAAATCAGGAAAAGCGCAGTCGATTCGGCTGCGCTTTTCACTATAAGTAGCCATTCAGACGTGTTTTTGATGGGACGGACAAAACTGATGAGTTCGGATATTCTACGAACAAGTCGGTCGTTTATCGCAATCTTTATGATAGCGGTGCTGCCGCTTGTCCTCGCTTGCGGCTCCGAATCTCCTGCTGCTACATCGACAGCGCCTGAAACGACCGCCGAAACTGCCACATCGTCGCCTCCAGTTGCGAAGTCCGATCCCATAGAGCCACCACTCGTCAACACGCCCGGTCCTGTCACCATCAGCGCTCCCGATTTCACACTGCCATCGATTCAGGGTTCTGAATACACCCTTTCGCAGTTCCGAGGCGAAAAGCCAGTTGTCGTCGTTTTCTACCGAGCGTACTGGTGAACATTTTGCAGAAGTCAACTCGGGAAGTTGCAACGATCTCAGGCTGAACTCGATTCGAGTGGTGTACAAATACTCGCAATCAGCACCGACAATCTCGACGGACCAGCTGCGCTAGCCGCTGCCCAAGACTACGAGTTTCCGATCCTATTTACCGCGCTCGATCCGAGCATCCCCGAACAGTACGGCGTGTTCAACTTATTCGGCGACGGGCTCGCTTCAGCCTCGGTTTTCCTTATCGACACGAACGGTGAGATCGCATGGCAGAGCGTTGTATTGAACTACACTCATCAGGTTGAGGCAGAAGAAATCATCGAGCAGGTCGAAAAGCTCGGCTAGACTCATGAGCGTGAATATCCGAACACTCTCGATAATCGTTATCCTAACCGCGCTGTTCGCCACGGCCGCCTGTTCGACCACGGCCACACCAACCCCTACGACAGCACCAAGCCCGACTCCCACGGTTTCACCAACGACCGCACCATCGGACACAGAATCGCTCCCGATAGCACCAGTGTTCTCGGTTTCGACGATTGCCGGCGAAAATATCCGACTCGAAGACCTTCTTGGCGTCACACCCGTTTACCTGCTGTTTGTTCCAACCACGACCGATGAACTCGACATCTCTCAGATGCGTCTCATTCAATCGCAAATTTCAAAATTCGATGAGATAGGCGCCGAGGTTGTTGTCGTAGTTTCCGATCAACCGACCAGAGTTATCGAGATGCGTGATGAGCTTGTGCTCGACTTCCCACTCATCGCCGACCCACTAAACGTTGTTGCGAGTGATTGGCAGGTATTTGATCTGGATAACGATGGGATCGCCAGTCCTGCCAGCTTTGTATTCGACGCCCACGGCGCACTGATAGCACGGCTCATCGCCACCGAACCGGGCAATCGTCCCACCGTCGCTGAAGTGCTTTCAGTGATTAAAGAATCGCTTAGCTCAGACGCAGCTTAGAGCTGATCCCCAAACTCTTGGATCACAGCACCGGCAGGTGGCTTCGGGTAGAAGTTCGTTGCCTTAGCGGGCAAACGCCACCCTCGTGTAACGATGGAGACAAACTCATCAAGCGGCACGGGTCGCATGATGAACGCCATTCTGGCGGCACCACTTTCGATCTGGCGGGCGATCAACCCAGCGTCGTGATGAGGACTAATTACGCTCTCTTCACGTTCCTCAGCGATTACAGGGCCGATGATGTGTGAATGCAAATGCGAGTACTCGGAATTCTCAAGAGCATTCTCAGCGGGAGGAGGTGATTTCATTCGAGCGATATGGAACTTGCCCGGCTCTTTCGAGAACAAACCGAAAGTAACTTCGCTATTTTCACGTTCGCCAAGCGCAACCGAAAATTCGTCGATCTGCTCAGCAGTCGAAAGACCCTCGCTAGGAGACCAATCTTCAAGATCACAAGTCTTTTCGACTGAACTAATGATCGCGGCGAACTCGTCGTCGGTCGCCGATTCAACAAGGCGATGGTAGCCACGGGTAATGAGTCCCGGCTCGTCGAAAGAAACCATCAGCATAATTCGGAAGTTGATCGATTCATCATGCTCAACCTCTCGTTCAGCACGAACACTGCCGCGATATCTCAGCGCCGCCTCATAGCGGTGATGACCGTCAGCAATAAATATTTCAGCATCTTTCAGAGCAGCCTGAAGTACTCCGATAGTTCCCGAATCAGAAACTCTCCACAGTCTCAACTGCGGCATATCGGGCGGGGTGAAAACTGCAGTAGGTACTCCACCAGCAATCGCACGAACGATATTCCCAACACTGGAACGAAGATCGTCTCTGAAAATCGACAGTAACGGGCTGTAGTTCGACTGAGCGGCCACCATCAGCTTCACACGGTCGGCAACCCACTCTGCGCGAGTTCCTTCATGGGGAAGCACGACCTTCTGATCGTAGTCTTCAAGCCGAACGGCTGCTACAAATCCTCGGCGAAGTAACGTTTGCCCTTGGTACTCGAACTCTTCTTCGGTCACATAAATCGAAGGTGCCTCTTCGTGCTTCAACACACCAGAGTCGGTCCAATCCTGAGCGGTTTCGGCCGCCTTCTCGTATGGATCCTCCGCTAGTCCACGGCGCGCCAGTTCGAGTCGCACAATGTTGTACGGCGAGCGAGCGTACAGCTCCTGTTGGAGCTGCGGGGTTATCACGTCGAACGGCGGACATACGTGAAGACTCACGTCGCCTGCGACTTCTGGGTTGTATCGAACTGCCCTGAAAGGTTGAATATCTGCCATAGCTGATTACGAAATGAGGCTGCGAATCCGTGATAATCGATGCGTTTAGACGAGAAAGTATAGACCTCGGCTCGATCTGACCAACCTGCTCTGCCCGAGTAATGCCGTAAATAGTTAGTAAATTCGAAGCAGAGTTGGCCGGGTGGGGCGTTGTTATACTCGGCACACCACTTTTCGAGTGAACTTCTCACCGAATCACTCAAAGCTTTAATTCAAGCCGTCGGCCCTAAACATTCTCCTGTGCCAAACAACGATTCTCCCCTACAAATGCAGTTCGGTTCCCATGCTTCGACGCCAGAAGAGGCGGCACAACGCGCCGAGCAGCTGCGTGCAGAAATAAATAGTGCTAGCCGCCTGTACTACATCGAAAACGCTCCCGAACTCGACGACGCAGAGTGGGATGCCCGAATGCAAGAATTACTTGCTCTCGAAGAAGCACATCCCGACCTAAAGACTCCTGATTCTCCGACTCAGCGTGTAGGCGCACCGCCCGCGCCCGGGTTCGATGAGGTCGTTCATCCGGTTCCAATGCTGAGTCTCGGAAACGTATTCGACGAAGAGGGTTTTAGGGCTTGGTATAAACGGGCGCTCGATTTCCTTGAACTCGAAAGTGCACCTATGGTGTGCGAGCTAAAGATCGACGGACTCGCCCTCGCTATTACTTATCGTGACGGCGTGATGGAACGAGCGGCTACTCGTGGCGACGGCGAACGAGGGGAGGATGTCACGGCGAACGTTCGCACGATTCGTAGCGTGCCATTGAAACTCGAAGGACCACCAGAAGAAATTCCTCCAGTAATCGAACTGCGGGGCGAGGTATTTCTACCAAACTCCAAATTCGCAACGCTGAATATCGAACGAGAAGAGTCAGGACTTACAGCCTACGTAAACCCTCGCAATTCGGCTTCTGGATCACTAAGACAGCTCGATTCGACCGAAACGGCTAAACGCCCGCTCGACATGTTCTTTTACGCCTTAGGCTATCTCGAAGGTGCTGAATCGCCTTCAAGTCACTGGGACACTCTTCAAGCGATAAACGAATGGGGCGGACGCAAGAACGAATGGACTCGTAAAGCGAATACCGTTGAAGAAGTTATGGCAGCGATCGCCGATGCCGGTGAAGTGCGCGAATCTCTCGATTACGGCATCGATGGCGTGGTAATCAAGATCGACTCGTTATCCCTCCAAAGTCGACTCGGCTTTGTAGGTCGTGATCCCAGATGGGCCATCGCCTATAAGTTCCCTGCTGAGCAAGCTGAAACGACCCTCAAAGCGATTCATGTGAACGTAGGCCGCACCGGTGCGCTGACCCCGTGGGCAGAACTCGAACCGGTCATCGTCGGTGGCGTCACGGTTGGACGTGCAACGCTCCACAACAAAGACGAAATCGCCAGAAAAGATTTCCGTGAAGGTGACCTAGTCGTTATTCAGCGAGCAGGAGATGTAATACCTCAGGTGGTGGAGGTTGCGTCAAAAAACCAACGACCTGATGACTCTCAGCCGTACGAATTTCCTGACACCTGCCCCTCATGTGGCACAGAAACGGTTAAGTCCGGAGACGAAGCCGTTACTCGCTGTGTAAACGGCGCCTGCCCTGCTCAATTCGAGAGACTCTTGGAGCATTTCGCCTCACGCGTGGCATTGGATATCGAAGGTCTTGGCGAGCGAGTTTCGCAAGATCTTCCTCGTCTTGGATTTGTGTCGAATATCGCCGATATTTACCGACTGCACGAGCGAAGAGAAGACCTGCTCGAACTCGAAAAGATGGGCGAAACGCGGGTCGACAATCTGCTCAAAGCGATCGAGGCCGCTCACTCGCCGTTACTTTCCAAGCTGCTGTTCGCACTTGGAATTCCCGGCATCGGATCCGAGAGCGCTGAATGGTTGTCACGCCGGTTCCATAGCCTTACAGGTGTGAAAGATGCAACCAAGGAAGAACTATTGGCGATCGACGGTATCGGACCGATTGTCGCCTCAACGTTAATCGACTATTTCTCGGTCGAACAAAACCGCCAGCTCATCGACGATCTCATCGAACTCGGCGTCAATCCAATTGACGACACTCCCGAGCCTTCAGTCGATCACCCCGCGAACGGAGTGACATTCGTAGTTACAGGTCGACTAGAGACTATGTCACGATCTGAAGCGCAAAACCGAATTAAGTCGCTGGGTGGAAAAGCCACAGGATCGGTAACCAAGAAAACGAACTATCTGGTTGCAGGTGCCGAAGCTGGCTCTAAACTCGAAAAGGCTCAACGTCTTGATGTACACGTGATCGATGAGTCAGAGTTCATCGCATTTATGGACTGTGGAGAAGTTCCGGTTGAACCGGAACTGGATTCCTGAACCATTTCTCTATCCTCCTGGCAATCAACAGCAATTGCGGGAGAAGTTATCCGTGGTCAAGTTCGCCATAATCTGACAAACTCATACGCCTGCTCCAGCTCAATTCCGATGGAGATTTGTCTCACCCTGCAAACGTTCTCGACGATAAGGTCATATCCTTTCTAAACGAATTGTTTGGTAAACCAAGTGGATCAAGCGGGAATATCGACGATTGGACGTCTCCTCACTCTTAGACAAGCTCTTTCCTAGCGGTAACGGCGGCGGCTCTGAAGGCCCTCCGTGGCTGGTTGTCGGCTTGGGGAATCCTGGCCCTGAGTACAAAAACACTCGGCACAACGTTGGATGGTGGTGCTTAGACGAACTCGTCAAACGCTCAAATGCCGAACTGAATCGAAAGCGCAAGGAAGTACGATTCGCCGAAGTCGAACTCGGTGGGTCGCCAGCTGTTCTCGCCTATCCGAGAACGTTCATGAACCGCTCAGGTACGGCTCTCGGCTACCTGACAAATCGGTTCGGAACTACTCCTGAAAAAATACTGATTGTCACCGACGACATAAACCTTAAACCCGGATCTGTGCGTATACGTAAGCAGGGTGGTCCGGGTGGTCACAACGGCCTGAAATCGATCATCACTACACTCGGAACGAACGAGTTTCCGAGAGTCCGAATAGGCGTAGGAAACCCAGAATCGTCGGCGGTACAGGTCGATCATGTTTTGGGCACATTCGACCCTGATACCAGAGACTTGGTCAAAACGGCAGCAGAGCGAGCTGCCGATGCTATTACGATGGTCGTCAGCGGTGATATCGACAACGCCATGAACAAATTCAACGTCACAAATAATGGCGACAATCCGGCATCAAAGTGATGCTGACAATTTCAGAATTCAACCGTCTGCGGATCACATTACTAAAGCCCCTACACGTGGTCGGCGTGATCGCATTGCTCGCTGTCGTAATTGGATGCAGCACTCCCGTAATTGATGTCAGTCCAACAGAGGAATCCATTACAACGTCACAATCGGCAACTGCCGCGTCGCTACCCACAGAGACGTCTGAAGTTACAACCATCACTCCAGAACCAATCTCGAACCCAAAACGCGTCGACCAATCTCACCCAACCCAAATCTCTCCGACAGCAACCTCGGTTATTGCACCAACAGCCACGGAACAGGCAACCCCTACCCTAACTCCGTTTCCAACCAGAGTCCCGACCGCCACACCTGAGTTCATTCCAGCGCACCCCGAACCGATCATTCCTGCCCCTCCCGATCGCGATCTACAAGAACTGGGTAAGCGACTCGTCCCCGGATACACCCATCCGAAAACAGTCGTTACAGCCGAACCTCTCTTAGTTGACGACAACGTAAATTTCTGGGTGTCGAGGGACGTCGGGAGCGTGATAGTAAACGGCACGGTTTCGTACATCTCAGAACACGCTTACTGGGTATTCGAAACCGGATATGAACCGGACCCAGCCGATATCGAAGAGGTCGCTAGCAATTTCGAAACCGACGTTTGGCCAGCCGTTACTCAAGTCTTTGGAACGCCTTTAACGCCCGGGATCGATGGCGATGATCGAATGGTCGTTTATACAGCGGTTTTACGATCAGGAGTTGCTGGATATTTCTCGGCTGCCGACTCCTACCCTAAAGAAATCCGTCCACACTCAAACCAGCGTGAAGCCCTCTACATGTCGGCCGACAGGGTCAATCTTTCCGGTACCGAATACCTAAGTGTGATCGCTCACGAGTTACAGCACGCTACTCACTTTGCGACGGACAACAGTGAAGACACGTGGGTCAACGAGGGTCTGTCGGAAGTGGCTGCGGAGATCGCAGGATTTACCAGATCGGCAGCATTGGCGTTCGTTCGAGCACCCTCGACTTCGCTCACTGCATGGGCACAAGATATTTCTGTTTCAGTTGCAAACTACGGAGCAGCAAATTTGTTCTTTGCATTCCTTTCAGCCCATTATGGTGGTAATGAAATACTCGCAGCAATCGCCCAGCATCAGGCTGATGGGATTGAGTCTGTGGATCTCACCCTCGCAGAACGCGGGTTCGATGCAACAGCCGACGATGTGTACGCCGATTGGCTCGTTGCCAACTATCTCAGTGCAAGTGAAGGACCTTACGCATATGAGGACCACTTCGTTCCACCCGTACGAAATGTTTACAAACGCGCTCCCGATTCACTCTCAGGATCGGTCAAGTCCTACGGTGCCAACTACGTTGTGACTTCGAGCGGTTCGGGCAGAATGACTATCGAATTTAATGGCGAGGCAACGACGTCACTACTGAGCGAAGCTCCGCACTCTGGCGACACATGCTGGTGGTCGAATCAAGGCGATTCTATCGACTCAACGTTGACTCGAAATGTCGATCTTAGGTCGGTCAATTCAGCATCCTTAACGTTTTGGGTCAATTACCACATCGAAGAGTTTTGGGACTATGCCTATGTGATGGTGTCGAGAGACGACGAAAGCACTTGGGATATTCTCGACACCGAGCGGGCCATCAATTTAAATCCGAACGGCAACAGTTATGGCGCTGGACTAACTGGAACAAGCCTCGGATGGGTTCAGGATTCTGTCGATCTATCTGATTACGCCGGTGAACAGGTATTACTCAGGTTTGAATACATCACCGATGACGCCGTATTCTCTCAAGGCGCTTGCTTCGACGATTTTGAAATTCCTGAACTCGGTTGGGCTGATAACACATCGACATCTGCCGACTGGAGCGCCAACGGATTCGTCAGAATCGAAGAGACCATCCCGACGCAGTATCTAGTTCAGGTAATCCACGAAAAAGACGTTGGCGATCCGGTTGTTTATCAGATTCCTGTCAATTCGAACGGCGCAGGAATCCTGACTGTCGAGAATGTCGCTGACGATGATCTCGTAGCGGTCATCGTCAGCGCAACGAACCGCCAATCGACGTTGCCAACGAACTACTCGCTCGACATTCGTCCCTAGGGACGCCTGAACGATTTCGTTGGCCGGGTGGCGGTCTCGCTAAGCCCAGTAGCCGATCCACGAACGCAGGATCAACAACGAAGCCATAGTCGACTAATTAATCCCCAAGTTGGTGTCTGCAAGCGCGTCGAGTTCCACCAGAAGATCGTCGGGAAGTAGACCCATTTCAGCGGCCCCTAAAGCTAGTTCGAGATGCTCGATCTCTGCCATTCCAACCTCAACATCGGACACACCTGAGTTGCGCAGTGCATAACGAACGGCAACCTGAGCACGTTTCCCATGTTCAGCTTTCAATAGCGGAAGGATGTTGCTCATCCGCTCAACATCTGAAGCGACATCGTTATCGAGCGCAAAACGTCCGTAGTTAGTTCGCTTCGATGCGATCCCAGCCGGTGTACGGAATCAGCACATCAGGAATAACGATCGAGCCGTCTTCCTGCAATCCATTCTCGATAACTGCAATCCAAATACGAGGTAGCGCCAGTCCTGAGCCGTTCAGAGTGTGCGGCAACTTCGTCGAAGCCCCCACTTCTGAACGATACCTAGTGCCGTTTCTTCGGGTCTGGAAATCCGTGCAAGTAGAAATCGAGCTGACTTCCAGCCACTCGGCACAGCCTGGCGACCAGACTTCGATGTCGTAGGTTTTAGCCGACTGGAATCCGATGTCACCAGCACAAAGCTGCAGCACTCGGTGGGTCAACCCAAGTCGAGCGCATAGCGATTCAGCTTCGCCGACCATCTCTTCCAACATTTCGTCCGAAGTTTCAGGCTCGACATATCGGAACATTTCGACTTTTTCGAACTGATGAACCCGCTTGATTCCGCGAACGTCTCGTCCTGCCGACGTGTGCTCTTTACGGAAGCTAGGAGTCTGTGCGACATACTTCAGCGGGAGTTTGTCAGGGTCGATTATCTTGCCTTGATGCAATCCGTTCAGTGCAACTTCGGCGGTAGGCACGAGCCACAGGTCCGACTCATCGTCGCGGTAAAGATTATCTTTGAACTTAGGTAAGTTCCCAGATCCTGTCATTGTCTCGCCTCGAACTAATAGCGGCGGGTCGATCTCGGTGTAGCCGTGGACGTCGGTTTGAATATCGAGCATCCAAGAAGCTAACGCTCGTTGTAGCCTGGCGCCCTTGCCCTTCAACACATAGAAACGTGCGCCTGCGATGCTCGCACCGGCTTCGAGATCAAGAATGTCCAGCTCGGTTGCGACGTCCCAGTGTGCATTGCCGTGCGACTCGGCCGAGCCTTCCGATGTACGAATTACGATATTCGATTCTTCATCGAGTCCGTCCGGAACGTCGTCCAGCGGCGTGTTAGGAATCGGCAACAGAGTGGCGTTCAGCTCGTCGAGAACGTCTGACAAATCTGCCTCAACCGCTTTGATGCGGTCACCAGTCTCTCGCATTTCTGCGATCTCTTCGGGGGTTGGCTTTCGCTTCTCGTCACCAATAGCCTTGCTCACCTTGTTCCGGTTCGCACGATCGGTGTCGGCTTCTTGGATCAACTCTTTTCGTCG